>Ga0070754_10000172_pt1 | contig 67937 bp, 94 predicted proteins | sample VirMetDEL_Sep_01_FD_75181 | JGI IMG/M metagenome (GOLD analysis project Ga0070754, IMG submission 75181) | Aqueous microbial communities from the Delaware River and Bay under freshwater to marine salinity gradient to study organic matter... | ecosystem: Environmental > Aquatic > Marine >...
ATGTTATTTTAGCAGAAGCTTTCTTATTATTACCATTAGTACATATATATTCTATTGTCATAGTTCTAGCAATTTTCATAGTTCCAGCACCGTCACTCAATGGAGGTAAATTAAAAATAACCGTCATATTCCCACAATCACATTCATATTTGTCTGTATTCTTACAATTCTTAAATGTACCGCTACCGTCATCTACAACATTTGCAGTTGTTGTTAATTTTTTATAACCTCTGCCACCTTTTAAAAAATCGTTTTGTATGTCTGTAATAACAGAAGTTAAACCTCTTCCACCAACGTCTACGTTAAAAAGCGGAGGTCTTCTATCTCGTGGTAGTTTGCTGTAGAAATTTATAATACTTTGTGTCCCACCACGAGGATCTAAATGTTGAAGATAATCGGTATTTAATTTTGAAATATACTGATCTTGTTCTCCTTTTTTATACTCGAATACTTTATTATTAATTTCGCTCTTGGGTGTAAAACCAAGCCAAAATCGTTCTATATATTTTATTTTATTATCATCAATTTTTCTTTCACTACCACTAACTTTAAAATCGTGGTACCCATCTCCCATAAACATTTGTAAAAGGAAACTGGTTAGTGGGTCTTGTAACTCTGTTAAATTAAAAGTAAAAGTACTTGTATTATTATCATATTTCATAACATCATGATTAATTTCAAATGGGTCTTGTTTGCCTAACCCTAAACTAGGAACATCTATACTAGGAAATTTATATTTATCATTGCGATTGTTAGGGTCTTGATCAATCCAATCTTCATAGCCTATAGATACTCGCTTAGCTACATCATAATAGTTTTTGAATTTAAGATTATTACATTTTAATACTTTGTTTAGTCCTTCTTCATCAATTTTGTACTGATTATTTAGTTCTCCACCTTGTTTTAATTTTAATTCTGTATAAAATTTTTGTAAATTATCAGGTAAGTCTTCGGTATATTTTTTACTATTAAACCAATTAATTGTAACTGTAGGTTTTGTTTTTAAATGATATTCTCTTATCCAATCTAAAATGTCATTTTCAGTATTTTTAATACTAAATTGACTTTCGAGTAAGGTTTTTGTTACTATAAACCATAAAGTACAATACGTATTAGTATTTACATTTTTAGCTACAAACCCTAACCATTGTCCGCGGTTATCTTTAGTTGATATGGGTAATAATTTTGTTTTATTAGTAATATCTACAAAAGTAAAATCATCATCACCAGTGGGTTTTATTTTTAACACCGCATCCTCGTCATTAAAATAATTATTTATTATTGGTTTAAAAAAATTATTTTGTTGTTCTATTTTTTGTCGTGTGATTTCATCAGGATTTGTAGATTCAATTCCGCAATACTCTTGGAGTTTGGTTATAACCTTTATGTTGCATGGGTCTACATTAATAGTAGCAGCCCTCCCACCACTACCGCCTGCTCCTGGGGGATTTCCACGCACCCCGAAATTACTTTTTTTAAGTTTTAATCGTCCCCAACCTAGATCTCTCATGATTTATTAATATCGGGAAATATTTTTTTTCCCACAGAAAAAGTTGTTATGGTTTTTAGTTAGTTGGTCGTTCAACTAAAATCCATAACGAAGTAATAAGCGTTCAATTAAATTCAAAGACAAAAGGTTTAGAAATGGGTAAAATACCCCTCGCAACACCAAATAACTTTGGTAATTTACCCCTTGCCCATTTCTTTGCTTCTTTATTCCTATCGAGGAGGCCCGTTTGCGATATTCTAGAAACACACTGGTTATCACAATCACTTGGTAATCTAAGTTTCTTAGGAGGTTTTTCCATTATTGAGAGTTTATTTAATTGTTCTAATTTCTCGTATATTTGTAGAATTAAAGTTGCAGCAATTGTTTGCGAACACTGTTCGGGGGTTATATCTCTAACTGGTCTATAGCTCCAATCAATTAAGAATACATCTATTTCTCCATTTGGTTGGGTATTGTACATCCAATTATGGATTTTAGCATCCATATTACAACGTTCGTATTTTTGTTGGATTACATCAAGGAGGGGGACTTTTGTAGCCAACGACCTATCTATTAAAGGAAGATTTGTTGGGTCTGAAATTAAATCTTTTAGTTCATATCTAACCCTTCCCACGGTAAGAGCCATCATAGTTTCATCATCGGGGTTTTGGACGAAGGAAACTTTGATGAGGGGTGGGCAAAGTCCTATCATTCCAGCGTCGTAGTGAAATTTTACTTCATCTATGTTTAATTCGGTGAGTTTTGTAATTGTATCGAGGTTTCCCCAAACTTTTCCATAGCATCCTTCTCCAATAACGCATCCTGAAAAGGAGTCGAGAGGTTCTATGGAAAATGGGATACCCAAATTAGTTGTAAGTTCTTTGATTTCTTTTAATTGTTTTTTTTCAAAATTTGTCATTATTTGTCCCCATCCAAAGTCTCTCATGATTCCCTAATAAAGGGGAATATTTTTTTCCCTCCAGAAAAAATTGCTATACGAACTTATTTACTTTATTTTTCCAAACCCTTGATCAAATAAAGTTCTATTTGTAGGGGGTTTTCTTCTGGTGGCTTTTCCCTGTCTTTCCCTTTTAGTTTTTTTTATCGGGGAAGTAACACCTGAAGGATATGTTTTTTCAGTGGCTTTCCCTTCTTTTTTAATTATTGTTTTCATATCAGGAGAAATTTGTCTTTGGCTTTTTTCCCATCTCCGTTGTGTTTCAATTATTCTTTCGTTATTTTCGTATGTAAATAAATCAAATCCGTGGGTTAAGTCTTCAAGGGCTAATTGTAAATTCTTCTCCCCCCCACCTGAAGTTCTTATGTATTTTCTCCTCGTTTCGTCATCTATAATTTTATCCATAATCCGGGTTAATCCTTCAGAAATCTGCTGTAGAGTTAACCCCCCTGATCTAAATTTCAGTAACTCGTTGTACCATTCACCTATTAAATTGATATTAGGGAATATTTGGTTGAGTAAAACATCTAAAGAACATTCTTCCCTACTTTCCCAATCATGCACCAAATCATTAAAAAATTCAATTAAACGAAGGGGATATTCTGCGTGATTACGGTCCAACCCATTAAGTAATTTAATTCTATCACTCACATTAGAATTATTAAACCAAGGGTTATTCCTTGTAATAATATTTTCACCTCTACCGAGGCATCTTGTATTTTTATTACATATATACTTTAAATAATCAAAATTAAACCGTCTTACTATGGACCTACCCACGCACACTATTTTACACAATAATAATTCCTTAGGGGGTATGTTGTCGATATCCCCAGTGACTTGGCCTGAGCAGCATTTTAGGTGTTTTAGGCCTTTATAAACCCCTTGTTGTTGTTGTGATGGTACTAATTGTTCATTTAAAATATCTACATCTCGACCACATACATTTATACTTTTTAGTATTTTTTCTGACATTTATTCTCTCTCACAATTAATTTAAACGAACATTTTATTTTTGTTGTGTTTTAATTTCTCTTGTAAGTTGTCTTATAGCTTTGAGGGTGTTAGAGGGATTCCTAACTTCAATATCTAGATAACCGACGATGTGACCATTTTTAACAATTTTCACAAAAGGCTCACCCTTAGAAGTACAAATCCTAGCAACAACTCCACCAACACGGGAGCTAGAAACAGGTATAATTTTTCTAACAACATCTTCAATAAGGGGAAAAACCTTCTGAGGGAGAGTCATTTTCTCTAAGATAAACAACGAAGAGCATATTTACATTTAAATATATATCTTTAAAACATTCACATTGTCGACGGTGGGGTTCGAACCCACGCGTGTTTCCACAGAGCATAACATAGGCGGTATAAGACCAACCTCTTAAGTGCTCCCCCTTAGACCACTCGGGCACGTCGACATTGTGGATATTTTTTCGGTTTGGACCGGAATCGAACCGGCGACCCTTCGGTTAACAGCCGAATGCTCTAACCGACTGAGCTACCAAACCTTGGGGGTATCCTCCCCAAATACTATTATGGTGATTTCTTTAAGTAATTTTCATTTTAACAATATGTACGACTCCATAAAGATTCTTGTTGTTGTTTTATTTCTTCTTCTGTGGGGGGTTTGAGGTATCCTTGGGTTTCTCTCTTGATGTCTTCTTGTACACAGGCGGATGGCCAATAGATTTCAATGGCGTGGGTGTCTGTAAGGGCTTCAAATTGATGGTGTTCCCCTGGTGGAATTTGTGTCCATTCACCTTGTGTTAGTACGGTTGAGTCACCTCCGGCGGCCTGAGTGTCCCATCTATTTATTTTTAGAGAGCCGGAGATGATGTAGAATCCATTCCATCTATGGTTGTGTAGATGTTTGGAGCACACTCCTCCTTTGCGTATTTTTAGTACATGGAAACTGCAGAAGGGGTTATCAAGAAATTTCTGTGTTAGCCCCCAAACTTTCCCTTCTGTTGACATTGTCATTATCTATTAACACATCACTTTTTATTAATGAATTGTCGGTTAACTTTAAATCTATTAATTGTAATTTTTTAGACAAATCTTTTGCAATTATATGTACAGGGCAAAGTGTATTGTAAACAGATTTATAAAAAAAACATATGCCAGAAAAAACTGTAATTGGTTGTAAATGTTCGGTATGCTGTGGTGTCATATTTATTCCAACATAAAATAATTGTCCTCCATGTTGTTTATTAAATAAATAAGATAAATATTTATTTACAGAATTCATTCTATCAGAGGGGTAACCAGGGGTTAATGATATAAGCTCAATATTTCTGTTAATAACATTTACACTTAAAAACAAGCTGTATACTGGGTTTTCGAACCCAGTGTTTGTACAAACATTCAATTCAATGGGAACAATTATAGTATCATTTGCACCTAAATTTAAATTAACTTTTTCATAAAATCCTTCTGTAATTGTTTCATATGAAGAAAAACTACTACAATTTATGTAACCCGTGTTGTAAACAGTGAGTAATAAAGGTAATGGCCCCATAAAACATGTTCTATATTTATACGAATTATAGTTAAGATATTTAATAAACAAAATAGTTAATTTGTTGTGATTAATGTCATGAAAAATAGATTTAGAACTTATATTATGCATCTTGGTCTTCTATAGACCACATATAAATACAATACGGTTATCTTTAAATATATTTTTTTTCGTGTAGTTGTATTGTATTTTAGTATTTTTTGTTCTTAAATTATGTTGATCGCTCATCCTATAATAAGAGGAATCAACACGATTTATACCGATGGAGGGGCTCGAACCCTCGACCATCAGGTTAAAAGCCTGACGCTCTACCGACTGAGCTACACCGGCAAAAGGTCCTGCTGGGATTCGAACCCAGGTTGCGTGATTCAAAGTCACGAGTCATCACCACTAGACCACAGGACCAATTAATAAGTCTAGTATTTCTTTAAGTAAATTAATTTTATGATTTATTATATTTTTTTTCTTATTCTTGATCTTAGTTTTTCTGAACCTTTTTTTGATAGGTATTGTGCTGCTCCAAGGGCTCCTCCAAGGATGGTTCCTATGGTAACTCCTTGGAATTCATAGTCTTTGATTGGTTGGGGTTCAAATTCTGTTGGGAGGGATGATGGATCTATCCCGAGGTTTCTAAGGGCCTCCATATACAGTAGTTCCTCCCCACCTTTTTTCAAACCATATATTATCTGTTGCTGACGATTCATATTTCTAACCTTCTTTAAATCATCCTCAATGTATTTTGTCTGTGTAACATACCATTCCTTTGTCTGGGGGCACTTCCAACGATTCTTTTCATAACTATCACCTGCACACGTACCACCAGTGTGTCTCAATAAACGTTCTAAACCTTCTTCTGTTCCAACGTATGCTTCGTACCCAGCAAAACCTAAAATAGCCCCAGGAATAAATCCAGATAGAATACTTGATTTTAAAGTTTGAGAATTTTGCTTGACTATTGTTTTAACCCTGTTGTCTAAAAGCATAGTTTCTCTTTTAGCCTGTGCCATTAAAAAATTGGCTTTTTTAAGGTTTGCATCTGCTTTTCTGGGATTATAGGGACGAAGTCTTTTTGCATCCTGTCGTAATTTTCTAGATTTAAATACGGCTGTCCTTGTAATTTTATCCTTCTCCCTCGCAAGTTCTCCCAGGGTATATTTTCTATAATACACAGGGGATTTACTATGTCTTCCTCTCTTGTATATGAATGAAGCCTTCTTCATAATTCTATCCTGCGCTTTCTGGACTTTATCATCAATTTTTTTTGATGTCTGGGTATATACCTTTTTTCGTTTCTGTTTATCGGGAACAATTTTTTTAATAACTTTTTTAATATCTCTCTTGGTTTTTTGTTTTTTAAGAACTCCTACGGCTTTATATGCTGTTGGAGTTAGAACCAACCCAAAATTATTATCACTCATTGTTCTAGTATATTCAAACATTTTTTTTATCGTATAAAATAAACATTCTGTCGTTCATTCCTTTTTTTGTGGGAATAAACCCTGCTCCAATTATTCTGTCATTTTTAAAAATATCAATTACTTGTTGAGCCCCCCAACTTTTCCATACTTCTCTCTTGGTTAACCATTCTGTTGTATTATCAATTAAAATAAATAACCTTCCCGAGTGTTCAGATAAAGCCTTAAGTTGATTTTCTAATATTGTGGGCTCCGTAGTTCCAATAAAAATAAACACATCATCATTTATATGAGAACGAATAACATCTTTTAAAATATTTCCATCATATTCATCCCGCCAGACATGAATATCAGTTCTTTCAGAATACTCTTTTTTAGTATTATTCCAAATACTCTCATCATTAGTACAAACGTATTCTTTTAGATCAAAAACATCTTTAATTTCGCTATCAGTTTCATTATTCTTATAACAAGTATCAATGAAAATTTTACTAAAATTAAATTCATCCCAACCAGCCGGAGTAGATTCAAGAACCCAACGAGCATATATACCTGTGAGCTTCATATTTGTCTATTACTGTTGTATTATATACATATATATATCTATTAAAACCATACATTTCAGACGAAGTAAACTTCGCTGAGAAGGGTTTTTTATAAAGTGGGAGCTACCACTATCAAAACTCCCATTGGATCGTGCGGGGCTTGAACCCGCGACCTCGGCGTTGCATACAAGGAATTGACTCCTCTTGAGTATAACCTATTGTTATAAGCACCGCGCTCTAACCAACTGAGCTAACGATCCAATTAGTATTATGAATGTTTCTTTAAGTAATTTTCATTTATGAAAATTCTTATGCCCGTGCATAGCACGATGCGTTAAGTAATTTTACATAGTAATTTTCATTTAATTTTACCCCATCCTTGGTCTCTTTGTCTTTTGCGTGATGGGGTATTTTGTTCTTTGATGTAGTTATCTAGGTCTTCTTCGTACTGCCAATCGTATCTATTTTTTTTTGTGGGAATTTTAGTTCCCCTTTCTCTCTCCATAAGCCCCTTTGGTGTAATGGGGGGAGAACATAATTGTATTCCATGTGTCCAAGCCCTCCAACCCCATGTATAACACATAGTACTAACATTGCCAATTTCTTCATTGTATTCATCGGGAGATTCTATAATAGAAGTTAATCTAATTTTAGATTCTCCGGGGTCGTCTCCCTTGCTCACTAAAATTCCCTCAACCCTTCTCACATAGTCTATTTCTTTTTGACTATCTGGCCATTCATCTACAGTAACACGTTCTCCTTCTCGTAAGTCTTCAAAATTTATACTGTTACAACTTAAACCGTCTTCTTCAAATCCTCCAAAATTATTCATTTAAACTTTTTTATTTATTATAAATATTATAAATATCCCAAAAAATTAAAAGTACAGCTAATAATCTATGTGGTATACCAGTGCTTTCTGTAATTCTAAAAATTAAATCACGATGTCTTGATTTACCCTTTATTTCACATAAATCGTTATATTTTTTTGTCCACAAACAAGTTCCATAATATAACCAACTACATAGTATAGCTACAGTCACAATCAAATGAAAAGTATAATCTTTAAATCCTATAAATGGAGCAAAAAATAACCAAATACTAAAAAAATGGTGAAATAATGAAAGTGTTAATGTTTCGTAGGTAACTTTTTTACAATTTGTTGTTAATTGATCTTGTACGAAAGAAAAAATAGTCAATTTTAATAATAAATCCCAATTCATATGTTTATTAATATTAACTATTTTTTTTTAACCTTATTTTTAATCTTCTTCCCCACCCCTCATAGATAATTTAATGAGAAGAATAAATACTAGAGTATGAATAAGAACACCAGCCATAGTAGGACATCCACCAATAGCTGTTACAATATTAAATTTGGATAAAATTCTGTTTGTAAACTGGTATGTTCCTTTTTTATTGAGAATTAAAAAAATAAGTCCTGAAAAAATACTTATGCACCATTCTTTTGTTTCTGAAATTTGTCCCATTTTTATTATTTATAATCATATAAAATATTTTATTTTTATATTTTAAATGTATAAATTACTAAGACTAGCACCTGAAATAAAAATCCCCCTCGGTATTTTTGTAAGTGGACTTATTTTATTAATTTTTTTAAAAATTATATCTAGACCTAAACAAATTGTAGTGTACACGATGCCAGAAGAGTATGAATACTATTGGTAATAAAGGTTTTATTCAGCTACTAAATAAAAATCATATTTAGGAGGTATTCTCATTGGTCTAATTGAAATCCAAGGTTTTTTTGCAATTCTTTCAATTCTTTTATATTGTTCTCTTGATAACGTAGTAGCTAATTTTGAATTGTTTCCTTTTCCTATAAACCCTTTTAAATAATTATATGTCCTTTTTAATGATTGGTTTTTATTGATTTTATTAATTTCATTATTTAAACTTTTAACATTAGCATTATATCCATTTAAACGACTTTGACGAATTAATTCTAAATTTACATAATGTTCAATAATAGGATTGTTTTTTTGCAATTCTTTTTCCATAGCTTTACTTATTGTTTCTATGTCTTTATAAACTCTTTTAGCTTCTTCTTTGTTTTTTACAATTTTGCTATCAATGTAAAGTGCCTCTGAAAGTCTTTTATTAAACAAATTATTCATGCCTAATTTTGCTCTATTTTTTATAACTGATCTAAAACTTCCAAAATTAGAAGTGTATTTTTTAGGTATTTTAAGAGGTTTTACTTTAAGACCATCTTTTGCAAGTTTAACTATTTTTTTAAATTTTGGATTATTACTATATTGTATTTTTGTAGTAAAATTAGGTTCTCTAATTGCTCCATAAAGATAATCATAAACTCTTCTAGGTTTACTTCTTATATTATAAAATTTTAAACGTCTATTCAATTTCTTAACGAGAGAATTAAAATCATCCAACTCCTTTGTTCTAATTTTATTAATATCATCATAAATCAATTTATCATTTTTTTTAGATTGCATTATTTTAGACCACTCTTCAATACTTTTATAAGCCTTTTTAGCCTCAGGTTTATAAAGTTGTTCTCTTATTTGTTTAATCTCAAAACCTTTAGGTAAACTCATAACATCTCTATATAATTTCCCAGAACGATGACGTTTTACAATAGGATACACTAAATTTTTTATTTTTCTCTTAAATCCAAATAAACTATCTCTCTGGATTTTTTTCCATTCTTGTTTATATTTTCTAAGGCTAGACTTTAATTTATTTCTTTGTCTGAATAAGTTGTCTGCCCTAGTTATTAAATGTTCTCCTTTAAGAACTAAAGAAAAATCACGACGTTTCATTCCCATACTCTTTAATTTTTTCCCCCTATTCCTCATAGTGAGAGTGGTTTTTTTTATATTGTCCAATAAAACATCATTTGGTAAAGATTTCCATTTATTAGGAAGCTGCTGTCTTTTTATAAACAAATTTATATCTTGACCAACATCTTTAATATTTGAAACATTTGACATAGGATCATGAGTATATAAACGCCGAAAAACCCTATCTTCTAAACGAAGAGGGCCTGTAATATCTCTAACTTTAGAATTAGGAACGCGTCTTCCAACAGCCTTTACAATGTCTTTAAGTTCACGTCTAAAATCAACAGATTTTCTAACCATGTTATTATTTTATTACAAGATTAAAATTAGTGCAATTTATTAAATACTCATATTTTATTTTTAGAAGCCTTCAGGAAGACTTATAAAAATAAAAACGTCTCTGACGGGGTTCGAACCCGCGACCTTGGGATTAGAAGTCCCACGCTCTATCCAGCTGAGCTACAGAGACAATAGTATTATTGTTATTATCTTTAAGTAATTTCATAAAATAAAATTCTTAGTATTTACTGGAAAATAGATGTTTTGGGGAAATAATGATTTATTTTTTGAATTGTTCGAGATAGTTTTGTTTTAAGTTCAGGACTTGGCATTCTTGCCCATACTTTATCTGGGGTAATTCGTTTCTGACGTAGAACCTCAACTGCATTTTCGTTGTCCATGCGGACAGGGAAAATTATTTCAGAGTGAGATTTCCATGTCTCATTGAAATCGAGCCAGTCTCTCTCATTTGACCATGAAGATATAATGTAATATTTGTGAGAATGAGAATAACCATAGCCAGTACTCGTAATGGTCGAACAAATTACGTGTGGTGTCTGTGTAAATATAAAGAAAATTGATGGGTTATTAGAAGTTAAACTAGGTTCTTTAATAAAAGTTTTATTAAAATACCAATGATTTTTATCATTTAAATCAACCCTAGGTACGATTTTACCACCACTAATAGTTTCCCAAAAATTATACTCATCGGGGTTAATAGCCCAATACCGTCCGTCTTTAACAACAGTTGGCTCTGGTTCTGGTTCTGGTTCGGGCTCTGGTTCTGGTTCGGGCTCTGGTTCTGGTTCGGGCTCTGGTTCGGGTTCTGGTTCGGGTTCTGGTTCGGGCTCTGGCTCTGGTTCGGGCTCTGGCTCTGGCTCAGAATCTTCTTCAGATACAGGGTCTGACTCGGGCTCAGTCTGCTCTTCCTCCGCCTCTTCAACCTCCTCCTCTTCGTCGTCATCGTCGTCATCTGTTACTTCAACTTCTTCAATAACTTCTTCGTACTCTGGTGGGGGAGGGTCGTCAGTTATTGTAATTTCACTCATTTATTTAAGTAATTATTGTTATATAATAACCCATGATATTATTTTAAATTACAAATACGCATTAATTATTTTTTCTGTATTAATAATTTTTTTCATATCATAATTATTAATAAATAAGTACTTATTATTTTCTTGATCTAAACATACATTAGTAATAGTAAAAACCATTTTCCAAGTCTGATCTTTATTTATAATTATATGAGTTGGTATGATATTAATATAATACTGTTTTCCTTTACTGAATTTAAAATCGGTTGTAATATATTGTATTACAGCATTTTCTTTAAAATTCTTTATGGATATGGGGTATTTAAATAGTTGGTTTAGTGAATTATCTGAATATGTATTTAGGTCATCATATTTTATTTTATTTTTTATAATTTTATTTTTTACAAAATTTATGTATTTTATAAAAAGTTCTATATTATTTATTGTTAATGATATATAATTTTCATTTATGTTTTCTAGAATCCCACGTATTTTAAATTCTTCACTTGAAAAATAGATAGGGGAAAATGACATTTCTTTTCTTTTAATTAATATTAAAAAAAAAGTACATTAACAAACGGGCTTATAAAACTAGTATTTCTTCTACATTTAAATAGTAGCCCCAACTATTATAAAACCATAGCGCCGATACAGAAACATTACATATAATTTCATTATTTTTGTATAGATCATATAAAGTTACGAGTGTTCTTTCTTTATTTTCTACAGTTATTTGTGGTTTTCCGTAGTGTTTTTTTATTTTAAATTTAAGTTTAGGTTTATTAGCTAAACATGATTCATTAATTTTGACTGGTCCGTATGTTTTACTAAGTGTTGAAATTTTTTCTAACATTTTATTTTCTATATCCCATATTTTATTGACAAAAACTACAGAAGCTTGTGTATTTTTGAGTGATGCTATTAAAAATGTATTATTATCATGTTCTTCTAGTTCTTCAAAAATGAGTTTGGGTGTTTGAAACATGAATTCTTCTGGATTATTGTTGATGACATATTTAACAGGAAATTTTATATCTACTTTATCATCTTGATTTTCAATTATTATATTTTCAAAATTTATGTCTTTTGTCTTAATTTTTTTAAACATATCTTATGGAAAATAATAATTAAAAATTAAAAAATAATACGCATTAAATAATTAAATTAGAGTATTTCTAATATTATAGGATGCAACCCCTTCAGAATTTCCTGGAGTAAATCCAACATTTTGTTCAAGAACTCTAGAACCTTTCATTGTTGCTAGAGTTGGTAATTCTAATGGTGACCAACTTGTTGTTGATGCGTCCTTGTAGTATCTAGTATACATATCCATTTGACTTATTAAATGTGATGTATATTCTTGAATTACTTCTGTATTGAGTTGTGCTATTTTATTTTTTACATTATCTTTGGATTTAAAATTTACAAAACAAATGCTTCCAGTAAAATTTTGATCGTATGCAAATGCCTTGATCATGAATTGAAACAAGTGATCCATTTGAGGCAATTGCATTTGTATTCCTTTTACTCTTTTAATATCATCTACAATTCTTTGACGAATATGGTTGATATTAGTATCAGAAAAGAATACTCCCATTAGTAAATGCGGTTCTTGTCTAAGATATCTTCTAGCTTGTTCAACGTAAAAATTTTCACCAGAATTAGTAGGTCCTACAGTTGGAATTTGTGGTTGTTTGTCTGATGGTGCTAGAGGTGCTTTTGTGTAACCTCCTCTTCCAGCGAGGGTTGAGAATGCTCTAATAGTTGCATCTTTCATTTTACTTTCTTCTTGTTTCTTTTTTATGTTAAATTCTTCAGAACCCTGGAGGGGTGCCATGCATTCATCTCCTTGTCCCCACATGTCTTGTCCGATTTGATATCCAAATGGGAGTTCACAATCTCCATATCTAAATTTGAGTACATCTTTAAATTGATAGTTCCATGGTAAGTCTAGTGAAAAAGGTTGACTCATTTATTAGTACTATTTATTAAACACAAATATTATTTTATTTGAATTAAATCTTAGTATTTTTTTATTATCTTATAACAAAAACAAATGCTTACTTTAACCCCACCACGAACAACAACGCTTCGTACTTCGGTATCGCGCGTTTCAACTCGTAAACATACAAGATGTATACTAAACAATTTCAAATCTAAAGTATCAAAGGATGAATTTAAATCTTTTGCACAAAATATTTCTGATAGTCGTAAAAAGGATTTAGACAAGGTATCTGAAAAACTAGATGATATTGGTAGACAAGAGGCAGAACACTTTGTGTCTTTACTAAATATGCATGTAGATTTTATTAAAGAAATCTTTGACGTAGAAGAAGATAACAACGTACCCACTATTGAAATAATCGAACCTACCATAGAAATCAATGAAGATCCATTTAACGACGAGTATTTCGAAACGTAAAAAATGCAGTAACAATGCTTAGAACAACAAATAGTTCCCAATTCTCTTTTTCTAGAGCACTTTCAGCTAATACTGCTGATAGTGTAGAGTATTGAATATTATTTAATTTGATATTTTGTAGATTTATATTTTTTTTGAGATCTATTTTTTGTTGTTGTATTATGGATACAGACGTTGATATACTCTCTATTTTTTGTGGTATTTCTAAAGTATTTTGTGCCATTTCTCTTAAATTTATGGATTCTCTAACTGTATCTGAAATTATTGGTTCAAAATAATCATAAAAATTGAAATCTGGATTAAGATCTTTGCAAACTCCTTCAAGGAGTCCAAAAGTTTTTATTAAAAAAAGAATAGAACTAGGTAGAATAAAAGGTTTTTCTTCCGATAAACTTACAATTACTTCATCTTTAAGACTATCCGTTTTTATGTTATCTGGATCTATTTTATATATGTAATCTATAATACTATCAAAAAACATAGAAATTTCATACCTACTTCCAGTTGTAGGAACTATTAGTCCAATGTCTATTAAAATATCTACTATTTTTTCAGTATCTCTTTGTGCAATACACTGTACTAATAGTTTTAAGTTATCTTTGATATTAATTGGTAGTTTTACTATTAGTCCCCAATCGTAAATAATCATTTTTATTTGTGGTTCTGTAATTATGGAAATGTTTCCTGGATGGGGGTCTGCATGGAAAATTCCATATTCCATAATCTGCATCATGTAGAAATCTATTAGATTATCTGCAAGTTGGGTACTTTTTACTCTATTTATTTTAATTCCTTCAACCCATTCCATAATTAAAACTCTATCGGTAGATTTTTTGACATATACATTAGGTATGATTAACCAAGGTAATTTTTCAAAATACAACTTTCTAAAATATAAAGTATTTAAAGCTTCTTGTTTATAATCTATTTCTTGTAATAGACTTTTTTTTGATTCTTCTAATATATTTATTGTTCCTGGTCCTGTATCTATACCAATTCTTTCAACAAAATTTACAATTGATAGAAGATTATTTATATCTATGTTAATCTGTTCTTCAATATTTGGTCGTTGTATTTTAACTGCTACTTCAGTTCCATTTTTAAGGGTCCCTTTGTGTACTTGCCCTAGCGAAGCTGCTCTATAGGGAACTGGTTCTATGTAAGAAAATGTATTATAAAAATTATCTTTTCCATTAAAGTCTTCATAAAGAATTTCAGTAACTTGGTCAAAGGGTATTGGTGATACTCTGTCTTGAAGGGTTTCCAACTGTTGAATAAATTCAGGTCTAAATGAGTCTCGTCTCGTTGATAGAACTTGTCCTAGTTTAATATATGTGGGTCCTAAGTCTAAAAGTTTATTCCTTGTCCATTTTCCAAAATTTACTATATCACTTGGTTTGTTTGTATTTTGTATAATTTTGTTTCTTAAATAAAATTGAGCACAGAAATCCCACGTTTTAATATTTTTAGTAAAACTAGTTTTGTTCATTTAATTAATACGAGGAATTTTTACTTAGTAAAAATTACTTAAAAGTTATTTTTATAGTAATTATAATATAATCATGAGTAGTTTTAAAATATCTAAAAAAGAAGTTTTAACAGATCCTAGAGTAACTGTTGAAGAACTTCACAATCAAAAAATAAATCAAATAGAAAATGATAAAAAAAATATTAATTTATTTATCAGAGAACTTGAAGATCTAAAATTAATACAAAACAGAAACTTTACTCAAGATAGTAGAATATCAGAATTAGAAAATAAAATACAAAGAATACAAAGTGGAGAGGAAGAAACTGAGTATTATTTAAATTTTTTTCCAATTTTAAAAAATATTTTTGATTCAAAGGATAAAGAAAAACAGAAATTAGTATCAGATCCAACAAAAAAAGGAAATATAGATAATTTTGTTGAATCTAAAGTAGATAATTCAAAAGAAACTATATACAATCAATATGTCAGAGAATTTAGACCAGATTTAGAATTATATGTTAAAAAAGAATCTGCAGATGAAACTCCCTGTAGTGTATGTGGTTTAATTGATTACATAGAAGATTCAAAAGAAGGATCTATTGTATGTTTAAATTGTGGAAAATCAGAATCATTTTATAATAATACTCCTGAAGGACTAACCTATAATCAAGGAGAAATTGAACAAGTTACTCAGTTTAGCTACAAAAGAATAAATCATTTTCAAGAATGTTTAAGTCAATTTCAAGCAAAAGAATCTACAGAAATTCCTGAAATTATAATAGATTCACTCTTAGAAGAACTAAGGAAACATCAAATTACTGATCCAACTCTTATTACACCAAGATTAATTAAAAGTTATCTTAAAAAATTAAAATATAATAAATATTATGAACATATTCCATTCATTATAAATGAATTATGTGGTTTACCCCCTCCTAAAATAGATCAACGATTAGAGGAACAATTAAAAATAATGTTCGATGAAATTCAAAAACCGTTTGAAAAATATAGACCAAAAGATAGAAAAAACTTCCTAAGCTACAATTTTATTTTATATAAAATGTGTCAATTATTAGGTAAAGATCATTTATTAATATGCTTTCCCCTTCTCAAATCTAGAGAAAAATTATATCAACAAGACTGTATATGGAAAAACATATGCGAAGATCTACAATGGGAATTTATACCAAGTTTGTAAAATACTTTCATTTTGCGGTTATTTATTAAATTCTCTCACACCATTCAAAACAAAGTAAAATACGCTTAAAGAATAAAGTATTATATAAGTTAACCTAGCTATTAAGTTTGTTTAACTACTATAAACATGCCCAACAAAGAATTTGATATCCATGATGAACTCCCTGAGGCTAGCCTCAAGAAGGTAGAGGCCCTTGCAGCAGCAGCCCATGCTGCCACCGACACAGTGGAACAAAATCTCTCTGCTGACCCTGAACATCTTAGGGTAAGTGGTCAAACTTACGCTTGTGTTTCTTTTGTAAGCCCCCATAGTAACCAAAAGAGTGAGCAGATGGGTATGAAGATTCGTGGTGTATTTTCCTCAATTGAAGAGGCCCAATCCCATGCTAAGAAGATTATGAATTCTGATAATGTTTTTGATACTTTTGTCTGTAGTATGTATGAGTGGGTTCTCGTTCCCCCCGATCCAGAGAAGATTAGCGACGAACATTATTCTGATGAGAAGCTCAACCAGATTATTTCAGGTTATAAGAAGAACCAGCTCTACGCCAAGGAGCACTTCGAGGAGCGTAAGCGTCTCCTAGTCGAGGAAGCCCAAGAAAAGGCTAAGAGGGAAGCCCTCTCTAAGCTAGAGGGTGCTAGCATAACTGAGACAGTTGAGCACGATGGTTCCGGTTCTAGTCCTGTTTCTGACCAAGGGGAGGGTACTCCAACTCAGGTAATTGAGGATATTCAGGAGAATGTTCTTCCACCTCCTCGGGACTAAGTATATTGACTGGTTTTTCTGGATTTAAAAACGGTAGTGTATTTTTTACTATATTTTTAAAAAAAAAATTGGTTGTAATTATATTAGAATGACTTAAATACTTTTTTATATTTGGACGGTATTTTTCTAAAATAGGTTTATTGATAAAATTTTATTTAAATCTAAAAAATTTAATTCAGTTAAATCCCAATTTAGCTGCACTATATTTTTATTATTAAAAATTTTTTCAAGAATGCTGTCAATTTTACTAGATTCAGTATTAGACTTTATTTTTATTGTAACTACTCTCATTTTGTAAGGTTACAATAAAAAAAATGTCTTTGTTTGTTCGCAATACGCTTATTCGTTATTTTCTATATTAGTTCTAGTATCAAAATAATCACCTTCAATTAAAGGTTCATCAGCTGTACCCCCTAACCACGATGGAAGGGTAAAACCATCAAACATTAAAAACAATGCTGATACAATTATACTTGGAATCAAAATTCTTTTAATATAATCTGTTATACCCAAATCTTTCTTTTTATCTTTTTCATTTTTATTTAAGTATTGCTCCGTCTTAAGTAATCCATAAAAAACAAATACACAAATTACAAATATAATCCCGTATTTAAGCATTTCTAAAGTATATAAAATATAAAAATAAATAAAATTACAACAGTCTAACGAAGGATTTATTTAAAAAAAACTATAATTACCCGACTGATTTGAAGTTTGAGGTTCTTGAGATTGTTGCGTAGGTGGTGGTAATTGAGGGACCGGAGGTTGAGGAAGTTGTTGTTGCATTGGTATAGTTTGATGTGGGGGTTGTGTATGAGCTGGTTGAAAGTTATTATTATTGTATTCTTGAGGATGAATTAATGGTTGTTGTTGGGGGGCTGAAAGTGTTTGTGGAGGTGGTAATTGTGTATTTTGTATTTCTTGGTTTTCATTTAAATCATCATCATCTGGACCATTTGATTCTATATCATCCTCATCTTCTTCTTCATCATCATTATCGTCATTTTCATTATTTATAAACATTGGTTTTTCATCTGTGTATCCAGGTGTGTTGTTTATAGGATTATCTCCTAATGAAAACATTCTTGAATTTTTTCCATCAGTAGGAACAGTTACATTTTTAATTCTTTCATGGCCTTTAACAGGATCTACATTAACTTGTTGTTGTTCGTCTTCTTCATCATCTACGTCATTCTCTTCAGAATCGTATTCATCATCTATGTCATCTTCATGTATTTCATCATCGTTTAATTTTTCTTGAGGGGTATTTTTTTGTTCTATTGCTTCTCTAAGATATTCTTGTACAATTGATTCCAGTGGTAAAAGTTTTCTAACACATTCATCAATAGACTCTTTGACAATTTGAAGTATATCAAATTTTCTCTTTTGAAGAGTACCTAATTTAGTTGTGTTGTGGTAAAACAGCCAAGGATTATAAAAAAATTGCTTTCCACACTCAATATAAATTGCATGGATGAAAATATCAGGAGTACAAATTTTTATTTGAATATCTTTGTCTTGTGTGTTTAAACGAACCGATGAAAGGATTTTAACACTTGAAACTAAAATAGCAGTTAAACAATCCATCATTAAAGGATACTTCTTTTTAATTCTAGAACATTCGTTAGATAAAATAGATTGGTTCCATCCAATAATTTCTCTTAATAAAATTTGAAATTGTTTAAGAGTATGTTTACCACCTGTTATTTTTAATGCATCATTATAAATACTATTAAATCCTTGAATAATTAAAGGAGCAAGATTAGATTTTAAAACTTCAGAATATTCATCTCTTGCAGCAACTAATACACCAATATTTATAGTATCTGTCATATTATTATTGTTATTATTAACATGTATTTTTTTGGAAAAAAATAAACTTACTTATTTTTTATAAAAAAATTATATTTTATATAATTAACAAATAAACAACTATGCCTAGAAAATACTCAGGAAGAGATTATGGATATGGAAAAATACATTCAACCAAATCTAGATTCGGTTCAATGAAAGCTGGAGAGGGTCAATCTTCCAACATTAAACAATTTATTGTAGAAGGTGACTATATTCCTCCTAAAGGTGTTCCAGAATACTACGATATTAATTACATAACAGGAGAGACAGACCCAAGATACTATGATGAACGTATGAAACAACCAGGTAACGGAATTGATCCCATTTGGGCCCCTGGTGCCGGAGTAGATGGAGGAAACATAGGAGATGAAGAACAATACAAGGCTCTACTTGATAGCTATGGAGGAAATCAATTTACCCAAGATCAGTGGTACAATTTAGATTCCGCGTGGAATCCCGACTATAACAAATATGCTAGTGGACAATATGAATACCCTGCATGGGGAAGTCCTGATTCTGCTGGTCCACCACCACCACCACCACCTCCACCTGTAGATGATGATGAGCCGGAGGAGGGGGGTCCTTCTGACCCTGTTCTCCCTGAGGATGAGGAGGAGGAGCCCACACCTACTCCCACACCTACTCCCACACCTACACCTACACCTACTCCCACACCTACACCTACTCCCACACCTACTCCCACACCTACACCACCACCAACTAATGACGACCTCATCGATCCCATTTTTGATGATGATAACAAGGATGTACCTAAAGGTGATAGGACCCGTCTTCTATTATATCTTGCGGGAGCCGGTGCTGCTGGATACGGAGGTACTAAGGCGTGGACAAAGTTCAAAAATTCTAAAACAGGTATTAAATTATTAGGACAAAAAGGACAACCATTTATCCCTGGACGCCCTGGTCTTTTAAGAACTGCCGCACGTCAATACATTGCCAAAGCTAAAATTGTAGCTCCCCAGTTATTCACCAAAGGAAAACTCATGGTAACAGCATCCCCAGGAGCTATTGCTGGAGCCGTCCGTCGTTTCAACGCAGGTGCTAAGGCTCGAGGTGGTTACCTAGCTGCTACAAAGGCGGGTGTTCGCGCTGGTGGACGTCGTGTTGTAGCTACTGGTAGAGGCATTCGTGGTGCTGGATCTGTAGGTGGTTTAGCCGCATCCCTAGGTTATACTGTACAAGTATCGAAGACAAAAGCTGGAGCCCTTTCATATAGATTCCGTAAGGGTGGTAAAATGGTAGCTGCCAAGAACCTCCCCACCCCTCTCAAGAAGTTAGTATCATTTAAGAAGAGTGGTGGTATTAAAGAAGCTGCTAAGAAGGGTGCTTCTGCTACTAAGAGAGGTGCTAAGACACTTGGAACCAAGGCTAAGACAGGTGCTGTTTACGTTACTCGCAAACTTCCAAGTAAGATTGTAGGACGTTTCCGCAAGGGTGGTTTCGGTGAAACTGAACAGAGTAGAGTTGCAATGAGCATTGCCAACGAGGCTGACAAAGTTGCTAAGCGCTTAGAGTCCGCCCAGCGCAGGGGTGGTCCTCGTGCCGTTGGTCGTGAAATGTTTAAGATTGGTAAGGTTTCATTGGCTAAGGCCCAGCGTATGCAGTTGAGCCCTGATACCCGTGTTCGTACTGCCGGTAAGCAAGGAGAGGTATATGCTAAGAAGCTTATGCGTAGTGGTATTTCAATGTACCAGAGTGCGTAAGAATGAGATTTGTTTCAAATACGCTTAAAGCGTCACAACAAAGTTGTGGGCTATGCGATTGACTTTGTCAATACGCTTAAGTAATTTGGTTTATTAGTTTTTAAATAATTATCTTTATTAATAATAAATAAATAGTGATAAAGATATTTATGAAGAAAAATATTTCTGATTCATCTTGTTTGGTAAAATATGAGATAGATCCTAGGATTTTAAATAAAATTTATGGAAAACTAAATAAAAAAGATGAAGTTGCTGGGGTAATTTCTTTTTCGAAAGGTTCTACTAATTTTGGAAAAGGAGACCGTATAGAAAAAACTAATGAGGGAAAAGGTGCTAGTGTAAGTACTCCCCTCGGAGTTATTAACTACCATACACATCCAGTAGATTGTTATATTGGAGAAGGTACCGTATGGGGATGGCCCTCTGGGGAGGATATGAGAGAAAGTATTAAATTTGGTTTAAAGGGAAATAGAGGTCATATGGTTGTTTGCGTTGAAGGTATTTATACTATTCAAGTGAGTCCTTGTAAATTGGAGAAGCTTCGTAATACTGTAGAAATGCGTTTACCTAATGGAACTGTATTGACTCCTGACCAAGTTAGAGGAATTATTATTTTTTTCATAGAAACGTATTTTAAGAGTTTACATGGAATTAGAGGGTTAGAGGATGTTAATAGTTTGAGTCAAAATCATGGTATTAAAATTTTCCCTGAGTCTTGGGTTGATTTTTCAAATAAATTTACTCTAAGAAATTTAAATATATTGCATAAAACAGCCAAACCTATTATACAAAACAAAAATAGTAATTCATGGATTCAAGAAGATCAAAATATAAAACTCAAAGATGGTACATCAAAAACCATAAGAAGAAACATTGAATACTCTACAATCCCTCATCAAGGTGTACCAGTAGTATCAGATGAAACTAACAGTAAATTTGGAATTAAAACAGTTCCAATAATGAAATATATTAGTGAAGATGATTTACAAGGTAATAGTGGCGGGTCGAATATTTTTGAAGTATCGTCTAGTGGTGAAGATGGACAACAATTAAGTTTGAGTTGGATTAAGAGGAATATAATGCCTCATGCAAAATATATTCTTTCACATTGGGATGAAAATTGTACTAAGTCTTGGAATAATTCTAGTAGTAATTCTTGGTTTTGGGTTAAGTTTTATCAAAGTAAAGATTTTACTAATGAATATTTCTGGAATGGTAATAATTTTAAAAGTCCTACTAAACAAGTTACGTTAAAAATAGAAGTCCCTGTATATTTTAAAATTTTTAGCAACGAATCTCAAGGATGTTCTGTTGAAAGTTTAAAAAAAAACTTAGAAGGGGGCCAACGATTAAACAAGGCCCCCTCATCAAAAACTCCTCACGAATTTGGAAGAATAAAGGGGAAAATAAAAACGGAAATTATTACAAAAGGTAAAAAATTAATTAAAAAAATATCACCACTAACACCACTTAAAAGAAAATCTTATAATAAAAAATTACAAGAAATAAAATCCGAAATAAGTGCATTGCCAACTATAGAAAATAGTATTTTTACACGTAAAATTCCATTAATGGTTAAACAATTTAAGGTTGCTGAACGTGCTTTCTTAAAAGATCTTCCTAATTTAAAAAATACTATGAAAACAGCAGAAAGACAACGTTTAATTAGAAATTATAGAGAGGCAAAAAAATATGTAAATGAAAAAGAAAAAACTTATATTAATGCCCTCATGGATAGAAAATCATTAGAAAAGGAAAAACAAAGAATACAAAAGTTATTAAAATCATTATAATTATTTTTTAGAATTTAGTCAAAAAAAATAATTATAATCAAATTAAAGCATCACGACTAAAGTGTCCAAAGGCACTTTGCGATTGACTTCGTCAATACGCGAACGTCGTGGGCTAAGGCCACAGGCTTAAAGCAACGCAACAATGTTGTGGGCTTAACGAGGAGCACCTACATAGTGTTGGGTAGTATCTCCTAGAGTCATATAAGGCTCAATGAATTTATTACCCTTTATTATATTTTGACGATCACCGTACATTTGCTGGATATTAACTTGTCCTGAATACGATTTACCAGGTTGAGCCACTCCATCAATAATTTGTCCTGGACGGGTGTTTCTACTTTGGGTGTATTCAATCATGGGATTGTAAAATCCTTGATCCATACCAAGAACATAACTGTTAATATTAGTTAATCCTGGGGTATAAGGTTTATCTTGAGGTGGTTTCATCATTTTAAAGGTAGAGTAATCTGTGGGTTGACTATTTGTATACAATGGGGGTATGGTTCCTTTATTTGTAGGATTATATACTTGGTTGAGAGGTTGGTTGAACTGAGTTTGAATATTATAAGCATCAATAAATCTTGTTTCCATACCACTTCCATCAGAAGATTCTGTATTAAATGTTTCCCTAAGACCAGAAAATTGTGGTTTGGGTAATTGGCGATACTGTTGGAATCTTCCTGCATCTGGTTGGGCTCTTTGAATGGTACTTGTTCCGTTGATATTTTTGTCTGGTTTTTGGTATAAATTTGGAACACGGTTATCTGGATCTTGAATAATAAATCCTCTATTGGCACCTGGAACAAAAGAATAATTAGTTGTTGCTTTCATACTGAAATTATCAATACCAGATACTCTAACTTTCTTACCATCTGCACTAGATACATAAGTAGGGTCTACATAACTATAATCTGGAGCCATTTTTGTAACAGTATCCATCATAGGTCCCATTCTAGAATAATGAGTTGTTTCTTTCATAGTTGTTCTAACCTCATCTTGAAGATGGTTAGCTGGTTTACTTACAATACTACCTAAAGCAATTTGAGTATTTGATGTTGGACCTAACTCACCTCTATCGGTCTCAAGAACATACACACCATGTCGATCTTTAGGCTGTGAATCACCTTTTACAAAACCTCCTGATGCAGGAGTAATGTTAACATCGCTTTTAGAACGAAGACTTGTATCATATGATTGTTCCCATTTTACTTTTTCTGTTGTTTGAAGAGGTACGGGAGTTTTAGCAGGTCCAGAACCGGGGGCCGCTAAATCAATTGGGATGTCTAAATTCCATTGGGGGGTAGGACTATTCATCTTTATTTACAATAAATATTATTATTTAGAAAATATTTTTATTTCAGTTTTTAAAACTTAGATAGTGTCTATGGATAACTTGTCTAATTTTAAAAGATCCATCTTCATTAAAATGATGATTGGGGTTTTCTAAAAGTTCTTCTCCTTTTTTGATATCCTTCGTAGTTTCCCATTTTCCTTTGTCGTTCAAATAAATATTTACTTCATTGTCGTTTTGCGTATAATTTAAATAGTTTGTCCATACAAGAACATTTGGATAAACAGGAACAATAGCGTTTTTATTATCATTGGTAGGCCAATAATCTTCTAACATGTCTTTAACTTCTTTAGGCGAATCTTGAAACTTTCTCTTATCTATTAAACAAAACTCATCACCCATATATGAATCAACAAAAGGATCAGTACCCTTAGGAATATCTTTTAAAGCAAAAATACCAACACCATGAACCTTACTCACACCTAATCTACACCATACTTTAGTGTTTACCTTTTTAAGTGCAAGTAAATCACGAAGTTTCTGTGTTTGAGACATTATTATAATAACTATATTTTACTAAAATTACTATAGAATAATTCTTTAAAACATTTTCTTGTCATTAAGTAAATATGTCTACTACAAACGTTATTAAACTTGGTACTCAACATGTTGCCTCTCTTGAACAAACTAGGGGGGCTAAATGCGCACAGGCCCTTCATTTACAATTCCCCTTAAGTACCGACGAAAGCTCATTAGATGTTCCCTCCGATGCTCCTACCGTTATAAGAGTAGAAACTAGGGGGCAAACTAGTACTGCTACTCTCAACATGTATCCTATAAGTAGAAATAGTCCCTTTGGAGGTATTAATCCAACTTGGGCCGATGGTGCCCCCTCTAAATTCCATATCCTTCATTATTACAAAAATGGTACTGGAACGGATACCCTTAAATTAGGTTGGTCATTTACAAAACCAACAGATGGTTAAGTCCAAGGAGGGGCTACTGATATAGATGTATCTGGAATATCAAGTGGGGGAAAAACTCTAATTGTAATTATGTGGGATGGTTTTACCTGGAGAACTACTGATTGGTTTGCATAATCGCTAAGCCTACAACTTTGTTGCAATAAGCGAAAGTGTCCGTAGGCACTTTGCGATTGACGAAGTCAATACGCGAAAGCGCTTATGCCCGTTCTTCGAACGAAGTAATCTACGATTACTAGCCCACGACGTAGTCGTGATGCGTTGCGTTGCTTTAAAACTGTATTTTATTAATTTTTATTAAAATCTAAAATATAGTTTTTTTAATTATTTACTACGAAAATACGCTAAAGTCAATACGCTTACCATAGACCGAAGTACGACTTGCGACCCGAGTCACTACGGCGCTTCTTTCCAAACCCAGCCCTGCGCTTGGTAGCAGCCTTACGCTTCATCATCATCATCTTCTTCTTACACTGGGCTTTGAGAACCTTTTCGCTCTTGTAAACTCTCTTTGAACCTCTCTTCATAGTAATCTTAACACCCATCTTCTTGCACATCCGGCGAACAGCGGCCGAAGGACGGGGAACAGACTTCTTAGCAGAGGCCTTACGGCTAGAACGCTTCTTAGCGGGGGCACCAAAAGCAGCTAGGCGACGGAATGATGGGGCACCAAACTCGGTCTTCATTTTTCCAGCCATTCCCATACCCTCTACAACCTGTAATGGACCATAACGAGCACGAACGGCAGCTGGGGTGAGACCCATGCGCTTCTCAACACGTTCCATTACTTGGGGGCGAACACGGTACTTGCACTCAGAACGGAGGGTACCAAAGGTCTTGAAGAACTTACCCTTACTGTCTAAGAGAGAGATACCATTACGTTTGCAGACAGAAAGAAGAGAAGCAACTCTCTGCATGGATTCTACTTTACTAAACTTCTTTGGCATACCACGAATCTTCGATGGGAAACGAACCCACGAGGGAAGGCGCTTCTCAGTTACACCACCCTTAAGGGCAATGTTCTCACCATATGTAGAAAGTAGACGATTAAATGTAGACTTAAGTTCGGCAGTTACAGGAGAATCCTTACGAACACGTTGGGTAGCTGGTGTGCATACACGTTTGCATACATTCTTTACACAACGACCGGTGGTTGAGCTACGAGTACTTCTGCGACCACATTTCTTTACACACCGTCCTGTCTTGGGGTTTACTTCACGTCCCTTCTTACACTTTGTAGTTTTCTTCTTTCCTTTTACCATTGTTCTCTGAGGAAGAGAGCGTCTAGAAGGCTTTGTTACTCTCTTGTTACTAAGGAAAGCACGGAAGCCCGACATAGGTGGGGCTGGTGGTACTGCTGATGTACGTGGTACAAATGGTGTTTGTCTCATGTTTGATCTGGCTGATGCAAGATCCATAGGACTTAGTCCAAATGCTAACATGGGCTGTCGTGAATACACGTTAGAGAATGGGGATTTTCTTCCAGGCATTTTTTTTCGCTGTTGTTTAATTGTTTGTTATAATAAATAAATATTTTATTTTTTATTGAATTAAGAAAATTGTGAATTTATTTTTTTTTTCAATGGACAAAGTTTGTTTTTTATAAAACTTACTGGGCGTTCATCTCCCTGAAATAATTCATTGACTATGTTGTTAATTTTATTTTTTTGTGGTTTAGAACAATTCCAATACAAAGTTAATATTTCTGACCATCCGTATAACACACTAATTTGTTTAGGTGGAAGATAAATATCTTTGTATTGATTTTCAATGTAAGTAAAAAAGTCTTCTTCATTGTAAATGTATAACCATCCAAGACTCAATTCAAACAATACTGTTTCAAAAGGATTTAAATTATTTGTTATACTTTCATAAGTGTATTCTTCATTTTTGATTATAATTTCTAGTTTTTCGAAAATTTTTTTAAATGTATTGAGATCTGTATTATCACTCCATGTAGTATTATCTAAATTTATATAAGAACTCTCAATCCATTCGTAAGGAACATTTGTTTTTAAATTTTTAGTATAATCTATTGTAAAAAGACTATCAGTAGTTGTAGGTTTTTTAGGTATTTTATAGTTATTTATACAGTTATTTTCTATTTTATTGAATGATTTCCACCTGGGTTGTCCTTCTCTTGTCCACAGAGGGAATCCATCTTTAGATTCTAATTGAAGAGAAACTCCATTTTTTAAACATTCTGAAAGTAAATATCTAGTTTTACCAATATCTTTCTTATTATAAACCCACTCTGGTAAAAATTTTTTATCTTCATATATACCAATCCCTTTTATACCATATCTAGGTAAGAAAAACTGAAACGTTCTTTTTCTATCTTCTTCAATAAGTTCATCAGATGTCATACACAATCCAGTTATCGATGATCTAGATTTTTCTGAATCACGACACTTTGCAGTTTTTAATCTATTATTCACCATTTAGTAATTATAAAGATTAAAAAAATCTTTATTATTAATAAATAATGAACGCTACACAGACAGAAACGAATATTTTAAATGAATTACAACTTTTAAGAAAGGAAAATAAAGAGCTAAAAAAACAAAATAGAATGTATCAAAATCTACACTCAAAACTAAACAAAATGTACAATGAACTAAAACAAAAAATTAAAATTTTACGTTAAGTTTATTGAGAGCTATTTTTGCAGTGTGTTGTTCAGCAATCTTTTTACTAGGTGCACTATAAGTAGAATAATGTTTATTATCAATAAATAATCCTATCTCAAATCTTTTATTGTGTCCAGGGCCGCTAATAGATAAAACTTTGTATTCTGGTTCTGTTTGTTTATTTTTTTGACACCATCTAAGTAAGACGTCTTTATAATTGTCTTCTTTTAATAATTCTCTCCAGTTACATGTTCTTTCTATTACATTAATAACGAAAACTTTAGCACATTCCCAACCCAAATCTAAATGAATAGCACCAATTAAAGCTTCAAAAGCATTTTCAAGCATAGCTATAGCAGTTTTTCCTTGAATATTTTTTATATGAGTACTAGTCAGAATATATTTATTTAAATTTAATTCAGTAGAAAAATCAGCAAGTTGTTTACCATTCTCTAATTTAATTTTAAGTTTAGTTAAAAAACCCTCATCTTCATTGGGAAATTTAGTATACAAATATTCTCCAATTATACTCGTTAATATACGATCACCGAGAAATTCCAACCTCTCGTTGTGACCATTTAAATATGACTGAATTTCATTTTGGTAAGGATATTTTTTTACAGCTTTTTTAATACTTTTGTGAGTGAGAGCTTGAAGATAAAGCTGAGTATTCTTAATTCGAAATCCAACAAGGTTTTCTAATTCTTCTCGAGAACAATGACATTGAGTAAAATCGTTATTTTTAATGTCTTCTTCTATTTGCTTGTTGATGATTTCATCATTTTTAGTTTTTTTTAAAGTGTTGTTGTTCATCATTACCAGTTTGTTGAATTTATTAAAATGCAACAAATTTGTATTTGTATTGGAAAATTTCAAGGTGCTTTCCTAATCAATATATCTTGTCTTTTTTTAAGTAGTTTTTCTTTTTTTATGATACGTAACTAACGATTATATTTTTTACACGAGATACTCTTTTTAAGAAATTACTCTGTGTACTAATAAAAACAATAGACATTGCAAAACCAAGAGCCGTACTTGTCTCGTTACCTCCTAAGGTTGTACGTCCAGTTAGGTTAAAGAAGAATGGTACTATGCTAATCAACTTTCCAATGTAAATTGCAGACACTATATTAAGAGACAATTGTAAAAAACAAAACTTTACCGCATCCATATCACTCTCATCATTAGAATATACTGGGAATAGTTTATCAATAAAATGAGCAGTTATTGTACCTATTATGAAAGTTATGATTACACCTTGAATAGCTTCTAATATACTCTGTGCTCTGTCGACATCTACTTTTGTAATATCTTTAACTCTTTGTTCAATAATTTTTCCTGCTTGGGGGTTATTTAGAGAAACTGCTTCGGCTCCCATTTTATTTTATTTATATTATACAAAAATATTTTTTTTTAAAATAAATTTAAACTTCATCGGCAAAATCTTTATTATTTCTAGTTTCTATTTCTAATGCACTACCGTATACAGTAATGTCAAATTCATCCTCAGCAACATCAGGCATATTCTCCATATTAGGAAAAACCTTCTTAAACTCACTAATACTGTCACCACCAATAGGAGGAGCATCCTGTTGCATACGCTCATACTCCTTAAGAGCCCAAGAACTTAATTCATCACTAGGAACACGATCTTCTCTTGACATACCCATCTGAAGGGTCATGTAACGGTAGAAAGAACCAAACTGCTTGGCAATAGCCGAGTGCTCAGCAACCTTCTCCTCAGCATTGTAGAACTTCTTAAGAGACTGAATAAGAGCAGCACACATACCAATACCACCAATAGCATAGGTTACTGGAACTTTGGCATCTCCTTCAATGTTGGCTGTAGCTATGGCAGCGGTGGAGGCAAAGGTTGTTACAAAAATACCATAGATAGTAAGACGATCGCTTATAGCCTTCCACTTACCAGCGCTGTGGCCGTGCATCCAACGAAGACCGGCGGCTTTCTCTCCCCACATTTTCATTAGGTTTTCCATATGAGGACTCCAAGATTCCGCGTTTAGTTTCTTCTTGAGACCACCCAAGTTAGCAGCCATGAGGGCTTCCTGTTGTTCTTTTGACATTTCTGAATTAGAAGTCATAGTTGTATTTTAGAAAGTAAAGGTATAAAGGAAATAAATATTTTTTTTTTATTATTTAATAGTAATATAAATAATAAAAATATTATGAATGATAATAGTGTTAAAGAGTATAAAGCTATAGCTCAGTATGAAGAGATTCAGAAGAAGAGGATTGCTGATAGTTGGAGTCCTGAACAAGAGCAAATTTTAAAGAGTTGGGCTGAGAAGGGGTCTGGGTGGGCTTGGTTACATGATAATAGTGCTCGTTTTTATTTGCAGTCTTCTAATCGTTTGGCTTATCCTGGTATTTTTTTGAGTACTATTGCTGGTGGGATTAGTTTTTCCACTGCTGGTTCTAGCACTACAGCTGGTGTATATGCTGGATATTTAACTGCTGTTATAAATATAATATGTGCTATGTTGGCTTCTTTTCAAAAGTTTACCCGTAGTGCGGAAAAATCAGAAATTCACCTTCAACAGGGTAAATTATTTAGTAGTTTTTGTAGGAAGATTACTCTTGAATTGGCACTTAAGGCTGAAGATAGAAAAGAGTGTATTGAATTTTGTAAGTTGTGTCGGGATGAATATGATAAATTAGTTACCGAGAGTATGCAAATACCATTGCAAATTATACAAGATTTTAAGAGAGAATTTAAAAATAGTGAAAATAAACCTGAAAACTGCAATGGCCTTGTCCATTTTCAAAATTGCCACGAAAAAGCAGAAATAACTAAGGTCCATGAAGCCCATACTAAAATGAGACAGTTTTATAACTGGAGGGAAAGAGCCCTTAACATAAAATTACAGTCATTTACATCAAGCTCTCCACGGAGTATTGATAGTAGTGTTCATTCTGATTATAATAATGATGAATTTCATGAAATAAAAAATGAAATCTTAAATGAAAAAGGGGTTGATATAAATATTGTTTAAGTGTAATTAAAATAAAATATTTTGTAATAATAGTAAATAATGGATGATTATATATTAAATTTAAAAAGAAAAATAGTAAATGAACAAATAAAAAAACTTATTGAAAACAATCAGAAATTAAAACAATTCTCTAGTCTTAAAAAATTTATTATTAATTGTCTAGTTAAAAACAAAGCTATACAAATAACAACACCCTTACCAAAACCATTAGAAATAGAAAGTTATAGTACGTCATCAGACGAAGAATCAGAAAACCCCTTTGAAGAATACGGTGTACCATCCGACGTAAGAGTGTATTATGAACAAAGAGGACAACCTGAAGAATATAGACCTGGTGTAAGACAGTTTGAGCAGATGTCAATATCTACACCGGGAAGTACTAGTCTCCGGATTGAAGGTGGTGATGAAAAACTTTCTAAACTTTCACAGTGGCAAAAATGGTTTTCTTATAAGGACCAAGCCATAGCAGAGGGGGTTTCGAATATTACTGATGTAATTGAAAGTTTAAATTTAGGAAATTCTACGGAAAGAATTGTAAATATGGCTATTAAAATATGGAAAGATCTTATAAATAGTTTAGATAGTAAACAACGAATTAAAAAAGAATGGAGGGCTTGGGTTGTACTATATACTCTAAATGAAATAGAAGGTAAAAATTATCTACCTGAAAGTATATTTAGTCTGTTTGATGTTAAAACTAATGTTAGCAACTATGTAAAATGGATTGAAACTAATAAAAATATATTACCTTCAACACAAATTCCTATTGAAAATATAGATTGGTGTGGTTTATTAATAGACACCCAAGAAAAAGAATTATTAAAATCTGCAGTTAAAACAATAGAAGAAGAAAATACAATTCCGTCTCCAAGAACAAATAAAAAAGCTTTAACTGCTCTTGTTTGGTGGTTTTTAAAAAATGTAAGAGGTATTGAAAAAATTACTAAAGCATCATTACGTAAAAAATGTAAAATACAAATAGATGAATTAGTTAAAACTTATTTTGATAAAATTAGTGAATTAATAATTATTTTTGAGGAGGAGTAGGCAAATCCTTAACAACAGGATCAACATACTTTTCAGCTAATCTATAACCAACTGCAGTATCAGCAGTATTTTTGTCTATTTTACCACCATCAATATCATCTAACGTTTTGAACATGAATTCCAAAATATCATAATTAAAATCTGGTTTTTGTAAAATATTCCAAATTGCTTCGTAGTCTCTACGAAAATCAACCCATTTAGGGGCATCTACATTCAATTTACCCTCTTCCCATAATTTTCTAATTTGTTTAGTTACATCTCTTAGTTCACTTGTACTGAGAGGTTTTTCGGGTGGTCTAATGTTAGCATTCATTATAAACAGTAAATAGTTATTTATATTAAAAGTATTTACTATTTTTATATTAATTAATCAACGCACTTACAGTATATCAGACATTCCAGAACATGTTGCACAAACTGCAAATGAAATAACGAGAATTATCAAAATAAGAAAAATTATATTTACATTATCCATAGTTGGACCGAAAGTTGATTTACCTTTAAGGTTACTATCTTCAATACCAACAGGAGAATCAACAATCTTTACATTGGGTTTAGGTACTTTGTTACCAAGAGTTAGCGATCGTGGATAAAGTTCATAGTTCGATGCTGGTACACTTTTATAATATTCATTTAAATTTAATTGTTTTTGGAATGCATTTTCAATATGGTTAGAACTGGCTTGGTCTGAACCACTTAATACTGCATAGTCTCCTTCTGGAGGATTTACGGACATTCTACCAACAGACATTGCGTCTGGTAGATTTGAAACTACGAGTTGTTGAGTTACGTTTAATCCCTCTGCCATCTTTTTGTTTAAACTATATTTATTAACAACAAATATTTTTTTTACTAAATTATTTCGTACTAAAAAAACAAAAATAATTTAACTTAAGAGTTTGTACATTATTATAATCAAATATTTATACAAAATGAACACATATATAGAATCAGTCGACGACTGGAAATATACAGATGAATGTCCAGAATGTGGAGGTTCTGTTTTTAAATACTTTGACATGTCTAATTATATATATTCAATAGGCTGTGCAAAAACAAAAAACTGTTTAGATATTAGCGTTAAAAATAGAACATTTATTTGGTCAAAAAACAAAAAATATTGTGGTTGGAAGGAAAAATTTAAAGTTAAAAAACCAAAGTCTATTTTAAACCCAATAAAACAAAAATCAGAAAATACAAAAAAAATTAAAACTATTCAAGAAATAAATAAAAAACTTGAAGATGATCTTAAGTTTCATTTCTCTTATCTTAAAGTAAGCAAAAATCAATCAACTCTTCAAATAATAGAACTTCTCGTTAAAAATAAACTTAAAAGAGAACCTAGAAAAATTTATTATTTTGTTACAGCAGGTCCTTATCTCAAAATATCACATTATGAAAAAATATTAGACTATGAAAAAAGAATATTTTCAGAACCTATTATTGATCGTTCTATCAAATTAAAACCAAAATCACAACAAGTACCTATTAAAAAAATTGTTAAGAATTTTATACCCGAAGTAGAAATTATTGATTATGATATCGAAAAGGACGATGAAGAACTACTATCTTCAGAATCTTCAGAAAATGAATATGATGAAGAAGAAAATGAAAATGGAAGTGAAAAATATGAAACTACAGATGACGATGATGATAATTACAACATTAGAGATGAAGATGATGAAGATTCTGATGTCGACGAATTATGTGATGAAATTAATGAAAATTTCAACATAACTAGCGATCAAGAAGATTTTAATGATGACTTTGATGAAGATGACTTTGGAGACGATGATACTTAAACTAAAACCTTAGGGTTTATTAAACCCACCTTTATTATTTTATCTTTCCCCAACCTTGGTCTCTTTTTGAGCTACCAAATCTTCCCCTTCTAAATATTTTTCTTACAATTCTTCTAATTTTACCATCCTTTTTTTTAATTTCTGAGGATAACTTTCCAGTTAGTTTTTTTGGTTGGGGTTTTAATTCACCGTATTTTTTTAATATTTTACGAGCTTTATCAATTAATTTCCCCCCCTGTTCTATTAAACGTTGTCCAGCCATTTGAACAGATCTAATTGCTCTTCCTCGAAATTTTTTTGATTTACCTAATTTTTGTAACACTTTTCCTCTAAATTCATCTTCATATGCTTTATTTACTTCATATTTTCTCCTTTGCCTTATAATATCTTCTTGATTCACCATTACAGAAAAATATTAATGTTTACTATAAATAAATATTTTTCTTTTAATATTAATTCCAACGATGGGGGAGAGTTTTTGTTTTAGCAACCCTCTTCTTCTTACAAAGTTCTTGTAACTTTTTTCTCCCACCTACTTCTTTAAGTATTTCCCTAGCTGTTTTTGGAGTTCCTTTGCCCTTTCTCTTTAGAGGTCTACAATATGGATATTTTCTTTTCCCCGTAGCCGTTTTTCTTCCACAAGGTTTAAAACCACCCCCCGGGAGAGGACTACAAACATCAACCCATTTTTCATCAAACCAACGCCGGAGCGTACCTCGGGGTTTCTTTTTTTTCTTACCGAATTTTGATGATGAACGAGGGACCCCCCTCCGTTCCATATACGTTACAATTGGAGTAAACCATGCAACACCTTTTACAGTTCCCTTTGTTCTTCTTGCAATAGCTTTTTTCAATGGTTCGGTGGAGGTTTGTGTCATTATTTTTTTAAATGTAGCTGGGGTAATATTTTTACGATACTTTAAACTTTTTCTCTTAATCTTTTTAATAGCCCTCGAACTTACTTCATCCAAAACATTAAACGCAGTTGTAGCTACAGCTATTGTCGGTAATTTTTTTTTCATATCATCAAGAAAACTACCATAGGAGGAACCCCTAATTTGTTTGTATGGACTTTTTCTAGGTCCATAAGTACTAGTTCGGGCTACTATTTTAGAAATATCTTTGTTAACTATATTTATAGATCTATTTAAATTTCTTCGTAAACGATTATAGTTTCTTTTGTTGTATTCTAAAATAGATTTTTTATTTCTATACTCTTTATTTAAAGGTTTTATATCACTAAGTAGACGATAATACTCTTTTTCATTTTTGAAAGTAAATGGTGTTATTTTTCTCAATACCATAGAGGGTTTTCCACCAATTACATATTTGTATTTTCCTGTCTCTTTGTATTTTTTTTGTGCTCTAGCATATGTTCTTGGTTCAAACTTTTTACTCATTCTAATTATTTTATTAGAAATTGGAGTGTACTTATTTTTTAAAAAAATATCCAAGTCATTTTGTAATTCATTCAGTAACGCTGTATTTTCATCTTCAAGTCTTTTTAGTTTATTCATAAGTGTTTTACGTTTTTTTATTTTTGTATTTAGAACTCCCTTGTAATATCTTTCTGAAAATCTTTTAATTGATCCTCTTATATTTCCATATCTGTTTGATCTTCTAGTATTTGTGTATGGACTTTTCCTAGAACCATATTTTTTCGCAAATGCAACTTTGTATTGTCTAACCAATTGTCCAGACGCATATGCAGATGGCCATCTCTGGACTGTCGATTTTACTTTGGCTTTTATTCTATTATACATTTGTAAATCTACTCGTTCATTTTTTTTATTTTCTGTTTTCTTTTTTACTTTACCAAAATTAAACATAGTTAATATATTACAAGATTAAATATATGGATCTTTTTGAATTCTTTTTGATGAATCAAGAATTATAACGTAGATTTCTAAAATTTCTTTTGTGCTCATTGGACCACAATTATTATTAATAATATTGGTAACTATCTCACGTTCTCTTAATGGTTGTTCTATGTGTACACACTCTCTGTCTTTTATATTTCCTATTTTTAACGAGTATGTAGATCTCTTATTTAATAAATGTATTATTTTAGCATCAACTCTATCAATTTTTTTACGCAATGATAATACTTTATTACTAACACTATATTTATAAGTTATAGGAGTTATTTTAAAATTTTTGTTATGCATTTTTTTCTTTGTTAATTATAGAAAACATATTTAAACATGAAAGAAGGCTTTGGAGCAAATTTTTTTTATACCCTATTTAATCCAAAAATTATTATTTTAACATTAGTAATAGCCTTTGTTAAAATTCCCTATTTAAAAGTGTTGCTCTCAAAGGGTTACGTTTATCCTAGATTAAAAAAAAGTACATTAGGTAGTCTATTTGGTTTAGATGAAATGTATTATATGTTTATTAATGTTGTTTTGTTTTCATTTATTTTAAGCATGATAAATCTTTCTATTTTTTGTAAAAAAAGGAGAGATGAAAAAAAACCTATAACTTTATTTGATGGAGATATTTGGTTATACTTATTTAAAACTCTACCTATTCCAATATTAGTATTTGCACTCATGTATGGTTTTTTATCGTCTCCTATGGTTGAATCAGTGCCCGTAATTGGACAAGGACTATTAATTGCCCAATCTTTTGGACTTATTGGACTACTACTAGCTGGTTTTATTTTCTATTTTACCTTCACAGGACAATACACCCTTCATTGTTAAATACCTCTAAAAATAACAATACGCGGTAGGGGGGTTAGCGATCGGTCCATTAAATAAATTATATAACTCATTATGAAAAATATAATTTATTTTATTTTGTAAAATTCTTGCGATTGTTTAAATACGCTATTGTCGTAATACTTAATTCTTTTTGAATTTATTTATAACTTTTCCAGGTATCTTTTTAATTATATCCAACCCTCAAGAGATTCATTGGCTAGAGCATCAGCCTCTGTATTTAAATGACGAAGAACATGTTCAACATTTACATTAAAATTAGACATTAATTTTTGAGCCCTCATACATAATTTTTTAATATTTTCAGATTTTACTTTCCATTCTCCCCCTACTTGACATACTACTAATTTAGAATCACTAAACATAGTAAATTCTTTTAAACCCATACCACGGGCTATTTCAAGGGCTCTTATAAACGCAAGATATTCTGCTTCATTATTCGTTTTTGTTCCGTAGTATTCACACCCTTTAAATATAGTCTTACCACCTCGTTTAATTATTATCCCCCCTCCAGCTGGACCTGGATTACTTTTTGAAGCACCATCAGTATATATGGTAATTTTGTTGTTAGTGGATTTAATAAAAGTATCCATAGTAATTAAGATACTTATTTTTATAATAAAATAAATCTTTAATTATATTAAAAACAATGAGTAACTTTGGTAAAAAAACAACTAAACGTATCAGCGTAAGCCCAGTAATCAAGAATTTAGTAAAAAAAACAGAAGCTACCTCTTTTGATGCTTGGTGTAAGAGAAGGGGGATGACTACTAAAACCGGAAAAGCTACAAAGGCATGTATTAAGAAAGCTATTGCCAAAAGTAAAACTACTAAAAAAAGTGAATTTGGCTTTAACCCAAGGAAGAATGTAACAAGGGCTGTTTCAAAAAGATTTGGACCTACTGCAAAAAAGTTTAGACAGACTGAACTAAAACGTTTGTCGACTAGAACGAGAGATACTGTATCAAGGATGAAAAAGGAATTAAAGTCAGTAGATAAAACAATTGAGTTTGCAAAAAATAGAGGGGATTTAAAATTATTACAGAGATTTAAGAGTATTAGAAATGATATTAAAAACGAATCTATTGGTTTAATTAATAAAGATAAGAGAAATACATATAAGAGAATTGTTGGAACCTTCACAAAGGGAGTTCCTAAATGGTTTAAATAATTAATTTAAAAATTAGAACAAAATATATTAAATACAAATAGTAAAATGGTTGCTTCTGTATCAACTATTAAATCACTAGGAGTTGTAGCTTTGGCTAAACTTATCATTTATAAATTAAGAGGTTCTTATGATACAACAATAGATAAACCCCCTCCACCTCCTACTCAAGAATGTGGAAATTATTGTATTAAAGCTCAATGTGAATTAAAAGATAAAAAAACAGGGAAACTAAAAAGAACTTATAAAGGATATTCAAAATCACCAAATATTTCAAAAAGAGTTGAAACTATATGCGATGTTACAAGTAAAAATTCTGGAGATTATTGTACTAAACCGGATATAACTTTTAGTAGACATTTAACTATGTGTAAAGGTCAAGTAGAAATTCATTATGAAGGAACAGATATAATTACAATTATTTAATAAAGCTTTTTTATTATAGAAAAAATATTTATTATTAATAAATAGACAATAATGGATACTCAGATAGCTAAACTACCATCTGGAGATAAAGTTGTGATTAAGACAGATCCAGATAAAGGAAAAATATTTATTGTTGATAATGCTCCCAAAAATGCTGTTCATGATATTACAATTTCTGATGATGTTGAAATAATTCCATATAAACCAACCTCCGATACAGAGGTACCATCTCCAGTACCATCTCCAGTACCATCTCCAGTACCATCCCCAGTACCATCCCCAGTACTTACAGGTAGTACAGAAGACCACGTAACAAAAAAAACAATGTTTCAATATACAAAATATCTTATTATATTACTCATTGTGGCTGTATATATACAATTTAATCTTGGTTTTCTTGTAAGAACGCGAAAACAAGCTTCTATTTTGTCAGATTTAGAACCAACTCTAGCAATGCCAAGTATCATTGGGTTTATTATATTAGGAATAAGTCTTATGGGAGGAATGGGAATGCCCAATATTCCTAAAACACTTAAAAATAGTTTTCAAAACCCAATCACAAAAGTATTGGCTCTTGTAATAATCACCTTTACAGGAACACAAGATATCGAACTATCACTAGGTATTACAATAACCTTCTTAATTATAATGCAATTAATAAGAACAAATGAAGAAAGAGAACAACATCCATACTTAATTTAAAAATAACACTTTACACATACATAAAATTATTATACAATCATATAATATTACTGTATACTAACATCATATTAATACACAGTAATACAATATAAATAACCAGTTAATACTGCATATAAATACAATGTTTTCGGGCACAAAAATAAATTAACCAAAATAAACATTGCACATTACGTAACGTTAAACACTGCACATTACACCATTACGAAAAATACAAAATGTAAAACACTCAAGTAACACAATACGTAATATTACGAGTGTTGCATACACGTGTACACGCGTGGGAAGAAAAAACAAAACGAAATTTGCCCAAGTACATCACTCGTGTATTGTGTGAATACAGTCATACTAACATACACACGTGAGCAAAAAAACAAAACGAAATTTGCCCAAGTATACCAATCGTGTATTGTGTGAATAACTCTTACACACTAACTCATCATCATGACGCTTACTACCATGTCTCACGAAGAACTGTGCAAGATGGTCCTTGAACTCAAGGCCGAGATCTCTGAACTGAAATTGAGTAACTCTCCAAAGAGATCATCAAAAGCTCCCAAGAAGGATAGACTTGATGACCCCAGTATGGCTTCTTGCGTTGAAGATCTCACGAAGGCTACTATCAACACCCTCAAGATGTACCTCAAGGAGAATGAACTTAAGACTTCTGGTAAGAAAGACGAGCTTGTTGAACGTGCTTGGAAACTTCACAACAACACTGTTAGTGAATCCGACAAGTCACCCAAGAACCGTCCCAAGAAGGAGAAGCCCAGGAAGGAGAAGCATGCGTGTTGTTGCCTCAACAAGCAGGGTGAACCTTGTTCCATGCCCGCTACCAAGACTCACGAGCTTGACGGTGAGGAAAAGTGGTATTGTTGGAAGCATGATCCTTCTATCTCTTCCGAAGAGGAAGAAAGCTCCAAGGATGATGCGTCCAACAACTCTGAGCCTTCTGAGGAGATAGAGGAATCCCCCAAGCCTAAGAAGAAAGTTGTCAAGAAGAAGGTAAAGAAGACTACTCCTCCGGAACAAATGGAGGAGGAGGAATAAATACAAAAAAAAAACAAAAAAAAGTAAATTGAACCCTAGGGTTCCATTTACACCAATTGAATTTGTTTCAAAAAATAGTCAATCATGTCGGGACCAATGGCAAAAAAAATTGAAAAGGTACTGGCTCTCATGAAACAAGAGGGTGTTACTGTGTCTGACATCCTTAGTGCTTCTGGAAAACTGTCTGTCAATACTCTAAAGGCACAAAATACATGTGTCCAGCTAAGGAAACTCTGTAAAAACAACGGTCTTCCAACCAATGGGACAAAGCAAGTCCTCGCTCAGAGAATTTTTGATAATAATTCGCTGCGCGATGACGTTGACAATAAAGAAGACGAGGACGAGGGGTGTAGTCTCTTCTCCTATGAAGATGAGAGTGATGGTGAACTTGTGGATAACGAATGGGGAGAGGAAGGAGTTGACTGGTGTTGGGCATGAGTAAAGACAGTAAATAAACGAGGACCTAGGTCCTCTACCTGCGGGTTAGTGTCACCAGAAAAAAAACAAATTTTTTTTGGACCCAGCAACACTTGAGTAGTAAGTGTGAAACACTATACACCTATATACAACACAATGGCGGTTGCTATGGCTCTGAACAACATCAACAACCTCTCCGAGGCTCCCTTCAAACTGAATGGACAGGAGTGGGCTGATTTTCTGAAGTCCGTTACGACATGCAAGGATATCCCCCCTCACTCTAAGGACCCGTACCACCACCCTACGGAGAACTGGACCAAGACGGACTGGGTATTGTACCAGACTATGTGCCACCATGCTGTTAAGTTGGATGGAAAGCCAAGGAATATTGATTTCATCTTCGAGGCCTACAACGTGGTACCCCCTGGAGACAATGATACCATTGAGACTATATTCCAGGCGTATAATGCTCTTCCGTTGGGTGAGCTTGAGGGTATCGGGTATTAAGAAACAAATAAACAAATAAAATGAGGACTTAGGTCCTCTACCTACGGGTTAATAACGCATACACGTACAAACGCAATGGCTAACGTCGCTTCTACTTCCAGAGCCCCTGTCTGCTTGAACCCTCTTGCTCCATTTCGGTACAAGAGGGCGAATCTGAGGCTTCAAGAGGCATACTATAAGAAGGAACTTGCGGCGTTCTACACCAAAATTCACGATAAGAAGCCGCGCACACGTCTCACGAAGGCTGATTTGGCAGAAGACATTGTAAAGGAGACCAGGAAGCATCTCTTTAAAGTCTCTGAAATCAAACGCAATGAGAGGTTCCCAAAATTCAATTACGATGAGACCGAGGGTGTATTCAAGGATATAATATTTTCTCTCTATGATGATACGGTGAGTTTGGCTGACCACGCCGAGTGGTAAACAATATTTTATACCTTAGGGTTGTATTATAGTAGGTAACAAAGCAAAATGAGGTGGCAAGATCGCTGTGTGGCGTATACCAACAAGGGAACTAGGTGCAAAAAGAAGAAGGCCCAAGGTCAAGACTGTTGTACCATTCACTGTGATGGATATTCTCCTCCACCGTTGCCAGAATGCTCTATTTGCTACGAACAAATTCACAGGTCGAAAGGAAAGATAATGAATAACTGTGATCATCGATTTTGTCAGAGTTGTATTTACAAGTGGATTGTTGATAAACCAACGTGTCCTATGTGTAGAAGAGATGTTGACAAAGTTGAAACAGCTCAATCTATCCAATGGGGACTGTGTACAGGTTATATCGTTAATATCCGTTGCGATGTTGTCCGTTTAAGAAATTTGTTAGATGCCATCGTTGAAGAAATTATCGTAAACGGTTCAATTTTCAATCAACTTGAGGACGATTTGAGTACCTTTCTTCATTTGGAAAGGTCAATGTCAACTCGTTGGTACGGAGTTATTTGTAACGAACAAGATTTTAAATACGTAATCGATACTTTTAAATCAATGTACACTTCTTTCTCTCAAAAAGAATGGACTCAGCCGTTAGAGTTACAAGGACAAAGATTTTTTTCGGTTAAAAAAACAGAATATGTCAATGATTTCGAACGATATAAAATAATTATGTGTTAAATATATAATATGGAGCTTAGGCTTTATTAGCTCCACATAACTACAACATAAGTACTTCACAACTACAAATGAAGACCCCTATGAAGACCTCTCTCAAGCCCAAGGCTAAAATTCTCAAGTCCAAGGCCAAGTCATGGAACGTTAAGAACAAGTCTTATGACGTGAAGTATGACCAGAAAACTGAAAAATGGTGCTGTTCTTGTCCTCATTTTTTCTACAGGATCTCAAAAAAGAATGGAGAATGGGTTGAACAACAGCAAGGGTGCAAACATATCATGTGTTCTCGTATTATTAATGCGTGAAACAAAAGTACTATACAGATACCTAAAAAAACAAAAATTAAAAGACCTTAGGGTATTACCCTATTGGGTGTAAAAAAGTAATCATGCCTCTCGAAGAAGTTAAAAACGTTACAGAGATGTTACAAAATACAAATTTTAACACAATTCCTACTTGCCCCAGTGCCCCAAAAAAGAGACATATTCAAATTTATGACAAAAATACCGATGAATGGTCGTTTATGAAAGTACAAAAATCTCCAATCGAATTACTTAATCTACGCGACCAAGAAAATAAAGAAAATTAAAAAATACTACTACTTATACAACTAATATTCATATTAAACCCTAGGGTTTTTTATGATGTCATAAAAACTATCAAGTAATCAGTAATCATGGAGCTTTCTTACGAGACTGTTATGGTGCTTACATACGCTCTTACCGGCCTTATTATGATTGTACCTCTTTGTATTTTTAGCCTTCTTTCTAAGAATATGAAGATGTGGTGTATTGTGGCTTGTAACATTTACTTGAGTTTTCTTATTATGGATGGTCTATGGACTTTGAACTCTGTTGCTTGTGGAAGTGACATTACTGTTCTTAAGTTCAAGAGGAAGATTGATATCCTCCGTGGAAAGTATACCCTAGCAGATGCTTGGTGCATGTTCTCTTCTTAGATCCTCTTTTAAAAAAATTATATTTATTAACCCTAGGGTTACCCACCCTGTCGTAAAACACTATGTCGTCTACTAACCAACCTCTTGTGATGTCTTGTAATCATATGGCTTCTAGGAGGGTTGATGATGCTTCTGAGTATATGACCAAGTTTTTTAGTGGTTTGAAAAATTCTTATACTAATTTCTCCAATGAATTCAATAAAGTTCAAAAGGAAAACCAGCTTCTCCGCAACCAGCGTATTAGAGACCTCATGATCATTTCCCAACTTCAAGAAAAAATTATCAAGCTTCAGGAAGAACAAGAAAACGATCAAGCTACGGTTCCTACTATCCAGCCCCATAGTAAACGAACCAGGAACCGATAAAGCGTCCGTTCGGCGCTTAGCGAATTTTTATTTAAAATACGATTAAAGTAGACCTTAGGGTCTCCCCGGAGTGGGTAACAACTATCTGATTAGTCATCATGACGTCCGATCCTCAGTCTTCCCCTGAAGAGACCATTGTATTGACTAAGGCTGATGAAACTCCTGTTAAAGAGTTTCTTACCCAAGCAATGATTATCTATGGAATCAAGGATACATCTCCTAGTAAAATCCTAGAGATTGTAGGTAATCAACACAATACAATGATTAAAACTATTAACACCCAAGGACAAGAAATTATCGAGTCTCAAAAAGAGTGTGCTAAGGAAATTTCTGACCAGTTGGTTCTTCTAAGGGAACAAAACAAGGAACTTCAAGAGAAAAATCAAGCTCTCGTAAAGATAAACTCTGACCTCATCTCTTACACCAAGGGTATTTTTGCTTGGTGTTTTAATCGTATCCAAGGGAAATACAAGAATAATATGTTCCAGGACATTAAAAAGAATGGAATTAATCCTCAAACGGAAGAACTCAAAAATATTCTTAAGAGTATTGAACAAGAATATATTCATAAGAGTGCTTTTTAAATCAATAGTATAAAATAGACCTTAGGGTCTTCCCAAAGTGGGTAACAACTATCTGATTAGTCATCATGCCTCTCTGGAATCAACCCTCGTCTAAGATTGCTTGTATCAAGGGCTTTGTCCATGGTATTGATTGGAAGGATTCTTGGAATGCCAATATCAGAGTACCCTTTCTCGAACATTTGAATGAATATGATACTATCTGTTGGGACGGAGACCTGTGGAATCCTGGAAGTATGACCGATGTCATTAAAGAAGCTATGGATATGTACAAGGATAAGTCGTGGGTAGTTACCATAAAAGAAAAGGATATTCATAAGTTGGCCCCTGAGTTTATCAAAATTGATAAGCACGGGAATGAACTTAGGGGATATCCAGAGGGTGGAAAGATTTACCCCATAGGCCTCGAAGATGATTTGTCTTGGTCTCAACTTGGAATCGAAGGAATGAAAATTATTACATCTCAGGGTGCCCACGTTGATGTTTTCTTCCTTGGTGCAGGAGATCACGCCCTTTCTGAGAAGAAATATTTCGAAGATTATATGTCAGATAAAGTAACTATTAAAAAGATGTTTCCAATCAAGAGAAATTGAACAATAAATAGAGAGACTTAGGTCTCTCCGCTACGGCGTAACACACTACAACCATGCGTTCTAGAAACATAAGGGTGTTAAGCTTTTATTCCATAAATTTGATCAATTTTATCAATGAGATAACAAAATATTATTATGATGAACAAACAGATTTTTATTCATATGAAGATTTTCATAATCATTGTAATATCGTATTGAACAGACTTCAAGAAATATGGAATAGTAAAGGACCTAGTACTCTTAAATTCTGGAGTAAACTAGATTATGAACAATATATTCTTCCTGCTGTTGATGAAATTAAGAATTATGATGAAATTACAGAAGAATTTGTTCCTTTTGGTAACTCTATAATTGAACCGGATCAAAATGTTGTCGAACATTATACAAATCCTAAAGTACTAATAATTAGGAAAAAAAAAGTTAGAAGGTTAAGACTTTTATTTAGAGATGAAATTCCTCTGTATAGAATATATTTCAACTTTCAAACTATTTTACATGACATTGACCATAAACTTATCGGAGAGTCTCCATTAAATTTATTATTTCACCCATAACTTACAGAAAATAAAGATTTAGGTCTTTTCGCTATGGCGTAATGTCTCAAATACAAGCAAAAATGGAAATAAAAAAATTATGGGAGGTTATCAATGACCAAAAGATAAAGCATCAGGATTTTGTTTACCACTACAGACAAGATTATAACGAACTAGAGAGGGAATTAAACAATATGAGAGATAAACTCAATAAATCTGAAGAAAAAATGAGGAATATGCAAGGAGTAATCGACAATCTCATAAACCAAATTAAAACCCTTAGCACAAATAACCCTCCAGTAGTGGAAGATGACAATGACTCTGACACAGGTTCGTTCGTAACACACGATATTATAGAAGACAATAATAAAAACTGTTGTATTATGTAACAAAAAGTAATTTTACATTGTAAAATACGCTTAAAAAGACCCTAGGGTCTTCCTTTTAGAGGTATACAATACCTACGATGGCCTATTAAATCAAATGATATTTATATTTCTATTCTGTTTACTTCTAACAGGTGTTATTATGAACAATGTTATTGCTATTCCTCATCCTAATGACAGCAACTCTAATGTGAGATTTACTGTTCATCCATCAATGGCTTCTTGTGATATTTATTATCCTCCAATGCCAGAACCGTCTCTCTCAATGAATTTGGTAATGAAGGGAATTGACTCATGGAAGGGTTACAGATTTGTTGATCATACTGTTGGGAATGACCCTAAAGAAATAACCAAAGAAGAATTCAAGACTATCATTAGAAAATGTAAATGGATGAGATCTGTTCCATATCCAAATGACATTAATAACGCACAATATTATTGTCCTCATAATCCTCTCCTTCCTCGTTGGAAAGCACTATTTTTTGAAACAAGAGGGGATTGGGATGATCCAAGGTTCTCTGAAACAGAAAGGATTCTTGCTTGGAGAATTGAGTGTTTGAGACTTGGGACTTTGACTAAATATTAAACAAAATATTTTGAACCCTAGGGTTCCCCTTAATTGGGTAATACACGATGTTAGTTCATTGCAAAGCCTGTGGTGCTACCTACGATGGTAATGCTCAGTGTTGTATGGAGCTAGACCATGATTGGATTCCAGAAACCCCTGAGGAAGAGGAAGAGATTCAGAAATGGAGAGAGGAATCTGTTAAAGAGATGTTAAAAATTGAAGAAGAAATTTGTAAACGAATGAGAGATGATGAGGTCCAAAGAGAGAAATAGTTGTGTCAATAACAAAAACCCTAGGGTTTCCCCGAATGGGGTACTGTATAAAACTAAATAACTTATCTATATTAACTATGAACAACCCATCTATTAAAGACGTTAAGAAGGTCATCATCGAAGAATGTAAGAAAAATATGGATGAAGTCAATAAAAAAGCAGCAGATGTTATTTTAACAAAGGATAATGCAAAGGAGATAGAAGAGTATATGTTTACAGACCCCAAAACAGGCAAACCATTTCGATCTTATGGTGAAATGAGATCTCTTTACGGTTAAAAAAACAAAATAACAAAAACCCTAGGGTTTCCCCGAATGGGGTACTGTATAAAAACGAAACCAGTAAAACAATCATTTGTATAATTGTTGTATATTAAAATATTACCAGCCCATACATTATTACATCCTTTGTTATACCGACCAAGATGATGATCCCGCTCCAGATAATCTTCAACAATCTGGAACTGGAAGGACTCAAGGTACTTGCATTTGGCAAATACAAGGGTTTCACATATCAACATGTATACCTGAATGACAAATGTTACTGCAAATGGTGCCTCTCACTCTCTTCCAATTCATTTTCAATGTATGACTTCCAATCATACATTGAAAAAATACAACGCCTTCACATACTCTTCGCAACATTCCCACCCACTCGCAAGGCACGTGGTCTTCAATAATTCTGGGTTATTTTAACAAAGAATAATCCAAAGGAGATAGAAGAGTATATGCTTACAGACCCCAAAACAGGCAAACCATTTCGAGCTTATGGTGAAATGAGATCTCTTTATGGTTTAAAAAAAACAAAATTTAAAAAACCCTAGGGTTTACCTGTTACAGGTAGTAAATACTCCGATAATTATTGTATATCAAGATGGTTGATTTTTATGATTGGATGGATTTGATGGATGAGATAGATGAAATGTTGGATGATATGGATGAACAATACAAAAAAACCAAGAGACTTTTATATGATATTCAAGAACTTGAGTATGATACTGATAATTACTTCGCAAGAAACAATTGGGGATGGTATTTTGATGTTGAATAAATAAAAAATAGGACTTTGGTCTCTCAAAGTCCACGTATCAGCACAATGGCAGCCATCAAAGAAATTGTCAAACAAGATGAATTGTTTAAAATGGCAACAGAGGCTATGTCAGATGATAAATTGTCTCGGTTTGAGAAGATTAATAAGATAACTCAATTCTACATGGATACTGACTTGGTCTTTTGTATGTACATCTACATATCACCCATCAATATTCAAGGAGAACTATGCCTTCACCATGACATTATGTTCTCCCACCAGACTCAAACCGCCCTTGATTTTATGAACAAAGAACTCAAACGTTCAGGTGTATGTCTCTTAGACCTTGAAGACCAAGGGAGACGAGTCATACAGTTTAAACAACACGGTAAGAAGACCAAATGTAAGGTCCAAACCGATGGAATAAGACCTATAATACGGGTTTTTAGTGTAGACCAGTTTAAAGAGTTCAGTAAGGAGGATTGGAATAGGTGGGTTCATAGTAGAATGCCCACAGATAAAGACAGGATTGTTCATTGTTAAATATAAACAACTAAAAAAGACCTTAGGGTCTTTCCCAAGTGGGTAAGAACAAATATAACGGTGAATATAATGGATCTTCTTGAATGCCCATTGTGTGATAAACACATAGATTTATGTGTCAAAACACCTTGTTCTCATTGTTTTTGTGGCGGATGTTTATTCAAACAAATTAATGATTATAATAATTTAAAATGTTGTCCTGTTTGTAAAAATAGCTTTGGTGGTCTAACTCAAGTTTTTTTGAAAGAGTGGGCATGGGAAAATGGATATTTTTCAAAAAATTATTTTTATTCAATTAATTATCACAAAGTTGTTAAAATTTTCAGAAGTGTCTTCTACAACTATCATAAACAATCCACCCAGACAAATAAAAAATTTGAAATGATAACTGACGATATTTCTTATGCATTTGAGAAATATTTTTATGGAGATGTTGTTGAAATATATGAAAATGTTGATAAATGTGGTATAATCTTATCATTACATAGTTTATTTCATGGTTATTTCAATAAACGTATTAAAAACTTTTTTGATTTTTTAACGATAAATGGTGCTACGAAATGTTATATTGAATTAAAACCATTAACACAACGTAAGTATAAAAAAAAAGAAATTTGCTATGTTTGTTTAGACTCATAAATTTATTTATATAAACACTTACTATAGAACTTAGGTTCTACTAGTAAGCTGTAACAATATGCAATCTATATACATAAACCTTTCTGGGCCACAGGGGAATGCCTTTTCTCTGATAGCTTTGGCAAATAATTTATGGTTGGAAAGTGGGAAGAAATTTATTGATTTTCAATCTATTAAGGAAGAAATGACGTCTGGGGACTATGATAATCTCAAAAATGTTCTCCAGAAGTACTTTCCCCAGGTGAAATTTATAGAATAACGAAATGGTAGTACCAGAACCCTAGGGTTCCCTCTTTAGAGGTAAAAAACAAAATATATTATAACCAAGTATACTAAAGTGTAAAATAATACGCTTAAAGCAACGCATCGTGCTTCGCACGGGCATAAGCGCTTCGCTTATCACAACAGAGTTGTGGGCTAGGCGATTTTTCGTAGAAAAATACGCTTAATGGGTAAACCATATCATCCTATTAATTCCATTATTAACAAAATGAAAGTGATGAAAGTTAAACCTAATGTGATACCTTGCCCAAATGCTCCTAAAAAGAGACATGTTCAAGTGTTTAACTATGGAAATAATAAGTGGAATTTTATTAAAACTAAACCAAGTCCTATGGAAATTCTTAAAATATACAGGGAAAATATGAATCCATAAATACGCATAAACAGAGCCTAGGCTCTCCCCAAAGTGGGTAAATAAGGATTAAAGCATCACAAAAAATGTTTACTGACATATCCAATATACAAACTGAATCTAACTCTTATAGTTTAAATAACTATGGTTATAAGGTTAAATCCTCTAAAAAACCAATAGTTCCCATAAGAACAACTATCATGGATTTAAGACACAAACCAATTAAACAATCATCTTGGTGTGGTTGGGTACCACTTGATTATAACGATTCATCAGGAAAAGATAAATTATACGTAAATTGGAAAGAAAAACCTAAATCACCTGTTAAAGAAAAATATAATCCTATTAAAACAAGAATATTATATCGTTAATTTTAAACTAGCTGTTATGTGTCTTAGGACACTTTTGACGGCAGTAAAAAAAACAAAATTTTTTTGAACCCAGTATCTCACATACTTATATAGTAAATAAATTGTTAACAATGGAGGACATTGCTGAACAGTTGAGGACTCTTAATGCTAACTTTGAGAGGTTTTTGGTAGTTGCTGAAAAAATTGTAGAACAAAAATCTTCAAAGTCTACTCCCAAAAGAGGCCCAAACAAAATGGATGATAATACTGCTACTATTGATACCTATAAGAACAGTATTATCATCAAGTGCCCTCCTAACCAAGAGTTTCGTAACAAACTCAAGGAACATGGTGGTTCTTGGAACCCTAGTCTCAGGTCTTGGGTTTTTGGAAAAAATAATGGTGATTTGGTATGGAATGAAATTACCAATGAATTTAAAGATTGGACACTTAATGATAAAAGGGAAAAATCTGATACTGAATAAATTACACTGTAAAGAAAGACTTAGGTCTTCCCCTACATGGGTAAAAAGGGTGGTGAAGATGGCATTCGCCAAAAGAGAAAAAAGGATCACAAAAATAAAGATAAAAAGTATCGTAATTATGTAGGTAATGATAGAAAGAACAATACATATTATACTAACAAAAATCAAGAAAATGATGATAATAATGAAGTAGTATTAGGAGAAAACAATGATGAAAATCAAAACCAACTGGTTCAAAATGAAACTTAGGTTTTATTTTGTACCCGTAATAAGGACAAAGCAACGCAACGCATCGTGCTTCGCACGGGCATAAGCGCTTCGCTTAACGCATTAAATTAAAAATGTCTATGGTAATTCTTTTAAAAACAATTGAAAACAAACTAAATGTTCTTGTAAATGATGTTATTGAATTGTCAAAAAGGGTAAAAAATATTGAAAAAAATATTTGTGAAGACCCCTCTGATGAATGTAATGAAAGTGAAATAATAGAACAAACAGAACAAGAACATGTAGACATGAATTTTTTGTTTCCTAAAGAGAAAAAATCTCACTTATGGATGGTTTCTTCTCATACAGATAGTTCTGTAAAATACAAAGTAACCTACAATCCTAATTCGAATGATAATGCGTGGGCTTGTACATGCCCAGCATTTAACTATCGAAAAATGGATAATTATAAGTGTAAACACATCAATCAAATTATTGAGAATGAATTTTAAAGCAACGCAACACATCGCGATTTGAACAATACTCTTAAAGCATCACAACAGAGTTGTGGGCTAGGCGATTTTTCGTAGAAAAATACGCTTAAAAAAAGACCTTAGGGTCTTCCCCAAGTGGGTAAATTAAAAATACCCATATTGATAATTTATACTATTCTTTAAAAATGGAAATTATTATGCCTGAGAATATTTCTTCTGTTTCTACTTGGGGAGATTACGGAAAAGATTGGGTGTGGGAAAATGATGTTGCACCCAAAGATTGGGAAGATTGGTCCTTAGAAGAAGAATGGGTTTGGGAAGATCAAGAAGTCGAAGAAGACTGGGGTCAAGAAGGTGTTGACTGGGAATGGTATGAAGAGTATTACTAAAGTCGTTAATTTAAAATGGAGCTTAGGCTCCCCCCAAAGTGGGTATATTAGTCCGAAGATTGGGACAGGTTGTTACATTTGTATTTGAACTTATAGGATTAAATGCAAATTTCTGAGTGTTCAGTCAACTCTGATCCTAATAACGACGACATTCTTAACAATGAAATAAATTCTAAAAAAATAGAACCTATTTCGAATAATTTTAACCAGAAATTTATACATATACCTAACAAATACCCTAATAGTATAAATTATCAATATTGTGTTATATACTATTATTGGTATAACTATTTATATTATTATTTCCCTGTTTGTTATCAGTATTAAAAAAAACAAAAAATATTTTACTCAAATAAATAGTATGTATAATATGAAAAAAATGTCACGTAAATCTGCTTTTAGGACTTATGCAAGTTTGAGTGTAAAACAACAAATTTTGTTTAAAGACAAGAAAAACCAACAAACACTTTTAGATCTACAGATAAAAATAAATAACATTAAGGCAGAATTTTTGAGAAATTTAAATAAAGCTTCTAGCTGTAAAAATAGTTTGAAAACTATTAAAGAATGTGATACTCTAGAAAAACATACCCTTGCTGAAATTATTGCTAACAGAATTACGTTGAAAATTAAAACCACGGGGTTGTCAAATAATAGAATTCCATTCAAACTTTTGAATTAATTATATTATTTAACTAAAAAGCTTAGGCTTTCCCTAATTTGGGTAATAATTGTTCACAATGAATCCTCTTTTAAGAAATTTTATTGAGTATAACAACCTCGACATCAAAATAGCTGATGAAATAAGTTGTATATTTGGAGAGATGGTTGGAGCCCTTGCTTGGGGGTTAATGAGTGGTGTTGAAGATACATCTGAAAAATTCGATCCTATTAAAGAAAAATTTAGTAACATTGTTTCTAAATATGAGTTAGACGAGGAAACTTATGATGAACTTAAAAATATACTTGTTACAACATATTACGAATTTGCTAAAAATATAATAGCTCAACAAAAAGAACACAATGGTGAAGAAACTAAACTAGAAGCTGCTTTATCTCAACTTCATTTTTAAGTAAACTAAACTTTAGAGTTTTATATGTTTACGTGATAAGTCTAACAATATACTCATAATGACACGTAAAAGAAATACAAGATACTTTGTTAAAAAAAATAAGGAAAATATTGATGCAACAAGGAAGCCATTTAAAGAATTAAATGAAAATAACCATATCGAGAGAGTAAATACTGTTGTTGAAAAACCCCCTAACACTCTCAAATCTTCAGATTGTTATTATAACACAATGTCTACTAAAATAATTCCTCCCCCTGGTTTTGGATATTTTTTTGATGAGACATTTTCTTTTCCTGATTTTGAAGAACTTAAAATTGCTGTTATGGAAGACAATAATCTTAGACTTTTTCTTGTCAGGATACTCAACGAAAGAAGGAGTTTTAAAAATCAACAATATTTAAAAAGTTGACAATTTATCAGCGAATACTTCATATTACATTTAAAAAGACTTAGGTCTTTATCCCGTGTGGTAAAATATTTTCATCTTTATTGGAGATTTTTTCTACGAAAAAATAAGATTACAATGAACCCCAGTGTTAAAGAACTTCATACTAACCTTGAAAACAGGGAAGAAAAGGAAAAATTTCTTGAAAAAACATTGGAAAATAATGATGAAGATGAAAATACTGAAAGCGAAAATGACAGTGATGACGAAATGGTTATGAAATTTGTTCTTCCAAAGAATTCAAACGGTAAAACAAATGTGTCTAATGAATCTCGCTACATTGGACTTACTCTTGCTCAAAGCAAAAAGATAGGAAAGTTGAAATCTGATGTTACTAGATTAGAAGATAGAGTTCGTTATCTTCAATTAGATCTTAACAATGCCATAGTAAAAAAAGAAGAAACTCTTGAACTCATTGAAAAATATAAGAATGCATTGAGAAATAACAATAAAATTCTAAAAGACAGTAACTCTATTATTTATAAAAACAGTCTTTTTAGAATTTATCAAATTACTGTGTATTGTTTTACCATTATTACAGATTACCAATTGATTACCAGTAATGAATTTATCTATATTGTTGATTTTAGTGAAACTTTGATGTTTTCTATGATGGTGTTCTATTTTTATTCGGATGTTAGGTATATTTTTAAGAATACTATTGGTATGAGAATTAACACTAAACAAGAATAAATGTTAAATAGTATAAAAAAATAAAAAATAGGAGCTTAGGCTCCTCCCCTTGTGGGTTTTATGTGGTTCCAATGTCTACTATTAATACTAGTAATATTGTAAATAATATCATTGAATTAGCTATACATAGTAATTTTGTTGTATTTGGTGGTTATGTGAGAGATATTTGCATATTAAATAAACCATACTTTAAAGATATAGATTTTATATATTTTGATTCTAACAATTTGGTTGATTTTTTAAATGGTTTATCTATTTTAGGTATAAATTACTATGAAATTAAAAATGTAAAAATAATAAAAAACATACCTTGTTATTATGGAGGTTCTATGAGACGAGTCATTCGTGTAAAAACCCTAATAATTAGAAATAAGAAGTATTTTAAAGATCCTATTTCTATAGATCTTGTAAAAATTTATGGTAGTTTAAATATTTGGAAACAAATCCATGATTGTGATTTTTCTTGTAACCTGTTTATTAAAGATTTTAACGGTGTTAGTTTACGATATATTCCAGACTTTTTAAAATCTTTTAATAAAGAATATTCGGAAAGATATATTAAAGAACTTATGGAAAAAAAAGAGTTTTTTATTGTTATGGATAATATTGAAAAACCTTATCAACTATTAAGATTAATTTATAGAGCAATGTATATGATAAAAAAAGATTGGAAAATGAAGAATAGTGATTCTATGTTTTTAATAGAAGAATCTAAACAAGAAGATGAGTGTCCTATTTGTTTAGACGTTTTGGACGATGGAGAACAAATACTAACATTAAAATGTCGACATAAATATTGTGTAAATTGTTTTATAAGTTTGATAAAGAAAAATTTAAATAGACCTAACAATTTGAAATGTCCTAAATGTAGATGTACACTATTTAAAAAAACAAAATATAATGGACCTAACTAATTATAAAGAACTCAAAGAAATAATTGTAATTAAGAATACTGATAATCAAAAAATAAAAACATACAAAACCAAACCACCCACCAATTTATTTTCTGATTTTATTGAAAAAGTAATAAAAATATTACACAACACACTAAAGTCAGCGGGCTAATATGTCCAATGGTATAGAAAGTTTAATAAACGATCTAAAAAGTTGTAATTTAAATAACGAGTTTGTGGAAAAAACAATAGTCAGTGATTTTAAACAATTGGTTAAATTTTATATTGAAGGAGAATGTATTAATCAAATGGATAATATTATTTTTGAACACAACCAGAACTAGAACTCCATCAAGATATTGAAAAAACACTACAATATTTATCTTACGGAAGGGGGTATTTAATTTTAAATACCGAGATAGAAAAAGAATTAGTTAAATTAGGTTTATGGTCTGTATCAACTAAACTAAATCTTTTTCACAACCAAGATATTGTTGAAACTTTAGTTGATTATTATATGGATTTACTTCAGCAATCTATTTAAAAATATTTTCCATATATTATTTAACTACCAAAATGAGAATCATTATTCACTGTTCTCATGGTGTACCAAAGAATAATAACAATTAAAAAAGAAACTGTCACCAAGACAACTTCACTATGTATCAACGTTTCACAGACGAAGGGTAGACGGAAAATGTTATACCAACCCGGAGCTTGTAAATCAAATGACAGAAAAGGCAGAAGAAAATATGAATATTTGGTGTGAAAAATTTAGAGAATCGGGGGATATTTGTGATCTTGAACAATGTATACTATGGGGAAATACATTTATGAGATATGGAAAGTATGTTACAGATGATTTTGATGAATTGGAATATTGAATAAAAACAAATTTTAGTTACCTTTAAGATTTAAGTTTTTAAAAAGGTAATTAAAATGTGTTTAAAGCGTCAATACGCTTAACAAAAAATTTTATAACCTAGGTTACTTAAGGGTGATTGAGTTTGTATCACAATGAATCTCTTTTTGTTATCAGAAGATCCAGATGAGTGCGCTGAGCAACACTGTGATAAGCATGTTGTAAAAATGCCAGTTGAACTTACACAAATGTTATATACAGCACATCATGTTAACAATTCTTCAGAAACTATGGAAATATTTAAACTTAAAGCACCTGAAAAAGGATGGAAACAAGTTTTTACCAATCATCCCATGTCTATTTGGGTTAGAGGAACTAGAGAAGCTTATGAATTTACTTGTTTGTTGGGAATAGCTTTATGTGAAGAATATACTTATAGATACGATCGTGAACATGCTTGTGAAAAACATCTTCGTTGGTTAGAAGAAAGTCATCCAGAAGATTTCCCTAAAAATCTTAAAGATACTTTTAACGTTTGTAGAACACCTCCTACTCTTGTTGAAACACCTTTTAAATATTTTCCACTTTGTATGCCAATAGAATATAAAACTGATGATGCTATACTCTCATATCATCAATATTATATAGGAGATAAAAAAAGATTTGCAACTTGGAAAAGAAGAACACCACCACTGTGGTGGTAACAAATTAAAAACAAAAAAAAAAAATAACTTAAAGTCCTAGGACTTTAATGTTTAAATGAAAGTAAAAATGTCTAACTTTCAATGTCACGCCGTTACCTGCAAAGGAAAAATTTGTAAAAGGTCTAAACATAAATCAAATTCTGAATTTTGCTTTCAACATATGAAAAATACAAAAACAGATGAGTGTGTTATTTGTTACAATGAAATTAACAGTAATTTGTTTTCAACATTATGTTGTGGTCATAAATTTTGTTTAAATTGTGTTTCAAAATGGTTTTTTGTAAATAGAGGTTTGCAGAAGCAGTGTCCTTTATGTCGGAAAAATCAATCCGAAGATATTTTGAATTGTTGTAAGGAGTATTGTGAGAGATATAAATTGATAAAAAAAGTTTATGTGCGTTTTTTAAATGGTATAGGGTTTTATATTGCGTATTTGGCATCAGCAGAAAGGGAAAAATTTTCCAAAAGAAAAATTGAATATTTTAGAAATACTTTCAGGTCTTTTATGCAAAAATATAAAGGTAAAACTATATCTTATAAATCTTGGACCAATCAAGTATTACCAAAACTTCTAAAATTTAATCCCAAGGGTTTAGATACAAAACTTTCACTGGTGGGGTATATTATATCAGAACCCTCCCCTAAAGTTGTGTATGATGATAAACAAACAAAAGATACCGATTACATACACTTTTTATTCTGATGGTGCTAGGTAATAGTAAATCATATTTTTACCTGGAATCTCAACACATAATGGAAAATCATTAGATACATATAATTTTATAATTTGTTTTTTATTTATTTTTTCAAGAATGTATAAAAATAGGGTAGAACTAAAACTAGTTTTGATATTATCATCTTCAATTTCAGCTATGATAGTATCAAGTTTAGCTTTAAAATCTTGACCGAATTGGATTTCTAATTCATCACTTTGATCTATATCGTTATATGAAAATGTTATTTTTTGATATTCATCAATGTGGTTACTTATTTTTTCAGGAAATTCAATTAGAAATGAGTTTCCTGGTTTTTTTGTTTTTAAAGTGTCTATTTCTGAATTAAATTCAATATTTCTTGTTACAATGTTATCAAAAGTAATTTTATTTTCAAAAATTTCACATATTGTATATTTTTCAAATTGTTCGGTGTTTGTTATTGTTACTTCTCCTACAAAATTTTCATCAAAGTACAGTGGTGTTAATACAATTTCACATAGTCCTGCGTAATCAGCATAAAATCCTTGAATGTAACATTCTTTGGGGGAAAGATATAATTTAAATTCATCATTGCTATCCATATATTGTAAAGCATCTACAATATCACAGCAATAGAAAACATAAGGTACATCAAAAACCATTTGGTATTTTTTATCATAAAAGGTATTTATAATTTATCCATATAACTAATTTATTTTTTAGGCCTTAAATAATTTTGTTTTTTTTATAGCAAAACAAAATACATGTTATTAATAATTAAAAAAAACAAAATTTTTTTAGACCAAACAACACAAAATTAAAATATAGTGAAAATATTATACAGAATATTATAATATTCAGGTAACATGGATTGTCCTATTTGTTGTACTCCATATACAACGACTCTACGTGCGCCTATAAACTGTTTAACATGTGAAGATGATCAAGATAAAACTTGTCTTGAATGTGCTAAAACTTATATTTTAAATTCTTCTGGTGATGCAAGTTGTATGTTTTGTAAACAAGAGTGGGATAGGGAGTTTTTATTTAATAATTTTCCTCAAACTTTTATAAATAAAGATGTCAAAAAAATAAAAGAAAAAGTTTTATATGAAAAAGAAATTGCAAGACTTCCTGAAACTCAGATTTATGCCCAACAAGAACTTAAAATAAGAGAACTCGATCGACAAATTAAGCTTGCCAAATCAAGGAAAATAGAAATACAAGAAGAACTAAAGAAACAGAATGACTTGATTTATCAATTGTCAAGGAATATAAGAAACATTAATAGTAATTTTACTGAAAAACCAGTTAAATGTTTTACTTATCGATGCCCACGAGAAGATTGTATGGGATTTCTTTCCGATAAATTTACTTGTGGACTTTGTTCTGATAATTTTTGTAAAGATTGTATGGAATCTATTGATGAAAACAGTGACCATGTTTGCAATGAAGAGAAAAAGGAATCGATTAAATTTCTTAAAAAGGATACAAAACCTTGCCCATCTTGTGGAGAATTTATTCATAAAATTAATGGTTGCGACCAGATGTGGTGTACTCAGTGTAAAACTGCATTTTCCTGGAAATCTGGTACAATTGAAACTAAAAATGTTCATAATCCAGAATATTATCGTTGGATGAGAGAAAATCGTCAGCATATTCCAAGGGAACCCGGTGATGTTGTTGTTTGTGATGGGCTTCCTAATCATTATAAACTTCTTGATAACTCTCGCGCTCTTTTAAATAACATTAACGATGCAAATACTTTAGCACAAAGAATGTATCGTGGTACGATACATAACGATTGTAAGGATGTTATTTTACTTTTTAATGCTCATAGGTATCTCGTTCATGTTGATAGAGTTGAGTTAAGGGTTAATTTGGAAGCTGAAAAAGATGAACAATTGAAAAAAATTAGAGTTAGTTACCTTTTAAAGGAACTTAATGATTCTAAATTTAAAAATAAATTGCAAGTTATTGATAAAAAATATTCTAAGTTACAAGCTTATAGAAATATTTATGCCCTTATTAGAACTGTTTTAATTGAAAACCTGGGTAGAATATCTGATATGGACACTAATCCTAGGTTGTTCCCAGCAAGATCTAATGTTAATGAGATTAATGAAATTTTATCAAATCTTAAAACTTTCAGAACTTTTTTAAATAAATCTTTTGAAACAATTGGAGTAGTTTATAAATGTGTCTATCCAGGAATTTTAGAGGATTGGAGAACTTTTACAAATATGAAAGAATATAAGAAGTACAAGCCAGTAGTATAACTAGCGAATTATTAAAAATTAATAAAATTAACCTTAGGGTTAGTTTTATTAATTTAAAGAATTGTTATAATTGTTATGTAAATGGCTACTCTTCTTTCCTATCTGTATAATTTTATCGATCATAACACCAAACTTAAAATCTGCCTCCTAAATACCGATGCCCAAGTACCCCTAAAAGCTGAACCTGGAAGCGCTGGATACGATATTCATAGCTCCGTAGACCTCACTATCTCACCCAATAATAGAGATTGTGTACCAACCGGAGTAAGTCTTGAAATTGATAAACAACACTATGTTAGAGTTGCTCCTAGGAGTGGTTTAAGTGTCAAGAAGAGCATAGATATTGGAGCTGGAGTTGTTGATTCTTCTTATCGGGGGGAGGTAAAGGTTGTTGTTATAAATAACGGAAATTCTCCATTTGAAATTAAGAAGGGGGATCGAATTGCTCAGTTGATTATTGAGAGATGTGCTAATCCTAAGGTTGAAGTTGTTAAGGAATTGAGTTCAACCGAGAGGGGTTCTGGTGGTTGGGGGAGTACTGGAAATTAATTAACTTAAAAATATTACTTAATTATAAATTAAGAAAAGCTTTTAATCCAAAGTATTAACAAAATGCCTACATATTCTGTTGATGGAATTATTGGTGCTGGTAAATCTACTGTTTTAAAGCTTCTGAGACAGAATAGTATATGTTTAGAAGAACCTGTTGCAGATTGGGGTGAACTTCTTGAGAATTTTTATGAAGATATTAATAAGTATGCCTATCCTTTTCAACTTCAAGTGCTTTTGTCACAAAAAAAACAATATGATCCAGTTAAAAACTCTACAGACAATATATTTATTGAAAGGTGTCCTGAAACATCTAGGGATGTGTTTTTTCAAATGCTAAAGGAGGATGGATTTTTTAGTGATAAACAGATTCAAGTGTATAATGATACATGGAAAAGAATTGCCTATGATGTAGATCACCATTTTATTCTCCATTTGCCAATTGAACAAGCTTGGGCAAGAATTCAAAAAAGGGGGAGAAAAGGAGAAGATGGTATTACTCTACCATATCTTAGAAATTTAGATAAACATTACAAAGAAACATATGAAAATAGAGATAATGTTACATGGATTAGCTCTCTCCTTACTCCTACAGAAATTGTTGATGAAATTAATAAAAAAATAAATGAATTAAAAGTATAAAATTAAATATTTTTAGAAGACTTGTGTTTATTTTGTATTTATAGTCTTCTTAAAATATTTAAAGCAACGCTTAGTCGGGCTTAATATGTAAAAATTAATACAACCCATATAACAGCTAAAAGTTTATTTTTAGAATACATTGCTCCTAAAATAGAAAAAATGTACATAATATCTCTAACTGTTAGTTCTATTTGTGTGTAGGGTAATCTAATAGCTTTATAGTTTCTTATGTGTTTCCAAGTTTTTTCACCTCTTTGTATAATAAACGTTTTAAAAAGTATATCTAAAATTTGATCTATAGTAGACCATTGATTAGTTTCTGTTCTATTGTTGCTGGTGGGGGTGGCTGAATTAATCATTACTGAATCCTCATCGGTCCAAAAAAAGTTTTTAGGACTTAGCAACTTTACAAACCCAGGAATTAAATTTGTTGACAAGTCAATGTGGTGGGCAAATTTGTGTTGGAGTAATTTTTCAGCACCTCTCTTCGATATGAGGTAGGCCGCCCCTGACGCCGAAAGTGATTTTGGTGTTACTTTGTTTTCGGGACAATTTCCATCGCAGTGTAGAGTAAACATGTCCCAATCGGATGGAGGGGGTATGGTTTTTATGAATTCGTATAAAACACTTACATTATTGAAAAGAGGGTAGGCGTCATCTTCGAGAATTAAAGCGAAAGGAGCAGGATCAGTGTCTAAAAATGTTTTAAATGTTAGGAGATGGCTAGAAACACAACCATATACAGATTTTGGACACGTAAGTTGACAAGAATTTGTAAAATGTTGTGATATAAAGTCTTGTGAAACTTCGTTTCCTAGTAAACCTCTTACTCTAATAGGGTTTATTCCAATTGATTTAAGAATGGAAGATTGTTTTTTCCATCTATCTATGTCTTTGTCTAAATTTATAACGTAAGTATTAAACACCATTTTATTAATATAATTAAAGAAAAAAATGATAATAGATTTATATAATTAATGCGATGACTACAAATTTAAAACATTTAATAAAACATATAAACTCTAGGTCTTTGAGTGTAAAATTAGATAAACTTCCACACAAAAAACTATGGATTCCTAATTATGGAGAATTTATTAGTTATAAAAACCAATCTGATGGAGATAATTGGGATGTGTTGATTCCTGGATATCCTAAACTTAATACAGATTTATCTTACAGTTCTAAAAATTTATTAGGGGTTTATTATCTTCCTAATGAAAACCATAAATTAATTATTGATATTTTCCACCAGGACTACATTCGTTCTGAAAATTGGGTAGATGATGTTGTAAAATATCAAAAGAGTTACGAAAAAAAAAATAAAATTAAAGGAGAACTTTTATTAAATATTTGCTATCTTAATCAAAAATAGGTTTTATTTCTGTAATTTCCCATCTAGAATCTCCAATAAAATTATAATCAGCTCCCCCACACATTATTTGTCTGGTAACACCATCTCTATCTACAAATGTATCGGGGACTCTTTTTCCATTTGATTTTTTCATACAAGGATGACCACAGCATGATTCTCCTTTTTTATCGGCTGAAAAGATGAGTCTTTTTGTTATTGGATCTTTTTTAAGTTCATCGAATTTACAAGTTCCTAATTTTGGGAAGTGTCCAGTTTTAAAATTTAATGACTTCACCAATTTATTTGTTTTGGGGTTTTTAGGTAATTGTTCCGACCAAATTACTCTAACTTGACCAAATTTATCATCTTTACTTTTTCTTATTGAAATATATTTATATCCTAATAAATATGCTGTATAAGCAATATCAAGATTAGATGCATCGTATATACTCATAGTAATATCCATATATTTTGATATTTCTGGATATAATTTTAATACTTCAGTAACGGCTGATATCCAATCATTGTTAGTAGTTATCTCATAAACTCTTCCAGATATTTTATCATAGTCAATATTTCCAAAACAACCTACACTTACAATTTCAATCCCTCCTAGAGATCTATTATTTTTATTATTAGGTATTTTTTTATAGTATTGATACAATATATATAATGACACAAATAAAGTTATCGTAAAAAAATAATTCATTAATATACTATTATTAATAAATATTTTTTCTATGGAAAAAAATAACAGAACATTCTCCTAGGAGAAATGTAATAATCTGTTATTTAAAAAATACAATGTTTTACTTTTTAAATGTTTTTTGTAACAAATAATTCTACTAAACCTAACCCTCTTCCTCCTTCATACTAGACTTTTTTTCTTCAGCCTCAGCTTTTTTTTTAGCAGATTTTCTCTTCTTTTTAACCTTCAAGTCTTCTCCAATATCATAATAAAAAAGTTCTTCAACATGTTTTTTAAGAACATCTACTATGAATTTATAAGTTGTTTTTAATTCGTAAATATTGTTTGCTCCAGTAATAATGATGCTTCCACTTCTAAATATTAAAAGTGTAACCATCTTTTCCTTTCTCATTGGAGAAGGATATTTTACATTAATACCAGGATAACGACTTAAAGGGCTATAAGTAGCACTTACACTTGGATAACAATTTAAAATATTTTTTAAATCTTCTTGTTTCAAACACCAACCATCGGGGTCTTCTTTAAGAGGTTTAAAAATAAAATCCGAACAAATCATTGCTATATTAAGTTTTTTAATGTTGAATTCTTCTTCTGTCGTGATTACGTCTTTTGTGTCTTTTAATATATCAATAATTTCCCAACAAATACAATTACAAGTTTTAATTGTTTTACAACCAGCAATTTTAAATTTACCATTAGGAAACGGCATTACACTGACATTACTTTCAATCATTTCTGTACTATCTCGATCTAAAATTTTAAGTTTTAATTCGCTACTGTTGTAAAATGTTTGTTCTCCTTTTTTCTTTTTTATTTTTGATTTCTTATTTTTTGGATCATAGTTAATTTTTAATTGTGAGTTTAAATTTTCATAAAGGGCCTGGAGATTTAAAGGATGGGAAAACTCACCGTGCAAAGTAATAGTAGAAATTTTTAAACAACTATACTTGCAATTCTCATTCTCACCACCACTAGTCTCGTTGTGAAATTCGTCTAATTCAAAATCAATGTCGCCATGAAAACTATCTTGTAAATAATTCATTGTTACAAATTATTTTTATATTTAACCTAGACTCGTATAAATTACGATTTCTTATTATATATAAAGATAATATCTTTAAGTTTATTATTTCTTGTTTTTTTTAAAACCTTGTTGTTAAACATTGAAGTTTACTTGTTCTATTATTCTTTTTAAACTAAGCCAGTTTGTTGGAAAGGTAGGTGATTCTGTCCATTGTGGATATTCTTTTGCCCTTTCTATTTTTTCTATGGTACTTTCATGTATTCTTATTGCTGAATCTGAGTCGTAACGGTGTAAACTTCTTAAACGTATACGGTATTCTGTTAAATTTTCAGCTATGAACATTCTGAAATTTGTGTATGTTATGTTGTGTAAGGTGAATGGGCCATTGTCTTCCCATTCAAATATGTTATTTTCTAAAATGTGAGTTATGTTTTGAGATATTTCAGATAACCTAAATTCAAGGGTAGATACTATGTTCTGACGTTCTTGTATTCTTCTCACATAATTAGAATTTCCTTTTATTTTAAAGGTGCTCTTATACTTGTATCCATGATTCTTAGCAAGTCTATCTAAACTTTTTAATTCATTGTCAGTATATGGTATTCTAGTACAAGGGTCACGAACATCACCGGTCTTTATTATATATGGAATTATTGTATCTAATCTATAAAAATAAATTTTGTTTTCTAATGGTTTATAAATAAAACAAGGATAATATACATCATCAAAAGAAATAGAATCTATAGCATCCTTGTAAAATCGCCGTCTCCAAAAATTTTGAATTTTACGTGAAGAAATATCCAAATTTATTTTTTCAAACATCCATTCTTTTTTACAACCAGTATATTTTTTAATACCCCTAATTTTGCACATTTTTCTAAATGTAACTACATTTATATGTCTTAAATCAACTATATTTAACATATATCACACCCTATTATTATAACAATAATATTATAAATACTAAAATTAAGCGTATTTTTTCATAGAAAAAATCGCTAAGCCCGTTCAAAGAACGAAGTAATCTACGATTACTAGCCCGTGCGAAGCACGATAAGCGAAGCGCTTATGCCCGCAACGAAGTTGCGATGCGTTGCGTTGCTTTAAGCGTATTAATTCCACCACCCACCACCACAAGGAATTACAAGTGATTGTTGGGCTCTTGCAGCTACAGGACTGTAAACAACTGGACGATATTAACTTTTTCTACCACCCATACGAAGACCTCTTCGTAGTGTTTTTTGCTTTGTTTTATGAGCAACCTCTTCCAATTTACCACGTAATTTTGAAATACGCTCTGAAAGTATCTCATCACGTCGTGTTAAGTTTTTAAGTTGTTTTTCTACTTTCTTTTTCTCTTTATTCAATTTCTTCTCTTTTTCTGTAAGACGGTAAGCTTTATCCATTATTTTTCTACCACCTCTAACTACTTTTCTTGATACATATAAACTTGCTATTCCAGCGGGTATCACATACTCATCACTAAATTTTTTACCCATAAAACCTAAGTTTTCATTTACCTTCTTACCATACTTTTTATTTTCTGATAAAATCTTTTTTTCGTATTTTTTTAACTTTGATGAAGCTGAAGATAACATCTTTTTACTTTCTGCTAAACCCTTTGATACAATATTTGATGTCATTCCAAAACGCTGTGTTCGAGTACGACTTCCTTTTTTTAATCCCCAAGCCTTATTTGCTTCACGAGATAATTTATTTATCAATGTAGTGGATACTTTGTTATTTGAAGTATACGTATTTCTTTTAGGTTTTGTCATCAAACTTTGTTTGTAAAAAACTTTCATTTTTTTTAGTTCCGCCATTGTTACAATTAGTTAATATTTTTTAATTTGAATAAAATATTACTATTTATATATATATCTGAATGGCACCCACTGAAACAAAAGACGTTACTCTTACAATCGAAGAACATAATCCTCAAATTAGAAGGGCTATTAAATTCCTTCTAGAAAGGAAAGATATCAAAAATATTACTCTCGAAAACTTTCTCCAAGTAACTATCGAACTCCTCTCAATAGCTAAAGGACCCCAGCAACAAAAAAAAGAATTTATTATTCAAACTATTAACACGATGATTGATTTACACAACAGTGGAAATGATGAAGTAATGGATCCTATATTTAAAACCATGGTTGCTAGCATCGTCCCACAGTTTCTCGATTATGTCCTTAATATTAAGGTGGAGTGTTCTTCTTGTCTCCCTTTTTTAAAAAAATAAAATATTAACTAATTGTAAATTATTGTAAATGTCCGAACAGGCAATCCAACAAAGATTACAATGGATTAATGAAAGAATTAATGAACTTGAACAAATGATATGGGCCAATGATCAAGAATACGGCTACTACCGGAGACAACAACGCGAAGGAATAAGAATTAGAGCCGCTGGAAATCCACAGCTTCAAAGACTAGTATTAGAAACAAAGAGAAAGGCCGAAAGAGAAAACCCCCTCTTGCGAGAAGAAATTAGAAAATTAGAAAAAGAACAAAGGGAACTACAACAAGGCATAATGCATAGACAATATTCTAGTACTGCAATGTTAAAACAAGTTCTTAGACAACGAGCTAATCAAGATGTAGCATCAACTTCAAAAAAGGCATCGCAAAAAATCAACAGAGAAACCATAGATAATCGCCTCTCCCAACTAAGAAGGGAATGGATTAACTATGTTCGTAATACTATTCTACCTAGACTAATGGAAGAATGGAATGCAGTTTCACCTACGGGTGGAGGGGATGGAAGCCATTTACATATAATGACAGGAATGCAACTTGGTAGATATGTTGGAAATATCGAACGTCTTCTTAATCAATTAAATCCAGATGAACCCCTTCCAGCAGATCTTGATGTTGAACATGATACCTACTACTACTGGCAACCTATCCAAGAACGTTATGGACAAGAGTTTGTCAGAAGTCTCCGTGAATACAGACAACAACATAACCAGCTTCTTAAAAGTATGAGACAGTTTTATGGGTTTGGTATTAGAGCGAGGCTGGGGAGATTTTCTAGAAGGGCGGTGAGTAAAGGAATAGGTTTAGGTGTTAGAGGAATTGGTTCAATTCCAAAATTGAACGCTAAATTACAAAAACAGAATAAAAGTTTATTAAAAAATATCGGTAAGTTTCAAAAGAGAACGGACGATACTGGATTAAGCATGTTTATTCCTACAAAAAAAGCCACTGCCGTCTGGGAAGGTGCAAGGAGAGGGCCTAAATTTATTAAAAGAATTTTTGGGTTTGGTGAACTTAGGTATCTCAGAGAGAGGGTTTTATTATATGTGTATCGATGGTTCAAACAAATGAACCCAGATATGAACGACCAACTCGCTTGGGATCTTGCAAGAAATGCGGTTAAAAATATGCCCAAAAAAACCCTCGAAGAAATTTATAGGGATAATGAAGAAACTCTTTATGATCAACGCCAACAAAGAAAAAGGAAAGACCCCCCAGACGGAGGTGCTGGTGGTAGTGGGGTCAAGAGAGCCCTGTTTTTTGGCAAAACTATTAAACGTACTGCACGTAAAACAATTAAAGTAGTGAGTATTACTCGGTCTCCCCAACAGGGAAAGAAACTTCAGGCCAAGTTTGAAGTCGGGGGAAGAATGAAGACCATTCACTTCGGTGCGAAGGGTATGAGTGATTTTACCAAACACAAGGACAAAGAACGTAGGGAGAGATACATTAAGAGACACCTTAAAGATCTTCGCACGGGTGACCCCACTCGTGCTGGTTATTTGAGTATGTATGTTCTATGGAACAAGCCTAGTCTTAAGGCTTCGATAGTTGACTACAAGAAGAGAGTGGCTACATATAATAGAACTGGTAAGTTTCCTAAGGGAATTATAGGTTCTAAACTTTTAAAAAAATAAATATATTCATATAGCAAAGATGTTTAGAACAAGAAGGATTAAATACTATACAAAAAAAATCAACAATTTATCTAAAAAAGCAAAAGAAGCAAAAACACTTGCATTTGTGTATAAACACAACTATTATAAACTATCACGTTACACTAAAATTCATCCTTTATACTTTAAAGAATATAAGGGTCCTACCAAGAGACAAATTAAAAAAATTAAAGAATCTCCACCAAAACCTCCTACTGAAAAGAGTTTTTATAATTTAATTAGAAGACTTCATAAAAATCCTACCGATATTGATAAAAATTATCGCGGATGGATGAAAATGCAAAAAAAAGAGAAAAAAATAAGAGATAAATTAAAAGAATATCAACAAAAATTAAAAGAATTACAAAGAAATAGTTTTGGTTCAAATAAAACACTTTATAGAGTTATAAGGTTTAATGCAATGTATTAAGCTTATTGACTTTAGCGTATCTACTTGGTTTTAAATACTTCATTACTAATCGTCTATGTCTCTAATTTTTAATGAAATATTTTTTAATTTTTTAATTTTTTTTAACAGGGTTTAATGACCAAGAATCTTGAACTTCTTCATCTTTAGGTTTTATTTTATATACCATACGCCACAGTTTTACCATACATAACATCAACGCCATACACACAAAAATAGTTCCACACAAACCAACATACAATTCCGTCCTAGTTACATAGGAACCATCTGTCGAATTTGTTGTGTATATGTGGTAATTTATAGTGGTTACGTTGTTACCACCACTGTCAACCATAGAATTGTTTAAATCAAACTTCCAATTTGTAAGAGTCTCAACTCCTATACAATGGTCACTTGAACAAGGCTCTATGGCAACAAAAGAACCTGGTTCTTCCTCTACATACAAACAATCATCACTCGAACAATACTTTACACTGTAAATACCCTTACCATTTTCACAAGTTGGTGTGTTGTAGCATATTATGTTTTCCTGGGGATCACAAAGTTCAGCTAAATTGCAAATATCAGTGTCTATATCCGGAACACATTTTTTACAACCTGTTACACACCCATGTTCGTCTATTGGGGTATATACTCCATTTGGACAAAAGGGCATATACATTGAGCAATCTGGAGGAGGGGGGCATATTGGCCCCTCGTCTACAATTTCAAGGGTTCGTAAAATACGTGGCATGGTGACTACCGGTATATTTAAATTAACTACGATTATTTTTAAATAACTTTATGGAAACTTTTAGTTAAAAGTTTAGCCATTATCCTCGGTAATACGCTTAACCAAAATCAAATTTAACTCTCTTAATTCTTTGTTCTGCGACTTTAATGATATAATTTCATTATCTCTTCGAGTTAATTCCACTTTAATGTTTTTTAATTCCATTTGTTCTACCCAAGCATGATGACCTTTTGTTTTATAATGATTATTGTAACTTTTTTCTGACGGATACGTCTTATTATTACACTTACAAGTTAAGTTATATGATATAGAATTCATTTTTATAAATTCTTATCTACCTTTTTCACACTTTTTTTTAAGTTAGTTTACCATAATCCAAAATAAGAAACTCTACCAGTGTCTCTGCGGCGACGAACAGTTGTCTTGCGACGAGTGGTTGTCTTCTTAGCTGGTGTCTTGCTACGGGTGGTTGTCTTCTTAGTGGGTTTACCCCCGTAAATCTCACGAGCTAACTTAAGGAGCTTCTTACCCTCAGCGGTCTTACCACCAACGGGGACAAACTCGCCCTTCTTAATGACACCCTGCTTAATAAGACGAGCACGGGCTTTCTTCATCGCCTGTGCCCAAGATGACTTTTTACTAACACGGCTCTTCTTCTTACTAATGTAACGAGCTGGTTGGCCCTTCTTTTTTACACGGAGAATCTGAGACTTGCGGAGACCACCCTTGGTGTGATGGGCCTTGCCAAG
>Ga0070754_10000173_pt1 | contig 67917 bp, 76 predicted proteins | sample VirMetDEL_Sep_01_FD_75181 | JGI IMG/M metagenome (GOLD analysis project Ga0070754, IMG submission 75181) | Aqueous microbial communities from the Delaware River and Bay under freshwater to marine salinity gradient to study organic matter... | ecosystem: Environmental > Aquatic > Marine >...
AAAGCATCGGCGTTATCGCCTACGCCATCCCCATCGCTATCGGCAGACTCCGAAGCATCGTTTGGAAAAGCGTCTGCGTTGTCCCCCACACCGTCCCCGTCGCTATCCGTGGTTTCGCTGGCATCGTTTGGAAAAGCGTCGGCATTGTCCCCTACACCGTCCCCATCGCTATCGGCTGATTCCGACGCATCATTGGGGAAGGCATCAGCGTTGTCCCCTACACCATCGCCGTCCGTATCGGTGGTTTCGGACGCATCGTTTGGAAAAGCGTCTGCGTTATCGCCCACACCGTCGCCGTCGCTATCCGTGGTTTCGGACGCATCGTTAGGGAAGGCATCGGCGTTATCGCCCACGCCGTCGCCGTCGCTATCCGTGGTTTCGGATGGGTCTAAAGGGAAAGCGTCCGAATCGTCGGGAACTCCGTCGCCGTCCGAATCGGGGGGAGGGGGGGGAGGGGGAGGATCACCGCCGCCGCCCCCTGGAATTGTTGGGTCGAAGGGGTCTGGGTCTGACCCATCAGGAACCCCGTCGCCGTCAATATCTGGGTTAAACGGGTCTGGATCCGACTCATCTGGAAGGCCGTCGCCATCTGTATCTGGAGGCATTAAATCACCGTGTATTTATCGAGAAAGTATCCTTGAACAGCAGTCCTTTCTGCATCAGTCATCGCTTTCTCATAAAGAAGGAACTCTGCCAGAAGTGTGTTTTGAAGGGCATTGTTGGTTGATGTTCCCGTCTTCGTTAAAGGGTTGACAGTTGCCCCTGTGCCAAAGAGGGTCAAAAGGCTGTCTGCGAAGTTGATTGATCCTGTCAACTTTGCAACGAATGTCGTTCCAAGCGTTGTGCTGATATGTACGGTTGCGTTCGTTGATGCAGCGTCAAAAGTCGCAGAAACCAAAGCAAAAGAATTGATTGGGTCAACCACGCCATTGGTTGAGGTGGTTCCATCATTGACCAATACGAACGAGTTTGTTGCATCGGTTGCACCGAAGAAAGTCTTGGGCGTCGAGTTGTTTTGTCCGATCAAGTTGGTTGTGTAAGACGCCGACAAAACAGGACTCATAAACCAAAATGCGGTAAAAGAATCCCCCGTGTGAGTCAACTGTCTTGATTCACCATCAGCGGTTCCAATGTTCATCAATGCGCCGTTTGCCGAAGTGATCCTCAACGCAGGTTTTGAGTTGAATGAGCCGCTGGCTGCGACATATTGCCATGTTCCAATCGTGTAAAACGAGAAGTCATTGCCGCTTTGATCGGGAACATGGGTAATGGTGTCGCCATCGGATACCCCTGTCAAACCACCTGCGTTAAGCCAAACGAGAAGGTCGCTCTTTGGAGGGTCAGGGTCTGGGTTGATGCTCGTGGACGCAGGGGTTCCCGTGGTAATGCGACTTTGAATTGAGGTGAAATAGGCCACGTTGTTGTTTGCCGTGAGATCTCGAAAGCGTTGTCCCTGCGTGAATGTTGCTCGTGTGAAAGCATCTCTTTGTCGTGTTTTTTGACCCAATACGGCAGATGAAACCTCCGTATTTCCTGGGTCGATGGTCAAGTCAGCGTTGCCCAAAGTCAACCAAACAGGGGTTCCGTCAGCATGATCGAAAAGCAAACCTTGGCCCTTCGGATGATTCTCAACGGTTGCAGAGGTGGTGGCATCATTCTGCAAATGAACCGACTGGCACACAACTCTGTCGTTGGCGAAGTCGAGGGAGATGATTCGCACCCGCTCAATGGGGTTTGTCATCGGATCCAAATTGGATTCAACACCTGTCGCAACGGTGTTCCCGCTCGTGAGATCAACGAGGCGACCGCTGGCCGTCATGGTCATGCCAGTCATTGGGTGAGTCCCCGATTGGTTGATGACTGCATTCAATGATGATTGCTTAATTCGGTCGGATGCCAAGTAGTCCAACGATCCAGTCGTTGACCCGTAGGACGATGCGTTGACATTCAGCGTGGATGAATGCCACGTTTGTTTCTTGATGTCTTTCAACTCCAAACCTGTGATATACGCAGCCAAACGTTCGAGGGCCGTGTAAGTATCATCGTTGCCAGACGAATGTTCGGGCCTATCGTACACTTTGAAGTAGCCGTAGTCGTTGATGTTTTGAAAGTCGTACCCAAGCATGACCAAAGGAACATCAAGGCGGTCGGTGTAGTCGGCGGAGTCCCTTCCTTGAGAGGCTGACATTTCATTTCGATTGTTGAAGAAACGAATGTTGGGAACCTCAATTTGGTCATTGAAGTCCCAAAGGCCAATGGTTTGATCTTGCACCATCAACGGCTCAACTACAGGCTCAACGATGCCATTTGAGATCCGAACGCTCTCGATCAAGCCACGGTATTCCCCTCCTCGACCACCGATGAAAAGGTCGGATGAAACATTGTCGAGGATCCGTGATTTGACCAAGTTAAGTGAGGCAACGAGATTGCCATTGACATAGAGGTGCATCTCATCACCCGTGAATTGAGCGCATATCATCATCAAAGGTTGCGCTCCCTCCGACAGGTCGTCGGGCTTATGCTCGCCCCCCGCATATGTTCCTGAGTGAGATTCAGCCAAGACGTTGATGTTGAACGATGTCGCCACGGTAAAGACTCGTCCAATGCAATGAATGCTGAACTCGATTGGTGCTTCTTTGAAAGGGTCGCCAACCTTCAACTCGAAACAGTTGGGCTTTGAAACGACAGTCCCTCCATAATTTGGGACAATGAATGCCTCTATGGTGAATGGCCCTGTGATGTTGTTCAATGGGTTGCTTTCCCTTGGATAGTGGATCCGACCGATCTTAGTCGCATGGCTCTTGGTGGTTGCCGTGGTTCCAGCATACGCTGGACGCAACAAATTGACCCCGCTCTCCTTGTATTGTCCTGTCGGAACAACGATGCCATCCGTGAAGCCGTTGAAACGGATAGCCTTGCTTCGGATGGTGTGAACGCCCATGGGATCACAACCCAATGAGTTGTTCGACTGGGAGCATCGTCAACGAATATGTCCAAACAGAATCCCCTGCCTCATAGCCTGGGTCAAATGTGCTGACAATTGCAGGGATGGCAATTCCTTGGTTTGTGAAGGGGTTCGGTCGTGATTTCTTGTTGTTGACGGTTTCATACGGATCGAAGACCTCCGTGTTAGACTCAGCAGATGCGTCAGTCCCTGGGCCAGCAGGGATCAAGAATTGACGCAACTCTCGACCACCAGAGGTGGACGAGGCGAGGGACTCATACGGAATGCGGATGCCAACGATGTATTTCTTCACGGCTTTCGACTCTCCAATGTTCAAGAACTGAGCAGAGTCAACCGATGCAATTGAACTTGGCAACTCAATCATTGAGCCTGTGAGGGTTTGAGGGCTGATGAGTCCACCGCCTACGCTTGGGTTTGTGATCATGTTCAGCAGGTCTTGCAACTTGTCCCCACGGGTCTGCTTGACATCATTGACTCCGCCCTGCATATCAGACACGAAGAATTGCTTCGTCCATGCAATTGACGAGGATGTGGTGGATTTCTCCACGATCACCGTTGAGTCCCCCGAACTGCCCGTGGCATCGTTTGAGATTTCAATCAATTCGTTGGTGTAGGTTCCCTCGCTTGCGTTTTGGGCGAAATACGAGATTGCGGCGGCTTGACCTGTCTTGGCCGACACCGTGCATTCGGTGGTGAAGTTGACGGTTGATCCGTCCACTTTGATGCTGGCTCCGTTCAGCGCAGATTGAATTGCGGTTGATAGGGTATTGGTGTTGGTGGTCGAGGAGATGTCGGCATAGATGATGCTCGTGGTGTCAACCACGTTAGTTGCGCTTCCATCCTTCAAATACAATTGGGTCTTTTCACCCAATCCAGCATCGATTTGCCCCTTGGTACGGAATGTGATGGTGGCCCCATCGACCTCTGCAATGATGTCGCTCCAGATCGAGGAGATGGCTCCGCAGAATGATGTAGCCCCCGCCGAACCAAACGAAAGGGAGAGGTCAAGGCTCATCTTTGATGACACACCAGGTATAGGGGTTTCATCATCTGCGATGACACCATCAACGGTGATTGATACGCTTGGTTGATTGAGATCCAAGGCTGCACGGGTTGCGAGCAGAGGGATTGGATATGGCCCCGTGATGGTTCGTTGCACCGAGATCCCAATGTTGGTGGCTTCCAACTCAACAACCCCTCCATCTCGACGGATTAACTGAATCTTTGGCATCAAATCACCCCTCTGGTGTAGCCGTTGCCCCTTGAACGGGTTCGCATAACCTTGCTCACTTCATCGCTCACGGCCTTGGCGATCTCCTTAGCGTTGCCGCCACCGCTGACGTTGATTGTGATGTTGGTTTGGCCTCCGCCGCCTCCAATGTCGCCTTTGATCGAAACAGGGATGGTTCGGCCATCAGGGAGAGGCACGACTGCCTCAGTCCCGTGCAGAGCAACTGGGTAGCCGCTTGTTGGCCCAGAGGCAACGCCACCATCGCTGAAACCGAGCATATCGGCAGCACCGCCCAAAAGACCTCCACCAATGTCCAATACCTTCGACGCCCCGTCGAGGATGAATGTGATAACTTCGAGAACAGGGTCAAGGAATGCCATGATGCTATCGCTTGCACCGCTGAAATAAGTCGTAAGACTCGTGAGCATTGACACCGCCCCCTCCAAAATCAAGCCGAGAATCCCTGTGATGATGCGAACAATTGGGTTTAGGAAGTCAAACACAGCCTTGACGAAACGAACCAAAGGCGGGCCAATGACCCCCCAAATCCGAATGAAAAGGGCAATTGCTTGAGCAGCCAAGATCACAATAAGTCCCCAAATCGTAAAGAAGGTTTCAATCAATTTGACGAAGAACTCCATCAAGCCGCTGCTAAACAACCAGCCGATCACATAGTCAAAGGCAGACTGAATGCCGTTCAACACATCATCCATGGTGGCTCCTGTTGAAGTGATCGCATCCACGATGATGTTGTATCCAACAGCGAATGCCCCTAAGAACATCGCAACCGCACCCATAATTCGTTCAAGCATCCCTGCCTCATTCATCTTAGCAACGATTTTACCGATGCTTTCAATGACAATTGCAATCACGCTTAGGTACACGATAACAATGTTCCCTAATGCATCCAATATAGACTGCAAAGCGGGCATGACCACCGCAGAAATTGCCCCCCAATCGGTTGCTCCAACAACAGCCACCAACGCAGAAAAACCGTCCATTAGCGATGAAAGAATCCGTTTTGCCGCATCGATCACCCCACCCAATACCTCAAAATTAGCAGAACCCTCTCCCGCTTGAGTTGCGAGCAAATACATGGCTGCGCCTACCGCAGCAAAGACTCCCAAGATCAAGATCATGGCGGAGTTGATCATACGGAACGCTTTGAGCATAGCACCCAATGGCCCCATTGCGGTTTCGACAGCCTCTCCAGCCTCTTCGGTCTTCTCGGAGAATGTCCCCATCACCTCGCCAACGGTGTCAAAGTTGTTCTTGACGTTGACGAACAGATCCAAGAAGGGGCCAAACATCTTGTGCAGAGCCTTGTATTGAATGTTAAGGAGGTTGGCTGACTTGGTGTTTTTCTTGTTGAGCGTGTTCATCTTTGCAAGCGAGGAAACATAGTCGTCGAGTTGTCCGATTTCAATCCCCCCTCATCTGCTGATTATGCCTCTCAAAAAAGTCGCCCAGAGCGGCTCCATCGCTTGTTGTGCGTAGTGGTTGCCCCTTATTGCCTCTTCCGTGCTTCATTTGCCTTTCAGCCTGTTTCTTCATGCGCTCAAGCATCTCCGCCTTTTTGTCGCTGGCGGCACGGACAATCATGTAGTCGAGAAGAACCCTGTCGGGCGGCTGATCGTCCCAAAAGTGAGGGGGGCAATGAAAGTGAGTCCCAAGTGCGAATGTGATGGCTTGGTACGATAGGATCGTCGTTTGCGTTATGTCCAGATCAGGACGTTCGCTTTCGTCGGCTTCTTCATCGAGGAACGCGACCAATTCCTCGTACCTCACTCCAAAGGGGAGATGCCACCTGCAAATTGCCCAATGATCTCATTGAGATCGGGGAGAACCGTTCGGATGACATTTCCCACATCGGGGTGGAGGTTGAGGAGATCCTTCTTTGAAAGTGCTGGCTCAGTTTCGACGACGCAGTTGGTCAGAACATAACGCCAATACCCGCCCAAATCAATATCAGGTGCAACAGAGCCATCATCAGTAGTCTTGAAAGAAACGAATCGGGACATGGCGTCCTGTTGCTCAACCCATGAGAGGGGCTTGACATGAACAATCAACTCCCCCATTGGGGTTTCGAGAACGTGTCGTGTTGGGGTGTTGCTGAGGATGAAAGCATCACGCTTCGGCATCTTCGCTCACCTCTTCGCCCTCGGTTTCAACGACTTCGCCTTCTGCATCGCTCTTGAGAAGCCGAAGGATCAGGTCGCTCTTGTTGCCGTAGTTGGGCAGACCCCGCTGCTCCAAAAGCACACGGAGTTCGGTGTTGGTCATGCCGTCATATTCCGACGACTGTGAGGTGATGACTTCCTCAACGGCTTGTTGCAAAGGCTCGCCGTCTTCGCCCACATAGGTTGGGAGGTTGACGAACACCTTCACGTTATCAGCCGAGAGGCCAACGCTGTGTTCAACTTCTGTTCCCGTGATCGACCAGTCAACTGGCACACGTTGTCCGTTCACAATGACAAATCCAACAATTCTCATGGTTATCCCTATCCGTTTTTTGGTCTTAAAGACTCACCATCAAAGGGTGAAATATGGAGAGTTTTCCTCAACCTTCAAGTGGCGAACCAACAAATCGACCTCAACAACGACTGCGCCTTTGTCATCAGGAACCTGGTGATCTGCCTTGACGATGGTGTAGTCCTCCAAGGTGATAGTAGCCGATTCACGAGTTGCGTTCGTACCTCGCTTCTTCAATCGCAACACGATGTCGTTGGTGTTGACATGGTGCTTTCGAGTGCGAACCTGTTCCCACAGCCTGTCGTCTTCAACGATAGCAGAGAAGCGGAAGGTGTAGGCTCGCTTCGATTCGGTGATCTCAAGAGGGGCTTGGGTGTTGCCAACCTGCACTTGATCGGAATCGGCTTGAACGCCTTCGTATCCTCGGATGTAGTGGCGGGCTTGGTTGCCGTTGGTGATTTGGAACTCGAACTGCGTACCGCGCAGCACAGGCGCACCAAACACCTCAATGGAGATGTCTTGGAAGAGGTATGGCTTCTCGCCGTCCACGGCGATGCCAGATACCTTACGGTTGGCGGCGGTGTTTGCCGTGTCCTCAAACATACGGTGAGGCGACATCACGCCAGCCGTGTCCGTGTAGTGTCGAGTTGCCTCGTAGGACAGATCCATTTTCAACTCGCCTTCGGTGTTGGCGTTGATCGTAGCAGACTCAACCTTGCATCCGTTGTAAAGGCGAAGCAGTTGACCATCACCAGGAGAGGCGTCGGTTCGACGGAACGACTGCTCGATCATGAAGGTGGGTAGGCGAGTTGCGCCGAACATTGTGTGGGTGATGCCGTTCTGCAACTCTTTTGAGGACGACACGATGTTGGGGCTTCCTCGCTTGCCATCGGAAAGGTAAGTCAGTCGCTCAACGCCACATGAATCGATTGCGTGTGCGAATTGGAATGGCTCCTCAACATAGAGGTATGCGCCGCTGATTCCAATGACTCGACGGATCTCGTGCTTAAACACGGTCGGCAAAGTTGCATCTGCGCCAGGGATTGAGAAGGTATCCTTGTCAACGATGGAGATGTATTCGCCCACGGTGAACAAAGCCGCATTGGTCGCCCCAATGTCCACCCGCATATCGCCAATCGAAACGGCGGCGACGATCTTAGGAAGCAAAGCAACAACGCCGCCCGCTCTCGCATCAGCGAGTGCGCCTGTGGTGATGTCCAAACAACCCGAAAGAACGGTCGTTGCCGCACCCGTGTACGAGCCATATTTGATGTCGTTGTCATTGGCGTTCTTTGCCACTTTGAAGATGCCTCCATCACCGAGCGTACCCGTGAGGTGAATGGTATCAAAGTTGGCTCCAAGGGTGATTGAGGTGTCCGTTGCATGGGTTGCTGAGGTCAATCCGATTAACACTTCGTCATCGACGAGGCCAGCAGCAATGCCAGTCATCGTTGTTCCAGAAATAGCGGTGATAGCGTCTTGATCAGCAGTAGCCAAGCCCACGCCTTGAGCAGCACATCCAACCAAAGCCCCTGCCGCATCTTTGAGATGCAGGGGCCGTGCTGTGCGGATGGTGTCAGCGGCAGATGCGCTCGACAACTCACCAGTTGTGGAGATGGAACTAACGCCACCAAGGGCGTATTTGAGCCATCGGAGTGAGTGAGCGTTGAGCGACATGGAACCGCCAGCGAGCGTTTCTTTACCGCTGGTGAGGAGGTTCACATCTCGACCCATGCCAATGACGTGCTGTTGGCGAACGTCAATCTCAGGTTCAGGGAGGCTGAACGAATCGAGGAGTCCAAAGAATTGGTCTGTTCGGACTCGCTGCGAAGCGTCAGTCATGCCGCTATCAAAGGTTGGGCATTGAATGGGGTGGATCGTGAGGATGTCAGCGACTCCAGCATTCCCCGCGCTTGAAACCAAAGCAGGTTGAACCGTGATGGTGTTGCTGGTCGTGTCGTTGCCGATGATGTAGTAAGAGCGTCGAGATGATGCATAGTCATCGGAGCCAAAATCGGTTCCTCCGCTGATGGTTAGCACACAGCCCACCAATGCGTTATCAGGGAGCAAAAGGGTGGTTGACTGCCAAACAGCGGTGCTGCCGATTGTGATCAACGAGGTGTTGCCCGTGGATGAGGTCAAGGCCCAACCAGTTGCATCACCCGTGCCGTCCAGCACCAGTCCCGTTTCTTTACCCCATGACACTTCTGCGATGTCGCCCTTGAATACCGTGTTCACCATTTATCTCGCCTCATGTGATTGTTTCCAGAACTTCGCTGAATGTGATGACTTCCGCTTGGAGTGTGTATCGGAAAAGCCCCTTGCTACGATCCGACAAGTCGGTTCTCGTCTTGAAGATTATCCTGTCAAAATCGTTCTCATTGCCCTTTCGGAACTTATGGATGATACGCCGAGCCTCATCTCGCAACTTGCTGAGTCGATCACGGCCTTTGGATGTGCGGATGTCGATGGTGAGGTTGACGTGAACATTCACGAAGTCAAAGAGCAACTCTGGCTGTGCTTCGTTGTGAGCCGTTTCAAAAATACGGATGACGTCTTGGTCTTGAAGACGGGTACGCTTTCCCTCTCCTCGATCAAGAACGGCGATGTCCTCAATCGATGGCTTAGGCGATAGATTCCAGTTGGCGTTGAGAAGATCTCGAACGGCGAGGATTGCATCTTTTGCCATCAAATCAACCTCTTCATCTTCTGCACTTTCTCATTGATCTTCAACGAAAAGTGGTTGTTGTTTAGTCGAGCGGCGACGATGGCCTTCATCTCCTCTTCGGTGTATTCGAGGCCCATCTCCTCATTGAGCATCTTCTCCTCTTCAAGCATTCTAGCTTCCAAATCCCTAACACCGCCATTGATGGCTTCGTCAGCCAACTTACCGATGTCCTCTGCGAGTTGAATCATCTTCTCATGATTCGCAATGAGGGCGAGAAGAACAACGGCCACCTCAGCCACCCATCCCTGCAACAATGATGGACTCTTGGTACGGCACAAGCATCCGCTTGACCTCCTCCTCCATCTTTTGCATTTTGGCGTTGAGATCCACGTTTTGAGATCCTTCTGGGAATAGCACCGTGTAGTCATCGGTCATCATGATGTCAATTGCCACCATTTTGATGCAGACTTCTTTGATCGTCTTGTCGAGATAGCGTTCGCCATAGATGTAAGACACCTTCAACGAATGATTCTCGTAAAATGGGTATTGGTTGTTGAACATAATTGCTCCGTTGTCTTCCATCGACCACCAGTCATATTGACGCTCCTCGTCATTCATGTCAATGTTCAAGCGTTGTTGCTTGACAACAACATCAGCGGCCAATGCAGCGATTGCCCCCGTGGTCAACTCTTCAACAACCGTGAAGTCGTTCCCTGATCGAGAACATCGGGCAACATGGGTCGTCCCGCTCACGGTGTAATACACCAAACCGTGAGTCTTTGTGAAGGCAGAAGCATCTGGGATGGTGAACCCGCCGAGGCCATCGACTGACGAGATGGTTGCTTGAACACCAGTCCCCAATGAAAAAGTGAACACATCTGGGTTGGTTGTAGCGATGGTGTTGGACTCTCCTTCCTCAGTTGAGCGCATCGATGAGATCACAATTTTGCCATCGCCCTCATCGCTGTTTGCCGCAGCGAGATATTCGTTGTTCACATAGAGTTGCTTGCCGTATTCCTCAAGTGTTCCGATAGCGATGGCAGTTCGAGAAGTGGCTGCGTCTTTGTTGATGAGGTTGGCAATGTTTTGAGCAATGGTCTTCGATCCAAAGTCCGACTGCCATTGTCCGTTGCCTGTGCCGCTTTGTAGCGTTGCGGTGTGAGATGTACCGTTGCATAGGAAGATCTTCTCCGTGCCAGCCAATTGGGTTGAATCGCCAACCTTCATGCACGTTCGAGCGGCTCCCAACTCTCGATAATAGTCGCTTTGCCACACACCAAGGCGTAGGATTCGTTGAAGTGAGCGATGCCTCAAATAGACTGCACCGACATAATCGGTGTAGTAGCGGCGACGGTATGGCTTGAATGTGGTGAAGTTTTGGTATTCGTCCACAACGATTCGAGGACGCCATGCCATGCGGCACACCTGGTCGATGTAGTCCTGCTTTTTACGGATGAGGTTCTCCACGTGTGATCGCGTGAGGCCACGCTCTTGACTGTTGGTCAATGCATGATTGATTTGGATCTGCGCGTTGGCAGCGGTCGTGAAGGACTCCGATGCCTCAGCAGTTGCTTTGACTGCGACGTTGCCACCACCAATGCTCTCCGTACCAGATACGGTGTAGGATTTGCCCATGGCGTCGGCATCATCGTACACGGTGATCTTGGTCGTGGTGTCGAACTTCCATCGGCGGTATTCGGCCCCGCTCACGGGGAAAAAGATCACGCCGTCCGTGATGAACGAGTCATCCGACAATGAGATCGGATCAGGAAGGGGCAGTTGAAGAAACTCCGCAACCTCGTCAACGGAGCAATACACCAACTCATCGGGTTCCAGCGGCGAACTGGGGCGATGACCAGGGTTGAAGACTTGAGGCATTCATTCAACTCCGTATCTCAACTGTGGTGGCTCCCCATGTTGAAATACATTGTTGCGCCACAAACCGCACACTCTGGAGTCCAACAGAAATGGAGAAGCCCACATGAAGTGCATCGAGTCCCCGATCCAATGTTTTGAATGTCCCTCGATTGTTTCTTGTCAACTTTGACGAGGCGTGTTGCTGCGTTTGCCATGTTCTCACGGCTAAACGGAGATTGATCCTCAGCGATCTGACCTGCTGAGGTCATGACTTCAAGCATACGCTTGTTGCGCCGCTTGTGAATCTCCATCGATGTTTCGAGATCGATGTGGCCTGTTTGCATTCGAGCCAAAGGGGTTCACCCCCTCATGCACGTGCGCCCGTGATCATGACTCGAAGAATGACACCAGTTCCAAGACCGATGTCCCCAGAGAGGTCGAGTCCGACAGCAGGGGTGAGGGGGATGTTTGCACCGCCAGCATCGGCAGGGTCAGTTTGAACATACGCTTGGATCTTGTTCAAGGTTCGGTCGTATTCAAACACAAAGCCGCCTTGATTCTCAATGTGAACCATGTCGGGGTTTGCAACCCATTCGCTGGCATCGAAATCAATGCCTGGTGCGGGCCACGAGGTTGCATCGGTCGCCACCTTCAACGAAACCGTCAAGCGGTTCCCTGACACATTCGTTCGTCCTTGTTGCTGCGTTTCAACGGCCATGTTATCTCCTCAGTCGGTTTTCCTATTTAAGATGATTTCACTCAGTTATGATCACAACACGGATTGTCCCCGTGGGTTCGAGAATGTTTGGTGCATCAACGAAACAGTTGATGCGGCATTGCCCAACCAACAGGCCGTTCCATGCGGCAGGTTCGTCAATCGAATGCAATTCGCTTGCAGCAGTTGACGGAGCCGAAACAGCGAAATGAAGTGAATGGGTTCCAGCGGTGCTACCTTTGTTTGCACCAGGCGTGGTTTCGAGATAGATCACTTGATCCGCTCCAGATCCAGCATAATTCAAACCACGAATCTCATCAAAGAAGGTGTATTCCGTGGATCCGTCATCCTCGATGTCCATGGAGATGGTGAACTTGCCAATGGCTCCAGAACCAATTAAGTATGCTGATCGAGAGGCATCAATGATGACTTTGCTCACTTTACCATTGAAGAAGGCAGTCGTTGAGAACCCGTTTGCTCCGTTCAACGTGAAGACTCGACGATTGATACGTGTACGACTGAGATAATTCTCGCCATCGCTGATGTCCGAGAAGTTGTCAGTCATTCAACTCACGCTCCGAGTTTAGCCAAAAGGTCAGCCTTTTTGTCGGAGTTGCTGGTTTCGATCCCACGCTCTTTGCAAAGAGCCATCAGTTTGGCACGAGTCAGCGAGGACAGATCCTCAGCGGGTTCCTCAGCCTTTGGAGCCTCGACCACTTCCTTCATGGCAGCGGTTTTCTTTTCCTCGGCATCACTCACGACAGTCCAAGCAGTTGAACCTGCGTCGATGGCGGAGAGGATTCGCTCCTCGACCCATGCCTCGGGAAGATCCGTTCGAGGCGAACCACGAGCGAAGCCCATGCGGATGCCGTTGACGTTGTATTCGATGTACGGTTTGCCACCTGTGTAGGTGATGGTGTATCCCATCAGGGAACACCTCAACGGTACAAGAATGCAATTCGGAACTTGTCCTCTGCAACGACGCCAGAGTCGGCAGCGAACTTGATCTCAGTCGAGGTGTGGTCGCCCTGAGCCATGCGGCCAGCAGCGGTCGTAGCGTTGAATCCGTCAAGGACTGCAATGACTTCCGTGCCAGAGACGGCGTTGGTTGAGAGGGCCAAGTCGTAGGTGGTTGCGACGTTGGATGCCGTCAATTCGACCTCGACGATAGCCATGCTGATCGTGCCAGTTGCGGTGTTCGTACCCATGGGGGTCTGTTGCCAGTTAGTGTCATCGTTGCCCACACCAGCCCAAAGGGGTGCGTTCATGATCACAGTTCCATTCCCAGTAATGTTTGCGTTTGCCATGTTTCATCATCTCCATGTTTTGTTTGTCCTCATGCACTCAGATCTCGGATCTTGCCGTGTGCGCCATAGAAGAGTTGCCACAGGTCGCCCATCGTGTGGAACAGACCGACTTGACCGAGGCGGTTGATCCCGAAGGGGTCGCCCGTTTCGATACCAGACTCGTGGTAAAGCGTTGGCTTGGCGGTGCAGAAGTAGGTGTAGTCCGTGTCGATGAAGTAAAGACGGGACAGGCCATCGTCTTCAACGTCCTTCGAGGGGATGATCGGGACGCCGTTGTAGGTGGCGACGACGAAGCCAGCGTCCATACCTGGGACACCTTGAACGCCGTTGACACTTGGGGCGACACGCTTCATCTCGGTGAAACGCTGCTGAGGTTGGAGGAGTTGCTGGATCTTCTCAACGGTGTCGTAGCCCGTGAGGATGACCTTGGGCTGACCACCACGTTCCCAGACGCTGCGGAACATTCCATCGAGGATGTTCAAGGTGAGGGGGCGTTCTGCGCCACCCGTACCAGCATCGACGTTGGCGTCGTACCACTCACGAGCCGCGCCACCAGAGGAATCACGGGTGAGGCTGTATTGGTTGTGAACGGTGGCTGCGCTGATGTCAGCGAAAGCAGAGGTTTCGATGAAGGATGAAGAGGTTGCACGGTCGATGGACTCGAAGGAGTTGCCAGCAACGGTGTTGACATCTCGAAGGAGCATCTTGTTGATCGACTCAGCGTGGGACTTCGACATTTCCATCTTGATCACAGCACGAGCATCGCCAAGGCCATCGTCCTTGTCAGCAAGGAACATGGCGGTTTCGGAGAGGTCGAACTTGGAAGCCACAGTCTTGGGCTTGGTGCTGACCTCAGCGAAGGTTGGCTTGGTGGAGTCGGGGAGCGTCCCGTTCTCAGCAATACCCGATGCTTCATCGGGCTTGCCAACGACGACACGCCATCCACTCTTCTCCCAAGGCTTCTTGGGGAGGATCGAGAAGGCGTTGAACTCTTGGTTCAGTTGCGACCAAACCTTGCGGCCAAAGATGGCGTTGTAGGTTCCAGTCGTGGTGGACATGAGAGGCGAATCAGCCTTGAGCAGATCCGTGCCGCTGTAAGCCCAGGCGTTGCTTCCAGCACCTGCGCCGTAGTAAAGGCGTTCCATGTCTTCGATTGTTCGGATGTATCCTTGGGTCATGTTTCATCATCTCCTGTTTGTTTCAATCTCCACGCAAGGCTCGCATTGCCAATGCTTCTGCGGCTCGCCAACCATCGATGTCGCTGCCCATCTGGGCGAACTCGTCATGGGTTGGTACACGGATGGAGGTGGTGGGTGCGGATGGCACGGGGGTGGCACTCTTCTGGAGGTCGGTGTTCTCAGACTTGAGCATGGCGATCTCCTCACGGAGGGCGTTGATCTGGTGTCCGACATCGTTCTGCTTGCGGAGTTCCACAGCACGAGCGGTTTCGGATTCGTAGCGGTCTTGCCACTCCTTCTCGACGAGGCCCTTCACGGCTTCCTCATCACGCAGAGCAGCGTAGGTGCGGTAGCCCTTTTCGAGCATCTCAGGGGTGAGGGACTTGACCACGTTTTGGTTGCCAGAGGGAGCGTTCATGTTCATGTTGGGAACGCTTGGCCCTTTGATGACGTAGTTGTTGCCGCCAGGAGAGGGGAGGGTGGGGTAGGCTGGTTCGGTTGCATCTTCACCAGATCCAACTTCATCGCCTTGACCACGGTGGGAGAAGCCGCCGCTGCCCTGCTCAGGGAGGTAGGCTTTCTCCAAACCGAAGTGATCTCGAAGGGTGTTGAGATCCACGCCAGAGTCGTGGGCAAACTTTTCGAGGGTGTCGATGTAGGCGAGGGCGAGATCTTCCTCAGCCGACTTCTTGGTGCAGCCTTCGCAATCCGAGGATTTGCAGACGCTACAACTCATGTTTTTGTAGGCTTTGTCCTCTTTGCCTTCGTTCAGTTCTTTGAGGACTTCGCTGAGTCCAGCCTTAATTTCATTCAGCACTTCCGTATTGCTCATGTTTTCATCTCCATCCATTTTGAGGATCGTGTATGCCGCCTCGGGATTGATTCCCTTCTTGCATAGCGTGATCTCATGGAGTTCAAGGTCGGTGATCTCTCGATGCGTACCGAGTTCGGGCGTAGTCTTGGACACTCGAAATAGTGCCTGTCCACCAATGGAGAACGCCCGTAGGTCGCCATTGCGGATTTGCTTCTGCACTTCACGTGCTTTTTGAATGTCGTTGCGGATTTTGCAAACAACGAACAGTCCGTGATCATCAACTTCGGATTTCCAAAGGCGACCTTCGCTATCATTGTAGGAAGGAACAACTTCTCCGACTTGGATACCAGAGTGTGCCAACTGAACATTGCGGAATGCTTTGTTGCCCATGAATTGGTCGAAAGCCTTCTTGAGGGCGTTGACAGGGATTCGATCACCCTGCTTGTCCACCATGTCAACAGATGCATAACCTGCCACATAGAGGTCGCCATTGGCGGCGGCAGACTTGAGAAGGAAATCCGAACCTTCCGCAGACCATCCTGCGGAGTTCAGTTCCATTGTCGTCGCCGTCATTATTCGGCAAATATCGAGTCATCCTATATGAAGGCTATCTCAACAAAAAAGTGAGATCTCAGTCTTCGTCATCGGCCTCGGAACGATCACTCGGCTCCACTTCTTGTTCTTCGAGCATCTCCTGTTGGGTTTTCATAGGGACTCGAAGAGTTGCTTTGCCGTTTTCAACATCTAAGGTTGATGATTCGCCCTCATCTTGGCTGTCCTTGACCTTCAAATGGTACACAGGATCTCCCTCTTGAGGTTCCTCTTCGGTTTTTGGATCGTAAAACGAAACCGCTGAATCATCCAACAACTCTGTTGGCCCAGTTGGTGCGGTGATGTCGGCTTGCATACCCGCCCAGGCTCCGCCATCAGGGGAGATTCTGTTCATTCGAGGGAACATACGCTCCACAATGTCGTCATCGATTGCTTCGTTGACCGTCCATTCTCCTTTGTCCGTTTGCTCAAGTCCGTATTCGCCAGCGTACATCTCAAGCATTTTCTTGTTGAGTCCTTTGACATTCTCAATCATGTTCTCTGTTGACTTGGCTTTGTTGTCATGGGTGATGTGGCTTCGAGCAGATCTCATGATGTCGGCCACACCATGGCCCTTTTCATCAACTCCTTCAATCGCTGGCGCACGAAGAACGGTTTTTTGCAAGATCTTCAATCTTCGTGGTCGTCGCTTTTTAGATGAATGAATTGGGTTGTGAGCATCACCCGATGTGAACGTCCCCCCGCTTGAAGCAGGTGCAGCCGCCGCCCCTTCCTTTAGCAAAGCAATCGCAACAGGCCCCCAAAGAGGAGCATCTCGATTAGCCTTTGCAAACAAAACCTCATTGCCTTCAACTGCTTGAATGTTGAAACCGCCGTCGATGTATTCTCCTTTCAACACTACGGGTTCAAGAATGGAGGGATAAACCAACTTTACCTGATCTGGATAAGCGATGACCTCTGGCATGGGTGGATAAAACGCCTTAGCGATGTCCTCTTTGGCGTACCGAATCCACTTGGGGTGAACCTCCTTCTCCTTCATGAATGTGGATTTGGAATCTCGAATAAGCAACTCGTTCTTATCCAAAGCGTTGACTGTTTTGAGCAATCCCTCTTGATCGGTGGACACACAATTGGTGGGCATTGGGAAATGCACCTTTGGTGTTGAGTCGTAAAGAGTCCTCAATGCGTTGACGCGATCCTCCAACGGCTCCATGTGCATATCTGTTCCTTTGTGAACCAGCAGGTCAACAACATGAAGGACGCCATCGTCGAGGTATGCATCAAAGGTGAAATCTCCCGTAATCTCACGCAGATCCTTCCGAACATCGGACGGCAGTTTGCCGCCTTTGATGTGATTGCCCTTCTTTTCGACGAACATTCGCTCGCCACCTGGCATCTTTTGAACAACCCAATCTCCTGTGAATCCTCGCAACTTATCCATCTCGTCGAGGCTATGGATGGTGTAGGCAGGGATGATCTTAGTCTTGAACACGCCAGTTGCTTCGTAGTCATCGGATTTGTGAATATCTCCTGTTGCTAAAGGCGATAGCCCTCGATGATCGAGCGAACTGATTGCTTGGATGTCGCGTTGTTTCGCACCAGCGGGCAGATCAACGAAGGTTGGCCCCAACGCACCTACATGGTTTTCATGAGCCGTGCGTTGCATGATTTGGAATGGCTCCTCTGCCAAACCGAACACGATGCCTTCTTGCTTGGGGTCGTACTTCCAAGTGAGGTTTGCTGGCATTTCATGGCCCCAAAGGTGGGTGTTGCCCGTGTTGTAAATCGGAGGTGATGTTGCAAACGAGGTTGGATGGACTGGCCCCATGTTCTGAACATTCATCCGAACATTCCCCATTTGGTCGTATGTTGGAGCCATTGCACGGTAGGTGTTGCCCATGTCCATTTTCTTCAATGCGTAGTCTGCGGCACTTGCAATTTGCTGGAGATTGCCACGAGCCAACATACCCATGTCGATGCTGGTTGGATCGGTGGGGCTTAGCACGTCTTGACCAAATTGCTTCATGACTCGAATAGCCATGTTCTGCATTGCTTGACCCAAATGCATATCGTTGGCTGCGTAAAGAGCGTTGTGAGAATCCCAATAATCCTTAGTTGAGGAGGGGTGTTCCTCTCGAAACATACCGATTCGAGGTGCGCCCATATCCACTTGACTTGCCAAGGATCGACCCAAAGAGGATAGCATCATTTGGTCGCTTGGGACAATCATCCGCCCACCTTGGCCCTTAATCTCGCTTGGGTGGAGGAAGTGCAGATTTGAGGAATGGCTCCAATTGGAGCGTCGTTGCTCAAAGAAGTCGGAGTCGTTGAATGTTGCTTTGAGAGCATGACGGTCTGGATGCATCTCGGTGATTGGGTGGTTGACTGCATGAGGGAAGTGGCTTCCAGCATCATGCTCATATCGCATCAAAGACGATGCATTGTCATCGATGAGCATTGAGGATAGCCATCCCTCGCCAAACCACTTAGGATATGATTGCTCAAAGATCTGCTTCAAAGAACCAATGTTTCGACCGACTCCACCCCACGGCATGAATTGATCCCACCAATGATGGTTAATCGATTCAGCCATGTTCCCGTCTTCAAAGACCCATGGGCTCATGATATGATAATCTGCATCGTTGCTCTTTCCGATCATACCCATGCCCATTTTGAGAGGACTGACTGGGCCGTGCCTGTCGCTTGGCCGCATCCACCAATGAAGAAGGGGGGTGAACCGCTCACGCCATGAGCGCAACGCTCGACCCCATGAGATACCAGCCTTTTCTTGGAGTTTGTTTTGATGGAATCGGAAGTCGGGCGAACCTGGTTCGGTTTGATTCATTGACTTGAGGATGTCGATGAAGTTTTGACGTTGGTCTGTCGTGTTGTATTCCAGTCCAAACAGATAGGGAAGCAGTCCCAACTCTCTCTTCCATTCGCTCACTTTGCCCGCTTCGTAGTCCTCGTCCGATGCATGACGGTATCGGTTTCGATCACGCTTGAACAAATCGTACATCGATTCCTTTGGATCTCCATAGAAGCCTTTGTCATAGTTGAGGACGCGCTCCTTCTCTGCGAGTTGTTGTAGCATTGGCATACCGAAGGCAATGTGTTCAGCGTATGCAGGATCTCCGTGGATTGCACCGTGGAGCAATGGGCAACTGTTGGACTTCATGCCAAATGGATGGTGTTCGCCATAGCGATTGTTGGCGGCAGCGGAGGGCCAATCCTTCAATGGACTGTTGGTCATCTTGGCATGACCTGCGATGAAGTCTTGATACCCAGGGATCTTCATGCTCGATACGGGCATTGCTGATTCCAAGTCCGTCATGTTGAACTCTGGGCGTTGCATCATTCCCATTCCGAGCATGGTCGCCAAGTCCTCTTTGAGGAGATCTCGATTAGCGATTGCTTTGAGATACGGGTCGAAATCGAAATCGGATGCACGATGGACTGCGATGATCGCATCAGTCCGAAGGCGGTCAATCTCGCTCGTCAATCTTTCACCTCCTTATTCGGAGGCCAAATGTTCCTTCACCTGTTTGATGAGGGATTCGATTTCTCCGATGACGCCTTGGTTCACCTTAGAAGCACCCTTGGTGAGCGAAGCGAGTCGCTCCTCAATTGGAGCAAGGTTTGGCAGGTTGCCAGAGTTGCCGCCGTCAGTCAAGTGCATATGCAGAGAACTGCTATTGGCGGAATAGCCCTGCTGAGAATACGCAGGGATCTTGGCCTTCTCGCTGATCGTGGTTTTCTTGATGCCATCCGTGGTGTGAGGGATGCGTTGGTTTGTGGTGTAGCCACGTGCAACCACAGCGATGCCGCCGTCCACGTTTTGGAAAGTTGGAACGCTGTTTGAGGAATCGGGTTCCTGTTCGTATTTGACGACATCCGATTTGCCAAGATCAAGAATGTTGACGAGTTTATCCTTCTTTGCTTGCATACGGATCCCACAATTGCGGGCGGGCGTCATTCCATTTGTTGCGCCACAAGCACCATCGGGCATTGCGCCACATACATTGCAAGCCAAATGGTGGCCTCCTTCATAGTGTTCTTCGGGAGTTTCTTCTCGCAGATCATCCATTCGAGAATCAAATGCGATGGGGTTGAGTTTGCAATCAATTGCTTTGTGATCTGGGCCTTTCATGCCACAGTCTTCGTGTGGGTTTGCACCACAGGTTGGACAGTTGTCCGACGCATCGAACTTGATGACTGTTTCCTTCTTTGGCGTGGGCATTTTTGGAGGATCTTTTTGCCCTCGATCCGACTTGTAGCCCTTCTCAGCCTCAGTCTTCTTTTTCTTGCCGCCGACAACGCCACGTCCATGGAGGACATCGGCCATGGTGGTTTTGCCATCTCCGTTGAGATCAGGGAAGCCGCCCTTCTTTTTGCCTTTGACGGCCTTCAACAGATCCTTGACCTCAGTCAAGAGTTGCCCTTCTTGAGTTTCTGCAAGCGGGTCGTACCATTGTGCGCTCATCCTTTCACCTGCCTTTCAGCCTCTTCCCATTCTCGAAGTTGTTGATCGCGAGATTTGAGGAACAAATCGCCGCTTCCCTCAAACGGGGTTGAGAACGAACTGTCGCCAACTGCTCGGTTCAATGGGTCGAATGTTTCGTCTGCATGAGGGGTTGAGAACTTCTTCCAGCCGTGCTTTCGCATGATAGTTTCAGGATCATCAACTGCCTTACGCAGGTTTGAGTTTTCATGTTCGAGGGCCTCAATGCGTTGGCGCATTTGGCGAACCTCGCCAACCAACTCTTTGAGCAACTCAACTTGAGCCTGTTCATTAGAAACCTCTTCGGTCATCACATACCCCCCATGTTTTGCATACCTGGTGGCATATTCATTGGAGGCTGTTCCATGGATGCAGCGGCCATTGGATCATTGCCCATGCCGACAGGAGCCATCGGTTGCATTTGCAAAACGCTGGCGTGTGCTTCCCGCAACATAGCCGCATCGCCTTGACACGAGAGGATTTTCTTACGCATATTCTCTGCGGCTTCTTGAAGACGAAGGGTTGGTTCAGCGGCCACATTTGCTTGCCTCGATTGCGACATGAGGTGATTGAATTGAGCCACTTGATCTGCGAGAGCGGCAATGGCGGCGTCGATCTCTCCCAACAGCGTGTCGGCTGGTGCTTTCGACTGAGCGGTCATCGGCTGTTGCTTAAGGAACGTGTCGGAGATGTGAACCGTTTTTCGGTTCGTGTTGGCATCGCTCCAATACAAATCAAATCACCCGATGCGGTTGGAAATATCCAGAGTCCCGTCCATGACGACTCACGCCCAACGCAACGGCGTTCTCGGTTCCGTTGTAGTCCGAGGCTTGGTTGTCGAACTGTGAAATTGCGCCGAGGAAGCGGTCGGAGGGCTGGCTCTTTGCCATGGATTTGGTGAGCATATCGTGGGTGGCGAGATCCGACTTCAACATTGAAAGTGCGTTCTCTGCCTGTTCGAGGTGAGCGGCCAAGGAATCTCGATCACCTGTGGCGATTGCCTTCTCAATGGCTTCGACAGCGGCTTTTGCCCGTCGAGCCATAGGATCCATTTTTGCAATGATGTCAAATCCGTCTGTCATGCTGCTCAAAACCTCCCATGTTATCCAACTTAAAGAGCATTTTCCTCTCAACTGTCCAATCCTTTACGCTTCCCCATTTGGTTCAAACGCTCATCGGCCATCTTCTCGCCAACGGACTTGAGATCTCGTTTGTCCGTTTTCTTCTCAGCACCAGTCGGTGCGCCTTCGTTGCGCTTGACCATACCAGGGGACTGGCCTCCAGATTGGCGTGTGTTTTGACTGATGGTGCGAAGTGGCGGCAAATCTGTACCCATGGTTGATGCGAGAGCATCGTTGCCAACTGGGACTGAACCTCGACTGGAATCGAACTCTGTTCGCTTGAACATCATGGCTGGATCGTTGAGCAACTCATCCGTCTTTTGCACAGGCGGTGCTTGACCGCCTCCCTGCTGCCCCTGTTGTTGAGCAGCGGCTGCGGCTTGAGCGGCGGCAACCTCTTCTGGATTTGGCTCTTTGAAGTCAAAGTGGAGGATCTTATCATCAATGCCATCTCGAAGGCTTGCATCGTACCCTGCCTGTTTCATCTGCATCATGTTGCGGATTGCCATCTCATCACGGCGGAGTTGCATAATCTCGTCCTCCTCTTCATGTGGATTCAAGACCAACTCCCATTCATCAATGTCAAAAGCCTCAACGATTTGAGGGAACAGAACACGGTTGTAAATGGACTGTGCATAGGCAACGGAGCGGTTGCTCACCACGATCTGCATACCCTCGTTGTTGAGGCCACCACCCGACACGTCATTCATGAACACATTGGACACGCCAAAGAATGCGGCAATGCGCTGGCGAATGTCATCCTTGATTGGGATGTATTGCAACTCTTCAAGGGTATCCATCATCCGCACATATTCCAACCCGCCACGGCCCGACTCTGTTTCAACACCAATCGTTGGGATGTAGTTTGGATCTCGTTCGAGATGTTCTTGGATGTTGCGAGCCGTCCTCTCAACCGTTTCCATGTTGGACGATTTGATGACCATCACGCCACGAGGCATACGCTTCTTCTGGTATGCTGAATAGACGTAGTTGTCCATAGCGATGAGCGTGTTGACTTGACGCCACATTGTTGCTACGGGGCTTCGACCGTACAACTTGGATGGCGACCATTTGCTGATGTGAATGACTTCGCCTTCGGTATAGACCTGGCCTTTGCCAACACCTGCGAGGTTCATGTAGTGGATGGGGACGACAGGCGTCCCCGTGATTGGACATCGCTTCTTTGGGTCATTCGTTCGGAAGGTACGATCAACGAGGCTGGTGTATTGACTGCCGCCTCGAACACCACGCTTGTCAGCCAAGATCCTCATGAAAATGGGGTCTGCACGGCTAATTTCCTTCACCCGATAGAACATGACCTTCTTCGTTTCTGGGTCAACGAAATACTCCTTTGTCAAGATGAGGTAAGCGTCATCGACGATGTTGAGATCCATCTCAATCTCACGGAGAATCTCAATGAACTCTTGAAGCATACCGTTTCGAGAATGCAACATGGACTCTGCGTATTCAAGTTGCGACTTGTCGGCTTTCCGAACTTCGCCACCACACTTGGCGCACTCTTCCACCTCTTGATTGAACTTCTCATCGCATTGGCGGCACTTCACCACGAACTTTGGTTTGAAGCCGAACCCTTTACGGAAGGTTTCAACGGACAAATGGTTGAGGATGGATCGCAGAACTACACACTCGTATGATGCTGCATAGAGGGCGGGGATAGTGATACCCTGCAAAAGAGCAGGTTCTTGGATGCCAGATTGAAACAATGGCATCGTTGGCATCGGCGTTTGATGCCGTTCCATGTCAATACCGATGGCTGAGAACAGACGCTCCATCTTTTTCCTATCAGCCATTCACAACCGCCTCCTTCAAGGATTCAAGGTCGTCATCGGAGAGGCTCCATGACTTCAACAGAGAAACCTGCTTCGACGGTGATGCCAACTGATATTTCAAACATCGGAGAGCATCTTCATGGTTATCGATGGATTTTCTTAGGATCACGGCATCGGCTTTCCTCTCAATGATGTAAGGCAACCCCGCATCCAAAGCCTTGGCAACAGCATCTTCTCCCTCGATCACCAATCCATCTCCTTCTGCCAACACGCCAGCGGTGTCCATCTCTTGATTGAGGGCATCGGCATAATGTTTGCAGATTGCAGAATTGAAAGGAAGAATCAAACGTGGCTTGCCGCTTGAACTGATTTCGATTGAGCCACCGTTGTCAAACAGACCGCCAACCAAAGCACCAGCGTCTTTGATCAGCATATCCGTTCGAGATACATCGTAAAACATTGAACGGACATTGGATGCTTTGCCCTTACCAATGGCAGAGATCCCATAGAGGAACCCGTGTGATTTGATGAGCATTGAGATCTCAGTCGTGCTGGCCTCCAAGCCGTATGACTGCAAAGACTGAGCGTTCAAAGCACCATTCTCCGTGAGAAGGTCTTGACAACGCTTTAGGATGCCATCTTCTCGTCGAGTCAAATGATGTTGCTTTGAGATGCGGTTTGACCAAATGCCATACGCTTCATCACGTTCCTCATCGGTCGATGCATCATTCCATGATTTGACAAAGCGGCGAAACGGGATGTTCAAATTGTCGGGATTCTTTTGAAGCATTGAATAATCAAAGTCGGTGAACGGCAACTCGTCGATCAACGCTGGCGACACGGAGGGATACGATTTGAGGAGGCAGATCCGTTCTTCCCTGATCAAGGGTCGAATCAGTTGAACCAATTCATCTCGACCGCTCTTTTCCAATAGGTCGCAGATTTCCGAACCCTCCATGCCGAAGTTGTCTTTGAACCAACTCTTTTTCATGCCTGGTAAAGGCGAGGGTTGCTGGTTCAATTCCGTCCCAGGTTGTTGTGTTGGAGCGGTGCTGTTGGCAGAATCCATGCCTTCAATCCCCGAGTCTTCACGAGGGCCACCCATGGAGTTTGTGGTTTCCTCCCTTTGTTGCTTGTCATTGAACTTTTTCTTCTCATTGAGCAGTCTTATTTCTTGGTCAATGATCTTATTCGGATCGACCTTTAGCAGCGCATCCATGAAGGATTCGACGCCTTCAACTCCTTCGATCCGATTAAGCATCTGCCCACCCCAGTCGTGAAGACCACATCTCTGCGTCAAGAATCACGATGTTATCACGGTATTCCTTAGTGGCTTGAACCGATAAGGCGAGGGCCATCACCATGTCGTCATGACCCCCAAGACTTTCCATGCGACCGTTGTCGAGCATGGTGAACGTGGACAACTCCGTGAGCAATGTATTCATCAAACGCCGTGTCCCTCCTTCGTCCTTGTAGGGGATAATGAGGTGTCCCCGTTCAAAGTGTAGTTGGAGGGTATGAATTAAAGCCTCTTTCTTCATTCGGCTCATATTGAATGGTTTGATGGGCAGATCTCCAATCTCAGCGAGGACTTGATTGAATGCCATTGCAAAGTTGTTGGTTTCCAATTCAATGATGACAGGATTGAATCGAGCGTTCAATTCAATGATCTTATCGATTTGAGCAGAGAAGTCCATGCCCTTTTCGTGATGGGTATGCACGATTCGTTTGTGTCGATTCTCATCCATGGCGATGACCATCATACAGGTGTAGTCGGCCTTTCGATTTGCAGAGATAGCGGGATCCCAACCGATGTAATAGTTGAGAGCCTCGTCTGGATCGGGATAATAGGACAAGGCCAGTTGCTCATCTTTGACCTGTTCGAGGACTTCTTCGGGGAACAGGCTGGCATCGCTGGCAATCGGTTTGCAGAGATATTCACGGGTGAACGCAATCGACGTCATGTCATTGCGCCGATTGTTGAGCGCATCCAATGACCACCGCTCAGGGAACAATGGCTCGCCTGTTTGTTCGTTGATCGCGGGATATTCACGCACGGCATACGACTTCAACTTCTTCAATTCGGCGTACAGATCTGTGAATGAGAACGGCGTTCCGACGATGCACAGTTGCGCCGTGTGGTGGAGAACTGGAAGGAGAGCGGTGTAAAACCATGATGAGATATGCTTGAGTTGGGTTTGGGCTTCGCTCGACAGGATGTCGTCAAGCACCACGATGTTAGGGTGCGCCCCACGAACTGCTTTACCAACGGACATAGCGGAGATCGAGGATTTGTTGGTGAACTTGAACTTCTGCTTGGCCCATCCACGCTTTGGTTTGAGATGGCGAAGTGCGGGGATGCTTTCGATCAACTCGTTCATTTTCGCCATGTGTTCAATTGACTGGTGTTGGCTGTGTGAGAAGAACAACACCTCAGTCCCTGGGTTGTAAGCCATTTTCCATAGCAGGTACACACGATAAAACACGGACTTTCCGTGATCTCGGCTGGCAATAATGCAGGTTTTGCTGTTGCCTTCCGACAGGTCGAACCATTCCTTGTGGAACTTCGTGAGGATCCAAGGATTGCGCTCGTCGTATTTGCCGCAGACCTCTTCAAAGAAATACTTGAAATCTCGACGTCCCATCTCGAAATCAACGCTTGCCGTTAATTCCTCCATGCCCGACGACATTCACACCAATCTCCTCAGTCCCTGTTGCCCAACAATCTCCGAGCGATGGCCTCGTTGTCGTTGCCCTCAGTTGCCTCAGTCAAAGGTGCGGAGATGTCTTTTCGAGAAGGGTCTTCACCCTGTTTCTTTTTTCGTGATTTGGATTGCGCCCTTCGTCGCTCTGCCCTCTCTGCTTTTGCAGCGGCTTTTCCGTCATAGCCTTCAAGGAGTTCCAGCACTTCTTCATGCAGATGATTTGCTGGATGGCTTTCATCCTCCAAATCACCCGTGGCTCCATAGAGCATTGACATGGCTTTTTGATTGCCGTCTTCTGCCATGTCCATGATTTCACGGACGGTATCTGCTGAGGTCGATCCGTGGATCGTGGGGATTTTCTTGACATCCTTGGCCTTGGCATTTTGGGATGCCTTTGAGTTGTTGACAAGATCTTTCATCGACATTTTACCTCCCGTTGGCTTTTCATCGCTTGGATTGACGTCTTGACCACCTTTGGTCTTTGGAGCCATTCGCTGTGGCTGCTCGGCTTCCCTCTCTTTCAATTGTTGAATCTGCGCCTCTCGATCATCACTTGGTCGCGTTATTTGCGCCCTGCTATATTCGTCTGCCCCCTCGTCCCTCTCTGTTGGTGTTTGCTCTCGAATTGCCTCATTGCTGAATCGGTCATACAAATCCGTATTTGGCCGCAATGAACTCATGTCGTTGCCCAAAGGCCGAGGTTGGTTGACCTTCTCTTGAACTTCGGGGGTCGGCTCAATCACCTCGGATGCTGGTGCGTCGATTGATGGAGGCTGAGGCTCCTCTGGCTGAGGCTCCTCATCATCCATGCTGTCATAAGCCTCTCGAAATATGGGGTCTTCTGGCTCTCCCTGCACCGCATTGGGTGGCCGTTCCTCAGTTTCTTTTGGTTGAAGCACGTGTCGAGGTGCGAGCGTTGCATATTGGTCTTCATAGGTTGAAGTGAGATTGGCGTGGTCATCCTCTGTCAATCGGCCATCCGCCAAAGCAGCGTCAAAACGTGAACGTGCATCGTCCATGCCTTCTTTGGCTTGATTGAATTGCTGCCCAAGGGTTTCGACTGCCTCCATCCGCTCATCTTCCGATGCATCCATGTATCCTGATGCATTTGGATCTGCGTCTGGGTCGGTCATCCGAGTCCCAAGATCCCGATCGGGGGTTCGCTCAGTTGTCCCCTCAGCGGCTCGAACAGGAGAGTCAAAACCAAGTGTGCGAAATGCCTCATCAGCCGCATCTCGATTTGATGGGCCTTGGAATGTTCGCCCATCTCCTCGCTGTGCGGCAGGGATCCGTCCAACTGCATTTGATCGACGCCTCACAGGTCGTCGTCGAGCAGGTGGCTCTGGCGTGGGCGGGGGCTGATTTTGAGATTGGAATGCTCTATACCGTCGCGCCATCTCAGGCATACGGGCGTACATCTCACGTCGCCGTTGCTCACGTCCTCGACGGAACGGTGATTTTTGGAGGTCGCTCCATGCTCGATCAAAGGAATCGCTCATTGGATCACCATCGTCGAAGGTTGTCAGTTGTGTTGCGTTCTTGGATTGATTTGCGGATGGCAATCATCTCGCCCAAATCACGGTATGCCGACGATGGCGAATCAAACGAGGTCATGACTGGGGACATTCCCATTGCTCGCTGATTCATTCGCCCTTGGGCTTGATTGTATTGTTGAGTCTGCTGTGCAGATTGCTGGTTGGCCTTTCGTCGAGCCATACCGCCCGTGGCTCCAAATTGTGAGGTTAGGCCAAGGGTTCCAACGTCCATGATCTTCCCCATCAGGGAGCGATTCTTCATGTAGGTCTGTTGCTCGGCTCCCTTTCCGCCTTGCAGCGTTTGCATATCCTGTCCCGCTTGGAACTGTTGAGCCATCCCTTGGACTTGCGGATTCAATGTGTTTGTAGTCGTTGTTTTGACTTCCTGCGGAGATCCATCTGCATTCAAGGTCGTCGTGGTTTTCTCATCCACCGTATCGGGCATAGCGGGGTTTCCATTGGCTCCACCTGCGCCCGTGGGGTCAACGACATTTGTTGCTGGAGTTTCTGTTCCCGTTGCAGGTGGTGCGGCAGGTGGTGCGGCAGGTGGTGCGGCAGGTGGTGCGGCATTAGGGTCTGGCCCCATTGCTTCCATCCTTGCTTGCCCTTCGGCCTCAACATTTGCCAATTCTGCATCATCCAATTTACCTTGCATTGTGATGTCTTTTTTGCCCGTTGATGTAGTTGAAAATTGAGATGCCGTAGTTGGCGTTCCCGCCGCCAAGTTTCTCTGATCTTTTGCTTGGCGAGCCTTTGCTGCTTTTCCAGCCCGAACTTGATTGTCATATTGACGGGCTTGATCCCTGTTCATCTTCATGCCGCCAAAGCGCGCACCCACACGACGAACAAAACCTTTCTCAATATCCTGTTGATGCAACCTCGCCCTCAAAATAAAATCGTCATTCATCAAACATCACCTTGACTTTCTGCACTTCGCTATGCGCCATCCCAATGGATTTTGCCAGATTCTCCCAATTGCCTCGACTGTGAACAATTGTGATGATGTCGCTCGATGGCCGACGCATCTGCGTGGCAACGAGCGCAACATCGCTCACCGATCCAATGGAATGTTTTGCAACAGCACCGACCTCCTCCTTGGCGATCCGCATCTGCACGTCTTCGAGCATTTCCTTCAAGACTTCTTCATCGTCTTGATCGTCGGATTTGCTGAAATTAGGGAACAATGATTCGTAGTGGTATCCAAGCCTGTTCAACAAACGACTCATACGGGAACCCCTACCTGACAATACCGACGCAGGGTGAGGTTGGGCATAAGCGTTGGCCTGTGGAACTGGGGGTGGGGCGGGATTTAATGGAGCGGAGAATGCTCCAACCATGGCGGCATTTTGGGGCGGGGGTGGAGGAGTTGGATTCATTGGCGGCGGCGGAGTTAGAGGATCGGGAGATGCGACAGGTGCAGTTGTAGCGGGTGGCGTACCTGCTGGCGGGATGACCTGTTGCCCTCCCTGTGTTCGAGGCCCCATTCGTCCAGTTGATGGTGGTGCGGCTTCTTGAGGAGCCTGTTGTTCGGTGATGGGTGATTGAATTGCCCCTCCTGGTGGAATGACTGCGTTTGGATCAACCCAAGTGGGCGGCTTTCCATCCCGCATCTCCTGTGCGTGAATTGCTTGGAGAAGACGTTCCTTCTTTGTCGAACCAGGGTGATTGCCGCTGTGAGCATCTTGGAATACATTTTGAACGATCTCATCAGTCCACCCGTGTTTGTCCTTGAGGTTTTGAATGACCTTCTTATCCCTCGGCATGGGGTCATCGGCATTTTTGCCGTGATAGTGTGAGTTGGACTCATAGCGACCGCTCCAAGCAGGGTTCTCACGCAGATCGGGATGGAGGAATTGGCTGTAATCGACCGTTGGATCAGAAGCCATCTCCGACGCTTGAGCCACTTCCATCGCAGCCATGTTGTCTTCGGAATACTTCCCATGCTCCAAGCCTTGGGTGTGCCGAAGGCCAGCGAACTTTTGGAACCGAGGCATTTGCTGCAACTGTTGCATTGCCAATGGAACCAACTGTTCCCTCGACAAACCAGGATTGTTGTTCTTGACGTCAATGATTGCCTGTCCCAACACGAACTTGAGGTTCTCATCCTTGAATGAGATGGTGTCGGTATGGAGGATACCTGGGTTGATCGACTTCGATGGTGTTGGGGCTTTGACATTCGGATTGCGTTCTTTACGCTCCTCGTGCAACCCCTTCCAATACGGTCGAGCGTATGATTCGGGCTTTTGTGTTCGCTTGCTTTTGTATTGGGTGATGAGTTGCCCATATTGGTTGTGAGTCAAACCGTCTTGAGCATATCCCGCAATCCCTTGAGTCCACGCGTCTGCAACTTTGAATTGCCTTCGTTGTGATGGATCGGAGATGAATGCATCGGGTATTGGCGTGAAACCATGACCCGATGCCTGTGCTTCTGCTTGATTGAGCAGATTCGTTCGACGAATCGCCTCATTGATGATTGGCGCACCTGCTTCCATTGCTTGAAGAAAAGCAAAACGCCATCGTTGCGGTTTGTTTGGGTCTGGGCCTTCGTTGATGATGTTCGTGATTGAGGGGTCAACCAGACCTCGCTCAACGGCAATTTTGACCGCATCTGCCTCAACACCAGAGAACTCATCGTGGCTGAGGTCATGATGCGATTCACGAAGATTGGCGAAACCGTCCTCGACGTTATCCGCACCAAGCATGGCGTTGATGAAGTCGTGGACATTGAAGACTCCGTGTCCCTTACGAATCACGAATTGATCGAGGTCAACCCACGGCATGATGCTCACCGCTTACCTACAAGACCAATCTCAGTTGCTGCTTGCCTGTCGATAAATCGGAAAGGTGGCTCGCCCTTGATTTTGCTGGTCGTCATTCCTTCAGGGGAGGAAGACTCATCTCCGTTCACAGTCGAACCAACCTTGGCGGCATTATCCAACTCAGGGGTGGCCTTCGTCAACTTCTCAAGTCGTCGAAGCAGAGCCTCCACCTTTCGCTTCATGTTCATGATCTCTGATCGGTTGAGGCTTCGGACTCCGCCGCTCTTTGACTTCGCCAGCAGAGGGTCATGCGCGCCCAATGGATCTCCAACGGCATCTCGACTGAACTTTGGCATATTTGTCCCCATACGAGATACGGGGGGCAACTTGGTTCCCCCGCCCTTCGTGCCGCCAATGGTAGTCCCCAATTTGCCAATGCCACGGGTATCAGCGTGTTGAGTCAAGCCAGTTGGCAATGACCCCTGCATCCGTCGCATTCGCTCATATGCTTTCTTTCGTTCCCAAGCCACAGGATCTCGAAGACGAAGTGGAATGCCCTCCGACCTGGTTGCTCCCACGTTCCTCAGCGCATGGCTGTGAACATTGGGGTGGAATGCTTGGTTTCGAGATTCTCGATCAAGTTGCAGGGATACCGCTGCGCTTCGACGCTTAGTTGCTGATTTTGGTTGACGGCCACCACGGGCAGACTTCACGCCCTTCTTTCCACGCTTTTTCTTGCGCTTGTTCTTGGCTTTGCCCTTTCGCTCATCCTCGTCGCTCTCCTCGTCCTCGGTGTAGCGACGGCCCTTGTATTTCCTCCGAGCCTTCAACAGGCTGTCAAAGGTGGCCTCAAATGGGTCGTCTTCGCTTTTCCATTCTTCAATGAACTCTTGAGGGAATGGTTGCATCTGTTGCATCCGATAAGCGTATTCCTCTTGACCAGGCCTCATGGCAATGGTGGTTTCACCGCGCTCCTTGGCAGCACAGATGGTGCAGATCTTTGGGCCTCTGCGGTCTTCAATCTTCATGTCAAAGTTGATTTGCATTTTTCGACCGCACTTATCGCATCGAACATGATTGTCAAACACGCTCTTGCCCAACATGAAAGGGACGACGCTGTTCTGCGTACCGAACTTCACATTTGGCCCTTCACTACGAACAGACCCAACATTGGCTCCAGCAGAGATTCCAAGCCCCCCTCGATTCATGTCGATCATGCCCGACTCAAGCATTTGTTGCTCCTGCTCCATGATAGGGCTTCGATTCAATGACTCATCGATTTTAGCGGGCTTAAGGCCAACATGAGGGATTTTCGCTTCCAACTCACGCAATGCACGTTCTCGACGCAACCGTGGATCGCGCTGATCAACGCTTTCGCCATCTTCTGGCGTTTGGCGTGTGTGATGCGACAGGCCGTCAGCATCCTCGTTGGGGTTGATGTCGTGATCCAACATCTCACGCGGGTTGAATCCGCCTGTCATCTCCTGTGTTCGAGGAGTCCACAACAATGGTTCACGGGGATTGCTAACGACCATTCTTCAACCTCCTTCGGATGGATCGGTAAAACAAATCGATGTCGTTGCCCAAAGTCATGTACCATTGCGAAAGGGTTGGAGTCTTGGCATAGGACTTGGACATGGGCAGCATGGCTTGCTTCAAACCGCTGAGGATTTGAGTTGCGTCCAACAACGAGATGACCTCGGCTTTTGGATTTGCACGAAGCACCTTTAGATCCTCAAAGAGCATTCTTGACGAGATCAAAGCACCGTACACTTCGGCAACCAAATCTTCAGGATTGCTGATTCCATGATCGAGAATGCTTTCATGCCAAATCTGTACGACTTCATCGACAGAGTTGCAATAAGCCACGGCATCTTCAATCGTTATCTCATCTTTTGGAATTGATGACCGCAACACCGCATCGTGATGCGTTCCTTTCAGCATGAGCCGATGGAGGGTCTTCATCCAGTCATCACCCCTGCTGAAATCAAACGTGCCTTGAGTTCTGCCCATTCGCTTGGCGACTTCTCAACGAAATACTGCTGCATGACAGTCAGCACGGACACCGACTGTTTATCGTCAATTGATTCCGCTTTCTCCATCCACTTGGCGAGTTCGAGGAGCGTATCACGGATCTCACGATGGCCTTTGAGAACGGTTTCAACATCACGCATATTGACAACTTCTTCCTCATCGTCAAACTGATTCTCCACGTGGTCAATGACTCGGCCCATCAAACGATCAAGTCGGTTGAGGTTCTTCTCCACCCGTTGTAGGGATTCATGAACGCTTTTCATTGCGTTCGGCAAAGCCTCCAACTCAACCTGTCGCTGAATGATTGGCTTGGTGTGCATCTCCATGTGTTGCGAAATCAAACTGCTTGGCAGGTCGAGTTCGACTGCAAAGTCATCAATTCCTGCGTGTCCTTCGAGAATCGCCGCCTCAATCTGCGCTCGCTCTTGATGCGTACACAACGGGCATTCCTCGTTGCTGTTGTTGTAATACTCACCCGAATGTCGGCGCATATGCCGATGAGAGGATCCTTCGGGCCATTGATTCAAGCGGTCGATGTATTGAACATCATGGACGCCCTTACGGATCATTTCCTCCAGTTCATCCCGATCAGGATGCTGGCAGAACGGGCAGTTCTTCCGAGTCTGCCGACCTGCCATGTCCTACTCCACGCCCGCTCGCCTTAATTGGATTTGTCATCGTTTTTGTGGGTATGACATCGATTGCCATATTCGGGTTTCCCTTGGTGTTGACACGGAGTCCCAGACTTTGTGATTGCACCACACCTTGACTTACGCTTTGACATCATCGCCTTGATGTCTTGAAGGTCAAAGTCGCCATCCCCGTCTTGATCGAAGCGAGTCAAGAGGGGGCTGTACGGCAATGGATTGTATCTCGAATGCCCCATATCCCTTGGGGTATCACCGAAAGGATGCAAACTGCCGAACGGCGATAGAGAGCGTGAACATCAATCCCAATGCCCCCATTAGCACTTGGAAAGATGACAAGGAAGAACCCTTCCAAACCAACATCACAAACAAAGCCAACATGAATGAAAGGATGTAAATCATCGTTGCACTCTCAACCAACATTTTGTTTGGGCTGAAAAACTCAACTGTGGTGTTATACAGGTTCACCTGTTCAGGGGTTTGTTTGTCTTCTCTCATATGACCGCCGCTCCCAATGCTCCAACCTTAGCGGCTGACTGTCCAAAGCCACCCTGTTGCTGGACTTGATTGCCGAGCATTCCACCGAGGAGGCTACCAAAGAAACCTGGTTGTTGCTGCGGATTCATCATGCCACCGCCCATTTGATGGGCTTGAAGGAACATCATCCGTTGTTGCTCGTTCATCTGCAACGTCTGTTGTGCCATCGACTGCATTCGAGTCATCGTCAAACCAAGGTTCTCAGGGGACAGCGTGGTGATTTCGCTTGGCATTGAGGAAACATCCAACTTGAGAATACCAGTCGATTCGTCCAACTTGAATCCGACCTGCGAGAAGAAGTCCTTGATCGAGAGGCGAACAATCTCACCAATCAAGTCCATGACCAAGGCCATGTTTTGGGTGGTGATGAATTGAGCAACAGGATCATTGAGTTGAAGCAACTTTGCAGTTGCGGCGATTGGATCATTCGCCATCTGTTGCATCATGGGGTTCTGCATCATTCCCATGCCCATGGTCGGATCCATTCCTCCCATTCCCATTCCCATGCCCATTCCCATGCCCATGCCCGCAGAACCTGCGTTCATAGTTGGCTGGCCGAACTGTTGCGTTGGCTGTGTGTCGTTCCTTGAAAACCATCCCATGTTTATCCCTCGTTGGTCGCGTTAATTGCCGCTTGTTGCCCCGCTAATATAGCGTTGTTCATTTGACTCTGCATATTCATGCCCATTGCCATGGCATTCCTTTGAGCCAACATCGTTTCCGATTGAATCGCTCGAAGATCGAATGTGATGGTGATGATGTCAACCACGCCTGTCGTTGGATTGGGCAACTGGTTCAATTGAACCCCTTTGCTGTGCTGAATGTCCTTATGGATCATCTCAAAGAACGGCTCGTATTTCAGCAGCGAATCAGGGGTGCTACGGTTCTGGGCCGTTGACCCTCGCATGAGCGACTTCATACCTGGAACTTTCATAAACTTCGTACCTTTGCTCACGGGCTTAATCAAGAGTCCATCGTTTGCCATTTCATGTTCTTGGATGATGCTACGCAACGTGTGGAAAATATGCAGATGTGCGGGGCAAAGGGTGCTATTCATCTCATCGCCGTGATCGCCATGGGTTCGAGCCAATGGCTTTCGAGCGTTGCCTGTTTCTTCATCAAACCAATAGATGTCAGCCAAAGACAAGCCAACTGACTCATCAACGATGTGAGCGTATGCATTGTCCCCTTCGAGGAAACGACGAATGTCAACGCCACAACAAGCGCACTCATGAGCGGCGTTGTAGCGGTAAATCTTGAACAGTCCCAAGTTGTATGACGGGGGCTTCAATGCCTTACGGAGCATCTTGATGTTCTGCTTTCGTGCTTTCTTAGGATTCTTTGGATTCGACTTGAGTTGGATCTCAACTGTTGGGATCAACTGCTCCTCTCCAATATCCCCTGTCGATCCTGCACTCGCCATCTCTGCACGTTGCTGAGTCTTCAACAACTCATATGACACGCCAGACTGCGTTGCGAGAACCTGCAACTGGTCATCGGTCATGCCTCGAAGGGTCATTCCGCCGCCCCACCCAGAGAAAGCGGCCATAGGGTTGAACGCCCGTGCATTCCACGCCATCAACCCTGCCAAGGTTGACAACATGATAAATGCTTTGAATCTCACAAAGACTGCAATAATTCAGTCAACGACTTCTCCACATTGATCCCGTGTTGCGATGAGATCGCTTTGATCTCCGCACGAATGCCCGCTCGACGGAGCCTTTTGAGGGACTCTCGAAACGGGGCCACGATGGGATGTTCCTTCTGCAAACCGTATTGCCACAGTTGTTCGGCTTGAGGATCCCACCAAATGTCCATCTTGTTGATCATGAGGCAAAACAACCGAGGGGTGTACGATTTTGATGCCTTCCTCGCTTTTCGTGAGATCTTCTTGCTTACGTCCTTTTTGATGATGTTGTCAACCAAATAGGTCAGCCCCGCCGCTGCATCGGCAGCAAACTGCGGCGAGGTCATTGCTCGATGATCGACCATGTAAATCACCAACTCTGCATTTCGACCGAACATATCCTCCACCCACAGATTGCGGAACATATGGTCGCCAGCCAAATCGGTGGTAATCACGGGGGTTTTGTCCTTCTTGAAACGGATGCGCTTACGGGTGGCATTTGGTGCTTGATACCCTGTTGCGGTCGATGCTTTGGGGTGGGATGTGCGAAAATGCAGAGGGATGGCCTCAATGTCGCCAGGGACGGTGAGGTATTGATCGAGAGTCGTTTTTCCGACCAATGAGGGGCCATAGACCCCAACACGATACGGCTTTAGGACGCGATAAAGGGAATAAAGGGCTGATGTTGAAGCCATCAGCATATGGCCCGCAATGAGGGCCGACATCACCGATCACCTACTCGAAAAGCCCACGGATGAAGTGCCACACATCGGATGGCGCAACCCCCAAAGCCTCCAGTCCAAACAGGATGCCGAAGGTCAGGGCTATGCCCCCAAAAAGTGCGACAACGGTTCGTACCCATCCAGCGACCCTCTCCATCTTACGCTCGTAGGCGTTTTCAGCCAAGATCTGGGACATCGCCTCGGTTTGGCGTTCTTGGGTAGTCGTGAAGGGCCACATGATGTTGTCCCTCACACTTCTTTATCATCATTCTCTTCCCTTGGCTGTTGAGGGATCCCAAACTGTTGGTATCCCTGCGGCATCTGCGGCTGTTGCGATGATTGCTGACGCCAATAGTTCTGCTTGGATACTCGACGCTGATGCAGACGCTGTTGCCCTCGCATCCACTTGTCCACTTGGTTTTCCTTTGCAAACTCTGCTCGCATAGCGAGGGAATCTCGAATGCCGCCCACGTGGAAAAGAACCATGGCGGTGCAGAGGAAGCCGAAGGCGATCAGCCCGTATTGCAAACCCATCTCAGCAGGGCCAGCATCGGGGAGATACCATCCCATGTGGGACACGGCAACAGATGTTCCAGTCAGCAACGACTGCCAAAGGAGCATGGCAATGAGGTTGACATCAATTCGGTTTGTGTCTTGCCCAACATATGGCGCAGGGTAAAACATCGGCGGTTCTTCATTTGGTTTGTTCATTCAATCCTCTCCGTTGGGTGGCAGTCTTCACAGTCTGCATCAGCGCATCGATCTGGCAACAACTCTTCGCTGTGTCCAGTCTTTGCCTGTTTCTTCCATTGGAAATAGGTGTGGAGGACATGGTTCATGAACGAAGACTTCGATTCCCGCCCTCGTTCTGCTTCCATTCTCTTGAAGAGATCTTCTCTCATGACAACAGAAACGTGTCGCCCCATGAAATCCTCTCATGCCTCACACCTATATGAGGATTGATATGCCCAACAACTCCAAATAAGGAGGCTCTTGTCCCATGTGCATGAGCAATACGCCAACGCTTCTCGTTGCCGTGCAAACCCTGCGTTCCTACAACCAAGCATTGGCGGGAATGAACAATGACCCCACGGCCATTGAGAATTGGATTCGACGCTACGCAGAAGCCGATTCTCGATCAAGCACATTCCCAAAGGATGCGGCCATCGGCCTCCTTTCCTATTTGGGAAACCCCGTCTTTGCATCGAGCAACATCACCGCCGATCAACAGGCGTGGTCGGCTGAGATGGCGAGCGCAGAACAGATCATGCAACAGGAAAACAACTGGATAGGGCGTCAAACCGTTCAAAACAACGCTACAACCTTTGCACGTTTGTTTGGTTCGGATCTCGAATGGATTCAACTCTATGCTCAGTCGAAGTCAATGACCGCCAACAACGGCTGGACAAACGAATACCTCATCAACATGGTCATCGCTGATCTGCGCGTGTGCAACGGATCTGGTGGCGCAGGTGCAATTCCTCACACGGCGATGAACCCATCGTCAAGCAACAATCAGTTGCCCTGACGCATCTTCTCCCAAGCATTTTGGAAAGCATCTTGATCGATGTTTGCCATTCCCATCAACTCGCTCTTTTTTCCTCGAACAGCACCTTTGCCGCCGCTGGTTTCCTTTCGTTGGAGTTCATGAATGTCAAAGCCCATATCGCTAATTGGGTCAACGATTTCGGGAGCAAATGAATTGAACACAACTGTTGGGAAACCGTGGCTTGCCAATCCTTCAATCAAAGCCAATGTTCGTTCTTGATCATCCATCGTAAAGAAGTCCAATGCGCCTTCTTCACCCATGTAGGGCGGATCGAGAATAAACGCATCTTTTGCGGGGTTCAACTCAATGTCGGATTCGAGTTGTTCGTGCAACGGCCTATCTCGATATTCCCACCCCTGCATGGCTTCCGACCATGGGTCAAGTTCCCATCGACCTTTGCCTCCAAGCAACTTTTGAGGTCGGAACGTGTTGCCTGTCCCTGGTTTAAGGCGGTCTTTTTGGCCCTGCATCAAATCAAAATAAGCCGACTCAAACGATGGTTCGATTGGTTTATTCCCTGTGAATCGCAATGAACCAGCCCATCGGTTGAACAGATTTGGGGTCTTAGGAGAATATCGCAACAAACCGTTCATCGACATATGCTGCAACACGAGGAAGAGTTGGTCTTTTCTTTGCCGCTCACGCTGACTGATGACGCCTTCTCCCTCTTTTCGTCGCAACTCATTAAACTCTTGACGCAATTCGTAAAACTTTGGCCCCATGAAGAACGGATCTCCGCCCATCTCATCAACGAGGCTTTGAGGAACAGTTCCCAAATCCATCATCTCACCTGTGTTTGGATTTGGCATCATCACACTATCGCCCGCTTCATAGGTGAAGGTTTCTGGCTCAAACGACAAAGAGTCTGGATCGTTGATCAAACGCTGATGAAACGATGCCAAGTCTGGGTTGATGTCCATGAGCAGAGCCTCTTGAGGCCGCATCCCCAAAGAAAGTCCCGCTGCTCCGCCAAACGGCTCAATGACTCGACGGTCTGGCATGATTTGCTTCAATGCTCGACCAATGGCTTGGTATTGAGGATTGGCTTTGTTGCCTTGGATTTTGATGGCTGGAGGCAGAGATCCTCCTGTTTGCAACGCTCTCAAAGCCTTTCGATATTGAGGGTGCATCTTACGGAGTTCCACTCAGCATCACCTCCCATGATCGGCGGATGATGTCCCCTGTCATGGCCGCATCCCACAACTCCAACCCCGCTGAGGTCGAATCATTTGGATCAAAATACATCCCGTGAGTTCCCGTGGCGATGCCTCTCGTTAATGCAGGGATGGAATAATCGTTGCCAGCGGTCAATGAAAGAGGCACAGGGATGCCCTCTTGACGGTAGCCACCTGGTTCGGTATATTCGACATAGAGTTGTCCTTCTCGATCAGGGGCAATGTCTGTCCACGAAAGAGGAATCTGCAAAAGCGGGTCAACAGACCCCGACACTCCATGAGATCGTGCGGGACGCCATGGTTGGCCGAAGTCCTGTCGTAGTGGCAACCGTTGTTTTGGCTTCCACTTTTCTTTTGGCCCCAACGTGTTGTCGAGGATGTCGTACACCTTGTATCCAAATCGAGGGGCTTCTCCACCTGCGAAGGACAACGCAGCATCACCGAATGGGTTGCGGCCCATCTGCAAATCGCTATGCATACCGAGGATGTCCAACGGTGATTCACCTGCGTACAATCGAGCCAACTCAGCGGGGTCGAGATTGCCAGCCGTCCAAAGGTGAGCGGTTCGGTTGGCATTTCCACGTGCATCGGTGTTCGGTTGCTTTCGACCAAGCCAAGCATCAGCCTGTTTGTTTTCGTTTAGACGGAAGAACGGGTCTTTGAGAGGGAGCATATTGGCAATGCCCATGATCTGCTGGCCTCCTCGAAGAACGCTCAAGACTCCCGTATCTGGTCGGATTTGACCAGTTGATTGAATCATGCCTGGTGAAATGTGAGGTGAATTGATGTCGATGTTGCGAAATGCCTCAATGGTGTGCGGCCTACCTACGGAAAACCCACCCCGCATCTCACGAAGATCTCCTCCCTGCGTTTCAACTGGATAAGCCGTCAGCCCATCCATCGAAACAGTCCCTAAATCGATACGATCACGCTTGTTCCTCTGTTGGAGGAGTTGTTGCCAAGTGTCATCGAATACGCCCATTTGAACACCTCAATGTTTGACATATCCAACATTTCCTTGTCCCGTGTCCCAACACGAGGAGCATCTGTTGCCTTCGCATGAGTTGATTGGATTTGTTGGATCGGATGCAGGGCAATAGTCCTCATCCAATGCACTTTGCCTAAACTGTGGTCGAGAAATAACAGAGGACGTCAAAAGTTGAGGGAATTGCTCAAGCATATCAATGTGCCTTTGGGGAAGTGGTTCAATGCCTCTTTGTTCATTTATCTCGTTATCAGTTGTTTGATCAATCATTGGAAGGGAAAGCCGCAATGCCATGTTGCCAGGTAGTCCTCCTCTCGCTTGAACAACCTTGTTCGTGAGATCCCATTCTCGCGTAGGTAGCCAAAACATCGTATCGGGCAACGATTCAGCAATTGCCATCAAATAAGCCAAGTGTTCGGGAGAATCCAAATCGCCCGAATCATGCCAACGGAAGAATGGAAGTTGGTCTTGTGTTCTTGGGATTTGATTGACCATTGCAGATGCCCATCGTTGGGGGTCGTTTTTCAACGCAGAAAAGTTCCTCAATAGATGGCGTTGGACATTGTTAAGCGGATAATGTCCTTTATCGTGAGCATAGCATCCTTCACAAACCGAACCTTTGACCCTACGCAATTTTCCACCCCTCATGCACATATGCGTAGGGAGAGAATATGTGGCATTGGGCATTTTCTTAGGTTCCGAAAACCCCCCTCCAAGTGCTTCTTGGATTTCGTCTTTGTTCGTCCAAATGTCTTTCGCTTTCCAAGGAGCAATATCTCTTGGCCCCATGTCGAGGTCTGCGTCAATACGCTTCCGCCTTAACGCTGCAAACTCTCCAAGTGGATCCTCTTGAAGGTATCGAAAAGCGGTTTGATCATTCTTAGGGAACGCTTCTCTGCCAATGAGGTCATCCAAATTGAAGTTGTTTGGATCGAGGGCTTTGACCAGCAAATCCCATGCCTTTGCAAACACGTTCATCGCGATCAGTCCTTCCTTACCTTTTGGTGCAAGCGTCGAAGGGTTTCCGATTGAAGCGAATCGGTATCGCTGCCCTTTGGCCGTTCCGTTTTCTTCTTTTCATCACGGGGGACGCCTCGAACACGGTTCAGCAGGTTGCGAATCGACGAGTTGGTTGGCCCTCCTGTTTCAGGATCCTTAGTGGGTTTTGACTGTATCACGTTATCAACGGCAGCGTCGATGTCCTCCTCCATCTCAGGAGAAGGCTTGTAGGGCCAGCCCATCCGCCGATGGTATTCATCACGGGAAGACTTCATCATTTGCCACGTCTTCTCAAACGAGGCATCCGCCATGCGGATCGGTAAAGAGTCGTTTGTTTTGAAAGTGTCGTTATGAATGCCCTATATGTCCATCAAAATGTTCTCAAGCATTCGACGCCAATCGTAATCGGTTTGATTTGTTCGAGCAGGGAACCTTTGAGCCACTTCAATGTCTTGCGGGGGTATTGTGTGCGGAGTCCTCATTTGGGTGAAGTCCTCTTGACCGTAATCGGGGATGTAATCACCTTGGACGCGTAGCAGAACTGGTTGTTTCATCCCAACACCGTATCCCGCCAATTCATGCAAATCATGTGGCAATGCCCATGACCACTTCCCCTCAAACAGACGATTTGGATTATCATCTCCAAAAAGACGTGATGCGTGTTGTTTCATTTGATCGAGGAACGCTGTTTCATCGTAGTCATCAAATTGTTCTTCTTGGAGCATCATCGCTTCAGGGAGGTTTTGATGTGGCAGATCTCCCGTTGGCTTCAAGCCATCTCTCATGATTGAGTCAAGGTTCTCCGATTCGGTGATGTGATATGGCATTTTCAACAACTCCCAAGTCGTTTCAAAGGCCCCCAAAGCAATCACCTAAAATCATTCAAGGTTCTTTGAGCGTTGCCAAGTCTTGGCAGGGGGATGTTGAATGCATCGCCGCCAATGGCTGCACCAACTGCGGGGACGAGAACATTTCCAAGTGCCGTATCAATCACCTTCTGTCGCTTTCCTGTCGTGTAGGTGTTGTGGCTCATTCCCTTTATGGGGGTGAGGTCATAGGTTGGATCGAAGGTTTGAGCCATAAGGAACTCTTCATCGGAAAACGGTCGAAGGTACATCACCGTTGGTCGATTGTGAGTCATCCCTGAAACATGGCGGTTTGCAGGGTACGAATGAGAAAATGAACGAGGCTGTTTGTTGCGAGGGCCTTGGCATCGTCCCATGTTGAGCCGCCTCGACCAGGGACGGTTGCACCACTCAACGAGATTTGGGGGCCAGCCCCCAATTCTCGAACTGCACTTTCAGTCAAGTTGCCTCGACTGAGCAACTCATCAAGCCAATATCGGACATCTCCTTGGTTTTCTTCCCATTCTCTCTCTAAATGAGGCATGAAGTCAAGAATTGAACGGCTTGGCAAGCGTCCAGCAATTGGATTCCTTCTTGTTCGGTCATAATGCGTTGGTCGCTTCTGCCAACCCTCGCCAATGATCATGCGGTTTCGAGTTGATGGTGCGCCGTAGTCAATTGCATTCATTCGTGGATTTTGCTTAACCGTACCCATCTCGCCTTTTCCTCGCAACATTGCAATAACCCGATTCCCAAAATCTCGATCAAGGGCGGTTTCGCCCTCGAAAAGAAGGTGTTGATTATTAAGGAGATCAGGTATCACCTCTTTGGCTTGCTCAACGTGCCAAGAATTGAGGTCAATGTCTGGGTGCTTTTGCATTTGTTGAGCGGTGTAAAATGCATTCAACACAGGGGGTATCCCTCCTAACGCACGTTCTGCCCGTTCTTCTGCTGTCAACCCCCCCGTTCCAGCGGATGTCAACAGTTGACACGGGGGAGATGCGCCAAAGTGTCCACGGCGACCCCCCAAAGCATCTGCATAGACCTCCACTTGATCGTCGGGGTGGGCTTGGCCTTGTTCGGTTCCAAGCCATGCGGTCATGGTCTTTTCTTCGTAGGGTCTTCGGACGGCGTTGACTGCATCCCATGCATCCACCCCCATAGCCGTAGGGATGCCCATCCGTCGCATTCCAGAAGATGTTCCGCCAACCCCCGCTTGTTCATGAATACCTGCGATGTCATCTCGCATCGGCAATTGAGGATACATGATGTCATGAAGACGTTTCATTTCCTCTTTATCTTCTGGAGTCATGGCCTTCCACAGCATATCGGAGAAGGCAAACTCGAATAAAGGCTCACTCAATTCCACACCGCCTTAAATCGATTCTTGGTTTCGTTGTATTTATTCTTGGCTGCAACTTTCAACGTAGGATTCTTGATTTTGTGTGCAAGTCTTCGAGCCGCTTTGAGGTCGGAGGACTTGACACCACAGTCAATACCCTCTTTCTCGCACCACTTGACGAGATCCTCGGTGGCAAGGTTTGCTCCAGACCCCTCAACGAAGGGGCAACCGCCAAGACCACCGATGCTGGAATCAAACTCTCGAACTCCCTTAAGATAACCAGTTGACACGTTGTTCATCAAGTGTTTGCCATGATGGAGGTGCAATGCCAGATCGTGGGTGAAATCGTTTGCCGTATCGATTCCCGCAGCGATGTCAAACGGAGTCGCCGTGCCTTTCGTGTCGCATAGCACGATTTTCGTACCAAAGCGGAGTCCATGCTGGACGGCCACGGCGAGATCCTCTTGACTGGCATCAAACGCCTCCGACAGGTACACTCGAACAGACTCTCGTGGCACACCTTGGAGGCACTTCTCATAATTCTCAAGGATCCGCTCCAACTTCAAACCGTAGTTGGCGATGTTGAAGGACTCAATTGGTGAGAAGAAAATGTTGAACAAACTCATGCCGCAACTGACGGCACGATCAAGTCCACGTTGATTTGGCACGAGGACGGACAGTCCCCGCTTATCGTCAAAGGTTTCGCACACTTCTTCGGCGTCGGCCATGTTGGGAACGGCCTTGGGATGAACAAAGGATGCGATTTCGATGTGATCGAGGCCAGCATCCCTCAACAACTGGATGAGATGGATTTTGTCATCGGTGGACGGGACGTGCGGCAGATTTTGAAGTCCATCGCGAGGGCCGACTTCAAAGATCCGAATCATGCCTTAATCCTCCATTCCTTGATGAGGCCCCAACAATCCAGCCCTTCTCATCAAAATGACTGCTGTTTCGCGTTCAATTGGGTGTTTGAGGCTCCTGTACCATGGTGCTGTTGCACCCTCCTCTATGGCCTCTTCGAGTTCTCGTTGCATTTGATCGCGCCATGCCGTCCCAAGGTGCGGCATCATCTCTGCTGTCAACACATCTCGATGAGGCAACTCTCCTTTCAAACGCTTAATGGCATCACGCATATGGGCAACTTGTTCTTCGGGGAAATAAGTGTCAGCACTTGTTTCGATGGTTGAGGGGCCATAATCGATTGGCTCATCCTCTCCATAATCGGCTATCATACGTTCCAACGCCGCGTTAATTTTTGCCTCGACCTCTTCGTCGGACAATTGCTCTTGTGGCTCCTGCATCTCATCGAAAATGAAACTGTCTTTGTTTCCTCCTTGATCCGACATGACGTAAAAATCCTGATCAGGTACGTTTCGTGTGCGCCAAATTGCTGGACGGGTTTGTCTTAAGGGGACTCGATTTCGATCCATATCGATTAGATGCCCTCCAGGGACTCCTCCTTCAATGTCAGTAGGGAGATCTCCAACAGCAGAACCAAACAGGGCGTAGGCCAAAGCGGTATCAAAATCAGCAGTTGCATACCTCACATTGTCGTCCTTATCTCCGCCCGAATAAATGACATCATAGGGGATCACCTCCCCATGCTCGTTGTAAATGGGGGCTTTGGTGATCGAATCCCAAGCGGCCTCAAACAAACTCATTCGTCGTCCCTCCAGTCTTTCAATTCGCTCACCGCCGACTCCGTGGCCGTTGGGAAGTCGTATTTGAGGTATGCTTGGTTGAATGAACGCTTTCCTTTGGGAGCAAACACGTAATACGTCCCATCACCATGGACTCCTTGATCATCTCCCAACAACTCCCGTATTCGATTCATAAGGCCTGGGTATTCATCATTGGGAAGATCGTGGTAGTCGAGATCACGATATGGGGCTTTGATGCTCCCATAATCGCTGTAATTTCTTCCAAACCCGTGGGAATCAACCACTTCTCGTGGAAGCGACTGCCATGTTGAAAAGAACAACTCAGGGTCTTGAGCCAAAAGTTCGCTTGTCTGCGTCCCCCAACCCTTCCATGAACCATCATCTCTCGCTCGAAGTGAGTTGCCAAGAGCCTCTCGCATCTCACTTTGCCCAATCAATTGTTGCAATGATTCGGGGAGTTGTGCAAGTGAGGTCGGAAGCGGAGCATTGCCTTGAACCACATCTTTTTTGTGGCGATTTAATGCCCTTCGGATTGCTCTTGTTCGATCCCTTGCTCCTGCCATTCGGTCTGGATAGGAAAGAACGCCAGATCGTTTTGATGAGAGGGGGAACGTGTTTTGAGTCAAACCACTTTCCATAACCGAATCAACAACTGCATTTTCCAAATTGGCAAAGACTCGATTGATTCGATTCTCCGTTGAACGGTTTGTTTGCCAAGGGTCAGAAGGCAGTTGGGTCGCCAATAACCGTGGTTTCTTCAACTCCCTGTCCAAAAACCGTTGACCTACATCGGTATGAGATTTCAGCCCATGCAAGAAACGCCTATCCGCTTGTTCGCGTGAATTAGGGTCTTGAACCTCATCCAACAACATTTCATCTCGATAATTTTCGGGATGAGCCAAGTATTCCATCATGTAAGCAACTCGTTCTTTCATCGCCTCATGTTCGGATTGCGAACGATGCCTAAACGAATGCCAGCCACTATTTCCCTCGCGATCCGAGATGTAAGACCCTCCGCCCCTATGTGGGAAAAATCCCGTGTAATTTGGATCGGCTTGGGCGTGTGCTTCATGTCCTTCTTCGTGATGCATGATTTCACGAATGTAATTCATGAGGTCTATGTCGCCATAGCCTCGGTTCTCACCGACTCTCCCAACGCTGCCGAGGTTGACAAACATGGAATCCGTGAGTTGATTGTTATAGGGGCCATAGATGAGCGGGCCGTCTTTTCCCTCTCTGCCAATCGGAACTCGATATGTGTACGTGGCAGGTTGCCCTGTCCGAACACCTGCAAAGTCCCGACCCAATCCTCTTCGGTTCATCCGACCGCCGAGCATGAAGTCCATCTTGGTGATCGAGTCCCAAGCCTGTTGAAACGACATCACAATCGCCTCCGATAGGGCCATTCTTCACGGCCTTGCCAAAAGCGGATTGCATCATCGCTTTGTGAATCGGACGGAACAATACGTTGCCCGTTGTATTCATGTAGGATCTTAGCCGCCATGTCGTAAAGAGCGGTGGCGTATCCTCGCCTTCTCAAGGCTTCACCTGTGTAGGTTCCTGTTGAATGGAAGTCTGTTTCAGAGTCAATGCCGCTCAATTGACCTGGGGGTGCAACTCGAAGGGGGCGAAAATCCGCCTCTGCTGCATGACCATCATCGATTGCAAGGGAAAGAAACGGTTTGCCCGCCCATTTTTGTGAGGTCTTTTTGCCAGTCGGAGAGTAAAATGGTCGATGAACAGCGGTTATTGGATAAACGTAATCAGCGTTTATTGGATCTTGGAACATTGCCTCGTAGTAGGCTAAGGATGGATGACCATCGGCCTCTTCAAAATCAACTTCACGGAATGATTGAGGGACAATCGGCATTTTCACAATTGAGTCCCAAGCCTGGTCAAAGACGTCCTCGCTGGCTAATTTCTCTTGAACTTCTTGCGAAAAACCCTCTTCGGACATCTCCACAGGATTCTTGAACTCGCACATCATACACGCCCCGTTCGGATCATCTGGCATCCAAACAGGACGGCCACAGTACGAACATTTGCCGTCTTTGATGGCCTTAGCGAAAGCGATAGCGTGTTCATCGCTACCGCTGCTCATGCATCCGACATACAGGCTGTTCTCTTCAAATTATCTCAACGGTGGCGCACGTGCGCTCGCTTATCGAGGTTCACGGCTGAACACGTGTATTGCTCACCTCGACCGATCCACTTCACAACTCCGCCCTCCGCCCCGAACAGGTCAAAACCGATTCGTTGTTGCTTATCCATGAAGGGCCACCGATCAAGCGTGATGCGGCAGATCCTTATCATGGTTCGCCCTTGCGAAGACCATCCCAACACAATTGTTGCAATTCCTCTTCGCTGGTAAAGATCACCACATCGCTGCCCAGATCATTGGTTGCCAGCCACATTGTCAAGAATCCAGCGATAAATGCAAGCACGAATAGCACGACCAAAGTTGTCAATACAATCCCTCCCTCAAAACATAGGGCGGATGACGTGCCATCCCCATGCCCATATATCGTTGCCAAAAGTCGGACGCCAAGAACTCATCCATCACCCGTTCATCGAAATCGATAGCCATTCGGTCATGGATGTTCCTCGCAATATCGGGGTCTTCGTCTTGATCTTCATACAATGCATCAACATCTGGATAATTTTGACTGCCTGTGAACGCCACTTTGAGCATTTCAGGAGGGATGTTCTCCAAAACCGAAAAGTCATGATATGAGGGATTGAATTGAAAGCCCTTCAATCCTTCAACATCATCTGCAATCTCAATGACAACTGGGTGTGAATCAGGAGTCATTTCTCCAATGTCCATATGAGGTTCGAGGTTGGCTGTTGCAAACCTCAATGCCCTTCTTGGATTTGGGGCCATGAATGCTCGGCTCTCGCCTTCATAAGGCGTTTCGTCTTCTTCCATGTACGAAAAATCATTGGCGTAGTTGCCTTCATCATGAGCGTGTGGAGTCAAACCATGTTGCATGATTGAGGGGATGTTCTTTGACGATGTGCCGTGATAATACGGCATCTTCAACAAAGCCCACGCTTGATCGAAGGCGGTCATTCCCAATCCTCCTCCGTATAACCCGCTTCGAGAGCAGCCTCACGTTGCCAGTCCTCCAAATCATTCCAGTCGCCAAGCATATCGGCCATATTGCCATCATAGCGAAGTGCCTCTATGAAATCGTCATAATCTGCCGTCCTAAACACGTCGCCGTCCATATCGTAGGTTGGTGGCGTGGGGTTGAACCTTTCAAGCGATTCGTTGTTCCTGTAAGCAATCAAACGGCTCAAGGCATCCTGTGCGTGTTTCAAACGCTGTGGAGCCGAATAGAGGTCGCCAGTTGTCCCTCCCAACTCCCCCCTGTACCTTCCTTCTTCGATGTATTGCTGCAACAATTCAATGACTTGATCATGCGACATTGATTCGCCACCTATGTCTTCTTCGTCCATCACGCCAACGCCTGGGCTAAACGGATCCTCAATCATCAAACCAGGTTCATCCTCTTCGTACCATCTCGGATCAATTGTCGTGATCCTTGGTATCGTTCTTCGCATTGGCGGCGAGGGCAAATCTTCCGTATCTCTTCGTCCCATGCGGTCTGCATAAGGAATAGCCGATCCATACAATGCATAATTCAAAGCAACATCAGGGTCTGTTGAATAATATCGTGGATCATCTCGAACGTCGCCGCCCGAATAAAGCATCTCATCATCGCCAATTTCTCTGACTCTGCCACGTTCTGCTGCATAAACATCAATGGGGGCTTTCATCAAGTCCCACGCTTGATCGAAGGCGGTCATTCAAGCCCCTCCAACCATTTTGGCTTGCCTTCAACCAAGACTTTGTTTGGATTGTCGGAGAACGGTTCAAGTGCTTCCAATGCGCCTCGATAATGGATGTCGGGATAATCAACACGATCCATTTCATTCAGCATCCTTGATGCTGGCAACTGGATTCCATAACGGTCAAGGTGTTCTTGCCACCCTTCCCCTGCTGGCAGTCCATCATGACCGAGCATTTCCGTGTGATGTGGCATTATCAATTCGCCCTCTTTGTCGTATTCGTTGAACCAAGCATCAAATCCACCGTATCGGTATGGGTCAAGATCCATAACTCGATAATTGCCATGCTGATCTTTCATGTAATTGAAAGCATTCTCCAAATCTCCAAAGGCATACCCTAAAGCCTCTTTGGTTGATCTTGCGTTTTGAATTGGTTCATCTTTGGGTCGATCAATCAAACGAGGTTGAATCGTGTAAGCCTGACCGTGGTTTCCAATTGCGAGTTGTTCTCCCACGATTGGATAACCCAACTTCTCCATGAAGGCATAAAAATCGTCATTAGCCGCCCTTCCTTCAGCGAAGGTGTTTGAAAACTCTTCAACATCGTTTGCATAATCCTCCCAAGAATCTTCCCCTCCATGCTTGGGACGTTTTACCACGAATCGATTATCAAAAGGGTGTTGATAGACCATCATGTTTGAACCCCTTCCTTCTTGAGATAAAGGCGGTTGGCCCTCACCACCAAGGAGCGGCAGTTGCTTTGCTGCGCCCCTCCAATTGAGGCTGAACATCTTCACCAGATCCCAAGCGGTGTCGAATGCGGTCATGCCAAGAACCTCCGCTTCGTCTGCTCAGGCATATTCGTCGTTGCAATGACCTCGATCTGGGGCAAAGCATTCGCCTTGGGCTTTCGCATCCACGGATAAATGTCGGCCTCAACGTCCAAAAGGTCGCTGATCAAGTCGTAATACGGCACTTTGGAGTCCCGTGGGAACATATAATTGGAATAAATCGATGGCCCCACGTGTTCGCCCATCAAATCGACAACATCTCGTTGATCGTCATCATATTGCATTCCCCAGTCCTGTTTGGCATCGCCACCGTATTCGACCCTACGGCTCATGTACGGGGGGTCGTTATACCACAAGTGCTGAGGCGTCAAGAAATCAAACGCATCACGGAAATCCTCGTTGAGAATATCAACTCCTTGCAAAGCGTTTGACCATGGAGTCATGTTAAGGCGACCAACCATACCTGGCATCACACGAAAGTTGGGATGATCGCGTGGTTTGGTTGACTCACGGAACGATGCCCCCCCATATATTCCATCGGTGTACCACGCTTGAGGTTCTTCATCCCAAGGTTTGAATGAAAACATTCCATCCCGTTGCGTGTTGTTCGCACCGATCATCAACTCTGCCAAAAATTGATTTTCGTCTTGAGTCAACGGTGTTCCTTCAACATCTCGAATACGCCGCAGATAATTGATGGTGTTGATCATTTCCCGCAACTCGTCAAGGTTTGTGGGCAGGGACACGTTGCCAAGTCCCCGTTGAGTCTGTTCCATAATGTTGGTTAGGTCTGGGTTGATGTCGTTGTAAATAGACCCCTTCTTGGGGCCAAAACCAAACAAAAACGAACCACTACCCCCAAACATCTCCGCTGGAATGTAGTCATGACGCACATCCTGTGCCAATGTCCTCAACTGAGGCATCAACGAAGTCTTGCCGCCGATCCAATTCATGAACGTAGGCATCATCTCGTCTTGACCTTGGAAACCTGGGAGGCTGGTCAGCGCATCGGATGTACCCTCTCGGTACATTTGAGTCCATGGAACACCAACTCGACGGCCTCCAGCAGATCGAGGCCCCCCTTGAAACGGCAATTTGGGCAGCGGATTCGCCTTCTTGTCCTGTACGAAGGCGTCATAGTGGTCGGTGATCATCGGAAGGACGTCATCAATGTCCTCGTATTCCATCCCATCCCAGATAATGCCCTTCTCGATCAGCCCGTTCCACGCATCGTGAAACGCTCGGCTCATGATCCTCGCATGGACAAATGTGGCTTAATTCCTTCGTTGAATGGAGAGCCTTTATACCGCTTTTCACCAACCACGATTTGGACGGCGGCAGGTTTCCACTTCGGCTTCGGGCAGTCGATCATGGTTCTTTCTCACCTTCTTCCCCTGCCGCCGTCCTCCCGCTCAACAAAAAAATATGGGCATAAAACGGCCTATTTGACGCCCCGTCGAGATTCGACGAGATCTCAACAAAAAATTGTCTTCGGATTTTTTTTCAAGGAACGAAGCCACACGACTCGGTTGTACGCAGATCTGGAGAAATACCCCCAGAAAAGCCAAACAAACCGTATTTCCGCATCATCTCACGCGTAAAACGCTGTGCGGGGGTCGTTGGGCGTGGGCCTTGAAAGGCCGAAGCAAACACGCTTGCCACGGTAAATGCTAACCATCCGCTATATATGTAATCTTCTCAGTCCTGTCAATCACAACATATGGCGACCAACCAACTTCAAAGACGGATCTCGACGGAGAGAATACAACGTGTCGTGATCATCAACATCATGGTATCCAATGTAGGAATAACCGAGATCCGCTATCGCCCTCTCGATCTCCTCGCCCCATTCTTTCACGCCGCCATAACCTCCCTCAACATTGGCCTCCCATCGAGTTGGATTATCTGTGATGTCGGGGGTGTTCAAGCCCATGACATAACGACCGACAAGATCCTTGATGTCCTTCATTGAGTCGATAAATCGATTTTCGTCCTCGTAATATCCAGGCGGATACAATTCGAGTCGATTGCCCAAATTGTTGAGGAGCATTTGGTATTGCTCATCCGTGAGATTCTCTTCTCGCATCACCTGCAAAGGATCGTCAAGCAAATCCGATTCAAAGCGCATCACGTAAGGAACGGACATCGGTTGGTCGTCTGGATCGTAATAGTGTTCCATCGTTGCAAGACGCTCATGTGCGTAATTCTCTGCGGCGGAACGATCCGTGGTCAAGAAACCAGGATCCTCCAAAGAATACGCTTGTTGCATCCCTTTGTGATGATTGAATGGCGGCTGGTTCGGATAACCAAAGGGAGCAGCGGTTCCTCGATAGACCGTGGCCTTGAGCAGATCCCAACTGCGTTCAAATGCGCTCATAGGTAGCCCCACTATTCGTTTCCTGGCCCAACGCCTGTTTCCTTCTGTCGCAATTTCTCTTCAATCTCTCGATAATACGCATTGCGCCTTGCCATTTCATCTTCGTATGACTCGTTGCTACGATCAGGGACGTTCTTGTACGCATCCTTTCCATGAATTGAAGTCGAACCACATTCGGGACATCGATTATCAGGACGACCAGATGGCGTCATTTGCATGAAATTGTGCAACGTCCCCTCATAGCCACAGGAATAGCACTCCTCCGTTGCATCAACCAAGTTGGGGTCGGCAACGCCCAAGATCTGCTGGATTGCTCTTAGAGCGGGATTGTTGAATTGTTCATTATCGATGAACTCGTCATCGTTGTCATCATCGTCGATTCCTTTCATGATGCGCCACACCAGATCGAAAGCACCGCTCATGCCCTCCGCATGACCCAACTTCCGATAAATCTGCTCCTGTCAATCATGACAACATTTTTCCCAAAAATTGTCCGTGGAGCGTATGGCGTCTGCCGCCCGCTGGCGGCAAAAAAAAAAACGTGTCCAGACATACCCCGCCGCAAAAACGCCCAGTCGCAGACTGGGCGGGGGGCTGGCGGTCGGTCGAGGCGGTCGGTGTGGCGCACCCAGTCGGCCCGTGGCACGATCAAACCGTGGTGCTGCGCCCCTGTGGGGATGACTGGGCGGGTGGCACACCCGCCCCGCCGCACCCAGTCTGCGTGGTCGGTCGAGGGGGCGTTCTGTGGCGTTGCAGGGCGTGTGGCGATGGCTCACCCAGTCTGTGGCTACATCACCACAAACGGGGCGGTTCTGCGCCCCTCCAGCGTCCTCGACTGGGTTCATCCCCACATCGGCCCCACCCAGTCCCAACGAGGGCCTCACAGGGCGTTTCCGTGGCTACATCGGCACACCCAGTCCCCCGCCACCGCCACCCACCCACCGTGGACACCAAAAATCGACGCCCTGCGCCCCTATCTGGACACCAAATGCACAGATTTGTCCGAGATCGTGGGGCCTCGACAACGCACACCGACCCTGCCCGCAGGGTGGCCGCAGCACCCTGTTTTTGGTGTGGATATGCGGTGCTTGAGGGTGGGAGATCGAGGGCGAAATTAGACACGATAGACACTTTGGACATGGTGGTAAGGGAATGGACAGAAAGAACACGACAGAGAGAGAACATTTTCACCACCACTTCACCACCATTCTCCCCCTATCGTCCCTGTCCTTTGTCCTCCTTTTCTTTCGATCATGTCGAAAGTGTCCATCGTGTCTTTCATTATGCAAAATCCTGGGCGCAGTCATGCGTTTTCGTTCCTCGACATTGGTGTCCCAAACCGTGTCGTTTGTGTCTATCCTGTCCGACGCCTTTAGAAAGGCACACCCCTTCGGACAGGGGGAGGGGGGCGCACACTACCCCCGTTGAAACCCAATATGGAGATGAGCAAAATGCAGAACCGAAGCACATACCGAAGCAGCGATTTGACGAGCGTCAAGGCCGTCATTGAAACCCACTTGAAAGGCAAGACGAAGGACACGAAGATCATCCTCCGCCTCTCGTTGAACGAGGGCGGTTTGACTGTCCCCTCGAAGAAGCAACTGTTGGCCCCCCTGCCGATGGCCTCCAAGAAGCAACTGTTCGACGCCCTTGAAGCGATTGACGAAGAAGCCACGCTGGACAGCACCGACCTCTCTGGAGGCGGCTTTGAAGCCCTCAGCAACGGCCAGAAGGGATACCTCCGCCGTCAAGTCGGCAAAATGGCGACCCACGAGCCTCGATACCGTGTCCATTGGAGGGACTTGGGCGAGTTGTACGGCTCCCGCCGATACGCCCTCTCTGTCATGGTGCTGCCAGCCCGCATCACCACGGAATGGAAGCGATGGTGTCGCCACATGGATGCCGCTTGGAAGGCCCACAACGCTGCTGTGAGAGAGAAGCACAAGGCACACATGGCTGACCTTGCCCACGACGACACCGTAGGGGGTGCTGAATGATGTCAGCCCCTGTTGGTTCGATCTCCTTCATCTGCAATGCCTGTTTCAAGGGCTGGAGCCACGCCCACAGCACCATCCACGCTGGCGGCGTGTTCTCCGTTGACGCCACCCAGTTCTGGGGCCTCTTCAACAACCGCATCACCAACGCCATGTTCGAGGACGATGACAACGCTGTGTTCAACGCCATGGGCCTCGGCAGCCCGATCTGCCGATACCATTGGATGAACGATGTCAAGACGGCTCTCGAAGCCCATCGCCGCAGCCCCACCATGCCCTTTGAGGAGCGCATGAAGAAGAAGGGAATCACGTTTTTCCACGCCTTCTGGATGCACCAGTTGAAGGCCGACGCTGGCTTCATGGCTGATGCTCCCTTCACCATCGCAGAGGTTGAGGAGGTGGCTCAATGAGCGACGATTTCTCCCCCATCCTCCTCGACCGCCGCATCACCAAGCGGGACATCTCCGACATGGCCCTCCTGTTCAGTCAGTTGGCCGATTCTGTTCGGTTCGATGACCGCCTTCAAGCGGCCACCTTCACCATGATGCGGGATGTCGTTTCGACGCTGGCCGATCACGCTCCCCGCCACCTGCCGACCCCAGATTGGCACGACGATGAGATGTGCTGTGGGTTCCTGTGGGGCCAATTCGCTGATGTGTCCACCCTCGTCAACTGCTGCCCGCTGTGCGGTAAATCCGTTGTGAAGCCAGAGGGGTGGTCTGCATGAGCGACGACGCCTCTTGGAACGCCACCGTTCGCCTTGGTGCATGGAGCGGCAGGGTCGCTCTCCCCAAGGCCCTCTTCCCCACCGCAGAGGGTGCTGTCAACACCGTCCTCCGTGCTGGCCTCGCTGCCGTCGAGGACGCCAACCCTCGCCCTGCCCCCCTGTGGCACGATGAGGAGTTGTGCTGCGGCATCATCTGGGCGCAGGTTGAACGCTTCTCCAACATCGTCAAGCATTGTCCGTGTTGTGGCGACCGCCTCTCCTACATCCCCAAGGAGGCGTTGGAATGAGCGGCCTCGATCTCTGGCCTTGGAACGGCTCGACCGTTCGCACCACCCCCGTCGCTGAACCCCGCTTCGTGGTGTTCACCCGCTGCAACTCCGATGTCAAGTGCATTGGCATCCACAGCACCCGTGATGACATGATCTCACACATCGCTTCGCTGGAGGGGGATGTCGTGCCGTTCGGATTCACGTCCTCATCGGCCCTCAGCCTGTCCACCTTTGAGCATGGGACTGACCGCTTCTTCCCTGCCGCCAGCGGAGGAGAGTCAGCCTCGTGGGGCATCATCCCTGCCTCCGACTTCATCGATCAAGTGGCTGGATGCGACGACCCTTCGTTGCCGTATCCTCAAGCCCTCCTCAACTTCATCATCCCTCCCGTTGACCGCAACGGGAACCCGTGGAGCCGCCAGCAACGAGCCGCCAACGAGGAGAAGGCGTGGAAGGTCATCACAGGGACTGCTCGCATCGCTGTCGGTGCTGTGGCAGGTTCTGGTAAGTCCTCGCTGGTCAAGGGCATGGTCGAGGCCGTCGCTCGCTGGAACCCCACCATTGAGGTGTCCATCACGGCGTTCAACACCCACATCGCCAAGGATGCCATGGCCGACCTCAAGCACCTCGCCAAGGTGTATGGCCTCCGTGCCAAGATTCTCGGCGGCTCGAACACCGTCAACGCTGGTGGACACGCCATGAACCGTGCCAAGGCAGCGGCAGAGGGCTTCACCGTGCCGAAGGACGCCAACCTCAGCGGCAAGGATGACCCTTACCGCATCCTCCCTCGCATGGTCTTCTCTGGGGCCTTGGGCGACCCTGCCTACGGCATCGACGCTCGCACCCTCGTCATCGCTGCTGGTGCGCTGAATGTCAAGACCACCTCCCACGCCTTCAACGATCTCACCCGTGGCCTCCAGTCCGTCTGCACCATGCTGATGAACGAGGGCTTCGTTCCTCGCTCCATGGCGACCCCTGTGGTCGATGGGTATGTCGTCCCCTCAGTCGAGGACGAGGGCATGAACAACGACGAGATTCAAGAGGTCGTGGGCATCCTCCAGCGGGTCGGAAAGGACCAGGGATTGGATGACAATCCAGTCGTGTCCATCGGCCTCCCTGTCGTTGCTCGACTCGCCATCACCGTCCTCGCTCTGCGGGTGCAGACGGCCTTCATCCGTGCCAAGCACCGCCCGTCCTGTGGCGAGGCCGACTGGATGAACGCCATCGTCCCTGCGAAGTCCTCCAACAACCGCTGGCTGGACGCTGGAACCATCAAGGCCCTCAACAACCACAGGGACGCCTCGAAGATCACAGCGCAACGCTACGCCATCCTCTCCACCGCCAACGTCCTCTTCCCTCCAGCGGGGAAGACCACCAAGAGCGTCGGCTCCAAGTCCTTCGCCACCAACGCCACCACCAAGGCCGTTGTGAAGATGGTCGGTGATGACATCGCCTTGACCTTCGAGAACGATGGGCAGAAGGCCAAGTTGGATGGGGTCTGGATTGGCCGTCAATTCGGCAAGGCTGGAACCTACAAGGTGGACGGCATGAAGGTCGGCTCCATGGCTCCATTCAGCGGTGCGAAGGGATACCGTGTCGTCAAGCCCAAGCACCTCGACACCGTTCTCAGCGTCCTCGCTGAGGTGTTCAAGGAGGGCGAGGTGGACGTTCGTTTGGACGGCGTTGACCTGCCGTCCGACGACGACCTCGCTGAGGTTGAGTCGCAGGGCGTTTGGTATTGGTCGATGCCCGACCAGATTTACCTGCCCCACGCCCTCGATCTCCAGTTGCCTGAGCATGAGAAGGCCCGCTGCATGATGATCGATGAGGTTCAAGACCTCAGCGTCCTCAAGGCCAACCTCGTGTGGAAACTCTGCACCGATGACGCCCACATCACCATCGTTGGGGACACCTCCCAAGCGATTTACCTGTTCGCTGGAGCGTCCTCGACGGCCTTCCACGACAACGCTGAGGCCATCGGTGCGAAGTGGTTCCCCCAGTCCGTCTGCTGGCGTGGGACGGCCATGGTCGCCGCCTCTGCCCGTGTTGCCTGTGCTGATGCCCTCGCCATGGTGAAGCGTCGTTATCCCAACGAGGACTACACGACCTGCAACTACCACAACCACTTCTCCCCTGCCCACCCTGCCGTGGCCGATCAATTCGCCCACCTCAACTGGTCAACGGGAGCGTTGCCGATGGTCATCAACGGTGAGTCCGTGGTGGGCTTCGTCGAGAACGCCCGCACCCTCCTTGGCGAGGACACCACCTTCGGCCTCCTGTGCCGCCTCAAGCGTCCTCTGCCCGACTACATCAAGCGACTCCTCAAGGCTGGCATTCCTGTGTCCACGCCCTCTGGGAAGGACGGCCTCGTGAACCAAGCGTTCAAGGCCACCGCAGAGGCTCCACGGACGGACTCCAAAATCACCGAGGACGGCTGGCCTGTCAAGGCCCTGTCCCGCCTTGGATTGGGCTGGAAGGACGCTCCCCTTCGCAACTTCTCGCTCCGCATCGCCATCCAAGTGATTGAGGAGTTGAAGAAGCACACCATGCTCAAGTGGACGGACTTCCACGGCGGCGATGCCAAGCAACTCGCCACCTGCCCCAACTTCGAGGAGGCCATGGCAGCCATCGATCTCATTGAGGCGTTCACCACGCTGTTCTTTGAGCGTGTTTCCAAGGACGACATCCGTGCCACCCCCAAGGACATCAGCATCGCCAAGGGCCTCCGTGATTGGGTCGAGAACACCCTCTTCGCTGAGAAGGGCGGCTCTGCCGTTCACATCTCCACCATCCACCGCTACAAGGGCGACGAGGCCGATGTGATGTTCCTCATTGACCGCATCGTCAACCCCTCCCCTGATTCCGACAAGCCGTTCGTGTCGTGCTTCATGTCGGAGCGTTCGATGGAGGCTTCGTTCGAGTCTGCGATTGGCGAGGTCAACAACACCTACGTCGCTTGGACTCGTGCCAAGAAGTGGAATGTCATCGTTGACGAGTCGGTTGATTTCTATGCCGACCTCAAGGCCACGATGACCAAGGCCATTGAGGGCGACTACGAGGCCGTTCTGGAGGCTCCACGCTCTGCTGAGGCTCCGACCCCCGTCGAGGACGCTGAGGACGCCTCCAGCGGCCTTGAGCGATGTTGTGATGAGGACTGCAACCACGGAACCGACACCGCAGGTGCTGTCATCCTCGATCTTGACGACACCCGCACCTGCGCTGGCTGTGGAGGCCACCTCTGCCGTGTCCGTGATGACCAAGGCAGCGTCTGCGTCATCCGCTCCTGTGGGACGCCCACAGGCCATTCCTTCGTGGACGCTCTGGAGAACCCTCCAGCCGACCCCACCGCCGACTACGATGAGATTCTCTGCACCGCTTGCTCCGACGCAGCCCGTGCTGAGGAGGTGAACCAATGAACACGATTACGATTGAAGTTGAAGGCTTGATGAACGACGATGACAGGATGGAGGAGTTTCTCCAATACCGCCCCAAGGGGGGCCAATGGCCCGAAGGGTTCCTGTACCGAGAATACTCCATCGAGGACGGCCACTACGCATGGGCTTCGGCTCGTGTCGTTGAGATCACCATCCCCTTGACCCGTCAAGCGAACGTCCCCTCCGATGTTCTGCCGTTCGACGAGTTGATGTATCAGCGAGGGCAGCAACAGGCCACTTGGACGAAGAGAGGCGCACCACCATGGCCTCAGTTGATCGATGCCATCAACGAGGCTCTTGATGACGATGACGCCTGTGAAGGGCAGGGCATGGAGGTGGGCGCAGCCCCGCTTTGGTACGCGACCTCGAACAGTTGGCCTCGGCTCCTTTGGGACGCTCGCCTCATCCCTGTTGAGGAGGTGGCTGAATGATTACCAACGGCGACGGCATGAAACCCCTGTGGAGGCGGAAGATGCGAGGCAGCGACTCCACCTACGCCGACTTCCTCGACGGGCGTGGCATCGTCATGTGGAACCCTCTCCACACCAGGTCCGACGAGGACGGCTGGCTCCGTTGCCAAGGGGACGGCCCCAACTCCGTTGGCTGGCCCGCCTACAACAACGAGCAGGACATCGGCAACGGCGTCCTCATCCACTACTACTGCGGCGGCGAAACGAACATCCGCCTCTCCCCCACCCAGACGGCCAAGTGGAACGAACACCATGGCTACACGCCTCCCCTGTCGGAGGAGGAGCAACGGGAGCAGGAGTTGGCGGCGTTGACCCCACAGGAGCGGAAGATCGAGGAGTTGTCCGATCTCATCCACAAGGAGGGCAAGCGACTCGCTTTGCTCAAGATTGAGGAGGAGCGGCTCGCCAAAGCCCACGACTGGCAACAGCGACAGGTTCGAGCGAGCGTTGAGATGATTCAGCGGCTCCACGCTGCCCTTGAGGAGGTGAAGGAATGAGCAACTACGTTGAGATCACCAAGGCTGAGTTTGACGCCTTCATGGACGCTCTGGGCTTTGAGCAGGTCGAACCCAACCACCGATGCCACGAGGCCGTGTACGACGCCCCCTACGGCGACGGAGGATGCTTCGTGCGGGTCTATTCCACCATCGCCACCGATGATGTCGGTCGAGGCGCAGGGAAGGACGCCATCCGTGTCGTTGCCGTCAGCCCTGGAGGGGATGTTTTCCTCAAGCCGAACAAGCGCGTCCACCGCACCAAGAATTGGAGGAGGAACACGCTCGACCGCATCGACAGGATTCACGAGTTGAACCCCACCTTCGAGGAGCGACCCTGCACCTGTGGCGGGACGCTGAGGACACGTGCAGGAAAGCACGGTGCTTTCCTTGGCTGCTCCAACTATCCCAAGTGCCGCAACACCGCCCAACCGACGAGGGGTGATTGATCGTGCTTTCAGCGGGCAGCAGGAGAGTGAGTCTTCAAATACACCATATGGTGTGGGCGGGAAGCACGGGAGTTGATGAGATGACAACCAAACAGGAAGAAACGATGCACGAGGAGCGACCATGGGGCGAGAGTGGGGACGAGGATTCCCACCTGCCATTTTGAGGTGATTGACATGAGCGACGAACAACCGATTGACCACACGATCATCTGCATCCCCAACGAACATTGGGAGGTGCTTGAAACGACCCTCAGCATGGATGCAGAATCCAAGCATTTTGAACCAGCCATTAGGGAGGACATCAACGAGGCTCTGGAGGAGTTGGAGCAATCCTTCCTCCCTTCACGCATCGTTGAGATGCTGCCCAAGAGCATCCTCGACGGCGACACACGCTTCCCCGACTACAACGGGGCATCCACCCTTGACGAGGTTCTCAACGCCCTCTTTGGGGACATTGATGACCTCCTCAATTCGATTGAGTGGGTGGAGAGCGACAGGAACGGCCTCGCCACGCTTCACATTGACAAGGAGATGGCTGAGGACTTCGCTGACAAATACGGCTTCAAGGGGGACTCTCAATGACTGACCTCATCACCACCAACAACGACCTCGTGAAGCGCAACTTCGAGTTGACGCTCGCTGAGGCATCCGATGACGATCTCACCAACGCCCATGAGAATGTGGCGATGGTTCTCTCGATGGTCAAGGCGGAGCAACTCCGCCGTGTCCGTGTTCTCTGGGAGGCTCACAACGCTGAGATGAACGAGAAACACGCCGCCAACCTTGAGCGGTATCGCTGGTTCAAGTCCACGTTCTCCAAACCTCACGAGGGGCAGACCCTCGAACGCCAGCACAAGGACGAGTGGGCTGCGCTCTGCGTAGCCCTCCGTGCTGAACACCTTGGCCCCTACAAGGTGTACGACCTCAAGAGCGATGACCTGCGGCAGAAGCCCAAGCACACGCTCTTGACCTACGATGGGTTCTGGAAAGACCCCTCCTTGGTTCATTCCGCTTTTCGCCCTCACCAGCCGCAACGCTGCTCACAGATCGAGGATGCCCGCTGCCTCACGGAGGACTGCGGTGGCTCCTACGCTCCCAAGGATTGGGTTCGGCACACTTACCATCAACCATCGGAACAGGAGATGCCAGGTGCGCCTGTGTACCCTGCGTTCGATGTGTACCATTGTTTCTGCTGCGGCGACCAATTCAACGTCCGTGGCGGTCTTGAACACAATGTTGGCGGTGTTGACTGCATGGGTCAGCCTCTGTACGCCAACATGACCACGGACGAGGTGGTGGCGCAATACGCTCGCACCCACCCCAACGAGTTTTCCCCTGATGAGTTGGAGCGATGGCTCCCCGCTGAGGAGGGATGGTGAGAACATGAAGAAATACTACTTGTTAGACATGATGAAGCACGACGAATTGAACGATCAACAGCGTGAGGACTGGGCCGAAAATGTTTGGCTGAACCCCATGAAAGGGTTCCTTGGGAATTGGCGCATCCGTGCATTCAACGACGACCTTGAGAAGTGGGCTTGGATTCCCTCGATCATCGCAGGGCCAGAGGAGCATCACCTTCTTTGGCACAACGACGACACGGGGCCAGCCGCAACGCCCTTCCGAACCATCCTCTCTGCTGACTCTCGTGAAGAGGCTTTGAAGGAGTTTGAGCATTTCATGTACGAGATGCCTCTCGTCCTTCTCTCGATGCACGGTGGCATCCCTCAAGACTTCACGGCCTACAAAGGCCATGTGGCCGTCTGGGTGGAGTGGAATGGCAACCACGGCCTTGACGCTGAGTCCTTCCGCCAGTCCTACATCGCAGACGGGAAGGACGAATACCGATTCGACTACCTTCATGCTGCTGAGGGTCAATCCATCCGCATCCGCCCATCGACCGACGAGGCTTACCAAGAACAGAGGAGGGGCGGCTTTGAACCGACCTGGTGTCCCAACTGCCTCCACCACGGCCTTGGCAACACCGCCGATGGAGATCACATCTCCTGTTCGGAGTGCGGCTATGTCGAGGAGGTGAAGGAATGAGCGTCCCCACCCTGCGTGAAGAATTGATGGTGTCGTACCTCGAAGGCCACGACCCCGACGTGGACGACCTTCACGAGATTGTCGCCCTCAGCGACGACGAGATCGACGCTCTGTACCGCATCTTCAACGCCGTGTCCACCCACGATGGCTGCGTCGATTCCGACGACGCCGTGAGGCTCTCTCTGGGCCTGTTCAAGGGGTGCAACAACTCTCAGCCGCTGCGAGCGGTTGACCCGTTGACCACGGTGTCCGACGCCCCCATCCCCATGACTGACCGCTGCGTCATCTGCCAATGCGACATGGAAGGCAACGGCCACCAGTCCCAGTTGACCAAGGGCGGGAAGACGCTCCAGCATTCCTACTGCATGGACTGTTGGGATGACATCAGCCAGATCGTTCGAGGAGCGGAATCCGACGAGGAGGAGAAGGAGAAGATGTTCTTTGAAGCCCCGTGTTTCAATCCTCGACTCCATCAGTCCCAAGATGAGGAGGAAGATGACGACCACACCATCACCTGCACAGGATGCGGTGGCGAGCGCATCATCAACGACGAGGTTATCCTCTCTGCGACCCCTGAGAACGGCCTGTGTGCTGAGGAGTTGGACGAGTGTCCCTCCACCACAGACCTGCTCCAAGAGGCTCTTGGGGAGTCCCTCCAGCCCAATGCCATCGAAGCATTTGGCGACCGCCGCCGCTTCAACGGAAGGCCGAAGGGCATCATTGAGGAGGAGCCTCGTGCAGAGTGCCGCTCGTCCTGTTGTGGTACGCTTGGCGCACGGATGCGTGAAGGCTCGTGCCGTGGCTGTCGAGGACTCTCTGCCGCTGGCATTCGTGAAGTGCGTGAGATGAACGGTTGGGAATGAGCATGAACGGATTCTTGGTTGGAGCCGATGCTCAGGGGCGACCCTGCCCCTACGAGTCAGCGCGTCAAACCGACGATCAACGAATCAACAAGATGTTCCTCGAAACCTGTCAAGTCCTCAACACGGCTTTGATTCTCAACGACGCTCCAGAGGAGGTGCTTCTCCGCACCAAGACGGGCAAACCGTACAGGTTGGCTCATCCTCACCACCCGCTCTGCAAATGGGCAGCAGAGAGCCAAGGCAACTGGCTCTGGCTGTTTCAAATGGGAACGGAATACGCACGTGAGATTCGACGCCGATATGGGAAATCGAGTGCGTGTGAGAAGACGCTTCGAGATGTCCCTCAACACGCTCATCAATACATCCCTGCGGGAGGATTGACTCCCTGGGTGCTGTGTATGCCAGAGGAGTTTCAAGATCATACCGACCCCGTTGGTTCGTACCGTCGATTTTACATGACGAAGCCGAACGTCCGTTGGGTACGGACTGCCCCGCCCTCGTGGTGGGTTGATCGAGGTGAAGAAGCATGAGAGCAAAACACATTCAATGGAACGAGATTCAACTTGAAGGCTGTGGGGTCTGCGGCTCAGTCGCGATTGTCCCTTGGTCGGACAACATCTATCACCAATGCACCGCCTGTGGCTCAATGCTTTACAAGAAGAAGAACGTGAAGCGGAGTTTCGTGGAGAACGATGATGGCTCAGTCCGTAGGGAAACCGACGAGGAGATGCGGGAGAGGACGCATCATTGGAACGATCATTGTACGGATACCGCAGACGGCAACGTGATTCTCATCAAGCGGGATAAAAATGAACATCAGCGGCTACTGAACCTTGGTGGCCCAGAAAATCAACAGGCGAGGTTGCTTGAGCAAGTCCTCGATTCATGGGGCTTTGAGTCGCTGGAGGAGATGACTAACGAGTTGGCTCGATTGAAGCGCGTTGAGGCGTCGTTTTTCCTTATCCCATCCTTAGTTAAGGATGATATGAAAGCGTATCAAGAGGGGCTTCCCCTCGTGAATCTCGCTGACTATTGGTTCAGCGGTGAGCGTGAATTGTTTAGGAGTCGAGGAGAATGAGCGTGAGGCCCAACGACTACTGGAAATGCCGCTCCTGTGGCGGCAGAGGCTACTGCACAACCTACCTGGTGTGCGAGATGTGCGGCTATCGAGAGCCACAGGATGTGAAGAGGGAGGAATCCAAATGAGTCAAGACGAGCCGTTGATCGTGGAATACGGTACGAAGGTCAAGTGGACTGAGGAGGATGTTGGCCGTAAGGTCATCCTCCGTAAGCCATGGGGGACTGAAATCCCCACAGAGATTGTCCGTCTTCGGTACGCCATCCCTTACATGAGGCGAATCGATGAGGATACGGTTGAGCGCGGCGAATGGGGCTGCGGGGAATATGTGATTGGGCCTCTCGAAGAGTTGGGCCAAGCGTTCGCTCAGGCTGAACACGCATTCCCCAAGGTTCAGGTCATGCTCGATCTTCAAAAGAAAATGGAGGAGTTTGAATGAACAAAATAATCGTGGAATACAACCCAAATGAGATGCCTGTGTCGCCCAAGGAGATTTTCATCTCCTGTTCATCATGTGGAGGAGAGCAGTTTCATTTCACCCTGTCCCGCCATGGCTACACGCTTGAGTGCTGCTCTGTTGACGAGGAGGGAATGTGTGGTAAGGAGATTCACATCTCGATGCCCCGCTCTATCCATCCTGGTCAATGCCCTGTTTGCCTCCATGAGGCTCACGAGGGGAGGAGAGGAAAGGCTCACCCCGTCCATGATAGCGACGAGAGGAAATACCATGCCGTCATCACCGACCTCAACGAGGGAGGAGATCACGAGCGCAGCAACCACGGCTTGACCTATTGCGAAGCGATGAAGTTTATCAGCGACTGGTTCGGTGAGAACATCCCTCGAATCAAGCGGCTCAACTACGTGCCTCAATACGAAGTGGCATCCGATACTCACCCGTTCACAGGAAAGGCGTTTTACGATGTTTGGCCTCATTGGGCTGGCCGTGAGATGATCGAGGATACCGCCTATCCTCACAAAGTCGCCAGCGAATACCTCGGAACCATCTGGGAAGACTGAGTGAGTCTTGATAACCGACGCACCGATACGGTGAGGTCATGCAGCCAGCGAACAACGGCCAACAGCCCGTGTATATTCTCCAACAGGGAACACAACAGACCAACGGTTCAGCCGCTCAACGATCAAACATCAGCGCGGCCAAGGCGGTGGCTCAAGCCATCCGCACAACTCTGGGGCCACTTGGCATGGATAAGATGCTCATTGACCCTGCGGGAAACATCCTCATCACCAACGATGGCGTGTCCATCCTTCGTGAGATCGGCATTGAGCATCCAGCCGCCAAGATGGTGGTCGAGGTTGCCAAGACCCAAGAGGCCAACTGCTACGATGGGACGACCTCAGCGGTTGTTCTGGCGGGAGCGTTGCTCGAACAGGCGGAGCGTTTGTTGGACAAGGGAATCCATCCAACCACCATCTGCAAAGGATACAGAGCCGCACGGGACGTGGCGGTGGACATCCTCAAAACATGGGGGGTCAGCGTCGATGAATCGCCACGACAGGCAGCGGCCACCTCGTTGACGGGGAAGTCGGCTGAGGGAATCAAAGACCATCTTGTGGGGATTTGTGTTGATGCGATCAAATCGGTTCAGTCCGTGGACGACATCAACATTCTCTCCGTGAGCGGGAAGTCCGAAGAGGACACCTGCCTCGTACCAGGAGTGGTCGTGGAGAAGGGACTCGCCAGTCCCTCCATGGTGCGTGAGATCGAGGACGCCTCCATCCTCCTGTTGGATGTCGGCCTTGAGCCTCAAAAGACCAAGATGGAGGCACAGGTGCAAATCACCTCCCCCGACCAAGTGGCTCAATTCCTCGAACAAGAGGAGGAAGCCATCCGAAGCATGGTTCGCACGATCAAGGAAAGCGGGGCAACGGTGGTCTTTACGCAGAAGAAAATCGACGACCTCGCTCTGCATTACCTCACGAAAGAGGGCATCGTGGCCGTGGGCAACGTGCAGAAGTCCGTCCTCGAAAGCCTCTCGTCGCTGGTCGGCGGGAGGATTGTGTCCAGCCTCAACGCCGCCATCGTGGAGGAAGACATGGGCTACGGCAACTACCGACTCAACGACTCCTTTGACAACGACCTCATTGAGATCACGCCCCTTCACGCTCGACCGAAGCAACAAACCATCCTCGCATCAGGTGCGACCAAGCACGTGGCAGAAGAGATGGAGCGAGCCTTGGAGGACGCCGTTGGTGTCTGCTGGCTGGCCTCAAAGGAGAACATCGTCCCTGGAGGGGGAGCAACGCAGACCTACCTTTGGACGCAGTTGCTGAGGCACAACTTCACCGACTTGACTGGACGCCACATGATGGCCGTCGATTCCTTCCGTGAGGCTCTCATGGCAATTCCAGAGGCCATCGCTGAGAACGCAGGTCATGACCCCGTGGACGTTCGAGCAAACCTCATCCAAGCCCACAGCGAGTCAAACATCCTTTCTTGCATTGAGATTGAGAACGGCGGCATCACCGATGCCTTTGACGCCCAGATCGTGGAGCCGCAGTCGCTCCACATCCAAGCCATCACCTCTGCGGTTGAGGCAGCAGTCATGATTTTGCGGATTGATGATGTCATCAGCATGAACCCAGAAGGGCCAAAGAACCAAATGGGATGATTTTATCCCCCTATGAGCCATGGATGGGCCATGGCGGGGAGGGCTTCGTGGGCTGAAATGTCTGCGAGTGAAGATCGAAGCCCCTTCAATCCCATGTTTGGGACGAATTATTCGATGCTTGACCCACGGATGATTTACAGACCAAGGTTCATCCCCAACTCACATTTTGAGGATGCTCCTTTGGAGGAACAGTTGGCTGACGCATGGGAACAATTCCGAATGGTCAACAGCCAACTCGCTCGACCTGGCAGAATACACAACCAAAACGACGCCTACAAGGACATCCTTGTACGCAAGATCATCCGTTTGACTGATGCCCTCAAAGGGCAGGAGGTCGAAGCCTCTCGAAGAAGGGGAGATTTCAATCCGTTCAAGGTTAGGTGAGTCTTTATCAACGAAGGACACGTCCCTCAAAATCCATGAGGACGAAAAGAGCGCGTGAAAAGATTGTAGCCATGCTTCGAGATATGGGGCCGCTGACCACGACCAAGATTTACAACGAGTTGAACAAGTGGCCCGTGGGTAAATACGCCCTCCGTCATGGTAGCCAAATGGCTCAAATCAACAATGTGTTGGGGAAGAGTCCTGAGTTCGTGAAGTTGACCTGCTCAAAGAACGACCCCGCCGATCAACGGGCAAAGGTGGAGGGTATTGCCAGCACATACGCCGCCTGTGTTTGGGACTTGGATGTTGAGGCTTGAGAGAGCATTCATATACACCACCCGCTGTGGAGTGCTTGCTCCGACGAGCGATTGGTGAGAAAATATGTCCAAGACAGCATTTACAGAAGCAGCAAAAGAGTTCGAGAACATTGGGGCCGACTGGGGGCCTTTGCTCAAGTCCCTCGGCACGGTTTTAACTGAGGTCTGGCAAGAGAAAAACGGTCAGTTCCTGAACAAGGAAGAACGATCAAAGCACAAAGCCCCCCTCGCACAGGTTGACCAGTCCGACATCCAAATCCGCATGGGCGACACCATGCTCACACTTGTCCCCGCTGAGGAGGGCAAGGCGATGGTGTCCATCCCTGTCGGTTTCAGCGACAAGGCCACCCCTGCGACCATCCCCCGTGAATGGCTCTTGGGGACGTTCCTCGACGGCCTCATCTCCATTTTTGAGGGCCACACGGAAGTCGTGTGGAAATATGTGGAGAACATCAACGCCGCCATCGACGCCGCTGCGGAAGTGGACGATGATGGTCGCATGAAGATCAACACGAAGAAGTTGGCCGACCACAAATACCCCGTTGATGTGGCTGAGATGATCGAGTCCATGAAGCGGTCGTACACGAGCCGCTCTAACGGCTCCGCCAAGGTTCAAGCCTCCTTCACCATCACCAAGTTGCAGCAGGTCAACCCCGAACCAGAGCCTGAGCCTGAGCCAGTCCTCACAATGGAGGAGCGACTCCTCCAAAGCGCACCAGCCATGCCTGTCGCCGTTGAGGTGGCAGAGCAGGTCTTGGCTGAATCCAACTCCAATGCAAAACCATCCAGCGATGAGGGGGTCGTCGAGGCTGATGTCAATGCCTCTCCTGTGCCTTCCGCTGATGTTGCATCCCCGCAATTGGAGGACGCCGCACATGACGACCCTGCGGCTCCTCCTGTTGCTACGCCAGAGGAGATCGAACAGGCTCACGAGAACCCCATCATCACCGACCCCCCATACCCATTGACGCCCGAAGGCAAAATCGAAACGACCCCAGAGGCTTTGCTCGAAGTCGTTGATGCAATCGTGGAGAACCCTCACAACTTCAAGAAGAACCCCACCGACTGGATCAAGCACGAATTGATGCACTACAACAAGGCGTTGGGTGAAGAGAGTTGGAATGCTGATGAGGTCGCTGAGGTCGCAGGTTGTCATGTGCAGACCATCAAGCGAGCGTTGGACAAGTTCGAGGCTGAGGCAGCGTATGTTCACATGCAAGGGCTTCACACGTTGAAGGACGCTGATGAAGGCACACCAGGATGGGTTGCCCTTGACGTGGACATCAACGAGGACTGGATTCTCCGCATTGAATGTGAGCGTTCACCTACGGGACGCTATGCACGTGGTCGCCCCATTTGGTTCTATGTCATGGACAAATCCTTCCCCGACCAACACCACCCAACGGCTGAGGAAACGGCTGAGATGGTCGCTTCTGTTCTTGACTCCATCCCTGTTGAAGCGTTGGAGGATGCACCACCAACTCTCAAGGCAACCGACGACAC
>Ga0070754_10000178_pt1 | contig 66462 bp, 68 predicted proteins | sample VirMetDEL_Sep_01_FD_75181 | JGI IMG/M metagenome (GOLD analysis project Ga0070754, IMG submission 75181) | Aqueous microbial communities from the Delaware River and Bay under freshwater to marine salinity gradient to study organic matter... | ecosystem: Environmental > Aquatic > Marine >...
GGGTACCCAGATCAGCTCCTGCTTGAGGAAGAACTTCAGGATCGGCATCCGCCGGTTGAACTGGTACTGCAACATCAGGATGTCAGCCCAGCTCTGGTGGTTGCTGGTGACCAGATAGGAGTGTTGCAGATCGACCTTTTCGAGTCCCTGCACGTCCCACTCGGTTCGCCGCACCTGATCCATCCAGAAGCTGTTCACGGCCATCCAGGATTCGGCGATCCAGTGCATGCCAAAGCGCAATGCGCGCTGAATACGCGGAACCGGTAGCGCAAGCTTGAGCAATGACAGGGCAAACAACGGCCAGCACCAGAACAGCGTATTCAACGCCAGGGTCAAGCCAGCCAGGACACCCCGTAGTGGGGCAGGAAGGACGCTCAGCATCGATTGGATCTTATATCCGTCAATAAAGGCGGCAAGAGTACCGATTGCGGGCTGAACTGCAAGGCAAAAAGTAGCGCCTAGCATTGCGAAGCGCCCGGCCAGGCTGGCCGGGCGCGGGACGCAGATCAGGCCTTCTGGTTGTCAGCCTGCAGAGCGGTCAAGGCGATGGTGAACACAATGTCGTCCACCAGTGCGCCGCGGGACAGGTCATTGACCGGCTTGCGCAGGCCTTGCAGCATCGGGCCGACGCTGATCACGTTAGCGCTGCGCTGAACCGCCTTGTAGGTGGTGTTGCCCGTGTTCAGGTCAGGGAAGATGAACACCGTGGCTTGACCTGCCACCAGGCTGTTAGGCGCCTTTTGCTTGCCGACACTGGCGACCGATGCGGCGTCGTACTGCAGCGGACCGTCGATTGGCAGGGTGGGTGCGCGCTCCTGGGCGATGCGTGTGGCTTCAGCAACCTTTTCCACCTCGGCGCCACTGCCGGACGTGCCAGTGGAATAGCTGATCATCGCCACGCGCGGGTTGACGCCCAGCGCGACGGCCGATTCGGCGCTCTGCAGGGCAATTTCTGCCAGTTCGGTAGCACTCGGGTTCGGATTTACAGCGCAGTCGCCGTAGACCAGTACTTGATCCGGCAGCAGCATGAAGAACACCGACGAGACCAGGCTGTAGCCTGGGGCTGTCTTGATCAGCTGCAGCGCCGGGCGAATGGTGTTAGCGGTTGTGTGTATGGCGCCGGAAACCAGACCGTCCACTTCGTCGAGCGCCAGCATCATGGTGCCAAGGACCACCGTGTCTTTGAGCTGCTCACGCGCATCGTCTGGAGTCAGCCCCTTGGCCTTGCGCATTTCGCACATCGGCTCGACGTACTGGTTGATGATCAGCTCCGGGTCGAGAATCTCCAGGCTTGCCGGCAGTTGGATCCCTTGCTCGCGAGCAACTGCCTGGACTTCTTCCGGCTTGGCCAGCAGTACACAGCGCGCGATGCCGCGCTCCTGACAAATGGCCGCGGCGCGGATGGTGCGCGGCTCGTTGCCTTCCGGCAGAACGATGCGCTTGTTAGCTTGCTGTGCGCGCTTGACCAGCTGGTAGCGGAACGCTGGAGGCGACAGGCGCAACTCGCTGCGGGGTACGCTGAGTCGGGTATGCAGCAGTTCGGGCTGCAGGTGCTGCGCAATGAAGTCGGTAACCTGGCTGGCGCGCTCGATGTCGTCCGCTGGGGTTTCCTTGTTCAGCCCGAACAGGTTGGTCGCCGTATCGTAGGAGCCCGTCTGCACCGTCATCACCGGCAGGCCGCCATCCAGTGCCGCTTTGCAGAGCTCGAGAATCCGCGGGTCGGGCGCGAAGTCACTGCACAGCAGCAGACCAGCGAGCCTGACGCCATTGAGCGAGGCCAGGCTCGCCGCCAGGATGATGTCGTCGCGGTCACCCGGCGTGACCACCAGTACGCCCGGCTGCAGCAGTTGCACTGTGTTGGGGACGGCTCGGGCGCACAGGACGATCTTTTCGACGCGACGCTGCTCCGCTTCGCCGGCGTGAAGGACCTTGGCGTCGAGCAGCTCGGCGATGTCACGGGTCCGCAATGCGTTGAGTTTGTCGGCGAATGGGATCGCGCCGAGCAGCTGGAAGTCCGCGGAGCCCAGTACCGGCAGCTGGGCCTTGAGGCCCTCGATGAAGGCCGGCGTGCCGTCCTCACTCTTGACCTTGTTGAGAATGACGCCCAGCACTTTCGGATCCTTGGCGCCACCGAACAGCTGGGCCTGGATCTCGATGCGCTCGGCCAAGCGCTTGAGCGTGTCACTTCCTTGCGCGGCGATCAGGATGACATCCGCGTCCAGGCTTTTCGCCAGATGCGTGTTAATCCGCGACGTGTGGTTGAACTCACGCGTCGGCACCATGCCTTCCACAATGACCACGTCCTTGCCCGCCGCAACGTCCTGATAGCGGCTGACCACGTCCTCGAGTAACAGGTCGAGTTCACCATCGGCCAACTGGCGCTCGACCTGCTCCAGCGGCAGCGGCTCGGGCGACACGATATTCAGGGTGCGCTCAACCAGGACACAGGAGCGCTCGCGGCCCTGGTCATGCGGAAAGGGTTGGGCGATGGGCTTGAAGAAGCCGACCTTCAGCCCGGCACGTTCGAGCGCGCTGATCAGGCCAAGGCTGATGGAGTTGAGGCCGCCGCCAAAACCGCAGGGGGCGAGGAATAAGGTATGCATGATGATCTCCTATCGGGCGAAGGGCGATGCCAAGTAGACGAAACCCGACGCCGTTTACGGTCGTCGGGTTCGTGCGGTGCGTCTGGCTGTCGGCGCGCTATCAGGCGTCGAGCAGCGCCAGCGTGTCCAGCGCGATCTGACGTTCTTCGTTGGTCGGTACCACCAGCACACGGGGGCTGCCTGCTGCCTGGATCTCTCCACCAACACCGCGCGTGCAGCGTGCGTTGGCTTCTTCGTCCAACGTAAAGTTGAACAGCTTCAAGTGCTCGAGGGTGCGGGTACGCACGGCCATCGAGTTCTCGCCGATGCCGCCAGTGAAGATCAGTCCATCAAGTTTCGGCAGGGCGCAGGCCATGCTTGCCAGTGACTTGGCCAAGCGGTAGCAGAACACTTCGAATGCCAGGGTGGCACCGGCATGCCCGGCGACACGGGCTTCCTGCAGGGTGCGCAGGTCGTTGGACAGCCCGGAAAGACCTTTCAGGCCGCTGTCGTGATTGAGCATGCGATCGATCTGCTCCAGGCTCCAGCCCAGGGTGCGGTTCAGGTAGCTGTGCAGGTTGGGATCGACATCACCGCTGCGAGTGCCCATTACCAGGCCTTCCAGCGGGGTCAGCCCCATGCTGGTGTCGCGGCTCTCGCCGTTGACGATGGCGCACGTCGAGCAGCCATTGCCCAGGTGAGCCGTCAGCCAGCTGCTGTCATCGACCGGGAGCCCGGTCATCTCAGCGGCACGCTTGCTGACGTAGTTGTGGCTGGTGCCGTGGAAGCCGTAGCGACGGACGCTGTGTTCCTTGTAAAGGAATTCCGGCACGGCGTAGCGGAACGCACGTTCCGGCATGGTCTGGTGGAAGGCGGTATCGAACACGCTGACCTGCGGCAGGCCGGGGAACAGCGCCATGGCTGCATCGATCCCGACCAGGTTGGCTGGGTTGTGCAGTGGCGCCAGCTGCGCGCTGTCGCGAATCGCCTTCAGCACTGGCTCGTCAATCAGGCTGGAACCAGTGAAATGCTCGCCACCATGGACCACACGATGGCCGATGCCGTCCAGTTTGCCGCCTGCGGCCTCCTGGGCCACCGGCAGCAATTTTTCGAGCGCGGCACGGTGATCGGCACCCGGAATGTTCAGGCTCTGCTTGGTGTCCCCCAGCTGCCAGTGCACCACGGCTTCGGGGGAGCCGAGACGTTCGGCCAGGCCCTGCAGGGGGAAAGTGGCTTGGGCTTCGTTGACCAGTGCGAATTTGATCGACGAGCTGCCGCAGTTAATCACCAGGATGTTACGAGCTGACATCGGTGCTCCTTGGATGCGAAATTAATTGTTGAAATAGGTCGCCTACATTTACTGGCGTGGATTCTTGCATAACCTTGAGAGCCGCGATGCTCTCCAAAGGTTGTATTCGTTACCACCTAGGGCATGAAGTCGCGTGGGGTGGATCTGCTGCCGATGGTCCCCTAAATCGTGCGTCGGTTCGCAATCAATGCAGCTCGCGGTTAGACTTTCACACACATTCCCCAACAAAGGTTTTGCCTCATGCAGATTGCCGCTAACAAGGCTGTGTCAATCGACTACACACTCACCAATGATGCCGGTGAAGTGATCGACAGCTCGGCCGGCGGCGCGCCGCTGGTCTATTTGCACGGTTCGGGCAACATCATTTCCGGTCTTGAAAAGGCGCTGGAAGGCAAGCAAGGCGGTGACGAAGTGAAGGTCGCCATCGAGCCGCAGGATGCCTACGGTGAGTACAGCCCGGAGCTGGTCGCCACCCTCAATCGTGCAATGTTTGAAGGCGTCGACGAGCTGGAAGTCGGTATGCAGTTTCACGCCTCCGGCCCGGACGGCGGGATGCAGATCGTCACCATTCGTGATGTTGAAGGCGACGATGTGATCGTTGACGGTAATCATCCACTGGCCGGGCAGCGCCTCAACTTCGAAGTCAAGATTGTTGATGTGCGTGAAGCCAGCGAAGAAGAAATCGCTCATGGTCATGTGCATGGCGAAGGTGGTCACCAACACTGATTGGCGCCCGCAAGCGGCTGGTCAGCGAGAAGCCCGGATCGAACGGGCCATGGAAGCGCTTCGGTTCTGCCGGAGCGCTTTTTTACTCTGGAGTAGAAACACATGAGCGCGTTTCACGAGTTGGTTCTGCCCGGCCTTGCGGGCCAGGAACTTCCCCTAGCGCCGTTGAAATCCCAGGTGACACTGGTGGTCAATGTGGCTTCCGAGTGCGGTCTCACGCCTCAATACGCAGGCTTGCAAGCGCTGCATGAGCGTTACCAGGATCGTGGTTTCGGCGTACTGGGCATCCCCTGCAATCAGTTCGCTGCTCAGGAGCCAGGCAGCGATGCGGAAATCCTGCAGTTTTGCGACGAGAATTACGGCATCACCTTTCCGATCAGCAGCAAGCTCGAGGTCAACGGCTCGCAGCGTCACCCGTTGTACCGCCTGTTGGCAGGAGAGGGCGCTGACTTCCCAGGTGACATCAGCTGGAACTTCGAGAAGTTTCTGGTAGGCAAGGACGGACGTGTGCTGGCGCGCTTTTCGCCGCGCACTGCCCCGGATGATCCTGCGCTGATCCAGGCCATCGAAAGCGCGCTCGCCTGAGCGCGCCATCTCCTATCAAAGCCGTGTGTTGTTGCTGACGGCTTCTCGAAGTTGATATCGCGACAGCATGGCTCTGCAATAAGTGTCGTGGATGATGGTGGCCGGTCTAGACGACCGGTCATATCCTCGCGCCATGAGCAATCAAGCCCGCAACGACAAGCGTGACCTGATCCTGGCCAAGGGGGCGCAGGTGATGACCCGTCGTGGCTACCACGGCACCGGCGTGCTGGAAATCGTCCAGGCTGCCGGGATTCCCAAAGGCTCCTTCTATCACTACTTCGCCAGCAAAGAAGACTTTGCCTTGCAGGCGCTAGAGCATCTCTACCTGCCTCGGCTGGAGCGCTATCAGGCGGCGCTACTCGAGTCTCCGCTGAGCCCTCGGGCGCGCATTCTGGGTTATTACGCAGACTTAGTTGCGCACTTCGCTCGGCAGGAATGCCCGGAATACCATTGTTTCATCGGCAGTTTGAGCTTCGAAATGGCCGAACTGTCACAGCCCATCGGCCAGCATGTCGAGGCGATTTTGCTGCGTTCGGTCAGAGTGCTCGCCGGCTGCCTCGAACAGGCTTGCGCGGCCAGCGAGCTTGATCCCGACACCGATTGCCTAGCGCTGGCTGAATTCATCGGCAATGCCTGGGAGGGCGCCTTGTTGCGCATGAAGGTTGGCCGCAGTGTCACGCCGTTGAAGATATTTCTGACCCAGCTGGAGCGTCTGCTGACGCCCCGCTGATTTTTTGCGGCGATCGGCAAGACGACCGGTCGCTTTTGCTTCAAGCCAGAGGAGACAGCAATGACTGCAGCCGTGAATGCCCTGTTCCAACCCTTCCAACTCGGTAGCTTGCAACTGCCGACGCGTGTCGTGATGGCGCCGATGACCCGTTCCTTCTCTCCTAACGGTGTGCCAACCGCGGACGTCGTCGAGTACTACCGCCGTCGTGCCGCGTCGGGTGTGGGGTTGATCATCACCGAGGGCACCACGGTCGGCCACCAGGCCTCCAATGGCTATCCGCAAGTGCCGCGCTTCTACGGCGAAGCCCCGCTGGCCGGCTGGAAAGCGGTGGTCGAGGCCGTGCACGCGGCCGGTGGCAAGATCGTTCCGCAGTTGTGGCACGTGGGCAATGTTCGTCACAAGGGAACCGAGCCGGAGCCGGAAGTGCCGGGTTACGGTCCGATGGAGAAGGTGAAGGACGGCGAGGTCGTGGTACACGGCATGACCAAACAGGATATTCAGGACGTGATCGCAGCGTTCGCCCAGGCTGCCAAGGATGCCCAGGCCATAGGCATGGATGGTGTCGAGATCCACGGGGCGCACGGCTACCTGGTTGACCAGTTCTTCTGGGAGGGCAGCAACCAGCGCACCGACGAGTACGGTGGGAGCCTGGCCAATCGCTCCCGCTTCGCCATCGAGCTGATCGAGGCAGTACGCGCGGCGGTAGGACCGGACTTTCCGATCATTTTCCGCTTTTCTCAGTGGAAGCAGCAGGACTACTCAGCGCGCCTGGTCACCACGCCGGAAGCGCTTGGCGAATTCCTCGAGCCGCTTTCTGCGGCGGGCGTGGACATCTTCCATTGCTCGACTCGCCGATTCTGGGAGCCGGAGTTCGAAGGTTCCGACCTCAACCTCGCTGGCTGGACCCGTCAGCTGACTGGCAAGCCCACCATCACCGTCGGCAGCGTGGGGCTCGATGGAGAGTTCCTGCAGTTCATGGTTAAGACTGACAAGGTGGCGCAGCCAGCCAACATCGAGGGGTTACTCGAACGTCTGAACAAGCAGGAGTTCGATCTCGTAGCGGTAGGACGCGCGCTGATTTGCGATCCGGACTGGGCGTTGAAGGTGAAAGAAGGGCGTATGCAGGACATTCTGCCCTTTAGTCGTGAAGCGCTGAAAACGCTGGCCTGACGCGCGACGCAATCTCTAGCTGCAGAGAAGCCATCCTTGGGATGGCTTCTTTTTGCGCATCGTTATTGCGAGGCACCGGGATAACCGGCCTGCTTTAGCAGCTTGGCCAAGTGCACGGCGTTGCGCGCCAACATCGCGTTGGTCTTGCCGATCTTCTCGCCCGGATCTTCCACATCCTTGTAATCCGTCGACCCCAGCGCCGGTCCGACCCAATAGGTGCAGCCGTTGGCAGGGATGGTGAAGCCTACGTCATTCAGTCCCTGATAGAGACTGGCAACCACATGATGGGCGCCATCCTCGTTACCCACCACAGCGACGCAAGCAACCCGCCCGTACGAGACCATCCGCTGCTCGTCGTCCACTTCACCAATGAACGCGTCCAGGCGCTCCAGTACGCGCTGACAAACGCTGGATGGATGGCCAAGCCAGATCGGCGTGCCGAGAACCAGGATGTCCGCTGTAAGCAACTTTTCCCGAATCATCGGCCAGTCGTCACCTTCACCTTCGTCTGACGTCACGCCGGGCTTGATGTTGAAGTCCACTGCGCGGACCTGCTAGCAGCTGACGCCGAGTTTTTCCAGCTCGCGCTGAGCCTGGTTCAGCAACAAGCTACAGGACTATTCTTAGGGCGACGCCTTGAGGGTGCAGTTGATTGCGAGGGCGGTTAGCGCCATTGGGGGGCTCCCGGTGTGAGGTGTTCGAATCTAGACACCTCAACGTCTCGCAGTTCACGGATCGATCACGGTAGGCATTGTCGATTTGCCGCCCTCGCGCACCCAGAACAGCGTTGCGGCGGCCACGGCTGCCGGCATGATCAGGAGATTGACGAAAGGAATCAGCAGTGCTGCGTAGGTCACCGCGCCGAGACTTAGGCTTTTCCAGCGGCGCTGGCGCAGCCAGACCATCATTTCGTCCCAGCTCAGCTTGTTGTTGTCCGCTGGATAATCGATGTACTGCACCGCCATCATCCAGACGCCAAACAGAAGCCAGAGTGGCGCTGCGACCAGATTGACCACCGGAATGAATGACAGGATCAGTAACACCAGCGCACGGGGTGCGAAGTACGCCAGTTTGCGTGCCTCACGCCCGATGGTTCGCGGCAACATGGCCAGCAGCTCGCTCCAGCTGAACGGTGGGGCGCTATCGACTCCGCGTGCCACGGTTTCCACCTTTTCGGCGAGAAAGCCATTGAAAGGGGCGGCAACGATGTTGGCGAGCATGGTGAAGGTGAAGAACACGATCAGCACCACCAGCACTACAAACAGCGGCCAGATGATGTATTCGAGGAACATTAACCACTCGGGGAGGTTAGGCATGAAGGCGTCGACCCAGCCGCCGAACTGGCGCACCGCCAGATAGATCAGGCCGCAGAACAGCACCAGATTGACGGTCAGCGGCAGAATGACGAACAGCCTGAGGCCGGGGCTAAGAATAAGCTTCAGGCCTTCACGCAGGTATTGGGGGCCGGATAGGGCAGCGACGGGCATTGACGATACTCCGGAAAGGACGGTCCGGACCTTACCGGCTTTATTGGGGCGGGAAAAGCGACATCACAACCGATAGGACTGGGCTATTAGGGCTATCGGCTTTATACAATAGCCAGCGTTGCGCTTGGCTTTTAGGCTAGCCCCGAAATCTCCTTTTGGTTTTCAGGGCCGTCCGCTTCAAGCCTTCCCCAAGTGCCTGGCCGGCCCTTTTTTATTTCTCTTCGAAATTCACCGGTTTGCGCCTCAGTGGCTGCTGATCAAAGCGCACCCCCGGGAGTCCGGTATCCATCAGGGCGCGGATGTTCAAGTGGTCGGATCCACTGGGGTTCTCCAGCACTGACTGATAGTGCTCCCCGAACGCAAGCAAGGCTTCTTCTGTGGTGAAGCCTTCCAGTACGGCCAGCCCCAACGTCTTGCACGAGCCCTCGTTCTGCCCGGCAGCGTTTTCAACGTTGCCATTGAAAAAGCGGGTTGGCTGGTAGTCATAGGCGCTGGCGATGAATGCCAGCGTCTCGCTGAATGGGTGGTTTCGGTTGCGCAGACTGGCGCGAAAGTCCCTGAGGCTACTCATGGTTTCTGGGCCTTGTCGAACGCAGCCTGTTGCTCTGGCGTTGCGTCCTTCTGATAGCGTTTCTTCCAATCCGCGTATGGCATGCCGTAGACCTCTTCGCGAGCCTCATCGAGGCTGACTTCGATATCCAGGTCATCGGCGGCGGCCTTGTACCATTTCGACAGGCAGTTGCGACAGAAGCCGGCCAGGTTCATCAGGTCGATGTTTTGTGCGTCCGGGCGGCTGCGCAGGTGCTGCACTAGGCGGCGGAAAGCGGCGGCTTCGAGTTCGGTGCGTTCTTGTTCATTCATTTCAAGGGTCTCGGCGTTGCAGACTTCGGCGGGATCATAACCTCGACGCAGGCCGTGGGCCAGATAGCGACGGGGAACTTTAGCGGCTTGAACCGCCTCGGCTAAACAGGATGGCCGGCCGGTCATCCAGCTGTCGAGGAGACTGGATGTGATTGGGAAAAAACACTGGGTGATAGCCGAAGGGTACCTACCGGCGTTGGGACCGAAACCCGATGAGCCGGCGCTGCGCAGCCATGAGACGGCGTGCATTTTGAACGCTGGCCCGTTGGAGGCGGTGATTGAGCTGACGCTGTACTTCGCTGACCGTGAGCCGGTCGGGCCGTACGCGATACGGGTCCCCGCGCGGCGAACCTTGCATCTCCGTTTCGATGACCTGCAGACGCCCCAGGCAGTGCCGCGTGAGACTGACTATGCCAGCGTATTCATTTCCAACGTACCGGTGGTCATTCAGCACACTCGGCTGGACGCACGCAGCGGTGACCGCGCGCTGATGACGACCCTGGCCTATGGCAGCGATTGACGCGCAAAGGTTAGTCCCGATGCGCGGCGAGGGTAATCGATACCGACTCGGCAAAGCGCAGAGCGTGTGGCTTGTCCACTTCGACTTCGGCGTAACGCACTTGCGGATGGGCCATGACCAGGTCAAGGATTTCCTGGGTGAGCCGTTCGAGCAGGGCGAAACGGTTGTCCTCGACGTGTTGGATGATCGCCTTGGTGATGGTTCGGTAGTTCAGTGCGTGGCCGATGTCGTTGTCACGCACGGCCTCGGCCGCAGGATAAAGCATCGTCACATTGATCAGGACATCCTGCTTGTTGAGGATTTCCTCTTCCTTGATACCGATGAAGGTTCGTAGGCGCAGGTCTTTGACGCGGATGCGCGCCATGGCAGGTTCCAATCGGGGCATGGGGTTCCTTCGCGTATCAGATCAGGTGGCGGCCACCGTTAACGCTCAGCGTGGTGCCGGTGACATAGGGATTATCCAGCAGGTAGCGCAGGCTCTGGTAGATCACCTCGGCGCCAGGCTCGATGCCAAGGGCGGATTTGGCAAGCGCCTTGCGCTGGTAGACCTCGTCATCGCCTTCGTTGAACTGTATCAAGGCAGGCGCGATGCCATTGACCTTGATCGCCGGCGCCAGTCTGGCTGCAAACGACAGCGTGAGGTTGTCCAAACCGGCTTTGCTGGCTGCATAAGCGATGTGCTTTTTGCTGCCGACGCGGGTGACGTCATCACCGATGTGGATGATGTCTGCGGGACCGCCATGCTGCAGCAGTTCAGTGCAGTGAAGGTTGATCAGATAAGGCGCAAGCATGTGCACCTCGAACATGCGCTGGAATGTTTCAGCCTCTTCACCCGGCGTCTCTGGGTGCCAGTCCGATGCGTTGTGAACGATCGCACGTAGGGCGCTGGTGTGCTCCTTGAGTGCAGCGATAAAGGCGTGGATGCCCGCTGCGGCGGAAAAATCGGCATGTAAGGTCACCGCACCGCGCTCACGAAGCCGAGCCAGACTTGCTCGAGGGGTGCGGTAGCTCACGATCACCGGCTGGCCTTCATCAAGCAAGCGTTCGGCGCAATGCAGGCCGATGCGCTGGCTGGCACCGGTAATCAGTATCGGGGCCGTCGGCTGGGTCATGCTGGGATACCGAGTGGGACGGGGAAAGTCGCGCCGCCTGAGCAAGGCAGCAGTGCCTTGCCAGCTTACACCAGGGTGCGCAACGACCCTACTGTGCGGGCGTTTTCGTGCGTGGAAAGGGCGGGCATCTACGGTGCTGCTAAGGAGTCTCGGGCGCGTCGGAGGTGGCCTGTGTGGAAAGCTCTGGCTGCAACTCGGGATGCAGACGCTGATGCTGTTCGTACAGATAGGAGCGGATGCGTTCGGCATCTTTGTCCTGCGGATATTCGACTTCGTAGGCAGTCATTCCACCTTCGGCATGGCGGATCCGATGAGCGTCGATCTGAAACGAGTCTTCGCCCGGCAATGCCAGGCGCATGTGCAGATGTTTGGGCGCCTGATGCTTGGCTCCGGCGTCCACCAGCAGGCCGTTGGGTGACAACTCATGCACGCTCAGCGCGGTTTCGTTGCCATCGTCGGAAAGTAGTGGCAGCGGTTCGTCCAAGTGCAATCGCCAGGCGCGAAGTACCGGTCCGCGTTCATAGATGGTCGGAGGCGCCAGCTGCAATTGCACCGCCTGGAATTCATCCTGCTTCAGCTGCAGCGGGAACGACATGCAATAGTCCTCGAGCTCCGCTTCGAGGGTCAGGTTGGCCTTCGCAGCCAGTTGCAAGAGCAAGCCGTTGGCCTTTTCTCCGCCGTCTACGCGGAAGCCAGCCCGCGTTTCGCCCGGCTCTGCAGACGAGCCACTGACAAGTTCGTTGATGTAGGCCAGTTCGGCACTGGTCAGATCAGTTTTGCTAGGCATCCCGATTTCCCTCTCAAGGTCAGGGCAGACCCGTCTGCCCATGCCTAATCGCTCCAGAGTGCAGCACAGACCTCTACGAGATCCTTTACCACGTCGGCACTGCGACAACACATGCCCGATGTAATTCCCTTGCGCCTAGCGGCGGCACCGTTTTGAAGTGTAGAACCGCTCGGTCGGGATGAGTGTGTCGGATGCGGCATAATGCTCGGCTTTAATCTAAAACGGAGCTCATCATGAAAGTGGCCATCCTCTCCGGTACCGTCTATGGCACAGCTGAAGACGTTGCCCGCCATGCTGCGACGGTACTCAAGGCGGCGGGGTTCGACGCCTGGCATGATCCGCGCGCGCAGCTGACGCAGGTCCTGGACTTCGGACCGCAAGCCTTGCTGGTGGTGACTGCCACCACTGGGATGGGCGAGCTACCGGACAGTTTCGTCCCGCTCTACACGGCGATTCGTGATCAATTTCCGGCCTGGCAGGGCTTGCCCGGCGGGGTGATCGCACTGGGTGACGCCAGCTATGGCGATACCTTTTGCGGCGGCGGGGAGTTGGTTCGGGAGTTGTACGCCGAGCTGGGCGTACGCGAAGTACAGGAAATGCTGCGCCTTGATGCCAGCGAAACGGTGACGCCGGAGACCGATGCCGAGCCCTGGTTGGAACGCTTTGCCGCAGCTCTGCGTGGCTGATAGGTAGGCTAGGCGGCGGTCAGTCTGCGCGACGAGCGAAGGCTTGCAGGTGCGGATAGAACGCTTGGAAGTCCTGCAGCAGCGGCTCATATAGCCGTTCCATTTCCTCGACACCGCCGAGCAGCCCTTCGGGGCGTGACAAACGCCGGCTCATGCCGGCCACAACCTGCTCCATCACGGAAAACTCCCGATAACTGCCGAGCCAGTCCTGAGCGGCCATGCGCGGCGCGATTAGCGCCAGCGTGCCGGGGAGCTCGGCTTCCTCAAGCAACACCTGATACACCCGCGCGGTGAAATGCTGAAGGGGCTCGTCGGCGTAGTGGGGCCAATGCGCCGCCAGGCAATGATCGAAAAAAAGATCGACCAAGATGCCTGCGTAGCGTCGTCGCTCGCGAGGAAAGCGCTGCTTGGCTTGAAGGACAATCGGGTGGCTATCGGTAAATACATCGATCTGTCGGTGCAGGCGAATGCCCGCTTCGATATCGGCTGGCCATCGGTCCTGTAAGGGCCCTTTGACGAAGTCGCCATAGAGACTGCCGAGCAGCTGCCCGGGCCGCTCGCCGCCGAGATGAAGGTGCGCAAGATAGTTCATGAGGCGAGTCTAGCAGCGCTTGCTTGCGCTCAGCTTGCATCAGGCAGCGTTGGCGATCGGCATCAGCTGCGAAGGACCGTACAGCGCTTCGGCGATCGCACTGTGGCAACGCCGGGCGAGTGGGTTACGTTGCGTGTCATGGCTGGATAGCGTGGCCAGCAGCTGGATTTCCAGCACTGCTGTGTCTTCTGCCAGTAGCCGAAACAGATGTGAAAGCAGATCGTCGTCGCCGATAAAGGGGGCTATCGGATCGATAACGCCGTTGCGCAGATATCGAATCGCAACGGGCTGTACCGGCACACCCGTATCGATCGCACAGGCCAGCAGTCTTGAGTGGAATGTGCGCAGCGAAGTGCCATCGGTTGTAGTGCCCTCGGGGAAAATCAGCACACTGCTTCCTTGCCCCAGTTCCTCGCTCATCTGCTGGCTGAGCAACGTACTGTCGCTACCGCCGCGCTGGATGAAGCGTGTTCCAGCCTCGGTTGTTAGCCAGCCAATCACCGGCCAATGACGGATCTCGGCTTTGGCGAGGAAGGTCATCGGTTGCAGCAGGCCCAGCAGGGGGATGTCGGTCCACGATAGGTGGTTGGCGACCCACAACATCGGCTTATCTGGCAAATCGCCTGTCACACGAATCTGAAATGGCAATGCCGCTGCGAGCCGCCCCAGAAACGAACGGCACAGCTGCTGGCGCGCAGCTTGAGAGGGATCAAAGCCCAGCACCGTACGCAGTTTCAGACTGCAGGCCAGTAGCAGGCCGTAGAGAACCACCATGGCCAATCTCAAGAGACGAAAATACAGCCTGATCCTGCGCATTCAGACCGCCGCCTTGAAGTGCCGGGCGTAACGCGGGCACAGCTCGTCACGCTTGAGGAGAATGAAGAGGTCTGCGACTTGAAAATCTGGATCCCAGCAAGGTTCGCCGCAGATCTTTGCCCCCAGTCGCATGTAGGCCTTGAGCAGAGCAGGTGTCTCAGCGATGACGTTGTCGGGCAACGCAAGCGCTGGTAGCGGGTTTTTAGGGCATGCGTGTAGCAGCTCCGTCGAAAGATGACGTTCGCGCAGTCGCTGCATGATGGCCTGGGCCTGGACGCCGCCGTCGCGCATTGGAATGCTGGCGCAGCCCATGAGATATCGATAGCCACCTTGGTTGAGCACTTCAGCCAGTTCCGCCCAGAGCACGGCGATGGTCGCGCCGTTGCGGTAGGCCGGATGAACGCAGGTCCGGCCAATCTCCAGGATCGGCCCTTCAAGTTTCGCCAGGCCTTGTAGGTTGAATTCGTTTTCGCTGTAGAACCGTCCCAATCCACGCGCCGTCTGGTTATCGAGCAGGCGCGTGGTTGCGACAAGCTCCCCGCTGCCTGAGTCGCGTACACCGATATGGCTGCAGTAAGCGTCAAACTCATCGCTGTCCAAACCGGCCTCGCTGCCCTGCATCTGAGCGCCATACTCGCCGTTGAATACCTGATAACGCAGCGCCTGAGCCTCACGTAATGCATCGTCGCCGAGCAGGCGTACCGCCTGCAGTTGTCGCGTCACGCGGGGGAAGGCAATGGTGGTCATGCTCGATCTCCTGGTCAGCCTGGCAGTGGCAATGCATCCGGAGCGCATGGTTGTTATGGTTGGCGTTCCGTCAGTCCGTGATGCCAGAGGCTAGGCAGGGGCGGTGTCACGGTTGTTACGGATCCGTGATGCTTGGATGACGGCATTCAAGCCGCCAGAACCAACCGAATCTGCTGGAGAGAACCGATGTCTTGGCACACCGTGCTTGGTCCGATTGAACGCTTGCCGCAGCCTGCAGCGCTGGACGATTGGTTTGGCGAGGTACTGGCCAATGGAGGCGGTGACCCTTTCGAATTGGCGGTGCGCGGCGGCCGCCAAGCCGCCACGCCTGGTCTGGCGTTTCTGGTCGGCTATCAGGCCGCGTTGCGGCGGCTCTGGCCGTCGGCGCCAGCGGGTATCGGTGCGCTATGCGCGACCGAGCAGCGTAAGCTGCGCCCGGCGGATATGCAGACTCGGCTGGATAGATTGACGCTTACCGGCAGCAAGGACTTCGTCATTGCTGGATCGGCGGCGGCCTGGTTGTTGATTCCGGCACGAGACGAGGCGCCAGGCGAGCCGGCAAGGCTCAGCCTGTGTGTCGTGGGTTGCGGTGATCGGGGCGTGACTATCGAGGACATGCCGCCGCTGCCGCTGGTACCGGATATCGTGCATGGGCGCTTGCGCCTCGAGCGGGTGCCATGTCAGCGGTTGGCGGGTGACGGCTGGGACGACTACGTCAAGCCGTTTCGCACGCTGGAAGACCTGTACGTGCTCGTCGCCATGGTCAGCTGGTTGTATGGAATCGCCTTGGAGTGCGCATGGCCGCAGGCGCTGCAGCTCAGATTGATCGGTCTGCTGGCGGCTGCAGCCGAAGTATCGCGTCTGCCGCCCGCTGACCTTTCGACACAGTTGTTGCTGGCTGCGCTCGATGCACAATGGGCCGCAACCTTACCTGCCCTGGATACGGCTCTCGATGAAGGTCCGGGCCATTGGGCCAAGCTATGGCAGCGCGATCGCGGCATATTGCAGTTGGCGCGTCAGGCACAGGCCAAGCGGCTGGAGAAGGCAGCGGCGGCTTTCGCACTGACGCCTCAGCGTGACCGGGACTGAACGATGCGATAAAGCCACCGAGGCGGGAACTCTGCACGGCGGCGTGAACCTATAACAGGCGTGCCATCACGGCTTACGACAGGAGCCGCTGATCCTGGCGAGGCGCATTCCGTGCCTGAGCGTTCACCGGACAAGGATTTCAATGTCTTCCAGCTGTATCGGTAGTTGCTTCCCCGCGTGGTCTGCCCGAGGCATGCAAGCGTGATGCTCGCCGGCGAGGTATTTCCGTGGCGCGAAGGTAATCGTTTTCGGTTGCTGCTCGACGGCCCACAATTTTTTCCACAGATATTGCAGCGTATCGATACTGCGCAGCAGCGTGTGGATATCGAGCTTTATCTGGTCGAGGACGGGCTCTGTACCGATCGGCTGGTCGACACGCTGATTGCCGCAGCTGGTCGTGGTGTACGCGTGCGCTGCCTGTTCGATGGCTTCGGTTGCTTGAAACTCGGGCAGAAGACGCGTCAGCGGCTGCTCGACGCAGGTGTCGACTTGCGCCAATACAACCCGCTCAAGCTAACGCTCAAATTCCGCAACCTTCACCGCGATCACCGCAAGCTGATCCTGATCGATGATCTGTGCTGCTTTGTCGGAGGCGCTGGTGCGACTGACGAGTTCTGGAACCCGGACAAGCCGGACGAGCATTGGCACGAGGCGATGGTGGAAATCAGCGGGTCGGTGATGGAGGACTGGCAGCGCCTGTTCGATGTGCAATGGACCCTATGCCTCAAACGCCGGATCTGGCAGCTGCCGTTGCCTCGGCAGCTGCCGAAGATACCCGCCGCGCCCGATGCGCTCGATGGAGCAGGGCGAGTGGCCTATTCCGCTGCGCGTCAGCATCGAGACATTCTCCACAGCCTGTTGCGCAATCTGCGAAGGGCTGAGCGGCGTATCTGGCTGGCCACTCCATATTTTCTGCCGACGGGCAAGGTTCGGCGGGAGCTGACGCGCGCGGCTCGCCGCGGCGTCGAGGTTCGACTGCTACTGACCAGCCGCAACACCGACCATCCGTCCGTGCGCTATGCCGGGCAGCGTTTCTATCCAAGATTGCTTCGCGCAGGTGTGCGGATTCACGAATATCAGCCACACTTTCTTCACCTGAAACTCGTGTTGGTCGATGACTGGGTGAGTGTCGGCTCGTGCAATTTCGATCATTGGAATCTGCGCTGGAATCTTGAGGCGAACCTGGAAGCGGTCGACTCGCAGCTAAGCGCCGACGTTGCCAAGAGCTTCGAGCACGACTTCAATCAGAGCCTCGAGATCGACCTGCATCAGTGGCATGCGCGCCCCCTTTACCTGCGGATGTACCAGCGGCTGTGGGGCCTGCTCGACCGGCTCGTGATCAATATCTTCAACCGAAGCGGCTGACGGCACGCGCCGAGCCGTTTATAAAGTGTCCAACTGAAAAGGGAGAGCGTTCTGATGGCTGCGAAGAAAATTCTGTTGCTGGTCGGTGACTACGTCGAAGATTACGAAACCATGGTGCCGTTTCAGGCCCTGCAGATGGTCGGTCATACCGTGCATGCGGTCTGCCCGGACAAGAAGGCTGGCGACACCGTGCGCACAGCAATCCACGATTTCGAAGGCGACCAGACCTATAGCGAAAAGCCCGGCCATAATTTTGCGTTGAACTTCGATTTCGCCGAGGTGCGCGCCGAGGACTATGACGCATTGGTGGTGCCGGGAGGCCGCTCGCCTGAGTACCTGCGGCTCAACGAGCAGGTGATAAAACTGGTGAAGGCATTTGGTGACGCGAAAAAGCCGATTGCCGCGGTGTGCCACGGCGCTCAGTTGCTGGCTGCCGCTGATGTGCTGCGAGGGCGTGCGTGTAGCGCTTATCCCGCTTGCGCGCCGGAGGTTCGGCTGGCCGGTGGTGAATTCGTCGATATCGGTGTCGACGAGGCGCATACCGAGGGCAATCTCGTGACCGCTCCGGCGTGGCCGGCGCACCCCGCTTGGCTGGCAGCATTCCTCGAGCTGCTCGGGACCCGCATCAGCCTGTAATATGCCGCTCCGTTCGAAGGCCCGCTCCGGCGGGCCTTTTTATTCATCCGCAGGCGCTGCCTGCTCAAGCTCCGAGGCTGCAATGTCCCAACCCCAAGACCCGCTCCATGGCGTGACGCTGGAGTCGATACTCGTCGAGCTGCAAGCTCACTATGGCTGGGAAGGGCTGGCGGAGCGGGTCGATATCCGCTGCTTCAAGAGCGACCCCAGTATCAAGTCGAGTCTGACGTTTCTGCGCAAGACGCCATGGGCGCGGGCGAAGGTGGAGGGGTTGTTCGTTCAGCTGCGCCGGAGCCGGCGTGATTAGTTGATGATCTGCGCTGCAACTGGCGTCCTGTAAACAAAAAGCCCGGCAATGAGCCGGGCTTTTTATTGGCGCAATCGGTTATTGCACCTCTACAGCCAGGTTTTCCGCGATCTTCTTCTGCCAGATCGCCGGCCCGGTGATGTGCACTGATTCGCCGTTGGTGTCGACCGCGACGGTGACCGGCATGTCCTTCACTTCGAACTCGTAGATCGCCTCCATTCCCAGTTCGGCGAACGCCAGCACCTTGGACTTCTTGATCGCCTGGGCGACCAGATAGGCCGCGCCGCCGACCGCCATCAAGTACACCGCCTTGTTGTCCTTGATGGCCTCGATGGCGATAGGGCCGCGCTCGGACTTGCCGATCATGCCCAGCAGGCCGGTGCTCTCAAGGATCTGACGGGTGAATTTGTCCATGCGCGTCGCGGTGGTTGGGCCGGCGGGGCCAACCACTTCGTCGCCGACTGGATCGACCGGACCGACGTAGTAAATGAAGCGACCCTTGAGGTCCACCGGCAGCTCTTCGCCCTTGTTCAGCATGTCGACCATGCGCTTGTGCGCGGCGTCGCGACCGGTGAGCATCTTGCCGTTGAGCAGAACGGTTTCGCCTGGCTTCCAGCTCTGCACTTCTTCCGGTGTGATAGTGTCGAGGTTGACGCGACGCGCGCTCGGGCCGGCTTCCCAGACGATTTCCGGATAGGCGTCGAGCGGTGGCGGGGTCAGTTCGGCCGGGCCGGAGCCGTCGAGCACGAAGTGGGCGTGGCGTGTGGCAGCGCAGTTGGGGATCATGCACACCGGCAGCGAGGCCGCGTGCGTCGGGTAATCCATGATCTTGACGTCAAGCACGGTAGTCAGGCCGCCGAGGCCCTGCGCACCGATACCCAGTTGGTTGACCTTCTCGAACAGCTCCAGACGCAGCTCTTCGATGCGGTTCTGCGGGCCGCGGGCCTTCAGTTCGTGGATGTCGATGGATTCCATCAGCACTTCTTTGGCCATCACCGCGGCTTTCTCCGCGGTGCCGCCGATGCCGATGCCGAGCATGCCCGGCGGACACCAGCCGGCGCCCATGGTCGGCACGGTCTTCAGCACCCAGTCGACGATTGAGTCGGACGGGTTGAGCATGGCCATCTTCGACTTGTTTTCCGAACCGCCACCCTTGGCCGCTACGTCTACTTCGACCTTGTCGCCGGGAACGATGGAGTAGTGGATGACCGCCGGCGTGTTGTCTTTCGTGTTCTTACGGGAACCTGCGGGGTCGGCGAGGATCGAAGCCCGCAGAACGTTCTCCGGCAGGTTGTAAGCACGGCGGACGCCTTCATTGATCATGTCGTCCAGGCTCATGCTGGCGTCGTCCCAGCGTACGTCCATACCCACGCGCACGAATACGGTAACGATGCCGGTGCCCTGGCAGATCGGGCGGTGTCCGGTGGCGCACATCCGCGAATTGATCAGGATCTGCGCCATGGAGTCACGGGCTGCCGGTGACTCTTCACGCAGGTAGGCCTCGTGCATCGCCTGGATAAAGTCGACGGGGTGGTAGTAGGAGATGAACTGCAAAGCGTCAGCAACGCTTTGTATCAGGTCGTCTTGCTTGATCACGGTCATGCAGCGCGTCCTCTTGGCGGGGCGGAAACAGCGCGTATCGAGACAACGACCGACACGCTCAGGTAAAAATGCGCGGCAGTATAACCTGCCGTAGAGCAGCGAACACAGACGGACCAAAGGTGAAGGGATGCACAGGGGAAACTGGTATGACGCTGCCTGCGACTTGGCGTTGCGTGAAGGGCTGAGGCATCGACGCCCCATTGGCGCGAGCGTAATAAAGACGGCCCTGTTTAAGATGATAGTTCGCTTGCCTGACACAACTGCGTATAGGTTTTTTACAAGGGCGGGCGTAAAGTGTGACGAATTGCTACTATGGGAAGGATTCCATGCGCGCTAGTCGTGACGAGAGCGAACAGCAAGCGCTGCAGTTATTGGTGACCAAGCGCTTCGGCATGGCGGCCGCCACCTACGGTCTGGCGCTGCTGCTTACCTGGATCACTGTGGCTGCCGGCTTCTATCAGGCGCCGGTCGAGACAGCAATCGCGGGGTCAGTGATGATTGCGGCCAGCCAGTTGACCTTTTTCTGGGTCTTCTATCGAGGCCATAACCTGCGCTTTCGCGACCCCAGCCTGACCGAGCCACAGGTGCTGGTTGCCCTGGTCTGGCTGACCTTCTTTCTGTTCAATCTCGGCGACAACCGTGGATCGCTGCTGGTGCTGTACGTACTGGTGCTGATGTTCGCGGTGTTTCTGCCACCGAAAAACTTCCTCCGTTACGCCCTGTTGGCACTGTTCAGCTTCGTCGGAATGGTGTTCTTCGACGCGCAAATGGGCTACCTGAACGACCCGCAGACGGCACTGCTGCAAACCGGCGTGCTGCTGGTGACTTTGGTCTGGATGTGCTTGTTCGTCGGCTATGTCTACAGGTTGCGTCAACGCATGCGTCAGCGCCGCTTTGCGCTGCAGGCGCATCAAGAAACGTTGCGTGGCATGATGCGACAGCTGGAAGACCTGGCCTCGACCGATGAGCTGACGGGTCTCTACAACCGTAGGCATTTCCTGCGTAAGGCGGAAGCCGAGCTGAGCCGGCTGCGGGCGGGGCATCAGTCTGGCCTGGCCCTGATCGATCTCGACTACTTCAAACGGATCAACGATCTGCACGGGCACGCAGTGGGCGATCGTGTTTTGCAAACCTTTGCGTCCGTGGCGCGCTCCTGCCTGCGAGACGACGACGTACTCGCCCGCTACGGGGGGGAAGAGTTCGTTCTGCTGTTGCCGAACACCGATGCCGAGCAATTCCGCGCCTGTTGCGAACGCTTGCGCGAGGCCTTCGCCAATGCCCAGCCGCCGGAGGGAAATATGCAGGCCGGTCATTTGAGCCTTTCCGTTGGTTTGACTCTGCTTCATGAGGGCGATGATCTGGACGAATCCCTGCAGCGTGCCGACGACGCGCTTTACCGGGCCAAGGGCAACGGTCGGAATCGGTGCGAGACCAGCTGGGCGACGGTGAATGCCTGAGATCACCCACGGTGGGCGGACCTGGCGAGTGGCGGAGGGCAGCAATCTGCTAGATGCGCTCAATGATGCCGGCTTGAACGTGCCGTTCAGTTGCCGTGCGGGCAGTTGCCATGCCTGCCTGGTGCGCTGCCTGGAGGGCGAACCGCAGGATGCACGTCCGCAGGCACTCGACTCGGCCCGGCGATCGGAAGGTTGGAGGCTCGCGTGCCAGTGCAGCGTGACCGGAAATCTCGATGTGGCGACGTTCGATCCTGCGCGGGAGGGGCTTCCGGCACGGGTGGAAGGAATCGACTGGCTAGATGATCGGGTTCTGAGATTGCGCTTGATCCCCGAGCGGCCGCTGCGCTACCACCCAGGCCAGCACGTGCTGTTGTGGAGCAACCATGGAGTCGCCCGGCCCTATTCGCTGGCGAGTGTGCCTTGGGAAGAGCACTGGCTTGAGTTTCACCTCGATTGCCGGCACAGCGGTGCGTTCTGCGACTCAGCTCGTACCTTGACCGTTGGTGACAGTCTGCGCCTGGGCCAACTGCATACGGGTGCGCTGCGTTATGAGCCCGAGTGGCAGATGAGACCTTTATTGTTGTTGGCTGCCGGTACGGGACTTGCCCCGCTTTGGAGCTTGGTGCGCGAAGCACTGCAACAAGGGCACCAGGGGCCGATTAGGCTGCTGCACTTCTGCCGGGGCGGGTCCTATCTGCGAGAACCGCTTGAGAATCTTGCGGAGCTAAACGGCAACCTGAGCGTTGAATGCGTCGATTGGGAGCAGACAGGCAGCCGCCTTCAGTCGCTGCAGGCCACGTCACGCCAGGAGATTGCGCTGATCTGTGGTGGAAAGACTTTTGTCGAAGACTGCGCCAAGCGCATGTTTCTGGCGGGATTGCCGCGGGGGCAGATACTGAGTGACGCTTTTCTTACGCGCCAGTCCGGAGTTTAAAAGGGTTAGGCGGCATTGACTCGCTAGGGAAAAGGCGCGCCAGGCGGTACCTGGCGCGCCGCGCCGATCAGGTCAGGGAATCGCCTACACGCAGGATCTTCATGGTGTTGGTGCCACCCGTTCCGTGATAGGTGTCGCCCTTGGTCAGGATCACCCAGTCGCCAACATTGACGATGTTGCGCTTGAGCAGCTCGTCCACTGCCGACTGGCTGACCTTGTCGGCCGGTAGCGCAGCTGGGTCGAAGGGGATGGTTTGCACGCCGCGGATCATTGCGACTCGGGCCTGGGTTTCGCGATGGGGCGAGAAGGCAAAGATCGGTACCGACGAACGAATCCGCGACATGATCAACGGGGTGTAGCCACTTTCGGTCAGGCTGATGATCGCCTTGACCCCTGGGAAGTGGTTAGCGGTGTACATGGCCGCCAGCGCAGTGCTTTCGTCGCTGCGCTCGAAGCGCTGACCCAGGCGATGGCCGGATTTGGTACTGGTCGGATGCTTCTCGGCACCGACACACACCCGCGCCATGGCCTTGATCGCTTCGACCGGATACTCGCCAGCGGCGCTTTCAGCTGAAAGCATCACCGCGTCGGTGTAGTCGAGCACCGCATTGGCTACATCGGACACTTCGGCGCGGGTCGGCATTGGGTTCTGGATCATCGACTCCATCATCTGGGTCGCGGTGATCACCAGCTTATTGTTGCGGCGCGCGTGCAGAATGATCTTTTTCTGGATGCCCACCAACTCGGCATCACCAATTTCCACACCGAGGTCGCCACGCGCGACCATCACGCCGTCACTTGCACGGATCAGACCATCCAGCGCTTCGTCATCGGCCACGGCTTCGGCGCGCTCGATCTTGGCGATCAGCCACGCGCTCGAGCCGGCTTCGTCACGCAACCGCCGAGCCAACTCCATGTCAGCCGCGTCACGTGGGAAAGAGACGGCGAGATAGTCCAAGTTCATGTCGGCGGCCAGCTTGATGTCGGCCTTGTCCTTGGCAGTCAATGCCGGCGCGGTCAGGCCGCCACCGCGACGGTTAATGCCCTTGTTGTCAGAAAGCGGCCCGCCGATCAGTACGGTGCAGTGCAGCTCATCGGCTGTGCTGCTGTCCACGCGCATGACCACGCGACCGTCGTCCAGCAGCAGTTCGTCGCCAACACTGCAGTCCTTCACCAGATCCGGATAATCGATGCCGACCACTTCCTGGGTGCCAGCATCGCGGGGGTGGGTGACGGAGAAGCGAAAGCTGTCGCCTTCGGCCAGTTCGATGCGCTTGTTGGCAAACTTGGCGATACGGATCTTCGGTCCTTGCAGGTCACCCAGCAGCGCAACGAATCGACCGTGCTTCGCGGCGATATCCCGTACCAGCTGCGCCCGGGCGCGGTGCTCATCTGGCGTCCCGTGGGAAAAGTTCAGGCGGGCCACATCGAGCCCGGCGACGATCATTTTTTCCAGCACCTCAGGTGAACTGCTGGCTGGACCCAGCGTGGCGACGATTTTGGTACGGCGCGAAGTCATTCAATGCTCCTTTTTCAGAATGGCCGCGAGGCTACTATGCCGGGCGGCTGTAGTCATCGTTGGGCTGCACTACTCTTTCGGCAGAGCATGGAGAGGCGCGCAATGGACATTTAGCTGGACGGATGGACTGCAGTTTTCGCAACGACGGTCGATAATTCGGCATCGGAGGAGTCACCCATGCGCACCCTGTTTATCCTTGTTCTGGCCACCCTCAGCGTAGGCTGCAGCAGCAGAAATGCCCTTGATCGCCATCTCGACGCGGCCTATACGCAATACGAGTTGGGTGATTGCCACAAAGTCATGCTCGAACTCTCCCAGGCCGAGCGGCGCAGTCGACCACGCGATAACCTGCAACCGGAAATATCGCTGCTGCGCGGTCAGTGCTTGGAGCGTCAGGGTCTATTTGTCGATGCGGCACAGACCTATCAGTTCATTCAGTCGCGCTATCCAGCCAGCGAATACGCCTTTCGCAGTCGTGCCAGGCTGGAGACGCTGCGTCAGTTGGGGCACTATCAGCCGGAGGAACGGGTGGTGATCCACGCCGTCAAACCCTGACACAAGGCCGGCCAACAGACCGGCAGGGAAGGAACCCATGCGTATCGCAGTACTGATAGTCAGCATTTTGTTGGCCCCGCTGGCGGCCGCCGATATCTACCGCTGGGTTGATTCCGCGGGCAATGTGCATTTCAGCGCGAAGCCGCAGCCAGGTGCGGAGCCGGTCGAGGTTCGGCCGCAGGTGATCGATAGAGACGACGCGACCCGCGAGCGGCAGGCGCGCACGGAGCGCTTCTTCGAGGCTCGTCGCGAAGAGCAGGAGGCGGCCAATGTGGCGGCGAGCGCTAGGCAGGCGCAACGAGAGCGCGAGTGCCAGCAGCTGCAAAACCGTTTGTCACGCCTGTCTCATGGAGGGCGCTATTTCAGTGCCGATGCAAAGGGTGAGCGCGTCTACTACAGTGATGAAGAAATAGGGGCGGCGCGGCGGCAGTTGGCCAGTCGTATCAGTCAGAACTGCAGCTGAGTGGCCGGAGACGGCGGCAGCGATAAAACTTGGCGGCAGGCCCGCAATCGATGGACATGCACAATCAACGCAGTATTCAACGGCATCAATTGCCGTATTACCTCAACGTATTCAACCATTTCACGGACAAGCCGTTGGGTTTCATTGGCAACCTGTCCGAGTCCGGGCTGATGCTCATAAGCCCCTATCCGATGATGACTGACATACGTTTCGATATGCGCCTGAAAATACCAGGCCAGCATAGCCAGCTGCGCTACGTCGATTTCACTGCGATCTGTCGTTGGTCACGCGAAGACGTTACGCCCGGCAGCTTCGATTCAGGTTTCGTATTTGTCTCACCGCCCCGTGAGATTCGCGAAATGATCGATGCGCTGCACCACTACTTCAGCTTTCGTCCCATGCAGCACATTCCACCGGCGCGACTGCCGCGTATCGAGTCAGCCGGTAACAAGGCCGCCGATCAGGATTGCTGCCAAGGTACCTGAACTACATCTGTACTACCGCCAGCTGTGCAAGGCACAAGCGCTTTCTGCTTGAAAGTAAGCACACATCGGTTACAGCACACCACCTTTCTTCCACGCCAGATAGCGGCTGATCAGCTCTGGTCCCAGCTCGTGCGGGCGGGCATCGAGCACTGGCACGCCGTGGGCGAGAAGCTGTTCATGAAGCCGGCCCCGAGCGCTGAGGTAGTCGAGCGTGCCGCAATAATCGAGGGCGTCCTGAAAGCTGCGGACAGGCTGCTGGCGTAGGTTGTCTAGAACCGGCTCGCGCAAGCTCACGACCAGTACCCGATGGCGACGGGAAAGCTGCCGGACGGCGCCGAGCAGTGTCTCGTCGTCCTCGTCGCGCAGATTACTCAGGATGATTACCAGTGCGCGGCGTTTCTGCAGCGTCAGCACATCGTTGGCGGCAAACGTGAAATCAGCTGGTCGCTGCGTGTTGGCCAGGTCATAGACGCCATTGAGCAACGCGTTGAGTTGCGTCTGGCCTTTGGCTGGGGCGAAGAAGCGCCGTTGCTCGGTGGCGAAGGTGTAAAGACCCAACGCGTCACCCTGGCGTAAGGCGACATACCCCAATAGCAGACTGGCATTGAGCGCATGATCGAAGTGCGTGAGCGGACCGTCCTGGCTACGCATGCGTCTGCCACAATCAAGCATGAGCAGAATCTGCTGGTCGCGGTCGTCCTGATATTCGCGAACGATGGGTGCGCGTTTACGGGCTGTTGCCTTCCAGTCGATCTGGCGCAGGGTGTCGCCTTCCCGAAATTCGCGCAGTTGGTGGAAGTCCATGCCAAGCCCCCGCCTTGGCTGCTGGCGCACACCCAGGCGGCTCAGCCAGCGGTCCACTGCCATCAAGGGCGCACCGTGCAGCTGGGTGAAGTCGGGATAAACCTTGGTCTGCGAACGCAGCGGCAGCAAACGGCGTTCTCGCCACAGCCCCAGTGGGCTGAACAAGCGAATCTCGCAGTGCTGGAAATGGAAGTGGCCGCGCCGCATCGGTTGCAGGCGGTAATTGAGCTGGCAGTGCTGCCCCGCTGGTAGCTGCACCTGCTGTGGCAACTCCTGCACGTCGAGCCCGGCCGGCGCATGGTCGAAAATCTCGGCATGCATGGCTTGCGCCTGCGGATGTCGAATCTCGAGCTGAACGTCATGCCAACGGCCCAGGGCGAGATTGCCAGCCAGCACACGTCGCAGCTCAGGCGAGGGCAGGCGGCGCAGACGCAAGGCGTCGACAGTGGCCACCAATCCCAGGCACAGCAACAACCCCCACCAAGCCGTATGAGCACCCGTGAATAGGGGGCTGCCGAGCGCCGCTGCGATACCTAGCAACAGTCCTAGGCAGAGCAGGGCGGCGAAGGCGTAGAGCAATCGACGTGACGGATTCATTGAAGGGCTCGCAGGCCGGTTGGCGTCACAGGCGCGGGGCCGCGATCTGCTCGAGCAGCTGCTGGAGCAGTTGGTCCACCGAAGTGCCTTTGATGTCGAGTTCAGGTGAAAGCCTGACGCGATGCCGCAAAACCGCCAGGGCGCAGCCTTTTACATCGTCCGGAACGACGAAATCGCCGCCGCGCAACAAGGCGCGTGCCCGGGCGCAGCGCACCAGCGCGATCGATGCGCGTGGTCCGGCCCCTAGCGCCAATCCAGGCCAGTTGCGGGTGGCTCGGGCCAGTCGGACGGCATAGTCGAGCACCTGATCGTCCAATGGCAGGTCACTGGCAATTTTCTGTAGCGCCTGGACATCCTTTGCCTGCAGCAGAACCCGCAACCCACTGACATCGAGAATGTCGGTGCGAACTGATCGAGTGACCTGACGAACCAGGGCCAACTCTTCGTCCGCCTGGGGATAGTCCATGCGCAGCATCAACATGAAGCGGTCGAGCTCGGCCTCCGGCAACGGATAGGTGCCTTCCTGCTCGATGGGATTCTGCGTGGCCATCACCAGGAACGGCTGCGGCGCGGCGAGCGCGCGGCCTTCGAGGGTGACCTGACGCTCTTGCATGACTTCCAGCAGCGCCGCCTGGGTCTTGGCAGGTGCGCGATTGATCTCATCGGCCAGCAGCAGGTTGGTGAACACCGGGCCCTTGCGCAACTTGAACTGTTCGCTGGCCAGGTCATACACCGCATGGCCGGTGATGTCGCTGGGCATCAGGTCCGGCGTGAACTGGATACGCGCGAAATCGCCTCCAAAGCAGCGCGCCAGGGCTCGCACCAGTAGCGTTTTGCCAAGCCCCGGTACGCCTTCAACCAGCACGTGACCGCCCGCAATCAGCGCTGTGAGCACGCCGTCCACCACATCCTGTTGACCAATGACGGCTTTATGCAGCTCTTGGCGTAGCGCCTGTGCAAGTTGGCTGGCGCGCTGGCGCTGCGTGTTCGGGCTCGTATTCGGAGCCACGTCGTTCGGTTCCGGTGTTGTATCGCTCATAACGCATTCCTGAGGCTTTGCAGGCGGGCAACCTGACGGGTGAAATCGGCATTACTCATCTTTTTATCCAGCGACGACCGCATGGCATGGGTAACGGCTTCAATGGGAGTTCGGCTTAGCTGCGCGAGGACCTTGCACCGGTCCGCATGGTCGAGCGCCACCAGATTGGGATGACGGTGCTGAGCCTGACGGATGATGTCGTTCTGCAGGGTGGCGATCAGGTGCCGCTGTCCGGCGCGCCGGTAGAGAAAATCTGCACTGCCTCGCAAATGCTCTCGAAGCTGTCGGCGACCTCGGTCGGCGGGTTCCAGTAGCGGGCCTTGGCGCTGCGCTGCGTGCCAGCAGCCCAGCAGCAGTAACAAAAGCGCGGCGGACAAGGCCTCAGGAAAATAAAGCAGCAAACGTTGCAGCAGACCGTCATGGTCGGTGCGATAGATCAGCGTCACGTCGCGGTCCTGGGTGAGATACCACAGCAGCCAGGCATGGTCGTACTGGGCAATCGCATCGTTCTGCCAGATCCAGCTGTCGGTGAGTGCGGTGATCAGGCCGCTCCCGTGCCGCAGTTGCAGCATGTGCGTCGCGCTGGCGCTGTTGGCCCATGCATGCGCACTGCCACCGGCGTCGTAAAGGTGATAGTTGGTGTCGAAAGCGAGATAGGCGGGGGCGTTCTCGTTCTCCAGATAGAGGCGGGTCAGCACGGGGCGCTTCTCTGCGTTGGCAGCACCATCGGCGACGTGGCTGTCGTCGGGCTTCTCGCTGACTTCGTGCTGCTGCAGGTTCAGCGCATCGAGTAGCAAGTCGCCGCTGTTGCCGGCGTTTTCGTCCCAGATCCGCTCTGCGACAAACACCAGGTGGCCACCCTTACCAACCCAGTGCAACAGGCGTTCGGCCTGGGCGGGCGTCATGGTGCTGCGCTCTCCGAGCAATAAAAGCACCTGCCGACTGTCCTTGGTTTCGGTAAGCCCGCCGAGGCCTTGCGCATGATCGACGGCGCGCCCCTGGTCGGTCAGGAAGCGCTCTGCAGCGAGATACGGATTGCTGCGCACTTCCGGTGCCGGTCCATGCTCGATCGTTTCTTCGTAGGGGGTCGCCCTGCTGATTGCAAAAAACAGCATCAGGCCAAGCAGCAGCGCGCCCGCTACCAGCAGCAAAAGACGACGCGGCCTAGTCATGCGAGGCCTCACTGCCAAACACAGTGCACCAGCGCTGGCAAAGCTCGTCTCGAGTCGCATCGGGAGGCAGCTGGTTCCCATAGGCCAGGCCAAGCCAGTGGCGGGTCAAGGCCTCGGCGTAGTCGAGCAGCTGTGGCTGGGCCTCGTGTCGCAGCAGTTCGAGTATTTCACCCTCGGTATGCGAGCTTTTCAATGGCAGTTGCCGCTCGTGCAGTAGGCGGCTGAGAAAAGCCCGGTAGAGCAGGCCGAGCGCTTCGCGTGGGTGATCGCTCCAGAGCCGCTGCACCTCGGCGATCACGTCCGGCGGAAGGCTTTCGGGTTGCACGTCCAGTCCGAACAGTGCGGAGGGCGCTGGTTGCCGTTGCCTGAACCGCAACGTCTGACGCGGGTTCGCGTACAGCTTGATCCAGTCCCGATAGCGCCATAATAGCCACCCGGTCAGGCCGAACAATGCGGCCCAGAGGAATACTTCGATCACGCTTGCCAGGCGGTCGGGGCGCTGTGCCACCAGCTCGCTACGTAGCAGCCGTTCAAGCAGGCGCGCGAACCAGCCCGGCTCGCCATCCGCCTCTTCAGTGAAGCGCCAGCGGGTAACGGTCTCGCGGTTTCGGAAAGGAGGCTGGTCGAGCAACTCACTGATCCGCTCACTGGCTGCCCTGCTGGTCAAGGGCTGCTTGAGCAGGCGATCATTTTGTGGGCCGGAGGCCTCTTTCGTCTGAACTGTTTCGTCTGCATCAGGCGCAGCCAGTGCGGCGTTGGGCACCGGCAGCAACCACAGCCCCATCCCTACTAGCAGTACCGGGAGTAAGGTCTTCACGCGCGCCTGCAGACGACGAAACGTCAGTTCGACATCCCAGGCCTCAAGCGTGGTTCGGCGGTTCAGATACAGGCTGAAACCGCTGGCGACATAGATCGGCTCCCAGACCACCAGCACAAGCGCATACATCAAGTTGGAAAAGTGTTCGAGCCATAGCCAGTCGCCGCTCATGCCGAGCAGGTCCTGCCAGTTCCAGTCGGCCAGCATTTGCTGTGGGATGAGCATGTACATCAGAGCGAGGGCACCTAGCCACAACCCCATCTCCAAGTGCATGCCGACCAGGGTCAACCAGGTAGCGGCCCGGCTGTCACGTTGCCCCAGCACAGCGAGGCGCTGCTGGCGGGCCGAGCCACTCAGTTGCTCGAGCTGGAGCACTGGAAGATCGAAACTTCGAGTCACGCTGAGACGGCGCCAGGTCACGCTGGCAAACCACTGGGAGCGCAGCAGTTGCGGCAGCGCCCTGAGGCATTGGCGCAGGGTCGGTGTGTCGCCGAACAGCGCCCTCGACAGGATGAACAGTGGTAGTCGTTCATAGAGCGGCTTGAGCCACCAGAACAGCAACAAAGCAAGCGTCGGGTATTGCCAGAACAACAGGCTGAACAGGGCGAATATCGGCAGCGTCACCAGCGCCCAGCTGAGCATCAGCAGTGCGGCATGACGGCGTGCCAGGAGAACGCCGAGATCCAGCGCCTCCCAGGCGGTGCGAGGACGAATCGCCATGCTGGCATCATTCAGCTGCATGGGACCGCCGTCCGCTTTGTGTCAGATAGGCGCCGACCAGCAGCCACAACAGCGCGCCCACGGCGTATTTGACCGGGGCTGAGGGATAAGTCATCGAAGACCAGTACGCCTCGATAAAGGCAGCAATCAACAGGAATAATATGGCTCCCGTGATCAATCGGACTGCCGTAGCGGCTGCCAGGCGCAATGCCTCGCTGCGTGTGTGGCGACCAGGTGCAACGAGAGCGGCACCTAACTTCAACCCCGCCGCACCCGCCAAAGTGATCGCTGTCAGTTCGAAAGCCCCATGGCCGATGACAAATGACCAGAACGGCTGGTCGTAGCCGATTCCGGTCAAATGGCCGGCAATCGCGCCGATGATCAAGCCGTTGAATAGGAGATAGAACAGGCTGCCAAGGCCGAACAGCAGGCCACCGGCAAAGGTCTGGAACGCGATGCCAATGTTGTGCATCACGTAATAGCCGAACATCACCCAGTCGTCAGCTGACCCACGCTCGCCGAAGCGACCGAGACGGCTGGCGTCGGGGTCGTACATGGCTTCCATTTCAGCGACCTGCTCGGGGTTGATCAGGCTATAGACCAGTTCCGGAAATGCCAGCACCAACCCTGCCATGCCCAGCAGGCTGCCGTAGAAAATCAGACTCGCGGCTGCCAGGTAGCGCCACTCTGCGCGAACCAGCCTGCCAAAACCGCCCAGAAAGAAGCCGAGCAGGCGACCACCTAGCGGGCTACGGTGGCGATACAGTTGATGGTGTCCGCGTTGAACCAGCAGCTGCAGGCGCTCAACGAAGCGCATGCTGTAGCCGCGCGACTGCGCCAATGCCAGCTGCTGACAAAGCCTTCGATAGGCCGCCGGAAAGTCAGCGATCAATATGGGTTGGTTGCCTTTGCCTCGCTCCAATGCTGCGAGGGTTTCATCGAACGTCTGCCATTCGGCCTGGTGCCGGGTTTCGAACTGGCTCTGCTTCATGCCGGCCCCACCAGACTGCGAGCAATGCCGTGAATTCGAGTCTCCGCCTGCGCTGGCGCAACCTGCAGAGCTTCGGCCAGGATTGAGGCTAGTTCCAGGCGCCTTTCCGCAGACAGCGTCGAATGGCGTTCGGCAAAGGCGATCAGGGCGTGCTGCTCAGCCAGCGTAAGGGGCAACGGCGACGCAACTGCTTCAGCTGCCGGTAGTGCGGGCGCGCTGATGTTGCGCTCGCGGTACACGACCACCGTTCCTGCGGCGAGGTCGCCCAATCGTTTGAATGATGGATGCCAGAGGCAGCAGAGCGACCCGAGAAAGTAGCCGAAAGGCAGCATGTCGACGAAACGCAATAGGTTGCGGGTCAGGGAAGAGGCCCAGCCGACCGGCGTGCCGTCGTCATGGATGACGCGCAGCCCTAGCCATTGCTTGCCCGGTGTGCGCCCCTGATTCAACACTTCGAAGAGCACCATGTACCACCATTGCACCAGAAACAGCAGCAGCGCACCGACACCCATGCCAAATTTGCCCAACGAAGCGAATGCAAAGCCCAGAATCGCGAGTATCGCGCCTCTTATCAGCAGGTCCAGTGCAAACGCCAGCGCGCGAGGGACCAGGCCTGCTGGATGGAGCAGCAAATCTATACCTTCCGGCGTTTCGACGCGGAGCGTGTTATCCAGCAATGCAGTAGTGGCTGAAAGGGCGGATGTCACGGCGTAGGCTCGCTAGTGGGGGACTGGATGCTATGCGCACATCGCGCATCGAGCAACGGCCCGCGATGCCGCGCCCGGCGAATGAAACCATCGAATAGCATCTTCGGCCATAACCGGTTTGGCAGTTCCGATTGATATGCGGGTAGATTGCTCAGGTCTGTGTCGAAACTCCACTCGAACCAGAGCCCCGACCATTCGTTGAGGGCGGTCTGGCGCGCTAGACTGGGCGCGACAATCGAGAAGGAAGCTCCCTTGACCTCCAGCATCTTCTGGTACGACTTCGAAACAACCGGTATCTCCCCTCGCTGCGATCGGCCTGTGCAAGTGGCCGGTATTCGCACCAACGAGGCGTTGGAAGAGATTGGCGAGCCGCTGAACATTTACTGTCGTTTGAGTGACGACATTCTCCCGCATCCAGCCGCGTGCCTGGTCACGGGCATTACGCCCGCCACGCTAGCGGAAAAAGGCCTGTGCGAGGCGGAGTTCGTGGCCCGGCTGCACCATGAACTGGCTGTGCCGGGTACCTGTGGCGCGGGATACAACAGCCTTCGTTTTGATGATGAAGTGCTGCGCTACAGCCTATATCGCAACTTTTTCGACCCCTATGCCCGCGAATGGCAGGGCGGTAATAGCCGCTGGGACATCATTGACCTAGTGCGCACCGCCTACGCGTTGCGGCCGGAAGGGATTGTTTGGCCTGAAGAGGAGGGAAGGGTCACGTTAAAATTGGAGCGGCTCAGTGCAGCCAACGGTCTTGAACATTTGAATGCACACGATGCATTGTCCGATGTGCGGGCGACGATTGCCTTGGCTCGGTTGCTTCGTGAGCGTCAACCGCGGCTTTACGACTATCTCTACAAGCTACGTCGTAAACATGCAGTGATCGAGCAAGTCCAGCTGCTCAAACCAATAGTGCACATATCGGGTCGTTTTTCCGCGGCGCGTCATTTTCTATCGGTGGTACTACCGCTGGCCTGGCATCCTCGCAACCGTAACGCGTTGATTGTCTGCGACCTGAACGCCGAATGTGCGCCCCTTTGGGAGGAGCAGGCCGAGGCTATTCGCGAGCGGCTTTATACTCGTCGGGAGGACTTGGGCGAGAAACTTCCGATCCCCTTGAAACTCGTTCACATGAACCGTTGCCCAGTGCTGGCGCCAATGAGCGTGCTGCGCCACTCAGATATCGAGCGGCTAGGGCTGGATATCCAATGTTATGAGGCGAGAGCGGCCGAATTACGCGGGCGGGAACCCGAATGGCGCTGGAAGCTTGCCGACATCTATCAGGAGGATGCGTTTGTGGCGTCGTCGGATCCGGAGCAGCAGTTATATGACGGATTCTTCAGTGAGCGTGACCGGCGTTTGTGCGAGCAAGTACGAAACGCTCCGCCGATTGCGAGTGACGGCGCGCCACCGTTTGATGACCCGCGCTTGCCAGAGCTGCATTTTCGCTACCGCGCACGTAACTTTCCCGAGTGTCTATCGCCGGCCGAAGCCCAGCAATGGCAAGCCTTTTGTAGGCAGCGCCTGATGGTGCCCGAATTTGGCGCACCGAATACCTTGGAACAGTTTGAGCAAGCGTTGCTGGCTTTATTGCCATCGGCAACAGCCGAACAAGCACGTCTGCTGCAACAGTGGTCGCTCCATGCTCGCAGCTTGCGTGAACGTTACATGCTCTGAAGATGCTTGGTCAGGGAACAAAAAAGCCATCTGAGCAAGGCTGCGTCAGATGGCTTTTAGGGGTGTGGCGTAAAACTTAGCCCAACAGAGTGGCCCAGCTTTCAACCTCGTCGGAGCCCCATTGTGCTTTCCACTCTTTCAACGTTTTGTGATTGCCACCTTTGGTTTCAATCACTTCACCGTTGTGCGGATTCTTGTACTGCTTGACGCGGCGGGCGCGTTTGGTTGTGGCAGGCGCCTTGGATGCACGCTGCGGCTTGTTGCTGCGGGCATCCGGATCGAGTAGAGCGATAATGTCGCGAAGCGACTTTTGATATTCGCCCATCAGCTCGCGCAGTTTGCCTTCAAACTCAAGTTCCTTTTTCAGCTTGTCATCTTCTGACAGGGACTTCAGGCGTTCCTGTAGTTCCTTGATAGCTTCTTCAGTAGCGCGGTATTCATTGATCAGCGACATGTCACTTCCTTGGTATAGGTTTGAACGCAAGTGACAGCAATCATAGACAGCTGCCGCGGACAAGTAAATGTTGGCCTGGGTAAAGTTTTGCTTACTTTGTTTCATCGCGGTGCAGGGCGATTCGAAGTGCCTAGTTAAACCTGGCATCGGTGAAGTACTGCACATAATCGAAGGTCGCGACGGATCCCGTCACGCTTAATATGCCGTCTCGATATTTGATAAAAATCGGCTCCCTATCTTTTGGTGGTGTTGTGATCCCTGGCCCACAGGGGGCCAACGGCAACTTGGCCCTCCGATTATTACGGTTTTAATCGCAGTGTTTCTTTTCGCTCTACAGGGTCGACTCGATCCGCGTGCGGGCGGCAGTCCGTGCCATGCTTTGGTCCGGCTGAATAATATGGTGGTGGTTTTCGTCGCTGCGCTAGAATGCCCGGTCTTTATGGGTAAGCCGGAGTTAACTTAAAAATGCGCACATTCAGGCTGGTTATCGCCTGTCCCGACGGCGTCGGCATTGTGGCCAAGGTCGGTAATTTCCTGGCGACCTACAATGGCTGGATCACCGAAGCCAACCACCATTCCGATCATCAGAGTGGTTGGTTCTTCATGCGGCACGAGATTCGGGCCGACTCGCTGCCTTTCGATCTTGATGGGTTTCGCCAAGCCTTTGCACCGATCGCGCGCGAGTTTTCCATGGAATGGCGCATTACCGACTCAGCTCAGCGCAAGCGGGTAGTGCTGATGGCCAGCCGCGAGTCGCACTGCCTCGCTGATTTGCTGCATCGTTGGCACAGTGGGGAACTGGATTGCGACATTCCTTGTGTGATCTCCAATCATGACGACCTGCGCAGCATGGTCGAGTGGCATGGCATTCCGTATTTCCATGTGCCTGTCCAGCCGGGGCGCAAGGACGAGGCTTTTGCCGAGGTGTCGCGCCTGGTTCGCGAGCAACGCGCCGACGCCATTGTTCTGGCGCGCTACATGCAGATTTTGCCGGCCGAGCTTTGCGAGGAATATGGGCAGCGGGTGATCAATATCCATCACAGCTTTCTGCCATCGTTCGTCGGGGCAAAGCCTTACCACCAGGCCTCGTTGCGGGGTGTCAAGCTTATCGGTGCGACTTGCCATTACGTGACCGAAGAGCTCGATGCCGGTCCGATCATCGAGCAGGACGTGGTGCGCGTCAGCCATCGTGACAGCATCGAGGACATGGTTCGGCTGGGTAAGGACGTGGAAAAGATGGTGCTGTCGCGTGGTTTGCGCTATCACCTGGAAGACCGAGTACTGGTGCATAGCAACAAGACGCTGGTATTCAACTGATCCATCACGACTGGCGCCGGAGGCGAGATGAGCAACCCACTGGAAAAGGCTGGCGCGAAGGCACCACCGATTATCGGTAGTGGTTGTACCCAGCGCTACGACCCTGACCAGATGGGCCCTGAGCTGGGGACTGACTTTCCGGATGCCGAAGCACTCTGGAAGCGTCATCTGAATGCGCTCGATGGTGCAGCCGTAGACACTCCGATTGACGATGCTGAACCCAGCAGCTCGATGCCGGCGGGCTAGCGAGGGCTGCAGACCAATCCACTGCTCGTGAGGCTGCGATGAAACAGACAGGCCGCCTGGTTTTAGGTGCTGACGCGACGGGCGAACCCAGCGTCCACCCGCTGCATCTGGCCAATCGTCACGGTCTGATCGCCGGTGCGACGGGTACTGGCAAAACGGTGACCTTGCAGCGCCTCGCGGAACAGTTCAGCGAGGCTGGCGTCGCTGTTTTCGCGGCGGATATCAAAGGCGACTTGTGTGGCCTGGGTGCCGCTGGCGATCCGCAAGGAACGATCGCCGAGCGGATCGCCAGCATGCCCTGGCTCGACCATCGGCCCCAAGCGTACCCGGTGGTTTTGTGGGACGTGCACGGCGTGAGTGGCCATCCACTGCGGACGACGCTTACCGAGATGGGACCGTTGTTGCTAGGCAATCTGCTGGAGCTGAGCGATAGCCAGCAAGCGGCGCTCTATGCGGCATTCAAAGTGGCCGATCGCGAAGCGCTGCTGTTGCTCGATCTGAAAGATCTCAAGTCGTTGCTTGCTCATTTGAAACTGCATCCTGAAGTGCTCGGGGACGATGCAGCCTTGTTTACGAGTGCATCGTCACAGGCGCTGTTGCGGCGGCTGGCGACACTGGAGCAGCAGGGAGCCGAAGCGCTCTTCGGTGAGCCGGCGCTGGCGCTTGAGGATATCTTGCAGCCAGCGCAAGACGGGCGTGGACGGATCCATCTGTTAGACGCCAGCCAGCTCGTGCATCAGGCGCCCAAAGTCTATGCGACTTTCCTGCTGTGGCTACTGGCTGAGCTGTTTGAACAGCTTCCCGAGCGCGGCGATGCCGATCGACCTCTGCTCGCGCTGTTCTTCGACGAAGCGCACCTCCTTTTCAACGACACTCCGAAAGCCTTGCAGGACAGGTTGCTGCAAGTGGTCAGGCTGATTCGCTCGAAGGGTGTGGGCGTGTATTTCGTCACCCAGTCCCCCACGGACCTGCCGGATGATGTGCTGGCTCAGTTGGGCCTGCGCGTGCAGCATGGCCTCAGGGCCTATACGGTCAAGGAACAGAAAGCCCTGCGGGCGGTAGCAGAAGGTTTTCGCACCAATCCGGCATTTTCGTCTCTGGACACCTTGGCCGGGCTGGGGATCGGCGAAGCGCTGGTCGGCGGTCTCGAGGACAGAGGCACGCCGTCGATGGCTCAACGTGTTGCAGTCGCGCCTCCTCAATCGCGGATCGGGCCGCTAACTGAGCGCGAGCGACACGACCTGATCGCCAGTTCACCCCTTCGAGGCCGTTACGACAGGCCGGTCGATCGCGAATCTGCTTATGAGATATTGCTCGAACGGGCGAAGCAGGCTTCCGATAACCAAACGTCAGTGAAGGCCGCTACGTCAAGAAACGAGGTCGCCGATGCGCTAGGTGACGCTGCCGGTCGGGTATTAAAGAGCGCAATGCGCCAGGCTGCGACGCAGCTGGGCCGGCAGTTGGCACGGGGGCTTCTGGGCTCTTTGTTGGGCGGTAAGCGGTGATCAGAAGCGATCAGTTGCGATGGCTAAGCTGTTGCTGACGGCAGGGCGTGCGGTGCATATTTTTACAACGCTGCGGGTTACTTGGCTTCAGCGGCTTGCTCTGACAACTCTTTTTCGATTTTCTGCAACTCCGCCTTGAATACCTGATCGTGAACGGTCGGCTTTTTACGCCATGGCTTCCGCTCGGGATCGGGCTGCGCGGCATAGGTCGTTATTTCCCCGCCATACACAGCCTGGAAACGGTTGGCTTGCTTCTCCAGTTCGGCGCGTAGTTCTTCTTTTGTCACGTCTTGTTTTGCCTCTTTGTTATAGGTCTATTTGCAGCGCGGCGCGCTAAGGGGTGCGAGCTATAGGCTCGACTGAGGCCCGGCTCGGGTTGGGTGTGTGTGCGGTAGGGGAAACATTACTGCAAGCGGGCTAGGCTAAACAAGCGTGCCCGTAAAACTATCCGGTAGTAATGCAGTATTGAGTCATATCATGAAGCATGCCCGCGCAAGTTATCGCTAAAAGCGGGCTAGCGGTTTGAGCTGTAAGAACAAGTTTTTGCGGTCGGGGTAGTATTTCGAGGAGCCAGCGAGTTTAGCAATGTGTATCCACGGCAGAAGCTTACAAAAAAACCGCGCCTCATTGGGAGCGGTTTTTTTGCCACATCTAGTTAGCGAGCCGACTGGCTGGCCACATCATTCGGCGCACGGCCATATACGTCGTCCAGACGCTCGATATCATCCTCGCCCAGATAGCTGCCCGACTGGACCTCGATAATTTCCAGCGGGATTTTGCCAGGGTTGGCCAGGCGGTGGATGGACGTCACCGGGATATAGGTGGACTGGTTCTCGGTTAGCAGGAACGTCTTGTCGTTGCAGGTTACCTGGGCGGTGCCGGAGACGACGATCCAATGCTCGGCGCGATGGTGGTGCATCTGCAACGACAGCTGCGCACCTGGATTGACGCAGATCCGCTTGACCTGGAAGCGACCACCCATATCGACCGAGTCGTACCAGCCCCACGGGCGGTAGACGGCGCAGTGGTTCTGCGTTTCGGAACGGTTCATGGCGTCGAGCTTGTTCACCAGCTTCTTGACGTCCTGGACCTTGTCCTTGTGAGCGATCATGGTCGCGTCTTTGGTCTCGACCACAACGATGTTATCCAGGCCGACTACGGTTACCAGCTTGCCGTTACCGTGAACCAGGCAGTTGCGGCTGTCTTCGACAATCACGTCGCCTCTGGTCACGTTACCGTTTTCGTCTTTTTCCAATACATCCCAAAGCGATGACCAGGAGCCAACATCGCTCCAGCCCGCAGACATGGGCACGACGCATGCCAGTTCGGTTTTTTCCATTACCGCATAGTCAATGGAGTTGTCCGGGCAGCAGGCAAAGGTGGCTGGATCGATAAGCAGCTCTTCGCCGTTTTTGATGCTGCGCTCCAGTGCAACCCAGCAGGTGTCATAGATATCCGGATCGTGCTTCTTCAACTCGTCCAGGAAAACGCTGGCACGGAACAGGAACATGCCACTGTTCTAGTAGTAGTCACCGGAATCGACGTATTCCTGAGCGCGCACTTCATCCGGCTTTTCAACGAACTGTGTGACGCGGTTGACGCCTTCTGGCAGCCCGTTACGTGCCTTGTGATCGCATTTGATGTAGCCGTAGCCGGTTTCCGGGCTGGTGGCAGGAATACCGAACAGGACCATGCCACCATTTTCGGCTGCATTGGTCGCCAGGGCGAGGGAGCGCTGGAAGGCTTTATGGTCTTCGATGACGTGATCGGCCGGCAGCACCAGAAGCAACTCGTCGCGGTCATCGGCAAGCAACTTCATCGCCGCAATGGCAATTGCCGGAGCAGTGTTGCGGCCGAACGGTTCAAGCATGAGGCCCTGAGTTTGAAGCTTGCGTGCGGCCAATTGCTCTTTGACGATGAACCGGTGTTCCTTGTTACAGACCAGCAGGGGCGCTTGCATGCCTTCGAAGGCCAGGCGCTCGATCGTCTGTTGAAACAGTGTCTGCTCCGCCGTAAGGGCGAGGAACTGTTTGGGGAATGCCTTCCGCGAAAGAGGCCAGAGTCGAGAACCGCTGCCGCCTGAGAGGATGACCGGAATCATGTTGTTTCTCCTGAATCGTTGAGAAGGGGAAGTTCTTCTTGTCCATGTGGGCGGCCAGAGGTCTGTGCTCGCCATACGCTTCTTGGTCGGGCCTTCAGGTGCCGCGTGCCGTCAAGTTCAGTTGTCCTACAGGACCACTGTTTTCGGGGCGAACTGCGTGCTCCGAGCCTGAATGTGGGAGGTGCTGCCTGGTAGTCGATGGGCGCCGCACTTGATATTGCGGAGCTGATAGCGGTTCCGGGGTCGACGCCAGCGAGCGTCTGAACAATCTTGAGCAGGCAGGTGGGCATGCCGTTAGGCTGCGCTCTATCTGCCTGAGGCTGATGCGCCTGATAGTCGTTGATAAGTACCGACACAGCGCTGATCCGGCCCGTCTGTTCTCTCTTGAACACGCCCGGCGACCTCACGGGTCTGCCTTGGCTGACACGCTGAAAACCTTGATTTGAATTCCACTGCACGTTCATGTGCGACGTCCCTTTCCGCCTGGAAATGCCGGTACGCGCTTATGATTGCAGGTGCCTTCGGATAGTTCCCCGCTGGCGTGCTGTCGATCGGGGAGTTTTTGACGGGGGCAGAGGATGCGCCAGGCTGCTGGCGCTGTACGCTGTGATTGGCGGGCGGGTTCAGCTCTGGTGTGCAGGGTAGATCGCGTCTGGAGGCGTGATGGCTGGGCTCCCCCCGCCAGGAAAGCGAAGGGGGTACGGCCCGGCGGATGGAGTCAGGCTTGAGCGTCTCGCAGAAATACCAGGTGATCAGGCGATGAACTGACAGGGCAATAGCGATAGCCGTCGTAGTCAAAGCTTGTCAGCTGTTCGGGTTTTTTGATGCGTTCCTTGATCACATAGCGGCTCATCAAACCTCGGGCTTTCTTAGCGTAGAAGCTGATGATCTTGTATTGGCCGTTCTTCATATCCTTGAAGTCGACATCGATCACCCGCGCATTCAGCGCCTTGCGTTTCACGGCGCCGAAGTACTCGTTGGAAGCCAGGTTGAGCAAGACGTCGTCACCCTGTGCGGCCAGTGCTTCGTTGATCCATTCGCTTATCCGTTCGCCCCAGAAGGCGTACAGATCCTTGCCGCGAGGGTTAGCCAGCTTCGTTCCCATCTCCAGACGATAGGGCTGCATCAGATCCAACGGTCGCAGGACGCCGTAGAGCCCGGACAACATGCGGAGGTGGCGCTGAGCGAAATCGAGTTCCTCTTCAGTGAAGTCGTTGGCGTTCAGGCCGGTGTAAACATCGCCCTTGAACGCGAGGAGCGCCTGCTTGGCATTGCCCGGTGTGAAGGCCGCGTCCCAACTGCCATAGCGCGCCACGTTCAGCGCTGCGAGCTTGTCGGAGAGGTGCATCAATTCGCCAATTTGCTGAGGCGACATGTCGCGCAACTGGCTGATCAGCGCCTGCGCGTGGTCCAGGTGTTCGGGCTGGGTGAAGCGTTGGGTCGTCGGTGGGGTGTCGTAGTCCAGAGTCTTGGCTGGGGAAATCACCATCAGCATGCAACGGTCTCCTTTAATGTTCGCGGATTCTAGGCGGTATAGCCGTAGTCGCTCCAGCTATGGCCTCGATTAGTTGTTGACCTTGACTCGGGGCGAGGGGGCACGCTCTTCTGTGATCTGACGAAGGAGGACACATGACCGACTGCAACCACTCGCACTGGCAGCCCTCGCACGATTACCGTCCTCTTGAGAAGGGCGCAGAAAAACAGACCTGGGCTGTTGTGCTGCTGACGGGCTTGGCCATGGTCGCCGAGATCGTCGCTGGCTATTGGTTCAACTCGATGGCTTTGCTGGCGGACGGCTGGCATATGGCATCGCACATGGTGGCGATCGGCATGTCGGCGATCGCCTACTTACTCGCCCGACGCTATGCGTACGACCGGCGTTTTGCCTTCGGAACCTGGAAGATCGAAGTGTTGGCGGGCTTTGCCAGCGCTGTATTGCTGGTAATGGTGGCCCTGCTGATGATCGGCGAGTCGCTGATGCGCTTCTGGTCACCGGCCCGGATCGGTTTTGACGAGGCGCTATGGGTAGCGGTGATCGGTTTGTTGGTGAATATGCTGTCCGCCTGGCTGCTACGCGACCAGCCCCACCAGCATGGCCACGATCACGATCACGATCACGATCACGATCATTCAAGCGCGCCAGGAAAGGACTTGAACCGTCATGCGGCTTTCATCCATGTGTTGACTGATGGCCTGACCTCAGTCGCTGCGATTGTGGCCTTGCTGGGCGGCAAATACTTCGGTTGGGGTTGGCTAGATCCGCTGATGGGCATCATCGGTGCGATCGTGATCCTGATCTGGGCCAAAGGCTTGTTGCGTGAAACGACAAAGGCGCTGCTGGATCGAGAAATGGACGATCCACTGGTGCGGCGGGTGCGGGAACGGTTGGAGCAACTGCCGGATACCGACGTGACCGATCTGCATCTGTGGCGAGTCGGGCGTGCGCAATACAGCTGCATCGTCAGTGTTGTTACTCATCAGCCGTATTCCGCCGATCGCTACAAGGCTCAGCTGGCTGAGTTTCCAGAACTGGTACATGTGACGGCGGAGGTGAACAGGTGCGGCGAAAACGCGCAGGCTGATTAGCGAGACTAATCCTGGTTCCCGGCTGCGCCAAGCGCTATTCGTCGTTCCGATAAAAAAACGTCATCAGTTTGAAAAAGACTTTTTCCTGTCATCTTTTTTGCGGTATTACCTCATGCAAGACCGCCGAAACCTGCACTCACAGGTGGCGGCCTCTGGGTGGCCCCAAGCCCCTGCCACCCAAGTCCGCTCACCTTGCGCACGGTGGTTCTTTCTGCGGCGGAGCGCTTTGGCCCTCCGTCGATCCGGCTCCGAAAAGGTGATCGCGTATGGATGACTACGGCAGACCCCGCGCAACTCAGCCCACCCTTTACGTTCTTGATACCAACGTTCTGATTCACGACCCCAACGCGCTGTTGAACTTCCAGGAGCATCAGGTCGCCATCCCGATGACCGTGCTCGAAGAGCTGGACCAGCTCAAGACCGGCAAGCACAGCGTGGCTGCAGAGTGTCGACAGGTGATCCGCCTGATCGACAAGGTGCTGGGTGACGCTACCCCCGAAGAGGTCGAACTTGGCGTCCCCATTCAGCGTGAAAAAAGCGGCCCTTGCGGCAGCCTGTCGATCCTGATGAGCAAAGTCGCCGATTCAAACGGGCTGCCAGAGGACCTCAACGACAACAAGATCATCAATCAGGTCGTCGATCTGCAGCGACGCAGCGCGGACGTTCCGGTGGTGTTGGTCACCAACGACATCAACATGCGGCTCAAGGCGCGTGCCTGTGGCGTCGCCTCGGAGGATTACCACACTGACAAACTGGTCGACGATGTCGGGCAGCTGTCCCGCGGATATCACAGCCTCAGCGGGTCGTTCTGGGACAGGGTCAGCAAGGTCGATACTCATCAGGGACATGGCCGCACCTGGCATCGGGTGCAGTTGATCGACAATTTGCCCGCCGTGCACGTCAACGAATTCATTCTCGATGAGCAAGGCTTCGTTGGCTGGATCAAGGGCATCAAGGCCGACGAATTGCTATTGCTCGACATGCATCAGGAGCCCTTGCTCCACCAAGAAGCCTGGGGGCTGCGGCCGCGTGATATTCATCAGGCGCTGGCGCTCTTTGCACTGCTCGACCCGGATATTCATCTGGTCAATCTGTCGGGTGCTGCGGGATCGGGCAAGACAATCCTGGCCCTGGCGGCCGCCATCGAGCAGACAGTGGTGAGTAAGCGTTACCGTCGCATCATTGCCACGCGCAGTGTGCAGGGCCTGGATGAAGACATCGGCTTTCTTCCAGGCACCGAGGCGGAAAAGATGGAGCCGTGGCTGGGTGCGATCACCGATAACCTCGAAGCGCTGCACATGGACGACGAGAGCACTCACGGCAGCGTCGACTACATCCTGCAAAAGGTGCCGTTGCAGTTCAAATCCCTCAACTACATCCGCGGGCGCAGCTTCCAGCAGAGCCTGATCCTCATAGATGAATGCCAGAACCTGACGCCGCACCAGATGAAGACCATCATCACCCGGGCCGGCAGCGGATCGAAGGTGGTCTGCCTCGGTAACCTGGCTCAGATCGATACGCCGTACCTGTCCGCGACCAGCTCGGGGCTTACCTACCTCACCGAACGATTCAAGGACTTCCCGCACGGGATGCACATCACGTTGCAGGGCGTTCCTCGTTCGGTCCTGGCCGAATACGCCGAGGCCCATATGTAGTAACACTGCTGGAGGCTGGAGTTAGCCGCTCCAAGCAATCAAGGCGTAGAAGGAAGCGATGGCACGGGCTCGCTTCCAGCTTCCAGCTTCCAGCTGAGCTAAACTGCGGGACCTCACAGTCTCAGCAGGATTAGAAATGCTCACGCACCTCGATTCCCAAGGGCGGGCCAACATGGTCGACGTTACTGCCAAGGCCGTTACGGCGCGCGAGGCGGTTGCGGAAGCCAAGGTTCGCATGCTTCCCGAAACCCTGCAGATGATCCAGCAAGGCGGGCATCCGAAGGGCGACGTCTTCGCGGTCGCCCGTATCGCTGGCATTCAAGCAGCAAAGAAGACTCACGAACTGATCCCCCTCTGCCATCCCTTATTGTTGACCAGCATCCGGCTCGACCTGCAGCCGGAAGGCGACGATTGCGTGAGGATCGAGGCGCGCTGCAAGCTGGCGGGCCAGACCGGTGTGGAAATGGAAGCGTTGACTGCTGCGAGCGTCGCAGCGCTGACGATTTATGACATGTGCAAGGCGGTCGACAAGGGCATGGTGATCGAGGGTGTTCGACTGTTGGAAAAACTGGGCGGCAAGAGTGGTCACTGGCAGGTGCCAGCATGATCCAGGTGCAGTTTTTTGCGCGTTATCGCGAGGCTCTAGGCCGTGATTCCGAAAAGTTGGAATGGGACGCCTCCTGGCAACAGGTCGACGACCTGCGCTTGCGACTGCTGGAACGCGGGGCCGAGTGGGCGGTGCTTGGTGAGCAGAATCTGATGTGCGCGCGCAATCAGGAGCTGTGCAGCCTCGACGAGCCACTCGCAGACGGTGATGAAGTGGCGTTCTTTCCCACCGTGACGGGAGGCTGACCATGGGCGTACGAGTCCAAAAGAGTCCATTCGACCCTGGCGTCGAGCTCAATGCCTTGCATGCGGCCAATCTCGGTATCGGTGCGGTCACCGGTTTCGTCGGCTACGTACGTGATTTCAATGAGGGTCGCGATGTTGCCGGCATGTTCCTCGAGCATGCCCCGGGAATGACCGAGAAGGCGCTGCAGAAAATCATCGACGAGGCCGCTGGGCGCTGGCCGCTGCTCAAGTTGGAGATTCTGCACCGAGTAGGGCGCTTGGAACCGGGTGAGCCCATCGTGTTTGTCGGTGCCGCCAGCGCTCACCGCGAGGCCGCTTTTGATGGGTGTCGATTCGTCATGGATTACCTGAAGACCCGCGCGCCTTTCTGGAAAAAGGAAGACACCCCGGAGGGGACACGCTGGGTCGAAGGTCGCTGCAGCGATCAGGCTGCAGCCGATCGCTGGCAGCAGGGGGAGGGCAGCTAGCCGAGCGCGATCTGCAATTAGCAGAGCAGCGCATCGATAGCACGGAATGATGCCCGTTCAGCGCAGCACGACCCCAGCGTTGCTCGTGAAGATCAAAGCCTGGACGCAGCGGCGAAACCGGATAAAAAAAGGCGAAGCCGTTACAGCTTCGCCTTTTTCATTTTCAGCCTTAGCGCTTGGGTGGGACAGCTGCCAGCAGCTCAGCAGGCGGCATCTCGCAACTGATCGTTCGACCCAGCAATGCCTCGATCGCCGGCAGGGCAAACGAATCGTCTTCCCCGGCAAAACTGATCGAAGTGCCGCTGGCTCCGGCCCGGCCGGTACGGCCGATGCGGTGGACGTAGTCGTCGGGGACTTCCGGCAGGGTGAAATTGATTACGTGGCTGATGCCATCGACATGAATCCCACGGCCGGCGACATCGGTGGCAACCATCACGCGAATCTTGCCTTCGCGGAAACCTTCCAGAGCTCGGATGCGCTTGTGTTGTGGAACGTCGCCTGACATTTGAACAGCGCTGATGCCATCGCGGGTAAGGCGCTCCTCAATGCGACGCACCTCATCCTTGCGGTTGGCGAAGACCATCACGCGGGTCCAGTCATTCTGGGTAATGAGGTTGTAGAGCAACTTGTATTTGTCGCTGCCTGCCACGGCATAAACGTGTTGTTCGACTGTGTCGCTGGCCACGTTGATCGCTTCGATCTCGACGATGGCCGGCTCCGTGGTCCACTGCTTGGCCAGATTCATCACGTCTTCGGTGAAAGTTGCCGAGAACAGCAACGTCTGGCGTTCGCTCTTGGGGGGCGTCTGGCGAATGATCTGGCGGACCTGAGGAATGAAGCCCATGTCTAGCATGCGATCCGCTTCGTCGAGCACCAGCACCTCAACCATATCCAGGTGCACTTCGCCGCGCTGATTGAAGTCCAGCAGGCGTCCGGGCGTTGCTACCAGGATGTCGCAATAGCGGGATTCGAGCGCCTTGAGTTGCTTGTCGAAGTCCATACCGCCGACAAAACTCATGACGTTCAAACCGGTGTATTTGGTCAGGTTCAGCGCGTCATTAGCGATTTGCACGACCAGCTCACGAGTGGGCGCGATAATCAGGGCACGTGGCTCGCCCATGTATCGGTCCGCAGGTGGTGGGGTTTGTAGCAGCTGAGTGATGGTCGAAATGAGGAACGCGGCGGTTTTGCCGGTGCCGGTCTGGGCCCGGCCGATAGCGTCGCGGCCTTTTAGAGTAAAGCCGAGAACCTGAGCCTGGATCGGCGTGCAATAAGGAAAGCCAAGGTCTTGAATGGCGTGCATAAGCTCGGGGGCGAGCTTGAAGTCATGAAACCGGGTCTTGCCCTCGGCTGGCTCGACTGCGAAATCTTCCAGCTTCCAGACTGGCGCCGGCGGGGCGGCAGGCTTGCTTGCCCGTTCACGGCGCGGCTTGGGGCTGACCTTGGGGACATCATCCTGTTGCGTTTTGGTCTTTTCGAAGTACGCCGGGTCACTGGCGCCCTGGTGTATTGAGGTGCTGCTTTCAGCTTCGGTGGTCGCAGGCTGATTCGAGCCTTTGCCAAACATCTTCTTTAGTGCTTTGAGCACGGTCTTCTCGTCTTTGTCTTGTAAGGTTTGCTCGCCAGTGTAATGCAAGAAGCAGATACGGCGAAGACTTGCTCAGGGATGGTCGGTCGCAGCGCTGTTTCACCCGCAGACGCGATTTCGGCCCTGTTCCTTAGCTCGGTAGAGCGCGCGATCAGCCACGTTGATGAGGCTGTCCAGATCATCGTTCAATCGCATCGGAGCAACGCCAATCGAGATGGTCACACCCGGCAGTAAGCCGATGGGCGAATGGAACGAGGCGACATCTTCAAGGCTGCGACGTAGCCGTTCTGCAACGTTTCGCGCATCTCCGATGGTCATCTCGGGCAGCAGCACCACGAATTCTTCGCCACCATAGCGCACTAGGCTGTCGGCTGGGCGCAGCAGTTTGCCGAGGGTGTTGACCACCAGGCAGAGCGCATGATCACCCGCCAGGTGCCCAAGTTTGTCGTTGTATTCTTTGAAGCGATCGACGTCGAGCATCAGGAGCGAAAGTGGTTGGCCGCCCAGCGCGCAGCGGGCACTCTCGCGACCGTAGATATGTTCCAGCCAGCGGCGATTGAACGAGCCGGTCAGCTTGTCGATATTGGCATTCTGTTCGCTATTGATGATCAGGCGGTCGCTCAGGCGCACGCGCTGGCAAAGCAGTTCGGCCAGGTTCTGCATCAGCTGTGGCGAGCGAGTCAGCAACTGCATCGAACGTCGATGCACGCGCAGCAGGACCGAATCCGCCAGTGCCAGTACGTAGGCCGATGGGGGCAGATCGTCCATGAAGCTGATTTCACCAGCGCAGTCGCCGGGACCGATTGAGCGAACCGGGCTGCCTTCGAGCGAATCCAGATGGACCGCTAGCTCGCCGCCAAGAACCAGATAGAGATAGTGGTTATGTACGTGCGGCGATAGCAGAATTTCGCCAGGTAAGGCCGTGCATGGCTCGAAGACTTCCTGCAACAGGCGCAGACAGGGTTCGTCCACTCGGTCTAGCAGGCGCGCCTGTCTGAGGTGCTGCATTTCTACCCGCCAGCTGGCCGGGTTCATGGCTGCACAATCCGCTCGGATGACATCCTCGTCATGACTATCGCACGCATCCCTTCAAGGCTGGCTAGGTCGGCTTCTGCTGGCCGCGGTGCAACGCTACAACGGCAGGCGCATCGAGTTTTGTTCTACCCATGCCAAGCGTAGCTGTAATCACCAATCAAGACAGGCGCGCAGCGTCACATTTTTTCTTTGCAGTCGGTCAACTATCGCTGAGGACATCAATCCAGCCGAGCGGCCAGCCATTCGCCGATATCACGAATTTCCTCGAGCACCACCTCGTGGGCCATCGGGTAGTCCTTCCATTGTGCCTGCACATGGTTCTGTATTAGGCAGTCATAGGCGGCACGCCCCATTGCCGGCAGCACGACATCATCCCTCGCACCGTGTAGCGCCAGTACCGGAAGCGCGGCCTGCAATGGCGACAGCTTCAGGTCCGGATTGAAGGTCGGTGCGTAGGTGGACAGGGCGATGACGCCACCCAGAGGGCCGGGCCAGCGCAGGAAGGCTGTGTGGTAGACGACTGCACCGCCTTGAGAGAAGCCGGCCAGGAAAATGCGAGCGGGATCGATGCCACTGTCGCGCTGTGCCTCGATCAGGTCGATCACGCTTTGCGCTGACTGTTCCAGTTGCGCTTGGTCGATGGCGCGAGCGGGGCTCATCGCGAGGATGTCATACCAGCTCGGCATGGCCCAGCCACCATTAATAGTGACCGCGCGAGTCGGTGCCTGGGGTAGCACGAAGCGTGTCGTCGTCAGCCGTTGCTGTAACGCTTCGGCGACTGGCTGGAAGTCGTAGCGATCGGCGCCGAGGCCGTGCAACCAGATGACGCACGCGTCGGCGGTAGTTGCGGGTTCGATGATCAGCGGGTCACTCATGTTGGGCTCCGTTCGGGCGGCACGCGCCAGGTTGGTGCGGGCGCAGGTAAAAATGCAGCAATCTGCAGCGAGGTTACCTGTACCGAGCTTGGCAATGAAGCGCACGGAAGCCCCCGAGGGGCTTTCAGGGTTCTGGTACGCCGCTTGCTTTGTCTGATTTGCCCAATGCGCCGGAAGTCATCGGCACTTCCGCAAACTGCGTGTAGGGAGGAGTTGCTGATAATCAAACGGCGGCTAGACTGAGGTCAGTTTCTTCTTCGCCCCCTCGAAAGGTATCGAGCGGCAGCCTGTGATCCAGGCGGAAGACTCTGACCACAAGAATAAAAGCAAACTGGAGGTTTCGATGATAAGGGTTAAATCCACACTGGCCGTGCTTGGTGCCGCGACACTTTTGGGCGCAAGCGGCTTGGCTCAGGCAGGGGCGACTCTGGACGCGGTGAAGAGCAAGGGTTTCGTGCAATGCGGCGTCAGCGACGGGCTACCTGGCTTTTCCTACACCGATGCCAAGGGTGAGTACAAGGGAATCGACATGGATATCTGCCGTGCCGTTGCGGCTGCGGTGTTCGGCGATGCGAGTAAGGTCAAGTACAGCCCACTGACCGCCAAGGAGCGCTTCACGGCGCTGCAGTCCGGTGAAGTCGACATGCTGTCGCGTAATACGACCTGGACCAGTTCGCGTGATGCTGCAATGGGGCTGAACTTCACCGGCGTGACCTACTACGACGGGCAGGGTTTTCTGGTCAACAAAGCGGTCGGTGTTTCCAGCGCCAAGGAACTCGACGGCGCGACCGTCTGCATCCAGGCGGGCACTACCACCGAACTGAACCTCTCCGACTACTTCCGCGCTAACAACCTCAAATACACCCCGATCACCTACGACACTTCCGACGAAAGCGCCAAGTCACTGGAGTCAGGACGTTGCGACGTGCTCACTTCTGACCAGTCCCAGCTCTATGCCCAGCGCATCAAGCTGGCCAAGCCGGACGACTACATCGTATTGCCTGAGGTCATCTCCAAAGAACCACTCGGGCCGGCCGTGCGTCAAGGCGATGAAGAATGGTTCGATATCGTTCGCTGGGCATTGTTCGGGATGATCAATGCGGAGGAGCTGGGTATCACTTCGGCCAATGTCGAGGAGAAAGCGAAGAACACCAAGAATCCTGACGTGGCTCGTCTCTTAGGCGCCGAAGGTGAATACGGCAAGGATCTGAAATTACCTAAGGATTGGGCGGTTCAGATCGTCAAGCAAGTCGGCAACTATGGCGAAGTGTTCGAGCGCAATATCGGTTCAGGTAGCGAGCTGAAGATCGAGCGCGGCCTAAACGCGCTTTGGACCAATGGAGGTCTGCAGTACGCACCCCCAGTGCGTTGACCGAGCTGGGTCGGCGCTCTGCCGACCTTGTTTCAAGGATGAGCGCTGCCGGTGCCTGTGCACCGGCAGCGCCGTATGAGGTTTCTTGATGCGAACCATTGCCAAAGCAGGAGCCGCCCGCGGCTCGTTGCTCACGGACCCGCAGGCGCGTGCCTTTCTGTTTCAGGTCATCGCCGTAATAACAGTTGTAGCGATCGGTTGGTTTCTGTTTTACAACACTCAGACCAACCTCGCCCACCGAGGCATTACGTCAGGCTTCGGTTTTCTCGATAACGCTGCCGGTTTCGGCATTTCCCAGCATCTGATCGACTACAGCGAGAGCGACTCTTATGGTCGTGTCTTCTGGGTTGGCCTGCTCAATACGCTGCTGGTCAGCATCATCGGGATCATCCTGGCCACTATTATCGGGTTCATTCTCGGGGTGGCGCGGCTTTCGCCCAATTGGCTGATACGCAAGATCGCGACTGTCTATATAGAGACGTTTCGCAACATCCCGCCATTGCTGCAAATTTTCTTCGTCTACTTCGCAGTGCTCAGCCCGCTGCCAGGACCGCGAGAAAGCCTGAGCCTTTGGGATGTGGTGTTCATCAACAACCGAGGCGTTCAGATGCCCGCGCCCAGTGCTGGGGAAGGCTTCTGGTCGTTTTGGGTGGCGATGTTCGTCGCGCTGGTGGCGATCGTCATGCTCAATCGCTGGGCACGTGCTCGGCGTCACGCCACCGGCCAGACGTTTCCCATCTTTTCAGCCAGCCTGGCATTGTTTATCGCAATCCCTTCGATCTGCTCGCTGGTGATGGGGGCGCCTTTTCTTTGGGAAGTGCCCGAGCTTCAGCGTTTCAATATTCGTGGCGGCTGGGTTGTGATCCCCGAGCTGGTGTCGATTGTGCTTGCGTTATCGATCTACACCGCGGCATTTATCGGTGAGACGGTCCGTGCAGGTATCCAGTCGGTCAGCCATGGGCAGACTGAAGCGGCCGCTTCGTTGGGCCTTCGTCCGGGACGTGTGTTGCGTCTGGTGATTATCCCCCAGGCCATGCGGGTGATCATTCCGCCACTCACCAGCCAATACCTCAACCTGGCGAAAAACTCTTCGCTAGCGGCTGCGATCGGTTATCCCGACATGGTTTCGCTGTTTGCAGGGACGGTGCTCAACCAGACCGGTCAGGCGATCGAAACCATGGCCATCACCATGAGTGTGTACCTTGCCATCAGCATCAGCATTTCGCTGCTGATGAACTGGTACAACAAGCGCATTGCGCTGATCGAGCGGTAAGGACGAGCGCATGACGATCCATACTTTCAAACCGGACCTGCCGGCGCCCTCTACCAATATTGGTGTGGTGGGCTGGATGCGGGCCAATCTGTTCTCCAGCTGGATCAATACGTTGCTGACCCTGGTCGGCCTGTATCTGATCTGGTTGATAGTGCCTCCCATCATCGACTGGGCGATCATCAAGGCCGACTGGACTGGCGAAACCCGGGCGGACTGTTCGCGTGGGGGGGCGTGCTGGGTGTTTGTGCAGACGCGTTTCAGCCAGTTCATGTACGGCTTCTACCCACCGGAGCTGCGCTGGCGGGTGGATGCTACGGCCTGGCTCGCCATCATTGGTGCCGCACCGCTGTTCTTGCGGCAGATGCGACACAAGGCAAGCTACGGCATCGCTTTTTTGGTGATCTATCCACTGCTTGCCTATTGGCTGTTGCATGGCGGCTTCCTGGGCCTTGAGACGGTTCCGACCAGCCGCTGGGGTGGTTTGATGCTGACCATCGTCATTGCCGCAGTCGGTATCGCCGGCGCACTGCCGCTCGGGATTCTGCTGGCGCTGGGTCGACGTTCGGATATGCCAGCCATCCGTGTCCTTTGCATCACCTTCATCGAGTTCTGGCGCGGCGTACCGCTGATCACCGTGCTGTTCATGTCCTCGGTGATGTTGCCGTTGTTCCTGCCGGAGGGCATGAACCTCGACAAGCTGATGCGTGCCATGGTGATGGTGGTGTTCTTTGAGGCGGCTTATATCGCCGAAGTGGTTCGTGGAGGCCTGCAGGCGATCCCCAAGGGGCAGTACGAAGCGGCCGCGGCGATGGGCTTGGGTTACTGGCGCAGCATGATTCTGGTCATCCTGCCGCAAGCGCTGAAGATGGTCATACCCGGCATCGTCAATACCTTCATCGCTCTGTTCAAGGACACCAGTCTGGTGATCATCATCGGTCTGTTCGATTTCCTTAACAGCATCAAGCGCGCCACCTCGGACCCTGCCTGGCTAGGCATGTCGACTGAAGGTTACGTATTTGCGGCGCTGGTCTACTGGATTTTCTGTTTTGGCATGTCGCGCTATTCCATGCACCTGGAACGCAAGCTCGACACCGGTCATCGAAATTAGGAGAGGCAACATGAACGACACATCTCTGCAACCCGAACAGCCTGAGCAGGCCGGTGAACCGGTCATTCAGATGCAGGGTGTACACAAATGGTTCGGCCAGTTCCATGTGCTCAAGGACATCAATCTCAACGTGACCCAAGGCGAGCGCATCGTATTGTGCGGGCCCTCGGGGTCAGGCAAATCCACGACCATTCGTTGTCTCAACCGCCTTGAAGAACACCAGCAAGGGCGCATCGTGATCAATGGTGTGGAGCTGACCAACGACCTCAAGCAGATCGAAGCGATCCGCAGCGAAGTGGGCATGGTATTTCAGCACTTCAACTTGTTCCCGCACCTCACCGTCCTGCAGAACTGCACGCTGGCACCCATGTGGGTGCGCAAGATGCCGCGCCGCCAGGCCGAAGAAGTGGCCATGCACTATCTGGAACGCGTACGGATTCCGGAGCAGGCCGACAAGTTTCCGGGGCAGCTTTCCGGGGGGCAGCAACAGCGTGTCGCGATTGCCCGGGCGTTGTGCATGAAGCCGAAGATCATGCTGTTCGACGAGCCCACGTCGGCGCTGGACCCGGAGATGGTCAAGGAAGTGCTGGATACCATGGTTGGCCTCGCCGAAAGCGGCATGACGATGCTCTGCGTGACCCACGAGATGGGCTTTGCACGCACCGTCGCTGATCGGGTGATCTTCATGGACAAGGGGGAGATCGTTGAGGAGGCTGAACCCGAGACCTTCTTCACTAATCCGAACAACGAGCGCACCAAGCTATTCCTCAGCCAGATCCTCCACTGATTCAGCGTTACATAGGGGGCGTGAGTCATCAGCTCGGACTGAACGCTCACGTTCCGTCACTGAGCTTAAATCGGCGGCGTCCCCTTAGCCTCGGACGTCGTCATGGGCTAGAATACGCGGCCCGACTGCTCCCCCTCCGAGGCTGTTCCGACGATGTTGATCCTGCGCGGCGCCCCCGCTCTTTCCGCCTTCCGTCACGGTAAGCTCCTGGCCCAATTGACCGATAAGGTCCCCGCTGTCAGCGGGTTGTACGCCGAGTTTGCTCATTTCGCCGAGGTATCCGGCACGCTTGGTGCGGACGAGCAGCAAGTACTGGCCCGGCTGTTGAAGTACGGCCCAAGCGTTCCGGTTCAGGAACCTGCAGGAAGGCTGTTTCTGGTCATTCCACGCTTCGGCACCATCTCGCCATGGTCGAGTAAGGCCAGCGACATTGCGCGCAACTGCGGCCTCGAGAAGATTCAGCGCATTGAGCGCGGCATTGCCTACTACGTCGAAGGCAATTTCTCGGAGGCCGATGCTGGCTTGGTCGCAGCGGCCCTGCACGACCGGATGACCCAGCTGGTGCTCGAGCAGTTCGAGGGTGCCGCGGATCTGTTTAGCCACGCACAACCCAAACCGCTGCGCGCGATCGATGTACTGGGCGGCGGCCGTGCCGCGCTGGAACAGGCCAATGTGGAGTTGGGTCTGGCTTTGGCCGAAGACGAGATCGATTACCTTGTTACCAGTTTCAACGGCCTTGGGCGTAACCCGCACGACATCGAGCTGATGATGTTCGCGCAGGCCAACTCGGAGCATTGCCGTCACAAGATTTTCAATGCCAGCTGGGACATCGACGGTGAAAGCCAGGAGAAGTCGCTGTTCGGCATGATCAAGAACACCTTTCAGATGCACGGCGAAGGCGTGCTGTCCGCTTACAAGGACAACGCCGCGGTCATCGTGGGTAGCGTGGCCGGACGTTTCTACCCGGACGCGGAAACGGGCGAGTACGCGGCGAACCAGCAGCCTGTGCATATCCTGATGAAAGTGGAAACACACAACCATCCGACTGCGATCGCGCCGTTCCCAGGCGCGGCCACTGGCTCGGGTGGCGAAATTCGGGACGAGGGCGCTACCGGGCGTGGCGCCAAGCCGAAGGCCGGCCTCACAGGATTCACCGTCTCCAACCTCAACATTCCTGGCTTCGAGCAGCCTTGGGAAGTGCCGTACGGCAAACCCGAGCGCATCGTGACGCCGCTCGACATCATGATCGAGGGGCCGCTGGGTGGCGCAGCGTTCAACAACGAATTCGGCCGTCCGGCCCTGAACGGTTATTTCCGGACCTTCGAGCAGACAATCAGCACCCCGCGAGGCGAAGAAGTGCGGGGTTACCACAAGCCGATCATGCTGGCTGGCGGCATGGGCAACATCCGTGAAGATCATGTTCAGAAAGCCGAGATCTCGGTTGGCGGAAAACTGATCGTGCTCGGTGGCCCGGCGATGCTCATCGGTTTGGGTGGCGGCGCAGCCTCGTCCATGGCGACTGGCAGCAGCTCGGCCGATCTCGACTTCGCATCGGTGCAGCGTGACAACCCTGAGATGGAGCGTCGCTGCCAGGAAGTGATCGATCGCTGCTGGCAACTCGGCGACAAGAACCCGATCAAGTTCATTCACGACGTCGGTGCCGGCGGCCTGTCCAACGCCTTCCCGGAACTGGTCAATGACGGCGGTCGTGGCGGTCGTTTCGAACTGCGCAACGTGCCTAACGATGAGCCTGGCATGGCGCCCCATGAGATCTGGTGCAACGAATCCCAGGAGCGATATGTACTGTCAGTCGATGCGGTGGACCTCGAGCGTTTCGAGGACATCTGCAAGCGTGAGCGCTGCCCCTTCGCCGTAGTCGGCGAAGCCACGGCCGAGCCGCACCTGACGGTGGCCGACAGCCATTTTGGCAACAATCCGGTTGATATGCCGCTCAACGTCCTGCTCGGCAAAGCGCCGCGCATGCATCGCAGCGCTGTTCGCGAGGCCGAGTTGGGGGATGACTTTTCGCCTGATCAGGTCGACCTGTCCGAGGCGATCGATCGCGTACTTCACCACCCTGCAGTCGCCAGCAAGAGCTTCCTGATCACCATCGGCGATCGCAGCATCACCGGCATGGTCGCGCGCGACCAGATGGTCGGGCCCTGGCAGGTCCCGGTGGCTGATTGCGCAGTCACGGCAACCAGCTATGACGTTTACACCGGCGAAGCCATGGCCATGGGCGAGCGCACACCGCTGGCCCTGCTCGACGCACCCGCATCAGGCCGCATGGCCATCGGCGAAACACTGACCAACCTCGCTGCAGCACGTATCGAGAAGATTTCCGACATCAAACTTTCCGCCAACTGGATGGCCGCTGCTGGGCATCCGGGTGAGGATGCGCGCCTGTTCGACACAGTCAAGGCGGTTGGCATGGAGCTGTGTCCGGAGTTGGGCATTACCATTCCGGTCGGCAAGGACTCCATGTCGATGAAGACCCGCTGGACCGAAGAGGGCGTAGACAAGTGCGTGACCTCGCCGCTCTCGCTGGTTGTGTCCGGCTTTGCCCCGGTTGTTGATGTCCGCCAGACCCTGACGCCGCAGCTGCGTCTGGACAAGGGCGAAACTGATCTGATCCTCATCGACCTGGGCCGCGGCCAGAACCGTATGGGCGCGTCCATCCTGGCGCAGGTCTACGGCCAGATGGCGCGTCAGGCGCCGGATGTCGACGATGCGGAGGATTTGCAAGCCTTCTTCGCCGTAATCCAGGGGTTGAATGCAGACGGGTTGTTGTTGGCTTACCACGACCGCTCCGACGGCGGTTTGCTGACCACTGCGCTGGAAATGGCGTTCGCCGGTCATTGCGGACTCAACCTCAATCTCGATTCGCTTGTTGAAGCGGCCACTCACATCCCGGCAGCGTTGTTCAACGAAGAGTTGGGGGCGCTGATCCAGGTTCGCCAGGGCGATACGGCAATCGTTCTCGCACAGTTCAGCGCGGCAGGCCTTGCCGATTGCGTTTCGGTCATCGGGCAGCCGGTCAACAACAGCCATGTGGCAATCAAGTTCGAGGGCGCAGATGTTTTCGCCGGTGATCGCCGTCTGCTTCAGCGGCAGTGGTCCGAGACGAGCTATCAGATCCAGCGTCTTCGGGACAATGTCGACTGTGCCGATCAGGAGTTCGACGCGCTGCTTGAAGAAGACAACCCGGGCTTGAGCGTTACCCTAGGTTTCGACGTGAACGACAATATCGCCGCGCCGTACATCAAGCGTGGCGTGCGGCCCGAGGTGGCGATCCTGCGTGAGCAGGGCGTCAATGGGCAGACTGAAATGGCGGCTGCGTTCGACCGAGCAGGTTTCGCCGCCGTCGACGTGCACATGAGCGACATCCTGTCGGGACGTATCAGTCTGGAGCGATTCAAGGGGCTGGTTGCGTGTGGCGGTTTCTCCTACGGCGACGTGCTAGGCGCTGGTGAAGGCTGGGCCAAATCGATTCTGTTCAATGGTCGCGCTCGCGAAGATTTCAGTGCGTTCTTTGAACGCAAGGACAGCTTTGCCCTTGGCGTCTGCAACGGGTGCCAGATGTTGTCGAACCTTCACGAACTGGTACCCGGCAGCGAGTCCTGGCCGCACTTCGTGCGTAACCGTTCCGAGCAGTTCGAAGCGCGTGTGGCGATGGTACAGATTCAGGATTCCCCGTCGATCTTCCTTCAGGGAATGGCCGGGTCGCGTCTGCCGATTGCCATTGCCCACGGCGAGGGTCACGCGGAATTCGAAAGCGAAGAAGCGCTGCTTGAAGCGGACTTGTCCGGGACGGTAGCGCTGCGCTACATCGACAATCATGGCAAGGTCACCGAGCGCTATCCGGCCAACCCTGGCGGCTCGCCGCGCGGCATTACGGGGCTCACCACGCGGGACGGACGCGTGACGATCATGATGCCGCATCCGGAGCGTGTATTCCGTGCCGTGACCAACTCCTGGCGCCCTGACGAGTGGCAGGAGGATGGCGGCTGGATGCGCATGTTCCGTAATGCCCGGGTCTGGGTAGACTGAGGTTGGATTAGGGTAGAGAGCCCGAAGCGTGCAAGCGTTTCGGGCTTTTTCTTGTCCGAAGACGAGCCGCCCCGCCATTGCTGAACCAAGCAGCGACGCCAACGTCTGATCTTGACCTGGGGCACCCAATACGCTCTGGACCTGAACACAATCCACTCGGTGGAGCGCATGCTCCGCCAACCGTTTCTGTGCGGAGATGTTGATGTACAAGCTGTGTTTCTATGTTCCAGAAAGCCATCTGGATGCAGTCAAGAAGGCGGTTTTCGCAGCGGGCGCCGGGCGTATTGGCGCTTACGATAGTTGTTGCTGGCAGGTGCTAGGTCATGGCCAATATCGCCCCCTGGAGGGCAGCACGCCGTTTCTCGGACAGCATGGCCAGGTCCAATCGGTATCCGAGTGGAAGGTTGAACTGGTGGTCGCTGATGAGCTGATCCACGATAGCGTTAAGGCGCTAAAGCACACTCATCCATATGAGACGCCAGCCTTTGAGGTGTGGCGACTATCCGATTTGCAGTTCTGATTGAATGATCTCCAAAGAAAGCCGAGTCACCATGGGTGACTCGGCTTTTTGCTTCATGGGGTCGATCAGACGCTAACGTTGAGGCGAACCTCGATATTCCCGCGTGTAGCGTTGGAATATGGGCAGACCTTATGCGCGGCTTCGGCCAGCTGCTCGGCTGTGGACTGCTCCAGGCCTGGCAGGCTGACGTTCAGCTCTACTTCAAGCCCGAAACCTCCAGGAATCTGGCCTATGCCAACCTGGGCAGCGACTGACGTATCGGCGGGAAGCGGTTGCTTTAGCTGGCTCGCGGCAAACTTGAGTGCGCCAATGAAGCAAGCCGAATATCCTGCGGCGAAGAGTTGCTCCGGGTTGGTGCCATCACCGCCTTGTCCGCCGAGCTCGCGGGGAGTGGACAGTTTTACGTCGAGCAGGCCGTCGGACGACGCAGCTCGGCCGTCGCGGCCTCCGGTTGCGGTGGCAGTGGCTGTATAGAGCGCCTTGATGCTTTGCATGATTCGCTTCCTTCGAGAACGAGTAGGCTGATTAACTTATAGCGATAATATTTAGCTCGCAAGGTAAATATCAGCATCTCTCGTGCTTATGCGGTTGGCATCAGAAGGGTAAGGCCAGCTAGCGGTCAGTCGCGAGCCAATAATGCGCTTCGAAGGGAAACGAGTTGATCGCGAAGTGCTAGCAACGCTTCGTGTGATTGCCCGGTGCATTCGAGCATGCAGGCGGGAAATTCACGAGCCTGTTCCTTCATTGCCCGTCCGGTCTCCGTGAGACGCAATTCGACCACTCGCTCGTCGCGGCTGCTGCGGGTCCGGCTGATGAGGCCTTCTCCTTCCAAACGTTTGAGCAGCGGAGTCAGGGAACCCGGCTCCGTCATGAGGCGAGCACTGATCTCGCTGACCGTGAGGCCGTCGCGCTCCCAGAGAACGAGCATGGCCAGGTACTGCGGGTAGGTCAGGCCGATGCTTTGTAGCAGCGGCTTGTAGGCTTTAGTCATCTGCAGCGAGGCAGAATACAGGGCGAAACACAGCTGATGGTCCAGCTGCAATTGCTCGTCTGAAGAGGGCTTCGTCATGGGTGGTCGAGTGGCAAGGAAATGGCTTTCACGGTAACGCGCAGCCTTGCTTGCTGCCAAGCTCGGCGCTCGTTCAGGGACGAATCTCTATCAGGGTGCCGTCTTTCACCAGGTTCCAGATTTCGCGCATGTCATCGTTCTTCAGGGCGATGCAGCCCTCAGTCCAGTCGAGCGTGTGGAAGTACCATTCGGGATACTCCTCATCGACCGGTGTGCCGTGCAACATGATCATGCTGCCCGGTTTCGCGCCTTCGCTGCTTGCGCGTGCCAGATCCTTCGGGTTCGGGTAGGAGATGTGCATCGCGAGGTTGTACTTGTCAGAGACTTTGCGCCAGTCGATCCAGTAAAGGCCTTCGGGGGTACGCTGGTCACCTTCGCGTTGTTTGGGCCCGGCTTGCTTGCCGAGGGAGACGCGGTAGCTCTTCATGCTGACGCCGCGGCTGATCAAATGAAGCTTGCGCTCGGACTTGACCACCAAGACCTTGTCGATGAAAGCCTCGTCAAGGACAGGGGCCGCGTTTGCAAAGGAAAGGGTGGCGAAACTAAAGCAGACAATCGCTAACAGCCAGCGCATTGGGGCGAATCCTGAATCCAAACTGCATCAGACCTGTCTGCGCGCCACCCGCATTGGCTCGATGGCTTCGTTGCGCACCGGGAAGGTCTGCTGCACCCGGTCGGCGAAGAAGTATTCTAGGGTACGGCCAACGGTCGGAAAAGCCAGCTCTGACCAAGGGATGTCGGCTTGTCGGAAAAGCCTGACTTCCAGACTTTCGTCTCCTGGAGAAAATCGCTCATCGACCAGCTCTGCGCGGAAGAACATGTAGACCTGGTTGATGTGCGGCAAGTCGAACAGCGTATAAAGCTGCAGATCGGAGACCCGGGCGCAGGCTTCCTCAAGTGTTTCCCGCGCTGCTGCCTGCTGTACGGTTTCGCCGTTTTCCATGAAGCCTGCAGGCAGCGTCCAGTATCCGCGTCGTGGTTCGATTGCGCGTCGGCAAAGCAACACATGTTCATCCCAGACGGGCAGGCAGCCAGCAACGATGCGTGGGTTTTGGTAGTGAATCGTATCGCAGGACGCACAGACGAATCGCCGTCTGTTGTCTCCGTCGGGCACCCGCTCAATGACCGAGTCGCCGCACTGGCTGCAAAATTTCATCACGACTCCTTCGTTTGCGTATTTCGTTCGGCCGGATTCGATAAGCGAGTGGCTATTGCTGAGAGCCGGCCTGTTGCGAAAAGTTTGCCAGCAACGATTGGCTTGGTCGAACCTGTCCACTTTCGCTGCGCCAGGGCGGCTGGATTTTGGCTTGGCCTGTCTTGGGCGCCTCGGTGATTCATGCCATGATGCCAGTCAAAGACAGAAAGAGAAGTTCCATGCTGGACAAGATTCTCCAACGGGTGCGTGATTACTCTCCGCATCTTCTGGAGCCGGAGGGCAGGATGCCCGAGGCGGCCGTACTGATGCCCATTACCCGCAGTGATTCGCCGGAACTGGTGCTGACGCTGCGCGCCAGTGGTCTTTCTACTCATGGTGGCGAGGTGGCGTTCCCCGGAGGGCGGCGCGACCCAGAGGATCGTGACCTGATCCATACCGCGCTGCGCGAAGCTGAAGAAGAGGTTGGACTGGCGCCTGGAATAGTGGAAATCGTTGGGCCTCTCAGCAGCCTGGTTTCGCTGCACGGTATTCATGTCACGCCTTTTGTCGGCATCGTGCCGGACTACGTCGAATATCGCGCCAACGATGCGGAGATTGCCTCAGTGTTCTCCGTGCCGCTGGATTTCTTCTGCCAGGATGCGCGTGAAGTGACCCACCGGATCGACTATCAGGGCGGTGCTTGGTACGTCCCGTCTTACCGATATGGCGAATACAAAATCTGGGGGCTGACAGCGATCATGATCGTCGAGTTGGTCAACCTGATATATGACGCCGGGATCGAAATGCGTCGGCCTCCCGCGTCCTATATCGATCTGAGTCAGAAGAGGTCATAACCGTGAAATATCGCTTGGGTGATTCCCTCGTTGAAACCCATCCGCAGAGCTGGGTAGCGCCAAATGCAACGCTGGTCGGCAAGATTCGCCTGGAGGCTGGTGCCAACGTCTGGTTTGGTGCGGTGCTGCGGGGTGACAACGAGCTGATCCATATCGGTGCAAACAGCAACGTCCAAGACGGCAGTGTCATGCATACCGACATGGGCTATCCGCTGACGCTGGGGACCGGCGTTACCGTCGGCCATAACGCCATGCTGCACGGCTGCACCGTCGGCGATTACAGTCTGGTGGGGATCAACGCCGTTATCCTCAACGGCGCGAAGATCGGCAAGTATTGCATCATCGGCGCTAATACCTTGATCGCCGAAGGCAAGGAAATTCCGGACGGTTCCTTGGTGGTCGGTTCGCCAGGCAAGGTGGTGCGCGAATTGACCGACCAGCAGAAGAAAATGCTCGAAGCGAGCGCGGCGCATTATGTACATAACGCCCAGCGCTATGCGCGTGATCTGGCGGAGCAGGACGATTGACTGCAGACGAAAAGCCGGTTGCATCACCCTGTGTAAGTGTTTGTGCGTTGAACGACGACGATATCTGCACGGGCTGCCAGCGCAGTATTGACGAGATTCGTCGCTGGGGGCGGATGGATAATCCCGAGCGGCGACAGGTACTGCTGCGTTGTCATGAGCGCGCGCTCCAAAGTGGTCTGCTGTTCTAGCGCTGAAGCACAGCACCTTGCTGATCGTCTTTTTCTTTTTGTACAACGAGGAATGTCATGCCCCGAATTGGTACGCCGTTATCGGCCAGCGCTACCCGCGTGCTGCTCTGTGGTTCTGGTGAGCTCGGCAAGGAGCTGGCGATCGAGCTTCAGCGTCTGGGTGTGGAGGTCATCGCGGTAGACCGTTACGCCAACGCCCCAGCCATGCAGGTTGCGCACCGTCACCATGTGATCGACATGCTCGATGGTGCAGCGTTGCGGGGCGTCATCGAACAGGAAAAGCCGCACTTTATCGTTCCTGAAATCGAGGCGATCGCCACTGCGACGCTAGTGGATCTGGAGCGTGAGGGCTATACCGTTATTCCTACGGCGCGGGCCGCACAGCTCACCATGAACCGGGAAGGTATCCGCCGGCTGGCCGCTGAGGATCTCGCGCTACCAACCTCGCCATACCGTTTCGCTGATTCGCTGGAGGAGTGCCGTTCAGCGGTCTCTGCGCTCGGCTTTCCCTGTCTGATCAAGCCTGTCATGAGCTCCTCGGGCAAGGGGCAATCGGTTCTGCGCAGTGAGGCTGATCTCCTCGAGGCCTGGGAATATGCCCAGGCCGGTGGCCGAGCAGGGAAGGGGCGCGTGATCGTCGAAGGCTTCATCGATTTCGATTATGAAATTACGTTGCTGACCGTTCGGCATGCGGGCGGGACCACCTTCTGTCCTGCGGTGGGACATCGGCAGGAAAGGGGTGACTATCAGGAGTCGTGGCAGCCGCAACCGATGACGGCTGCAGCGATGGTCGAGGCCGAGCGAATTGCCCTGGCGGTCACCGGCGCATTGGGCGGGCGCGGCATCTTTGGTGTCGAGCTGTTTATCAAGGGCGACAAGGTCTGGTTCTGCGAGGTTTCACCAAGGCCGCATGATACGGGCCTGGTAACCCTGATATCTCAGGACCTGTCCGAGTTCGCCTTGCATGCGCGAGCGATCCTTGGACTGCCAATTCCGGCGATCCGCCAGTTCGGCCCGTCTGCTTCCGCCGTGGTGCTGGTGGAGGGCGAATCCGATCAGGTGAGCTTCGGCAATCTGGCTGCTGCGTTGGCCGAGCCGGATACCGCGCTACGGTTGTTCGGCAAGCCGGGCGTCAGTGGGCAGCGGCATATGGGTGTTGCGCTGGCTCGTGACGCATCGATAGAGGCGGCGCGTGGTAAGGCGTTGCGGGCGGCCTCGGCGGTTGATGCAAAGCTATAGTTACCCTGGCTCGCCATTGAGGCGCCGGTTATTGAGTGTCGCTTTTTGATTCCTCTGGCGCCTCGATTACCCAGGCCCGCACGCTTTTGACGCGGTTGTCCGCAGCCTGCAGGATCTCGAGTCGGTACTGGTTGATCTGCAGGCATATCCCACTATCCGGGATGTGTTCGAGTGCCTCTGTAATCAACCCGTTGAGCGTCTTGGGGCCGTCGCAGGGTAGCTGCCAACCCAGGGCGCGGTTGACTTCACGCAAATAGGCGGCGCCGTCGATTACCAGGGTGCCGTCGTCCTGCGGGTGTATGTCCGGGCTGCGCAACGCGTCCTGATTGCTGAATTCGCCGACGATCTCTTCGAGAATGTCTTCCAGGGTCACGATTCCCAGCACATCACCATACTCGTCGACGACAATGCCGATCCGGCGTTTTTGCTTCTGGAAGTTGACCAATTGGGTGGAGAGGGGGGTGTTCTCCGGAATGAAGTAAGGGTCGTTGCATGCTTCCAGCAGGCTTTCTCGGGTCAGCTGATCATGGCTGAGCAGGCGCGCAATCTGGCGCATGTGCACGATGCCTTCGATCTGGTTGATGTCCTTGCGAAACACGGGAAGGCGGGTATGAGGTGTCGTGCGCAATTGAGCCACGATGGTTTCGAGGTCATCTTCCAGGTCTATGCCGGCGACCTCGTTACGCGGAATCATGATGTCGTCGACGGTCACCCGTTCCAGGTCGAGGATACCGAGCAGCATGCTTTGCCGTTTCATCGGCATGTCACTTCCCGATTCATGGACCACGCTACGCAGTTCTTCCGTGGACAGGCTGTCACTACCTTTGTTGGTCAGATCAACACCGAGCAGCCTGAGCAATCCATTGCTGATCCAATTGAGCAACGCCACCAGCGGATACAGTACCTTTTGTAGCATCAGCAGCGGGAGGCTGACAGGGTAGGCAACTGCTTCAGGTCGCAGGGCTGCGAGGGTTTTTGGTGTTATTTCCCCGAAAATCAGCAGGACTATCGTCAGACCGACGGTTGCGATCGCAATCCCGGCCTCCCCCCACAGCTTGATGGCTAGGACGGTGGCAATGGCAGAAGCGAGGATGTTGACGAAGTTGTTGCCGACCAGGATGGTTCCGAGCAGCCTGTCTGGCCGCTCAAGCAGGGCGCTAGCGCGTTTTGCTCCGCGGTGTCCTTCCTTGGCCTGGTGGCGCAGGCGATAGCGGTTGAGACTGAGCATTCCGGTTTCAGAGCTGGAAAAGAAAGCCGAGCACAACAGCAGGAAGACCAGCATGCCGAGCAGAAAGCCGGGGTGTAAATTTTCCACGTAGTGGTCCTAGATGTGCAGAATGAATTCGCGGACCAGCTTGCTGCCGAAGTAAGCCAGCATCAGCAAGCAGAAGCCTGCCAGTGTCCAGCGGATGGCCTTGTAGCCGCGCCAGCCTAGCTGATGGCGGCCCCATAGCAGCAGGCCGAAGACCACCCAGGCGACCACCGACAGCAGCGTTTTGTGTACCAGATGCTGGGCAAACAGGTTATCGAGGAAGATCCAGCCGGAAATGAGCGATGCTGACAACAGTAGCCAGCCGGCTAGCAGGAAGCCGAACAGCAGGCTTTCCATGGTCTGCAGTGGAGGGAAGTTCTTGATCAGGCCGGACGGGTGCTTGTGCTTGAGATGATGATCCTGCAGCAGCAATAGCAACGATTGAAACACGGCGATCGTGAGCATCCCGTAGGCAAGGATGGAAAACAGAATGTGCGCCAGTATCCCCGGCTGCTCGGCGATGGCGGGTGCCGTGCCGGACGGTGCAAACTGGGCGAACAGCACCGTCAGGCAGCCGAGGGGGAAGAGCAGCAGCAGCAGATTTTCGACAGGCATTCGGTAAAGCGCGAGCAGGATCAGCAGAATCACGGCCGCAGCAATCAAGCTCGAGGCGGTGAAGAAGTCCAGGTGCAGGCCGCTCGGTGACAACAACTGGATGAATAGACTCACCCCGTGTGCAACGAGCGCCAAGGCGCCCAGGATAAGAAGCAGACGCTTGTCCGGCACGGTGCGTTGCGCCAGGCGCAGGCCCTGGTATCCGGTGACGCCAGCATAGAGGCAGGCGGCAGCTAGGCTCGGGAGCAAAGGGTGCATAGGTCTGTTAGTAGGCTCGAAAGGCGCTGAGTGTGGCATAAACACCGGGTGCGCAAAAGTACACGGTTGGCTGCCGGTACTGCCGTGGCGCGGGTCAATGGGCGGACAACCGACAGGTGGCGGTGCTCCTGGCAGGTATGGATTTGTCCTGCTCGATGAAAAGCACGGGCGGCGGGGTACCGGCCTGGGGCATGCAGCTTCTATAATCGGCGCCTTAACCACACCCAGCGTGGAAAACGGCACATGTTTGAAAACCTAACCGACCGCCTCTCACAGACGCTTCGCCATGTTACTGGCAAGGCCAAACTGACCGAGGACAATATCAAGGACACCTTGCGCGAAGTTCGCATGGCATTGCTAGAAGCCGATGTCGCGCTGCCCGTGGTCAAGGAGTTCGTCGCCAGGGTCAAGGACAGGGCAGTCGGCACGGAAGTCTCCAAGAGCCTGACGCCCGGTCAGGCCTTTGTGAAGATCGTTCGCGCCGAGCTGGAAGAGCTGATGGGCGCTGCCAACGAAGACCTCGATCTCAGTGTGGTGCCGCCCGCTGTGGTGCTGATGGCCGGCCTGCAGGGTGCGGGTAAGACGACCACGGTCGGCAAGCTGGCAAGGTTCCTCAAAGAGCGCAAGAAGAAGTCGGTGCTGGTGGTTTCAGCCGACGTCTATCGCCCAGCAGCAATCAAACAGCTGGAGATGCTCGCGACGGAAGTAGGGGTGACTTTTTTTCCTTCCGATACCAGCCAGAAACCCGTGGAAATCGCACTGGCGGCGATTCGTGAGGCCAAGCTCAAATACATCGATGTGGTGCTCGTCGATACGGCCGGCCGGCTAGCCATCGATGCTGAAATGATGGCCGAGATCCAGGCAGTTCATGCGGCGATCAAGCCGGCCGAGACACTGTTCGTGGTTGACGCCATGACGGGGCAGGACGCTGCGAATACTGCTAAGGCGTTCGGTGAGGCGCTCCCTTTGACCGGTGTGGTGCTGACCAAGGTCGACGGCGACGCGCGCGGTGGCGCTGCCCTGTCGGTGAGACATATCACGGGTAAGCCGATCAAGTTTCTCGGCATGGGCGAGAAGAGTGATGCGCTCGAGCCGTTTCATCCGGACCGGATCGCCTCCCGAATCCTGGGCATGGGCGATGTGCTCAGCCTGATCGAGCAGGCTGAGCAGACGCTCGATCGGGAAAAGGCCGAGAAGCTCACCAAGAAGCTGAAGAAGGGCAAAGGTTTTGATCTGGAAGATTTCCGTGATCAGCTTCAGCAAATGAAAAACATGGGTGGCCTAGGCGGCTTGATGGATAAACTGCCATCAATCGGCGGTGTGAATCTGTCGCAAATGGGCAATGCGCAGGGCGCGGCGGAGAAGCAGTTCAAGCAGATGGAGGCCATCATCAACTCGATGACGCCTGTTGAGCGGCGCAACCCGGACATCATCAGCGGTTCGCGCAAGCGGCGCATCGCCATGGGCTCCGGCACGCAAGTGCAAGATATTGGTCGTCTGATCAAGCAGCACAAGAAAATGCAGAAAATGATGAAAAAGGTCAGCGGCAAAGGCGGCATGGCGAAAATGATGCGCGGCATGGGCGGCATGTTTCCAGGCGGCGGCGGAATGCCCAAGTTCTAAAGTTTCGAGTGTTTCAGCGGGTTCTTCCACCGGGGCCTGCTGAGGCTGGACAGGCCTGCAGTCGAGGCTTGAGATTGTTTTTGAAAAAGCCATTTGCAAAAGTCCGGATAATCCTTAGAATATGCGGCCTTTCGGGCCTTGAGCCCTGCATTCAGATTTGCTGTACCGACTACAGGAACGATGTTCACATGGTAACTATTCGTCTCGCCCGTGGCGGCTCCAAGAAGCGCCCTTTCTACCACCTGACCGTGACCAACAGCCGCAA
>Ga0070754_10000179_pt1 | contig 66338 bp, 66 predicted proteins | sample VirMetDEL_Sep_01_FD_75181 | JGI IMG/M metagenome (GOLD analysis project Ga0070754, IMG submission 75181) | Aqueous microbial communities from the Delaware River and Bay under freshwater to marine salinity gradient to study organic matter... | ecosystem: Environmental > Aquatic > Marine >...
CCTGATGCTCGCCCAGCAGGTCGACCATGCGCGAGCTGTCGTACTCGTTCATCTGGCAACCGTGGGTTTCGATATAGAGCTTCTTGGTCATGGCACTGTCTGAGGTGGTTAAAAAATGACCGCGCATTATAGGCCTGTGCCAAAGTGGATGCTACCGCTCAGTTCCCGTAGCCTGGATGCAATCCGGGGCTTTGCGTCGTCCATCCCCGGATTGCATCCGGGCTACGCTTGCTGGGCTGTGCTATCCTGCGCGCCCCGTTTTTCCTGACTTCGAGTCTTCATGAGCAAGCGCGATCCCATCTACAAGGTGATTTTCCTCAACCAGGGCCAGGTGTACGAGATGTATGCCAAACAGATCTATCAGAGCGATCTGTGGGGCTTTCTGGAGGTGGAGGAATTCGTCTTCGGCGAACGCAGTCAGTTGGTGGTCGACCCCAGCGAGGAGAAGCTCAAGGCGCAGTTCGAAGGTGTGGTGCGCAGCTTCGTGCCGATGCACGCGATCATCCGTATCGATGAGGTGGAGCGTTTGGGCACGGCGAAGATCAGCGAAGCCAAGGGCGGCGGCAACGTGATGCCGTTCCCCATGCCGATGCCGGACAAGTAAGTCCGGAGCCCTAGGGGCGCCGCGCGCGCCCGCGTTTTTAGGGCAGCGGCGAGAAGGGGGAGCGGCCTTCGGCGGTCTGTAGTTCCAGCAGGTAGCTGCGGAAGATCTGTCCCAGCACCTGGCTGGCGATTTCCAGTTCGTCGCGACGCATCTGTGCCGATACCAGGTCGGCACTGTCCATGGCTTCGTCCGAGCCATTGACCGACGCCATCTTCAGCACGATGTAAGCCTGCACATTGTTGGCCGGTACGCCTTCGCCCCGGAAGAACATGGTGCCTAGGCGCAGTTGCGCTTCGGCGTGCCCTTGCAGCGAGGCGCGTTCGAACCAGGTCAGGGCCTGCTTGAGGTCGCGCGGGGTACGCTTGCCGTCGTAGTAGTACTCACCCAGCTCATAGGCCGCCTGCATGCTGCCGGCGCGCGCCATTTCCTGGCAACTGGCCAGGGCGTCGGGCATCTCTTCGGGGGAGGCGTTCAGGGCACAGCTGCCGCTGGCCGGGATCAGCAGGGAGTTGCCGCCTGCGAACGCAAACAGCGGGAGGAAAAGCAACAGGCAGCCCAGGGACAGGGTGCGGCCGGTGCGGTTCATCTGGATAACGGGACCTCGGCAGTTCAGGGCGGGTGACGTGCCCGGCCGGCGCAAGGCGTGCCGGCCGTCGCATTATGGAATAAACCGGGGGCTTGTTACAAAGGCTTTACCGGGCTGTTTTTTGGCTTCCTGCTTCGCTCTACCGCCTGCATCCATGCAGTCGTCGCCGACGATTTTCAGCGGTCTGTTAACCGCTCTGTCGCTTCGCGCTTGCCGGCAGGCTCAGCAGCAGCCAGGCCAGCAGCGGGTAGGCCGGTGCCAGCAGCAGATGGAACAGGTCGACGCGGCGCAGCGGCCCGATCATGCCCTCGCTGCCAACTGCCAGGCCAGCCAGCAGAAACAGGCCCGCCGCCACGGCAGCGATGATCGCAGGTGCACGGCGTGGCCATTGCACGGTGCCGGCATAGAGGATCAGTACCAGCGTGGCCAGGTTCAGCGCCAGGCGGTAGTCCTCCAGATAACCCAGTTGACGGAACAGCTCGAAGAACGCGCACAGTCCGAGCAGGATGCGCCCCCAGTTCGGTCGGCTCCAGGCCCAGCCGCGGCCCAGCGCCAGAGCGGCGGCGCCGAGCAGGGGCAGGCCGAGAAAACTGCTGGCTTGCGTGAGCCACAGATGTGCGGGTTGCCAGCTTGGGTCGAAACCGTAGCGAATCACACCGACGCTGGCTGCCGCTGCTGGCAGCAGAAAACCGAGCAGGGCGCAGAACAGCGCTGGCTGATCGCCCTCGCCGTAGCGCCCGCGTGCCCGGCCGATCAGCCAGGCGCAGGCGGCGCACGCCTGTGCCAGCAAGGCATCGGTGAAGGCGGTGCTGTATTGCATCAGGTTTTTTTCAGCTCGGCGAAAGCGCGCTCGGCGGCGGCGAAGGTGATTTCCAGCTCCTTGTCACCGTGGGCGATGGAGGTGAAGCCGGCCTCGAAGGCGCTCGGCGCCAGGTACACGCCGCCATCGAGCATCAGGTGGAAGAAGCGGTTGAAGCGCGCGCTGTCGCTGGCCATCACATCGGCGAAGGTGACGACGTCGTCGGCACCGCTGAAGTACAGGCCGAACATGGCCCCGGCTTGCGTGGTGACGAAGGGAACGCCGGCCGCATCGGCACGCTCCTGCAGGCCCGCGAGCATGCGCGAGGTGTAGTCGCTGAGCTCGGTGTGGAAGCCCGGGCGGCTGATCAGCTTGAGGGTGGTCAGGCCGGCGGCCATGGCCAGCGGGTTACCTGACAGGGTGCCGGCCTGGTAGACCGGGCCGAGCGGGGCGATGCATTCCATGATCGCGCGCTTGCCGCCGAAGCAGCCCACCGGCATGCCGCCGCCGATGATCTTGCCGAAGGTGGTCAGGTCCGGAGTGACGCCGTAGTGCGCCTGGGCGCCACCGAGGGCGACGCGGAAACCGGTCATCACTTCGTCGAAGATCAGCACCACGCCATGCTTGTCGCACTGCTCGCGCAGGCCTTCGAGGAAGCCCGGCGCTGGCGGTACGCAGTTCATGTTGCCGGCCACTGGCTCGACGATGATGCAGGCGACTTCCTGGCCGACCTGGGCCAGGCACTCGGCCACGGCGGCGATGTCGTTGAACGGCAGGGTCAGGGTGTGCTTGGCGAAGGCCGCCGGCACGCCCGCGGAGTTCGGCACGCCCTGGGTCAGCAGACCGGAGCCGGCCTTGACCAGCAGGCTGTCGGAGTGACCGTGGTAGCAGCCTTCGAACTTGATGATGCTGTCGCGGCCGGTATAGCCACGGGCCAGGCGGATGGCGCTCATGGTCGCCTCGGTGCCGGAGCTGACCATGCGCACCATTTCCATCGACGGCACCAGGCCGCAGACCAGCTCGGCCATTTCGGTTTCCAGAGCGGTCGGCGCGCCGTAGGACAGGCCGTGTTCCAGCTGGCGGCGCACCGAATCGAGTACGTCCGGGTGGCTGTGGCCGAGGATCATCGGGCCCCAGGAGCCGACGTAGTCGACGTAACGCTTGTCGTCTTCGTCGACGACATAGGCGCCAGCGGCGTGCTTGAAGAACAGCGGGGTGCCGCCGACGCTGCGGAAGGCGCGCACCGGCGAGTTGACGCCGCCGGGGATGTGTTTCTGGGCGTTGGCGAAGAGGATCTCGGAGCGGGACATGACGGGTTCTCTCTGCAAAAGGGTCAATCGAACAGCGCGGCGAAGGCGCGGGCGCGGTCTTCTACCTCGAGGGCGGAGTCCGCAGCGAACAGGGCGTGGATCACGGCGACCATGCTGGCGCCGCGGGCGATGAGGCCTGGCGCGGTGCCTAAGGTCACACCGCCGATGGCGACGATGGGCTGGGCAAAACGCGCGCGCGCTTCATCCAGCAGCTCCGCGGTGGCAGCCGGGGCGCCAGGTTTGGTGTTGGAGTTGAAGAAGCGGCCGAAGGCGATATAGCTGGCGCCTTCGGCGACTGCGCGTTCGGCCAGCTCCAGCTGGGCATGGCAGGTGCCGCCGATCACGGTATCGGCACCGAGGCGGGCACGGGCGGCGGCCAGCGAGCCGTCGCTTTGCCCCAGGTGCAGGCCAACGTCCAGGCGTGCGGCCAGCTCCAGGTCATCATTGATGATCAGCGTGGCGCCGTGGCGCTGGCACAGCTCGGCCAGGGCCTGGGCTTCATCGAAGCGGCGCGCTGCGTCGGCGGATTTGTCGCGGTATTGCAGCAGGCTCGCGCCGCCGCGCAAGGCAGCTTCGGCGTAGGGCAGCAGCTTGCCGCCGGCCAGCAGCGGGGTGTCGGTAATGGCGTAGAGGCCGTGCAGGCTCATTGGCCGTAATCCAACGGCAGGCGGCGCGGCACGTACTGGCCGTGGCCGGGTTGCTCGGCGTCACGCAGGGTGCACCAGGTGTAATCGAGGGCGCTCTTCACTGCGCTGACCAGTTCCTGTCCGAGGGCCAGGCGACCGGCCAGAGTGCTGGCCAGGGTGCAACCGGAGCCATGGTAGCTACCGGGCAGGCGCGCGCAGGTGAAGGTATGACGGCTGCCGTCGCGGCAGTACAGGCGGTTGTGCACTTCGGCTTCGTCACCGTGGCCGCCAGTGATCAGCAGGTGCTCGATGAACGGCAGCAGCTTGTCGGCGCACTCGTCGGCGCTGCCTTGCGGCAGTTCGGCGAGGATGCGTGCTTCCGGCAGGTTCGGTGTGGCGATGGTGGATGCGGCGAACAGGCGCTCGCGCATGGCATAGCCGACGTCTTCCTTGCCCAGCGAGCCGCCGCCGCCAGCGCGCAGCACCGGGTCGCAGACCAGTGGGACGCCGGGTAGCTGGCTCATCACCTCAAGCACGGTGTCGACCATCTCCACCGAGCCAAGCATGCCCAGCTTGACGGCTGCGACGGGCATATCGGCGATCACGGCGCGGGCCTGGGCCAGTACCCAGTCACGGTCGAGTACGCGGAAATCGCTGACGTTGACGGTATCCTGCACGGTCAGGGCGGTCACCGTCGGGGCGGCGTGGCAGCCTTGGGCCAGCAGGGCTTCGATGTCGGCCTGCAAACCGGCACCACCGCTCGGGTCGTGGCCGGACATGCAGAGCACTACGGGGCGGAAGTTTGGCGTTTTCATGGTGCGCGAGCTTATCACTAACCGCCTGTCGGTCGCTGCATGCCATGGCGCTGGGCAGCCGTTGTGATTGTCGCAGGCATCGAAGCTGGCCAGTCTGGGAATGGCATCATTCCGGGCCACCACCTCGGGTTGCATCGAACGAGCGCTGTGCTCCATGCCGGAGCGCGCGCCTCGGTGCCTCCGAGCTGAAGCCGTGGCGGGGTGTCTGCCTGGCCGTACCTGGCTGCGACTATGGTCTACACACTGCTGAAACTGCCGCCTGAATCTGGAAAAGCGTCCCAACAGTCCCTAGAGTAGAGCGATTCGAATATAAGTCTGCCGTGCGTGACGGCGCCATCCGATGGGCTAATGGGGGCCTGGGCGTCGTTCGACAGGGTTTTGGAGTTGTATGTACCGGCTGCTCCTGCTCATCCTGAGCCTCGTTCTTCCCTCGCTTGTGGGCGCCGTTACCTTCGACGAACAGACGCGTGCGCTGCCGCTGGGACAGAGCATGTACGTGTTCGAGGACGTGCGTGGCGACGCCAGCATCGACGATATCGCCTCGCCGGCCGTGCAAGGCAGCTTCCGTCTGCATGACAAGCCGGTGCTCAATGCCGGCTATTCGCGTTCGGTATTCTGGCTGCGCCTGGACCTGCATTACCTGCCTCACAAGGCGCGGGGCGCGCGCAACTGGTTGCTGGAACTGGCCTATCCGCCGCTCGATCACCTGGAACTGTATCTGCCGGATGAGACGGGCGGCTTCGCCCTGGCTCAACGCACTGGCGATGCGTTGCCGTTCGACAGCCGGCAGATCCGCCAGAACAACTACCTCTTCGAGTTGAGCCTCGAGCCTAACCAGGAAAAACGCATCTACCTGCGCCTGGAAAGTCAGGGCTCGATCCAGGCGCCGCTGACCCTCTGGGCACCCAATGCCTTTCTGGAAGAGCAGCCGGGGCGCATCTACGTGCTCGGTATCATCTACGGCGTGTTGCTGGTGATGCTGTTCTATAACCTGTTCATCTTTCTCAGTGTCCGCGACACCAGTTACCTCTATTACATTCTCTATATCGCCTCGTTCGGCCTCTATCAGATCTCGGTCAACGGTGCCGGCATCGAGTATTTCTGGCCCGACAACCCCTGGTGGGCCAACGCTGCGACTCCTTTCCTGATTGGTTCGGCGGCGCTGTTCGGCTGTCAGTTCGCGCGCAGCTTCCTGCACACCTCGGAGCACAGTCCCTGGGTCGACCGCCTGTTGCTGCTGCTGATGGCCTGTGGCGCGGGGGTCATGATCCTGGCGCTGTGCCTCAGTTACGCGACGGCGCTGCGCCTGGCGACCTACCTGGCCCTGCTGTTCACCGTGGTGATCTTCGCCGCCGGCATCCTCGCCTGGCTGCGTGGCATGCGTGTGGCGCGCTACTTCATCTTCGCCTGGAGCGCCTTTCTCATCGGTGGCATCGTCAACACCCTGATGGTGCTGGGCTATCTGCCCAACGTCTTTTTCACCATGTATGCCAGCCAGATCGGTTCGGCGCTGGAAGTGGGCCTGCTGTCGCTGGCACTGGCCGATCGCATCAACGCAATGAAGGAGGAGCGCACGCGCATCCTGCAGGAAGCCGGCCGCAAGCTCGAAGCGTTGAACCAGGAACTGGCCGACAGCAACCGGTTCAAGGACGAGTTCCTTGCCACCGTCACCCACGAGTTGCGCACGCCGATGAATGGCGTGATCGGCTCGCTGGAGCTGATGCAGACGGTGAAGATGGACATCGAGCTGGAGCAGTACCAGAAGACCGCGGCGGCGTCCGCACGCGACATGATGCGTATGGTCAACGACATCCTCGCCCTGACCGAACTGCAGGCCGGCAAGCTCTACCCGCGGCGTGAGGCGTTCAGCCTGCGCGGACTGTTCGACGGCCTGCGCGCCCAGTACGCGCCGCGTGCGGAAGAGAAGGGGCTGACCTTCACCCTGGAACTGGATGACCACCTGCCCGATACCCTGGAGGGCGACGCGGCCAAACTGGCTCAGGCCCTGGGTTACCTGCTGGACAACGCCATCAAGTTCACCAGCGACGGGGGCGTGGTCCTGCAGGTGGGCCGTGCCGGCAGCGTGGGCAGCAGTCTGCCGCTGAGCGTGGTGGTCAGCGACAGCGGGATCGGTTTCACCCATGAAGGCGACCTGTATCAGCGCTTTCATCAGCTCGACGGCTCCATGACCCGCAAGTACGGCGGCCTCGGCATCGGCCTGGCGATCTGTCGCCAGTTGGTCGACCTGCTCGGCGGCAGCCTCAGTCACGAGTCGCAGCCTGGCGTCGGCAGCCGCTTTCGCCTCAACGTGCCGCTGACCCTGCCGGAGCAGCAGGCGGCGCCGGCTGCGCGTCCGCCGCGCGCACCGACTGGCACGGTGCAGCGCCAGGCGCAGCAGTGCACGGTGCTGATTGTCGAGGACAACGCGATCAACCAGCTGGTAACCCGCGGCATGTTGCTCAAGCTCGGCTACCGGGTGCGCACCGCCGACAACGGTGCCGAGGCGCTGGAGCTGCTGCGCGGCGAAACCGTCGACGCCGTGCTGCTGGACTGCCAGATGCCGGTGATGGACGGCTTCGCCACCTGCCGGGCGATCCGTGCGCTGCCAGGTTGCGTCGAGTTACCGGTGCTGGCGATCACGGCGCATAGCCACAGCGGCGACCGTGAGCGCTGCCTGGCCGCAGGCATGAGCGATTACCTGGCCAAACCGGTGAAGTTCGAGGAGCTGCGCATCCTCCTGCATGAATGGGTGCTGTGCCATGCCGCTACGGTTTCCGGCGGTTCCGCGCCGGCCTGAGCGGCGGCCTGCTCCAGCTCGTCTGCTTCCCGATTCAGCGGCAGGTTTGGCCGGATAGCCTCTTTAGCCATGGTCTGAATCCTGATTCACTGCATACATGTGAATCAGGATTCAGACCATGGCTTATCGCATCACTGAAGCTCGACTCGACCGCGATCATGCGCAGCGCCAGCGCATCCTCGATTGTGCCTTGCTGCGGGTGGCCGCGGGTGGTTTCGCCGCCCTGACCATGCAGGCACTGGCCGATGATGTCGGTATCGCCACCGGCAGTCTGTACCGGCACTTTCGCAGCAAGGGCGAACTGGCCGCCGAAGTCTTCGCCGCTGCCAGCCAGCGAGAGGTCGACGCCCTGGCTGCCGCCTTTCGTGGTCCGGGGCGTGCCAGCGAGCGCCTGCGCATCGGTCTGGAACAGTTCGCCGCCCGCGCCTGGCACAGCCGCCGCCTGGCCTTCGCGCTGATCGCCGAGCCGGTCGATCCGGAGGTCGACGAGCAGCGCCTGCTCTATCGCGAAGCCTACGCCGAGCTGTTCATCGATTTGCTGGAGGAGGGCGCCGCTGCCGGCGAGTTTCGCCTCGAGCAGATCGGTCTTACGGCGGCCTGCCTGGTCGGTGCGATTGCCGAGGCGCTGGTCGGCCCCCTGTCGCCACCTGCCCGCGCCGCTCGCGAAGCGGGTAGGCCCACCCTGGAGCTGGCGCAGGTCAGCGCCAGCCTTGCCACCTTCTGCCTGCGCGCCGTCGGCGCCGAGGAGCTCACGCGATGAACCACAGCCTGAATGCCGAAACCCACGAGGTGTTCAACCAGGTGCCGAGCCTGGACGGTGCCAACCTGTATCGCCTCGACCTGCCCTTGCAGGAGTGGACTCGTCGTTACGACGGCGGCTGGGCCGACGAGCGCCTGAGCGCCTATGGCGCGCTGACCGGCGGCGCCCTGATGCAGGCCGGCTTTCTCGCCAACGAGAACAAACCGGTGTTCAAGAGCCATGATCGTTACGGCAATCGCATTGACCTGGTGGAGTTTCACCCGGCCTATCACGAGCTGATGCGCACGGCGGTCGAGCATGGCTTGCCGTCGCTGCCCTGGACCGATCCGCGCGCCGGTGCCCATGTCGCCCGCGCCGGCCTGACCTACCTGCACAGCCAGGCCGAGGCGGCCAGCGGCTGCCCGCTGACCATGACCTTCGCTGCGGTGCCAGCCATTCGCTTGCAGCCCAACGTGGCCGAGCAATGGCTGCCGAAGATCCTCTCCACCGAGTACGACCCGCGCAACCTGCCGATGGAGCAGAAGGCCGGCGTCACCATCGGCATGGCCATGACCGAGAAGCAGGGCGGCACCGACGTGCGCGCCAACACCACCCGCGCCTATCCCATCGGCCTGGGCGGGCCGGGGCAAGGCTACGAGCTGGTCGGTCACAAATGGTTCTGCTCGGCGCCGATGTGCGACGCCTTCCTTACCCTGGCTTACACCGACAAGGGGCTGTCGTGTTTCCTGCTGCCGCGTCATCGCCCGGACGGTACGCGTAACGCGTTCTACATCCAGCGCCTGAAGAACAAACTGGGCAACTGGGCCAATGCTTCCAGCGAGGTGGAGTACCGCGGGGCTTTCGCCTGGATGCTCGGCGAGGAAGGGCGCGGCGTGCCGACCATCATCGAGATGGTGGCCATGACCCGTTTCGATTGCATGGTCGGCTCCAGCAGCCTGATGCGCCAGGCGCTGACCCAGGCCGCGCACCACTGCGCGCATCGCCAGGTCGGCGGCAAGCTGCTCGCTGACCAGCCGTTGATGCAGAACGTGCTCGCCGACCTGGCGCTGGAGAGCGAAGCCGCGCTGGCGCTGTGCATGCGCATGGGCCGCGCGCTCGACCATCAGCATGACGCGCAGGAAGACAAGTTCGCCCGTCTGGTCACCGCCGTGGGCAAGTACTGGATCTGCAAGCGCGCACCGGAAATGATCTATGAGGCCAGCGAGTGCATGGGTGGCGCCGGTTACGTCGAGGAAACCATCCTGCCGCGCCTGTACCGGGAAGCACCGGTCAACTCGATCTGGGAAGGCTCGGGCAACGTGCAATGCCTGGACGTGCTGCGCGCCTTGTCCAAGGAGCCCGGAGTGCTCGATGCGCTGTTTACCGAACTGGGCGATGGTCATGGCGATGCCCGTCTCAAGGCGCATATTCAAAGGCTCAAGGCTGATTTCAGCGACACCGCTGACATCCAGTACCGCGCTCGCCAACTCACCGAGGACATGGCCGTGGCGCTGCAGGCCAAACTGCTGCTGGAGGCGGGCAACAGCGTGGTGAGCGATGCCTTTATCGCCAGCCGCCTGGAAGGGCGTGGCCGGGTCTACGGCACCTTGCCGCGTGGTGTCGACGTCGAGGCGCTGTTGGCGCGCAGTGCGCCCCACCTGGCCTGAGCGAGTGCCGAGGGCGGATTGCCTGGCGCGCTGTTTTTTAGCCGGGCAGGCGAGTAATCTTGCGGCCGATGGTTCTGCGTGCACGCCTGTGACGCGGATGAAAAGGGAACAGGGTGCGGCGAATCTCGCCAATGCCCTGGCTGCCCCCGCAACTGTAAGCGGCGAACGATGCCCCCATGCCACTGACTTCGGTCGGGAAGGCGGGCGAAGTGCCAAGCCGTGAGCCAGGAGACCTGCCATCGACAACGGGCGTTTTGCCTACCCTTCATCCGAATCGTCGCGCGGTGGGCGTGGCAAAGGAACTCGCATGCATATCGAACCGGGCGTCGTCGAAGGCGCCAAGATCCTGCTCAGCTACGCAACGGCCGTCACCGCTTTCGGCCTGACCGCCAAACTCGCCCTGGACAGCGTCCGCAACAATGGCGGCGTCGCCGCCCTGGCGCTGCGCAGCCTGCTGACCACCGCTCTGGTGTTCTGCTTCTTCGAGGTGTTTCCGCATCATGCGGTGGGCGTTTCCGAGGTACACCTGATCCTCGGCTCCACGCTGCTGCTGCTGTTCGGCGCCGGTGCCACGGCCATCGGCCTGGCCGCGGGGCTGTTGCTGCAGGGCTTGCTGTTCGCCCAGTTCGACCTGCCGCAGTACGGCATGAACGTCACCACGCTGTTGATCCCGCTGTGGGGCATCAGCCTGCTGGCCAAACGCATCGTCGCGCCGGGCACCGCCTACGTCGATCTTTCCTACAAGCAGGCGCTGGCGCTGTCGACTGCCTATCAGGGCGGCATCGTTGCCTGGGTCGCGTTCTGGGCCTTCTACGGTCACGGTTTCTCCAGCGAGAACCTGGCGGCAGTGGGCAGCTTTGGTCTGGCCTACATGAGCGTGATCCTGATCGAACCGCTGGTCGACCTGGGCGTGCTGGCCGCTGCCAAGGCGATGTCGCGTTTCAGCCAGGGGCCGCTGTTCAACGTGCGCCTGCACCAGGCGGCCTGACCCCGCCGCTCAGCGGCGGCGCTGCCAGATCATCTTGCCGGTATTGCTCTCGGTGACCAGGTACTGGTCACTGAAGCGGTAGTAGGCGGCGGGTTGATAGTCGGCGGCGCCTGTCAGGCGCACCATCAGCATGCCGTCCTGGCTGCGCCAGTGGCCGCTGTACTGCACCTCGCCCGGGCTGTCGTAGCTCCAGTCGCTGCCGCCGCCAGCAGAGCGGCTCCACTGGGTGACGCTGCCGTCGGCGTTCAGCTGCAGGGTCATCAGGGTGTTGAACGAGGCGAAGTTGGCACCGCCGCTGTTGATGATCTTCTCGTGCACCCAGGTGCCGACCAGCGCCGGGTCCTGCGCGCCGGCAGCGGACGGCGTCGCCGCCGTTGCTGCGGCTTCGCGTTTGAACAGCGCCTGGCGTTCCAGCACCTCGCCGTTGCGAGGGTTGCGTGCGGCAATACTGGTATTGAGCATGGCATTGGCGTAGGTGGCGTTCATGTTGGCCAGCAGCAGGCCGGACTGGGGATCGCTGATCTCGGCACGCAACACCTGGCCGTCGTAACGCCCCCTGAGGTTCAGGCGCAGGGTGCGATTCTCCACGTACTGCCCTTCGACCTGTTCGCCCTGCTGGCGCAGGATCAGCTCGGTAGGCTGGCCATCGAGGGTGGCCCGGTAATGCCCATCGAGGTCTCCGGACCAGGCGCTGACGCATGAGGCGCTGGCCAACAGCAGAACGATTGCACGACGCATGAAGATGACCTCTGACAGTTTGATCCAAGACTAGTCGCTGCTAGTGAGGGGCGAGGGTTGTCGCGCTATGTTTTCCTCTCCGTATGCAGGCAAGATAGACGCGTACGTTCAGTCAGGAATATGCACAGTGAAAGCCTGCTCAGATGATTTCATCATTGCCCACACCCCCGAAGAGGCAGTCGACCGCCTTGCCGCCCTGCACCAGGAAGCCACCGGTGCGTTGAGCCAGGCGCTCAAGCGTTACCTCAAGGAGCGTATCCGCCCGGATGCCAGCGAGCATTGCCTGTTCCGTTATCCCGAACTGCGCCTGACCTACCTGTGCCAGGGCGAGGTGCCGACCACCGTGCGCGCCTACGCCAAGGTGCAGATTCCGGGTACCTACGCGATCACCGTGACCCAGCCGGCAGCGTTTCGCAAATACCTGCTCGAGCAACTGCGCCCGCTGATGAGTGACTTCACCCTGCGTGTCGAGGTCGGCCGCAGTCAGCAGAACATTCCCTATCCCTACGTGGTCGAGGGCGGCGATGAGCTGGCCGGCAGTGGCGTGACCGCCGCCGAACTGGCGCGGGTATTCCCCAGCACCGACCTGTCCGCCGCTACCGACGGTACCGCTGACGGCCTGTACGACTGGGAGAACATCGACCCGCTGCCGCTGGCGCTGTTCGACGCCGCGCGCACCGATTTTTCCCTCAAGCGCATCCAGCACTATACCGGCAGCGACTGGCACCACGTGCAGCCGTGGATCCTGCTGACCAACTACCACCGCTACGTCGACCAGTTCATTCGCCATGGTCTGGACATGCTGGTGGGCAACTCGCGCTTCACCCGCATGGTGCTGCCGGGCAACGTAGTGGTCGAGCGGGGCATGGCCGAAGGCGAGATGCAGGCCATCATCGAGAACGTGGTCTGGCACCGTTACCAGATGCCGGCCTACCACCTGCAGGCCGAGGACGGTCACGGCATCACCCTGGTCAATATCGGCGTCGGTCCGTCCAACGCCAAGAACATCACCGACCACCTGGCCGTGCTGCGCCCGCACTGCTGGCTGATGATCGGCCACTGCGGCGGCCTGCGTCAGTCGCAGACCATCGGCGACTACGTGCTGGCCCACGCCTACATGCGCCGTGACGGCATCCTCGACCGTGTGCTGCCGCCGAACATTCCATTGCCGGCGCTGGCCGAAGTGCAGCAAGCGCTGCAGGAGGCCGCCAAGCTGGTCACCGGCGAGCAGGGCGACGAGCTGAAGAAGCGCCTGCGCACCGGCACCGTGCTGACCTACGACGACCGCAACTGGGAGCTGCGCTGGGCCCAGGAGCGACCGCTGATCAACCTGTCGCGTGCGGTGGCGGTGGACATGGAGAGCGGCACCATCGCCGCCCAGGGCTATCGCCTGCGGGTGCCCTACGGCACGCTGCTGTGCGTGTCGGACAAGCCCCTGCACAGCGAGATCAAGCTGCCCGGCGCGGCCGGCGCCTTCTACGAGCGCGCTGTGACCCAGCACCTGCACATCGGCATCGCGGCGCTGGAGCTGATGCGCAGCCAGCTGAATTCGTTGCATTCGCGCAAGTTGCGCAGCTTCGACGAGCCGCCGTTCCGCTAGGGGCTGATCCGACAGCGTGGCCTGGCGCACAGTCCGGCCACGTCTGTGCGGCGTTCGCTCACACTCGGGTTTAAACTCGCGCCCGTCATGGACGAACGAGGCGATACGCATGGAACAGGCACGCTTGCTGCTCACGGCGTTGTGGGAACCCTTCAGCTTTTTCAGTCTTTTCCTCTACACCGGCCTGGCCCTCACGCTGGGTGCTGCGCTCGGCCTGCTGCTGGCCTTCAAGCTGCAGCGCCTGGGCTGTCTGGCGCGTAACAAGCGCTGGCACCACTTGCTGCTCAAACTCTACTTTCTGCTGCTGCCCCTGGCCGGAGGTTTTCTCGGTTTTCAGGGTGGGCTGCTGTACGGCAGCCAGCAGCAGGTCAACCGCCATCTCGACAGCTATGCACCGGTGGTGCAGGAACTGGCCGATGGCATCTGGAGCGACTTCCAGGCTTACGTCGAGGCGCAGGGCCAGCAGGGTGCCCTGGCGGTTCGCGATGCCAGCGTGCAGGAGGTGCTCAACCAGCTGGCGCTGGACTACCTGCGCAGCGAGCGGCTAATGGAGGCCGAGGCGCGTGCCGAGGCCTCTACCGCCGAGCGCATCGCCTTCGACCTGTTCGACCGCCTGCGCGCCAGCCTGCTGGGCAAGGCGCTGGGTGAGATGGCGGTGGAGGAAACCGCGCGCTACAGCGGGCTCAACGAAAAGGTGCTGACGCAGGTGCTGGATGCGCGTGTCGAGCAGCTCTTCCACGCCGAGTTCCTCTTGGGTCTGCTCAAGCGGCAGATCGGCCATGTATTCAAACCCTTCTATATCGCGCTGCTGATCCAGCTCGGCCTGCTGCTGAGCGTGATCGCGGCAGAGTGGGGCCTGTCGCGCTGGTTGCGGCAGCTGCCCGCTCGCCTGCCTGCCGAACCTCTTGCCATGGCCTGAGTTCAGGCGGCCGCCGGGGCCTCGTCGCTCAGCAATTCGGCCAGCGCTGCGCGGTCGATATTGGCGCCGCTGAGCACCACGGCCACGCGCTGGCCGGCGTTGAGCTCGCGCTCCTGCAGCAGGGCGGCCAGCGCCGCTGCACCGGCGCCCTCGGCAAGATTGTGGCTGTCCTCGTGATAGCTGCGGATGGCGGCGCGGATCTCCTCGTCATCGACGCGCACGATGCGCGCGGCGCCAGCGCGGATCACGTCCAGCGCCAGTTGCTGCGGCTGGCGGCAGGCCATGCCGTCGGCCAGGGTGATGGCGCGTTCGGTTTCGATCAGGCGGCCCTGCTCGAAACTCTGTGCGTAGGCATCGGCACCGCTGGCGACCACGCCGACGATCTCGGTATCGAGGCCAAGCAGGTCACGGGTGCGGATCATCCCGCAGATGCCTGAGCCGAGGCCGATGGGCACGTACACCCGGTGCAGATTCGGCACCGCCTCCAGCAGTTCCAGGGCATAGGTGGCGACGCCGCGCACCAGATCTTCATGCAGGGATGGCACCCAGTGCAGGCCGTCACGGTCGGCCAGGCGCGCGGCCTCGGTGCGGGCTTCGTCGAAATCGCGACCATGTTCGATCACCTCGGCGCCGAGGGCGCGCATCGCCGCGTTCTTCTCGCGGGCGTTGCCATGTGGCACCAGAATGCGGATCTCCAGCCCGGCCTGGCGTGCAGCCAGCGCCAGGCTCTGGCCGTGGTTGCCACGGGTGGCGGTGACCAGGCCGCGCACCTGTGGCTCGCGGCGTAGCAGAGCGTCGATATAGACCAGCCCGCCACGCACCTTGAAGGCGGCGGTGGGCGCGTGGTTCTCGTGCTTGACCCACAGCTCGCACCCCGTGCGCTCACTCAGCAGCGGCCAGTTCAGCTGCGGCGTGGGTGCCATATGGCGGTGAACCAGTTGTGCGCTCTGGCGCAGTTGGGCGAGGTCGAACATGACGGATGCTCCGGGTGGCGTTGACCCCGATGCTAGTGCGGCGCATTGTATGGGTAAATACTTATATTGCATGGCAAACAATGTGGCTTCCTGATCTGCACGACAGTTCCCTGCCCACTTACCTGGCACTGGTCGAGGCGATTGCCGCGGCTATCGGCCGGGGCGAGCTCAAGCCCGGTGAGCGCCTGCCGCCGCAGCGCCGTCTGGCCTGGGCGCTGGGTATCAATCCGAGCACGGTGATGCTCGCCTACCGCGAGGCGGCGCGTCGGCATCTGGTGTCCGGTGAGGTCGGGCGTGGCACCTACGTGCTCGCTGGCAGCCGCGAGGCGAGCCTGTTCCGTCTCAAACAGCCGGCCACGCAGGGCGCGCTGATCGACCTGTCGACCAACGTGCCGGTGCATGACCCGGACAACCACGATCTTTCCGCCAGCCTCGCTGCGCTGGCAGCACGCGGCGAGCTGGATGCGCTGCAGGCCTACCCCTCGGCGGCGCTGGTCGAACGCGCGCACCTGGCCGGCGCCACCTGGCTGCGCCGCCGTGGCCTGCTGCTGGCGCCGGGTGGCCTGCTGCTCTGTGCCGGTGCCCAGCAGGGCGTCTCCGCTGCTTTGCTGGCGCTGTGCGAGGCGGGCGAACCGATCCTGGTGGAACGCTACACCGCGCCGGGGATCAAGGCCGCCGCGCGCCAGTTGCGTCTGCCGCTGCACGGCGTAGCGATGGACGCGCACGGCATTCTGCCCGATGACTTCGACCGCCTGGCGCGTGCCACCGGTGCGCGTGTGGCGGTGCTTACGCCCTGTCTGCAGAACCCCACTGGCGCCAGCCTGAATGCCGAGCGCCGCGCGGCGATTGCCGAGGTGGCGCAGCGCCGCGGCTTGTGGATCATCGAAGACGACGTCTACGGCGTGCTCGGCAGCGAGGCGCCGCTGGCAGTGCAGGCGCCCGAGCGCTGTCTGCTGATCAGCAGCCTGTCCAAGAGTGTCGCGCCAGGCTTGCGCCTGGGCTTTATCGCGGGCGCGCCGGAGCTGCTCGAACGCATCGACCCCGAGGCCCAGGCCACGCGCTGGGCGGTGACGCCGCTGAGTCTGGCGCTGGCCTGCGAGTGGATCGAAAGCGGGATTGCCGATCAGCGCCTGGCCTGGCAGCTCGACGAGCTACAGCAACGCTGGCGCCTGGCCGCGCGCGTGCTCGGGCCGCGCATGCCGCAAGGCCGGGCGGTGGCGCCGCATCTGTGGCTGGACGTTGCGGCGCCGGTCGGTCTGGCCGAGGCCTGTCGGCAAAATGGCGTGGAGGTGGTGCCGTCCGAGGTGTTCGCGGTGGAGGCCAATCCGGGCTGCGCCGTGCGCATCAGCCTTGCGGCGGCAGCCAGCCGGGTGCAGCTTAAGCAGGCGCTGGAAGGGATCGTGTCCGCTTGGCCTATGGGCTGAGCGTCATATGCAGGATGGGGAAGGGCCGTCCGCCCCCGTCCAGCCGCGAGCGCTCGGTGACCACGAAGCCCAGATGCTGGTAGAAGCCCACGGCCTGCGGGTTCTGCTCGTTGACATCGACGCGGGTGGCGCCCAGTTCGTCGATGGCATGGCGCATCAGCCGCGTGCCTACGCCCTGGCCATGGCAGGCCGGGTCGACGAAGAGCATTTCCACCATGCCCTCTGCGCAACCGAGAAAACCCAGTATCCGTCCTGCTTCGTTTCGCGCGCAGGTCAGCTGCACGGCCGGGAAATACTGCTCGCGCAGCAACGGCTTGATCACCTGCAGGTCGCTTTCCGGCAGGAAGTGGTGAGTGGCGCGCACGGCGGCCTCCCAGATTTCCACCAGGGTGGGCAGGTCGGCAGCAGTGGCGGTGTCGAGCATCATTGGCATGCTGGCAGGTATCAAGGGAGAGCAGGGCGCAGAGCATGCCAGCTCTGCGCCCGTGCTGTCATTTGCTGGCGTCGAGTACCACGCGGTAGCGCGCCTTGCCGCTGCGCAGGTGATCGATGGCTGCATTCACCTGGCTCATGGGAAATTGCTCGACCTGCGGCAGGATCTGGTGGCGGGCGCAGAACTCGAGCATGGTCGCCATGGTTTTCGGCGAGCCTACTGGCGAGCCGGACAGGCTCTTCTGCTGCGGGATCAGGTTGAACACATGCACCGGGATGGCACTGGGCACGATGCCGACGAAGTGCAGGCGACCCTTGCCGCCCAGGGTGCCGATCAGTGCCGCCCAGTCGAGGTCGGCACTGGCGGTGACCAGAAGGAAATCCAGGGTGCCGGCAATCGCCTTCATCGCCGCGCTGTCGGTGGAGGCCACCACCTTGTGCGCGCCCAGGCGCTTGGCTTCGTCCTGCTTGTTCAGCGATGAGGTGAAGGCGGTGACCTCGCAGCCCCAGGCGTTGAGAAAGCGCAGCGCCAGATGACCGAGGCCACCGATGCCGACCACGCCGACGCGGTCGGTGGGCTTGATGTCGAACTCCAGCAGTGGGCTGAACACCGTGGAGCCGGCGCAGAACAGCGGGCCGACCAGGGCCGGGTCGAGGCCCTCGGGCAGCGGCACGGCCCAGGCCCAGTGCGAGCGCAAGCGATCGGCGAAGCCGCCGTGGCTGCCGACGATGGTCGGTTTCACCGAGCGGCACAGGTTGTGCGAGCCTTCCATGCACGAGCCGCAGTGCATGCAGCTGCCCTTGTACCAGCCGATGCCGACCCGTTGCCCCAGCTTGAGGCCGCGCGCCTGATCGCCCAGGCGGACGATGGTGCCGACCACTTCATGGCCGGGGATGAAGGGGTAGCGAGCATTGCCCCACTCGTTGTCGATCATCGACTGGTCTGAGTGGCAGATGCCGCAGTACTCCACCGCCACCTCCACCTCTTCGGCGCCGAGCGGGCCGGGGTCGTAGCTCAGGCGTTCCAATGGCGCCTTGGGCGTGGTGGCGGCCCAGCCGGTGAAGGTGGCGAGTTCGGCGTTGTTGCTCATCGGTGGCTCCTGATCGCAGGGTAGAACCAGCAGCTTAGTCGCTCTGGCTGGACGTGGAAGCACCATCAGCGGCGCTTATCGTGGGTTACACTGCGCGGCCCGGTTCCAGCGAAGCCCGTTGCATGTCACGCCCTCGTTCCCCTGCCAATCGCCGTCCAGCCGCTCCCCGTCGCGTGGCCAAGGCGCCGCCTGCACAGCCCCGCCTGCTGCTGCTGAACAAACCGTTCGACGTGCTCACGCAGTTCAACGACGATCAGGGCCGCGCGACGCTCAAGGACTTCGTCGAGGTGCCTGGTGTTTATCCGGCCGGGCGCCTGGATCGTGACAGTGAGGGCCTGCTCCTGCTGACCAACGATGGCCGTCTGCAGGCGCGTATCGCCGACCCCAAACACAAGTTGCCGAAGACTTACTGGGTGCAGGTGGAGGGCGAGCCGAGCGAGGCGCAGCTGCGGCAGTTGCGCGAGGGCGTGACGCTCAATGACGGTCCGACCCTGCCGGCCGAGGCGCGGCGTCTGGACGAACCTGAACTGTGGGAACGCAACCCGCCGGTACGCTTTCGCAAGAACGTGCCGACCGCCTGGTTGGAGCTGGTGATTCGCGAGGGACGCAACCGTCAGGTGCGGCGCATGACGGCCGCAGTCGGTTTGCCCACGCTACGCTTGGTGCGCGTGGCCATCGGCCCCTGGCGTCTGGATGGGCTGCAGCCCGGCCAATGGCGCGAGGAGCCGGCCAGGCTGGATTGAACTCAGGCGTTTTGTCGCAGGGGCGGCCCTGGCGAACATGACCTGAGTCAATAACCGGCCTTGATCACGGCGATACCTTTGTTCAGCACTTCACGCCAGGCCTGACGCACATCGGCGTCGCATTCCTTGTCGTGTTCGCTGACGGTCAGCAGCAGCGCGTCGAGCCACAGGTCGTAGAGTTCCGGGCGGATGTCCAGATGCTGGCGCGAGTGGGATTCGCCGAGGGCACGCAGCTTGGTGTCGGACATGCCGCGGGCGTGCATCACCAGATTCATGATGCCCTGGCGCAGCAACTGCTTCTGCGCGGTCATGTCGGTGTCGACGAATTTCTCGCGGATCAGCGGCGAGCTGGCGAGGAAGTGGCGGTAGAAACTGTCGAAGAAATCCGGGCTGGCGCAGCAGCGTCCATAGCTTTGCATCACCAGATTGGCGGCGCTCATGTGTAGCTCCTTGAGTGGACTGCAGGCCGCATCTGGGCGACCTGGCATCGAACGGATATGTCGCGTTGGCCGGGCAGTCAGCCGTGAATGCCGCGCGCGGTCTCGATGATATAGGTGATGATCGGCTTGGCAAGGAAGGCGAACAAGCACAGGCCCAAGCCAAGGAACAGGATGGCGGTGCCGAGGCGGCCTGCCTTGGACTTCTTCGCGAGGTCCCAGATGATGAAGAACATGAACAGCATCAGGCCGCCCACCAGGACGTACATCATCAGGGCTTCAAATTGTTCGGTTTCCATGGTGCCTCGTAATTCGTACGGAAAGCGCAGGGCGGAAATTATACGCGCCCTGACCTGGTGCGCGGCATGATCCGCCTCAACCTGCGACTTTCAGTCGCGCAGGTGCTGCAATGGCAACTGCGTACTGGACAGAATCTGCTGCAGCACGAAGCTCGAACGCACGCTGGAGACACCGTCGATACGGGTCAGGGTGCCCAGTAGCAGTTTCTGGTAGTGGTCCATGTCCGGTACCACCACCTTGAGCTGATAGTCGGCGTCCATCCCGGTCACCAGGCAGCACTCCAGTACTTCCGGGCATTTGCGGATTTCATCCTGAAAGTGCTCGAAGCGCTCCGGGGTGTGCCGGTCCATGCCGATCAGCACGTAGGCGGTCAGGCTCAGGCCGAGCTTCTTGCGGTCGAGCAGAGCCACCTGGCCGGTGATGTAGCCGTCGTCTTCCAGCTGTTTGACCCGACGAGAGCAGGGCGAGGGGGACAGACCGATGCGTTCGGCCAGCTCCTGGTTGGACAGGGCAGCATTGCGCTGCAATTCGGCGAGAATATTCAGGTCGTAGCGGTCGAGTTTGTCCATTTTCTGGTTGACTCATTATTTGATTGCGCTAGATAGTGCTCCTTTAGCTTTAAATTGCGCAATTGGTAAATTTGTAAGCAATATTAGCAATCTTATTTCGGTGCGGCGGGCGTAAGCTTTCTCTCAGTTTCACGGCCCGGACGACAAGTCCTACCGGCCTCGCCCAACCAGGTGAGCCGGCGCCGACGGTCCTACCGGATCGCACCGGCACCCGGGTCCGCACTGCCCAACCAGGCGGGCGACGAAAGCGGCGACAACATCGCCAGTACCGGACAGATTCCCCAAGGGGGCCGCAAGGCCCCTTTTTTATTGCCTGGAGTTTCTGTGGCGCGAGGATCGGAAGGCGGGAAGGGCGTTGCGCTCAGTGCTGGACCACTTCCTGCGGGTCGGCGTGCACCAGCACTTCGGCGCGCGGGTAGTGCTCATGGATCGACTTTTCCACCACCTCGCAGTGTGCATGGGCCTCGGACAGGCTCATCTCGCCTGGCAGCTCCAGGTGCAACTGGACGAACCAGCGTGTACCGGAAATGCGGGTACGCAGGTCATGGGAGCCGAGTACCCCAGGTACGGCGTTGGCCAGTGCGTACATGTGCTGCGTGGTGTCGCTGGGCAACTCCTCGTCCATCAGCACGGCCACCGCGCCACGCACGATGCTGATGGCACTCCAGAAGATGTAGAAGGCGATACCGATGGCGAAGATCGCATCCATCTGCAGCCAGCCGAATTGGGTCAGCAGCAATGCAAGGAGGATGCTGCTATTGAGCAGGATGTCGGAGCGGTAGTGCAGCGAGTCGGCGTGAATCGCGGTGGAGCCGGTCTCGCGCACCACCTTGCGCTGGAACACCAGCAGGGCGCCGGTCAGTGCCAGCGACAGCAGCATGACGGCGATGCCGACACCTTCGCCTTCCAGCGGCTGTGGCGACTGCAGGCGCTCGATGCCCTGCAGACCAATGAGCACGGCGCTGACACCGATGAACAGGGCCTGGCCCAGCCCTGCCAGGGCTTCGGCCTTGCCGTGGCCGTAGCGGTGATCCTCGTCGGCCGGACGTAGCGCGAAGTGCACGGCGATCAGGTTGATCAGCGAGGCGGCGCTGTCGAGCAGCGAATCGGTGAGGCCGGCCAGCAGGCTGACCGAACCACTGAGCCACCAGGCAATCGCCTTGGCCAGCACCAGTGTCAGCGCCACGCCCAGCGCGGCGCGGGTGGCCAGGCGTATCAGCCTGGCATGCTGCGGGTTGTGCATCGACTCAGGCCGCCGGACGCAGGCCGTACGCGGCCAGTTGCTCGCTGCTGCCGCTGTGCTGGATCAGGCGCGGATCGTCGAGTGGCATCTGGTGCCCGGTGCTGGTTTCGATCAGGGTTTTCAGCGCGTACTGGTCGACTTTGCCGTCTGCGTCGATCAGTTGCTTGAGCTGTTGCGGGTCGACCTGGGCGCTCTGGCCTTCGGGCAGGTAGATGGCACCGGTGGCGAAGTCCACGGCGAAGGCGATCAGCCCCGGAATCACGTAGAACAGGATGCCGATGGCGTTGGCCCCGGCGATCACCGGGTCGATCTTGCCTTCGATCTGACCCCGACGATCCGGATAGAAGATCGAGCCGCAGGCGGTCAGTTGAGCGAGCAGGGTGGCGGCGACAACGCCGGCGATGACGCGGGATTTCGTGCGCATGGGCACCTCCATAAATAAAGTGGCGCAACTATAGCAAGGCGATGATTGCAAAACTGCTGCCCGCTGTTTCAGACCGGCAAGTCGGCTGGCGGTTCGCCGCTATAATCGGCGGCCTGTTGTGGAGAAATGATGAACAGCCTGCCAATCGACATCCTGTTACCTGCCTTGCGCGACGCCCTGGCCGAGCGTCACGAAGTTGTACTGGAGGCGCCGCCCGGCGCCGGCAAGACCACCCGTGTGCCCCTGGCGCTGCTCGATGCGCCCTGGCTGGCCGGGCAAACCATCCTCATGCTCGAACCGCGTCGCCTGGCTGCGCGCGCTGCGGCCGAGCGCCTGGCCAGCGAGCTGGGCGAACGGGTCGGTGAGACGGTCGGCTACCGCATTCGTCTGGACAGCAAGGTGGGGCCGAACACGCGCATCGAGGTGGTCACCGAGGGCATCCTCGCCCGCCGCCTGCAGGATGACCCGGCGCTGGATGGCGTCGGCCTGGTGATTTTCGACGAATTCCATGAGCGCAGTCTCGATGCCGACCTGGCCCTGGCGCTGACGCTCAACGGCCGCGCCATGTTCCGCGCGGCCGACAGCGGTGAGGCGCCGCTCAAGGTGCTGCTGATGTCGGCCACGCTGGAGGGCGAGCGCCTGGCCGCGCTGCTCGGTGAGGCGCCGGTGCTGCGCAGCGAAGGGCGCATGTTCCCGGTGGATATCCGCTGGGGCGCGCCGTTCCAGCCAGGGGAATGGATCGAGCCGCGCGTGCTGCAGACGGTGCAGCAGGCGCTGGCCGACGAGCCTGACAGCCTGCTGGTGTTCCTGCCGGGCCAGGCCGAGATTCGCCGCGTGGCCGAGCAACTGGGCGAGATTCTGGCGGGGCGCGATGACATCCTGCTCTGCCCGCTGCATGGTGAGCTGGAGCTGACTGCCCAGCGCGCGGCCATCGAGCCGGCTCCGGCCGGCAAGCGCAAGGTGGTGTTGGCCACCAATATCGCCGAGACCAGCCTGACCATCGACGGCGTGCGCGTGGTGATCGATGCCGGTCTGGCACGGGTGCCGCGTTTCGATCCGGCCAGCGGCATGACCCGTCTCGACACCCAGCGCATCTCCCGCGCCTCCGCCACTCAACGCGCTGGCCGTGCCGGCCGTCTTCAGCCCGGCGCCTGCTATCGGCTGTGGTCGCAAGCGCAACATGAACAGCTCAGCGCCTATTCCGGCGCGGAAATCCTCGCGGCCGATCTGGCCGGGCTGGCCCTGCAACTGCTGCGCTGGGGCGTGACGCCGCAGGAGCTGTGCTGGCTCGACGTGCCACCGCCTGCGGCATATGCCCAGGCCGTCGACCTGCTGGCTCGTCTCGGCGCGCTGGACGAGCGTGGCGCGCTCAATGCCCATGGCCAGGCCATGGCCGAGCTGCCCAGCCATCCGCGTATCGCCCATCTGCTGCTACGCGGCCAGGCGCTGGGCCTCGGTGCGTTGGCCTGCGACCTGGCGGCGTTGCTCTCGGAGCGCGACATTCTGCGCGGCGGTGGCGCCGATCTGCACAGTCGCCTGGCCCTGCTCAGTGGCGAAAGCCGCGCCGGGCGCAGTGCCCAAGGTGGCGTGCAGCGCGCGCGGCAGTTGGCCCGGCAATTTGGGGGGCTGCTGAGAGGCCGGCCGATCGGTCAGGCGGTAAGCGACCCCGAGCATCCACGCTGGCTCGGCTGTCTGCTGGCCTTCGCCTACCCGGATCGCATTGCCCAGCAGCGTCGTGCCGGTGGCGCCGACTACCGCCTGGCCAATGGCCGCGCGGCGCAGTTCGGCGAAGCCGACGCATTGATGAAGCACGAATGGCTGGTGGTGGCCGATCTGGGCAGCCGTCAGGGCCAACGCGAAGAACGCATCTACCTGGCCGCCGATCTCGACCCGGCGCTGTTCGCGGGTGAGCTGGCCGAGCAGGTCGAGGTACTGGAGGTGCTCGACTGGGACGAACGCGAAGGCGTGCTGCGCGCCGAGCGTCAGCGCAAGGTCGGCGAACTGGTACTCGAGCGTCAGGCGCTGGCTGCGCTGGACGAAGAGGCGCGGGGTCGCGCCCTGGTCGGCCTGGTACGACGCAAGGGCCTGGAACTGCTGCCGTGGACGCCCGAGCTGCGCCAATGGCAGGCGCGGGTGGCGCTGCTGCGTGAGCTGGACATCGAGCAGCAGGGGCAGAGCGAATGGCCGGATTTGTCCGATGCCGCGCTGCTGGCCAGCCTGGAACAGTGGCTGACGCCGTTTCTGGGCAAGGTCAATCGCCTCAGCCACTTCGCCAACCTCGACCTGCCTTCGATCCTGCAGACGCTGTTGCCCTGGCCGCTGCCGCAACGCCTCGACGAGCTGGCGCCGCGTGCGCTGGGTGTGCCGTCCGGCTCGCGCATCGCCATCGACTATACGGAGCACCCGCCGTTACTCGCCGTGCGCCTGCAGGAGCTGTTCGGCCTGGCCGCCACACCACGCATCGCCGGTGGGCGTCTTGGCCTCAAGCTGCACCTGCTGTCACCGGCGCGCCGGCCGGTACAGGTGACCCAGGATCTGGCCAGTTTCTGGGCCAACACCTATATCGAGGTGAAGAAAGACCTGAAGGGCCGATACCCCAAGCACTACTGGCCCGACGACCCGTTGATCGCCGAACCCACGGCGCGGGCCAAACCGAGAAAGTGAGACGACGATGCTGACGCTGGATATCGGGCCCTTGGCCCTCGGTGTAACCCATGTCCTGCTGTTGGGCAGTCTGCTGCTGGCCACGCTGGTCGGATGGCTGGTTGGCCGTCGGCATGCTTGCAACCCCGAAAGGCAGCTGTTTCGCATGCTGATGATCGGGCTGGTGGTGGCGCGGCTGGCCTTCGTGCTGGTGTATGCCGAGTTCTATGGCGACGCGCCGTGGCGCGTGGTGGATATCCGCGATGGTGGTTTCATCGCTTGGCCAGGCGTTCTCGCCGGGCTGGCGCTGGGCGCCTGGTACCTGTGGCGCCAGGCGCCGCTGCGTCGCCCGCTGGGTATCGCGATGAGCGTCGGCTTGGCGCTGTGGCTTGGTGGCAGCCTGCTGTTGCAGGCGCTGGAGCAGGGCACGCGGCTGCCCGATCTGCAGGTACGGGATGTACAGGGTAACCCGGTTGACATGCGTGATTACGCGGGCCAGCCTCTGGTGGTCAATCTCTGGGCTACCTGGTGTCCGCCTTGTCGGCGCGAGATGCCGGTGCTGATGCAGGCGCAGCAGCGCGAAGCCGGCATCACCATCCTGTTCGTCAATCAGGGCGAGAGTGCGGCAGTGATCGGAGACTTTCTCACGGCACAACGACTGAGCCTGGACAATCTTCTGCTCGACGAGCAGGTCGAGCTTGGCAAACTGGTGGGCTCGCGGGCGCTGCCCACCACGCTTTTCTACGATGCCCAGGGGCAACAGATCGGCAGCCATCTCGGCGAGTTGTCACATGCCAGTCTGGAGCGCGCGCTGGCCAGACTGCGTGGCGACTGAGCGATCACTGTAGCCACGGCTGTTCGCCGGCATCCTTCAGCCTTTGATAAACACGGTCGAGGTCGTCACGCAGATGCTCGGCTCCAGGCGCGTGGCGGGAGTAGATCAGCCGCAGCGACAAGCGCTGCAACTCGACGAAGGGCAGTTCACCCATGTTGAGTGTGCGCTTGGCCTGTTCGATGGGGGCCTGGTAGTCCAGCAGGTAGTCGCCGCGGCGGCGCTGGAGCATTTCCAGGGCCGAAGCGTGGTTGGAGGTGCGGTGAAGGGTGATGTTGCGCGCCGGGTCCTGCAGCCACTGATTGACGCCCTGCCAATAGCTGTAGCCATTGATCAGGATCACCCCGCGATCCTGCAGGTCTTGTGGAATGCGCGGTATGGGCGTGTCGGGGCGAAAGTACAGGTTGAGGCTGATATCGCCCAGCAGGTGCTGGCTTTCGAGGGTGTGTTCGGCCAGCTCCGGTTTGCCTGAGGCGCCGAGCCAGAGCGCGATGCTGCCATCGAGCAGCCCGCTGTACAGGCGCGCGCCGGGGTAGGAGCGAAAATCCGCCTGGTATCCCGCCTCCTCGAGCAGGCGCGTGGCCAGCTCCAGGCCCGAGCCGCTGGGCAGGCCTTGCTCGTCGGTGTAGGAGTAGGGCGGAAACTCGTAGTAACCCACGTGAACGCGGCGCTCGGCCTCGGCGGCATGGGCGGCGTGCAGCCATAGCAGGGCGATGAACATCAGGCAGCAGCGTGTTGGCATCCGTGTACCGCGGCTCTTCGCCGTCTTGTCGTTGTTATCGAGTGGTGCTCGGGGAGCATGGGCAAGCCCCGGCGGACTTGTCCAGTCCTGCGCGCTTCATTCCTGGTTCGGCAGGAAGAAGCGACCGATCACCGGCAAATGATCGGAAATGCTCAGGGTGTCGCGCTGACGAACCAGGCTGGCGAGCGGCGTCAGGCGTGGGCTGTATAGCAGGTAGTCGAGGGTACGATCCGGGCCACTGGCCGCCGGGTCGTTGGGGTAATGGGTATACCAGCTGGCCTGGTCCTCACCGCTGGCCTGTTGCAGGCTGGGGATCATCGGATAGCGGCGGGCCAAGGCCTGCAGCTCACTGTCAGGTGCGTACCAGCTGCGCTGGGCCTCTGGCAGACGCTGGAACTGGCCGGGCGGCAGCAGGTTGAGATCGCCGCCCAGCACCCAAGTCTTGTCGTCGTTCTGCAGTTGCTGGAGCAGAGCGTCGGTCATTTCCACCTGGCGCTGCATGGTGTCCGTGCCTTGGGCGAAGGCATCGAAGTGGGTGTTGATGGCCACCAGTTCGTCACCGCCGCGAATTGGCAGGTAGCTGACCAGCAACGCGCGCTTGAGCTGGAACTGGCGGCGCAGCAGGTCGCTTTCCGGCATGGGCAGTTGCAGGCGCTCGGCGCGGGCGATCTGGAAGCGGCTGAGGGTGCCGAGTTTCATGCCGACGCTGCCAAGGATGCGCGGATGCGGAACGAAGCCGGCCTTCCAGTAGAACGCCTGGGTGCTGCAAGGGTAGAGGTCGCCCAGGCGCGCCTGCAACAGGCCCAGCTGGTCCTGATAGTCACTGGCCTTGGCGTTGTCATGCAGCTCCTGCAGCAGCACAACGTCCGGTTGTTCGTCACGCAGTACACGCACCACTTCATACAGTGTCAGGGCCAGGTCCTCGCTGCTCGGGCGTTCGTCCGGGCCATCGCCGCCGGGCAGGTCGTACCAGAACACATGACGTTTGCCAGCCAGGTACTGCACGTTCCAGGTCATCACCTTGAGCGCCTGGCCGCGTTGCAGCGGTGCGACCTGGCCGTTGCATGACACGGCCGCCTCTTCCCGGGGGGGCGGGCGCCAGGTCAGGGCATAGGTCAACGCCAGCAGCATGGCGAGCGTGAGCAGCGCAATGAGCAGGAGCAGGCGAAGAGGGCGAGGCAGAGACATGGCGAAACGGACGACTATGCTGGAAGGAGGCGAGAATACCCGAGTGCGCCGGATCGGCCCAGGCATGTGCGCGGCATTGTCGCTGCACTCGTTTCGCCGCACCGTTCGCCAGCAAGGACAGCGGCAAGGGGCTGCAGTACCATGCCGAAAGGTTCGACAAGCCGCGCCGTCGGTCGCTATGGCGGATCAAGGCTGACGGTACTTCCAACACTTGGCTTCCGGGAGCCGTGCATGTATCGCAAGGTATTTGCCAACAAGGTATTCGACCGCAAGGTGGTGCTGATCACCGGCGGCTGTGCCGGCATTGGGCGGGCGCTGGCCATGCGCATGGCGCAGGCGGGTGCGCGGCTGGTGATCCTCGACCTCAATCAGGCCGCGCTGGACAGTCTGGTGCAGCATCTGGCCGATCATCACAACGCCGAGTCGCTCGGCCTGCTCTGTGACGTCGCCGACGCCGAGGCGGTGCAGCGCGCCGTGGCGCTGGCGGTCGAACGATTCGGTGGCATCGACGTGCTGGTCAACAATGCCGGCATCACCCACCGCAGCACCTTCGCCGAGACCAGCCTGGAGGTCTTCCAGCGGGTCATGGCGGTCAACTATTTCGGCGCCCTGCATTGTACTCAGGCAGCCTTGCCCAGCCTGATCGCCCGGCGTGGCCAGATCATCGTGCTCAGCTCGCTGTCAGGCATCGCACCTTTGCTCTATCGCAGTGCCTACAACGCCAGCAAGCATGCGCTGCATGGGCTGTTCGAGACCCTGCGCTACGAACTCAAGGGTTCTGGGGTGAACGTGATGCTGGTGTGCCCGGGCTATACTGCCACCGATCTGCGCAAGAACGCCCTGGTCGGCGACGGTTCGGTGGCGGCGCAGCCGCCGCTGGCGATGGGCAAGGTGGCCTCGCCACAGGACGTAGCGGACGCCATCTACCAGGGCGCGCTCAAGCGTCGCCGACTGCTGGTGCTGTCGAATGTCGACTGGCGAGCGCGGGTGCTGGCGCGTTTCTTCCCCAGGCTGTTCGAACGCGTGCTGCTGCCACGGCTGTCCGGCCTGAGGCCGCGAAACCAGGGGCGCATTTGATGCGTGCCTGGCTGTTCATCCTGCTGGTGCTGGCGCCTCTGTGCCGGGCCGATGAGGTGCAGCCGCTGCGAGTGATGACCGACCTCTGGCCACCGTTTCGCATGCTCAAGGAAGATGGCCATCTGCAGGGGTTGGACATCGATCTGCTCAACGAGCTGTCACGCCGCACCGGCATGCGTTTCGAGGTAAGGCGGGCGCCGTGGGCGCGGGGCCTGGCTGCGTTGGAGCAAGGCTCCGCGGACATGATGACCGGCCTGGCCAAGACCGCCGAACGTGAGCGCTATATCCGCTACCTGGATGCGCCGTACTACGCCTGCGCGCCGCGTTTCTACGCCAGCCCGGCGCTGGCCACGCTCTTGAACGACTATGCGTCGCTGCGCGGGCTGCGTATCGGCTATGTGCTGGAGTCGGTGTATTTCCAGCCGTTCGACAGCGACAAGGCGCTGGACAAGGTCGGCGTCAGCAACGAGCAGCAACTGCTGGAAATGCTCGCGCTTGGCCGCATCGATGCTCTGGTCGGCACCGACTGCCAGGTCGACTATTCCCTGCTCGACCCCAAGCTGGCCGGGCGCATCGTCAAGGCCGCCTACCAACCCCAGGCGCGTACCGAGCTCTATATCGGCTTCTCACGCAAGCGCCTGGAGCGCATGCCGGAGTTGGCCGCTGCGCTCGATACCTTGCTGCGTGAGGGCTGGATCGCCAACGCCGCGTTGCGCTATCAGCCGGTGGTGGCGCACCAGTAGGCGCACCGCGTCTCAGCCGTGGTTGTGCTGCGCTGCACCGGCCAGCATCAGCTCCATGTCCCAGAAGGCCGCCTCGATCTTGTGGCCGTCGAGGTCCCTGACGAAGCAACCATAGTAGGGCTCGCCATAGTCCGGGCGCGGCCCTGGCTGGCCTTCGTCCTGGCCCCCGGCGGCCAGCGCCGCTTCGTGAAAGGCATGCACCGAAGCCTTGTCCGCGGCGACGAAGCCGAAATGACAGCCGTTGCCGAGTGTCGCCGGCTGGCCGTTTATCGGCGTCTGCACCCAGAACTCCGGGTATTCGCGGCCGAACGCCACGGCACCGGGGTGACGCATGATCTCTCGGCAACCCAGAGTGGCCAGCACCTTGGCGTAGAAAGCGCTGGCGGCGTCGAAGTCGTTGCTGCCGATGGATACGTGGGACAGGATGCTGGGGTTGGTGTCGCTCATGACGCTCTCCGTGCTCTGGCCAAAGCTGCAAGCCTAGTCGCTGTTTTCGCTATTCGCCGTTTGCTGCGGTTCGAGCAGCATGTACAGGCGAAACAGCACCACGATGGCGAACAGTTGCAGGAAGCCGTTGCCGGTCTGATGCAGCACCCACAGAAGGATGTCGCTCTGGCTCGGCAGCGTCCACCAGTCGAGCAGCCACAGCGGCACCAGCACGTTGACCAGGCAGGCGAACACCGGCCAGAAACGTCCTTCGGTCATGGTGAAACTGGCCTGCAGTGCGCGCAGCGGTGGCTCCTGGCGCAGCACCAGGATCAGTTCGGAGAAAGCCAGGCGCATCATGATCCAGATGCCCGGCACGATGAACAGCGACAGGCCGAGCATGATTGCCAGGGTGCTCAGCCCGGTCATCAGAGCGAAGCTCGGCCACAACTGCAGGCCTGCCGCGAACAGCTGCGCGCTGCCTGGCGTCTGGCCGTTGCTGCGCGCATGCAGGAAGAGAATCAACGGCGCGGCATACAGCGGGTAGAAGAGGATGCCGAGCAGGACCCCGTAGGCCGGGTTGGCGTCTTCGCCGAGCTGGGCAGCGAGTATCGCCTGGGCGACGGCCTCGATGAGCAGCAGCGGCAGGGTCAGGCGGGCAATCGCCGCCAGGTTGTGGCTGGAGAAAAACCAGGCATCACGGATGATGGAAAGTGGGTTCATCGGCAGGTTACCAAGTATCGGGGCGTGGCCGCTGAGGCCGTGCGCCAGGGCAGTCGAATGGGCTCAAGGGTACTCCAGCTGGCTGTTGGGCAGGGCGCCGAGCAAACGTGGCAGTTCGCCGCCGGGCACTTCCAGGGTCAGCTCGGGTGGGCCGGGTGAATACAGCAGAAAGTCGCAGGCCAGCACCGCGCGGTCGATCAGCAGGGTGATGCTGGCGTCATGGCCGAACGGGCAGGCGCACATCGGGACGCACCCGGTGTGCTCGGTCAGCTCCTGGTCGCTGGCGATGCGCGGGCGACTGCCGAGCAGCGCCTTGAGCCGGGACCAGTCGGCGCGAGCGCCTTCGAGGGTGACCAGCATGGCGTAGCGCTGCGCCCCCGTGCGCAGGAACAGGCTCTTGCTCTCCACGCCGCGCAGGCCGAAGCGCTGGCGCACGGTGTGGGCGGTGGGGTAATCCAGTACCGGCTCATGTTCGACCAGACGATGAGTGATATCCAGGCGCTGGAGCAGGTCGAGATTGCGCTGGCACAGCTGTTGTAGAGGCGTCATGGCGGCAAGGATAGGGGCTGCGTTGCGCTCGGGCCAGCCCCGGGCGCGCCTGCCGCCCAGCTCTGGCATACTGGCGCCTTCGTTGCTCCCCCGAGGACTCCCGGTGAAGAAGATCGCCGTATTCGCCGATGTGCAGAACCTCTACTACACGGTGCGCCAGGTCTACGGCTGCCACTTCGACTACAGCGTGCTCTGGGCCGAGGTCAGCCGCCGTGGCGTGATCGTCGAGGCCTACGCCTATGCCATCGACCGTGGCGATGCCAAGCAGCAGCAGTTCCAGCAGATCCTGCGCAAACTCGGCTTCACCGTGAAGCTCAAGCCCTACATCCAGCGCAGCGACGGTTCGGCCAAGGGCGACTGGGATGTCGGTATCACCATCGATGTGCTCGACGCCATCGGCCGGGTCGATGAGATCGTCCTGGCTTCCGGCGACGGTGACTTCGACCTGCTGCTCGAGCGCGTGCGCAGCCAGGGTGTGGAGGCTATCGCCTTCGGCGCGCCTGGGCTGACGGCGCAGTCGCTGATCCGCGCGGCCAGTCTGTACGTGCCCATCGAGGGCGATCTGTTGTTGCGTAATGACTGAGCCCTTGTAAGCGCTGCGCCTGGAATCTCGCACATTGGCGGTGCTCGCAAGGCTCATGTATTTCAATACACTGCGCTTGCTGTGCGCAGGCCCGGCACGACCTGCCTGCGCTCGCGACGACTTTTTCAAAAGTTCTGAGGTTTTACGTGGAATCCATCGCCGTCATCGACTTCGAAACCACCGGCGTCTCGCCAACCCAGGCGCGCGCCACCGAAATCGGTGTGGCCATCATCGAAGGCGGGCGCATCGTCGACCGCTATCAGAGCCTGATGAACAGCGGTGCCTGGGTGCCGCCGTTCATCGAGCAGCTCACCGGCATCAGCAATGCCATGCTGCGCAAGGCGCCGCCGTCGGATCAGGTGATGCACGAGGTGGCCGACTTCATCGGTGAGCGGCCACTGCTGGCGCATAACGCTTCCTTCGACCAGAAGTTCTGGGACGCTGAGCTGGCGCGCGTGCGCCGTCGTCGTGCGCAGCCCTTCGCCTGCTCGCTGCTGCTGTCGCGACGGCTGCTGCCAGAGGCGCCGAGCCACAAACTGGGCAACCTCAACACCTGGGCCGGCCTGCCGGACACCGGCCGCGCCCACCGCGCCCTGGCCGATGCCGAGATGGCGGCGAACCTGACGTTGCACCTGTTCGGTCTGTTGCGCGAGCGCCATGGCCGGCACCAGGCCGATCATGCCTTTCTCTGCCAGCTGCAGAGCCTTTCGGCGGCCAAGGTGCGGGCGCTGCTGGCCACTGCCAGCTGAGTTTGCCTCGAACCTGTAGGAGCGGCTGGGCGGCATCCCGCTTCAGCCGCGAGCCTTTGTCGCGGCTAAAGCCCCTCCCACTGTTCTGTCCTGCTGCAGGCTGCGGGCATTTCGCGGCTGAAGCCGCTCCTACGGGTTGGTAGCCCGGATGCAATCCGGGGAGGCGGTGGCAATGGCCCCGGATTTCATCCGGGCTACCTGAGGTTACCGCTGTACCTTCTGCATCCATGCAGTCGTAGCGGCGAGCCTGTATCGCGGCTAAAGCCCCACCCACTGTTTTGTCCTGGCACAGACCTCGGGAATTTCGCGGCTGAAGCCGCTCCTACGGCGAGTGTGAACGGGTAAACTGCGCGACTGTTTCCATTGCCATTCTGGTTGCCCCATGACCTTCGCCTCCCTTGGTTTGATCGAGCCGCTGCTGCGTACCCTCGCCGATCTCGACTACCAGACCCCGACCCCGGTACAGAGCCAGGCCATTCCCGCCGTGCTCAAGGGCCGCGACCTGATGGCGGCGGCGCAGACCGGCACCGGCAAGACCGCCGGTTTCGCCCTGCCGCTGCTGCAGCGCCTGACCCTGGAAGGCCCGCAGGTCGCCGGCAACAGCGTGCGTGCGCTGGTGCTGACGCCGACCCGCGAACTGGCCGAGCAGGTGCTGCAGAGCTTTCTGAGCTACGGCCAGCATCTGCCGCTGACCAGCTACGCGGTGTACGGCGGGGTCAGCATCAACCCGCAGATGATGAAGCTGCGCAAGGGCGTCGACGTGCTGGTGGCCACGCCGGGTCGTCTGCTCGACCTGTATCGGCAGAACGCCGTGAAGTTCTCCCAGCTGCAGACCCTGGTGCTCGATGAAGCCGACCGCATGCTCGACCTGGGCTTCGCCCGTGAGCTGGACGAGCTGTTCAGCGCGCTGCCGAAAAAACGCCAGACCCTGCTGTTCTCCGCCACCTTCTCCGATGCCATCCGGCAGATGGCCGGCGAGCTGCTGCGCGACCCGCTGTCGGTGGAAGTCAGCCCGCGTAACGCCGCCGCCAAGACCGTCAGACAATGGCTGATTCCGGTGGACAAGAAGCGCAAGAGCGAGCTGTTTCTGCACCTGCTGCGGGAAAAACGCTGGAGCCAGGTGCTGGTGTTCGCCAAGACGCGCAAGGGGGTTGATCAGCTCGAGCAGGAGCTGCTGGCCATGGGCGTGGCGGCTGATTCGATTCACGGCGACAAGCCGCAGCCAAGCCGTCTGCGCGCGTTGGAACGCTTCAAGGCTGGCGAGGTGCAGATTCTGGTGGCCACCGACGTGGCTGCGCGCGGCCTGGATATCGATGACCTGCCGCTGGTGGTCAACCTCGACCTGCCGATCAACGCCGAAGACTACGTGCACCGCATTGGCCGTACCGGTCGCGCCGGCAGCACGGGGGAGGCGATCTCCCTGGTCTGCGCCGACGAGGTGGATCAGCTGGCAGCCATCGAGAACCTGACCCAGCAGTTGATCAAGCGTGTCGATGAGCCGGACTTCATCCCCGATCACCGCGTACCGTTGACAGCGGTGGGTGGCCAGGTGCTGAAAAAACCGAAGAAGCCCAAGCAGAAGCTGATCCCGGGCGCAGCCAAGCCGGCCGGCAAGGGCAATATCCACCTTGGCCGCTGGTTCGAGGACGACGACGCCAAGCCCAAGGCCAAGTCGGTGCGCAAGGTACCGAGCTTCGGCAGCAAGCCCAAGGGCGGCAAGAAGTAGTTGTCGCAGAAGCGCGCGGCTAGAACGGGCGCTCCCACATCACAGACGCTCTACCTGTGGTAGGGGCTTTAGCCGCGACAGGGTGTAGGGCGGACAACGCGAAGCTTGTCCGCCAATGATTCTCAGATGTTCTGCGCTATGCGCCAGAGCACGCCGCTGGGGTCGAACACCATGAACTCGCGCATGCCCCAGGGTTGCTCCTGTGGCGGTATCAGGCGTGTGGCGAAACGCGTCTCCAGGCGTGCCGCCTGAATCTGCTCCCACCAGGCATCGACTTCTTCCACCAACAGGTGCATGACGAAGTTCTTCGCCTGTTCTTTCACGTAGAAGTTCTGCAGCAGGAAGGCGCAGTGCTCGCCATGGCTGAAGTAGGCCATCTGTTCGTCCGACCAGCCTGGTCGAAAGCCCATCGCCTGGTAGAAGTCCTTGCTAAGGGCGAAGTCCCGTGCCGGAACGAAGGTTTTCAGTTCGATGCTGCGCAGCATGTAAATCCCTTTCCTTGGCGCCGTAGCCTGGATGCAATCGGGGAGCATTGTATCGAGCCTGACCCGGATTGCATCCGGGCTACGGCAGTCTTAACTCGTAGACTGCATCTGCGCCGCCACGGCCGCTGCGGTCATGTCATAGATCACCAGGCACACGTGTTCCACTGGCTGGCCGGCCAGCGGCAGAAGGGTCACGTTCTGGTACATGAAGTCGGCCTGGCCGGTGATCGGCTGGTAGCTCTTGAAGCGCATCAGGTAGGGGCGCTGTTGCCACAGGCTGAAGGCGCGGGTGCCCAGTTGCACCACGCTTTCCACCTTGCGCTCCAGCCAGGGGCGATCAATGTCGGGGAACAGCTCGAACAGCGAGCGTCCCTGCACCTGATCCGGGCCGAGGCCGGAGTGGTTTTCCATGAAGGCATTCCACACTTCGACGTGGTACTGACGGTCGAGCACCACCACGCCAACATCGATGCACTGCACGATGTCGAGCAGCCAGTGGACTTCCTTGATATCGATCTGCGCGGGCATCGCCTTACTCCATCAGGTAGCCGATCTTGCCGGTCAGGCGTTTGATCGAATCTTCGGTGAACAACAGCAGCAGATCGAAATGGATGGCGTGGCCCTCCAGGCTGTAGCTGATTTCCACGGCCAGGGTCTTGCGCCAGCGCTGGCGGTTGACCTGGATGATCTGGTCGAGGCTGGCGTGCTGGCCGAGCAGTTGCGGGTGGCCCTGGGAGAAACGCAGGTCGAGCTGTTCGGCGATACCGGCCAGGCAGGCGCCGATGAGGATGCTGGCCAGGTCCAGCAACATCTCCGAGGTCTCTGCTTCGTTCTTCGGTTGCCAGCCGAGCAGGCGGGCCATGTCGTTCACTTCCGAATCATGGAACAGCAGCAGGGCTTCACCGGCGATGGCTTCGCCGATGAAACCCTGGCAGATGGCACTGAAGCGCTCGCCGCGTTGGGCGTCGAGCAGGGTCATGTGTAGTTCGCTGACTTCGAAAATGTTCACCTGCGGCACCGGCAGCTGCACGAAAACGCCCAGCACCTTGGCCAGCAGCGCGGCGGCGCGGCCCATGGCGACGTTGCTGACTTCGCGCAGGGCGTCGCGGAAGCTGATTTTCAGGTCCGACAATGCCGCTGCCTGAGCCTGCGCCACGGCTGTGCCCTGCGGATTGAACAGGCCCAGCTCGATCAGCGTCTGGCGCAGGATCTCGGGGTCGGCAGGTTTCTTGATGAAGGCCAGGGCACCCAGCTCGCGCACCCGGCGCACGGCTTCTTCCTGCACGTCGCCGGATACCACGATGACCTGGCTGTTGAGTCCTTCGGCACGCAAGGCGGCCAGGGTCTGGTAGCCATCGAGCACCGGCATGGTCAGGTCGAGCAGCATGACCTGGCCCAGGCCCTGACGGATTGCCGCCAGCGCTTCTTCGCCATTGCTGGCTTGGCTGAGGGATACCGGCCATTCAGCCGGCAGGGCGCGGATCAATTGCTTGCGCGCCATGTTGGAGTCATCGCAGACCAGCAGAGGAATCACGGCACAAGGTTACCTGTGTGGGGAGCGCTGGGGTTGAGCATAGTCGCAGCCTGCGCGGCATCACAGGGTTTTTCAGCGCTTTTTCACGCTGCCCTGGAGCCAGTTCAGCATACCCTGCGCCGCAACCCGGCCACAGGCGAAGCAGGCGGTGAGCAGGTAACCGCCGGTCGGCGCCTCCCAGTCGAGCATCTCGCCTGCGCAGAACACGCCTGGTAGCGCCTTGAGCATCAGTCCGTCATCCAGGGCCGCGAAGGGCACGCCGCCGGCACTGCTGATCGCCTCGTCCAGCGGTCGGGTGCGCAGCAGGGTAATCGGCAGCGCCTTGATCCAGCGCGCCAGCGCGGCAGGATCGGCGAAGGTCTCGGCGGGCGCCAGCTCGCGCAGCAGCGCGGCCTTCACCCCGTCGAGTCCGGCCTGACGGTGCAGGTGCTTGGCCATCGAGTGCTTGCCGCGCGGCTTGGCCAGCGCCTGTTGCAGCTTGGCCAGTGGCATCTGTGGCAGCAGGTCGAGATGGATCACGGCCTGGCCATCGGTTTCGATGGCGCAGCGGATCTCGGCGGAAAAGGCGTACACCAGGCTGCCTTCGATGCCGCCTGCAGTCAGCACGAATTCACCGATGCGGCCAGGCTGGTCGGGCAGAGCCAGGGCGACGTTCTTCAGCGGCGCACCGGCGAATTTCTCGCACAGGTGCTGGCTCCAGCCGGCCACCTCGAAACCGCAGTTGCTCGGCTTCAGCGTCGCCACCTCGATACCTTTGGCTTGCAGCAGCGGCACCCAGGCGCCGTCGGAGCCCAGGCGTGCCCAACTGCCGCCGCCCAGGGCCAGCAGGCAGGCATCGGTGGCCAGGGCGCGCTCGCCGTCCACGCTGGTGATACGCAGGCTGCCGTCGGCGTTCCAGCCCAGCCAGCGGCTGCGCGTATGGAGGGTCACACCCAGTTCGCGCAGGCGGCGCAGCCAGGCACGCAGCAGCGGCGCGGCCTTCATGTCGCTGGGGAACACGCGACCGGAGGTGCCGACGAAGGTGTCGATGCCCAGGCCATGGATCCAGGCGCGCAGAGCGTCGGCGTCAAAGTCCTGTAGCAGCTTCGCGACGTCTGCCTGGCGTTCGCCGTAGCGAGCGATGAAGGCGGCTTTGGCTTCGGAGTGGGTGATGTTCATGCCGCCGACGCCGGCCAGCAGGAACTTGCGCCCCACCGAGGGCATGGCGTCGAACAGCTCGACGCGTACGCCGCCTTGCGCCAGTACTTCGGCGGCCATCAGGCCGGCAGGACCACCGCCGATGATGGCGACGTGAGGAGCGGTGGTCGGACTGGCTGTGGTCATGGCGGCAGGACGGTCAGGAAACGGCTGGGCATTCTACCCGACCGTGCCCTGGCCTTGTCATTTGCCCGGGGTTAGGGCAGGTTCTGGAGCTATCTTCCTGCCTGGAGTCCGTTATGTCCCAGATCTGCCCCGACATCGATCCCGATGGCCTGATCGAATATTCGGTGGTCTACACCGACCGCTCGCTGAACCATATGTCGCAGTCCTTCCAGGGGGTGATGCGCGACATCTCTGCCACTCTGAAGCAGGTCTACAACGCCCATGCCGTGGCGGTGGTGCCGGGCAGCGGCACCTATGGCATGGAGGCGGTGGCGCGGCAGTTGGCGACCGATCAGAAGTGCCTGGTGATCCGCAACGGCTGGTTCAGCTACCGCTGGACGCAGATCTTCGACATGGGCCGGATTCCCGCCGAGTCCCTCGTGCTCAAGGCGCGCCCGGTGGCCGAAGGCCCGCAGGCTGCCTTCGCCCCGGCGCCGCTGGACGAAGTGCTGGCGACCATCGCTGAGCAGAAGCCACAGGTGGTGTTCGCCCCGCACGTGGAAACCTCCTCGGGGATGATCCTGCCGGACGACTACCTGCGCGCGGTGAGCGACGCGGTACATGCGGTCGGCGGCCTGTTCGTGCTCGACTGCATCGCCTCCGGCACCCTCTGGGTGGACATGCAGGCCTGTGGCATCGACGTGCTGATCAGCGCCCCGCAGAAGGGCTGGAGCGCCTCGCCGTGCTGTGCCCTGGTGATGCTGAGCGAGGCGGCGCAGGCGCGCGTCGAGGCGACCCAGAGCAGCAGCTTCGCCTGTGACCTGAAGAAGTGGCTGCAGATCATGCAGGCCTACGAACAGGGCGGCCACGCCTACCACGCCACCATGCCCAGCGACGCTCTGGCGCGCTTCCGCGATGCCATGCTGGAGGCCAAGGCGCTTGGTTTCGCCAAGGTGCGTGAGCAGCAGCAGGCGCTCGGTGATCGGGTGCGCGCACTGCTGGCCGCGCGTGGCTTCAAGAGTGTCGCGGCCAAGGGCTTCGAGGCCCCCGGCGTGGTGGTCTGCTACACCGACGATGCGCAGATCAAGAGCGGCGCCAAGTTCGCCGCCATCGGCCTGCAGATCGCCGCAGGCGTGCCGCTGCAATGCGACGAACCGGCGGACTTCCAGACCTTCCGCCTGGGCCTGTTCGGGCTCGACAAGCTGGGCCATATCGAGCGCAGCGTGGCGACGCTGGAGCAGGCCCTGGACAAGGTGCTGGCTGGCTGAGCAGAGCGCGCCGTCAGCGATTCTTCACCGCCTGCAGCGTGTAGCTCAGCGGCAGGCGCTCGGGCCGTGAGCGCAGGCGCCATTCGCCGTCTGCGCCCAGCTGCATCTGTCCGGGCAGGGCCTCCCAGGGCACGCTGTCGTGCTCTTCCAGCGCGGTAAGCGTCAGGCCATGGCGCAGCAGGGCCGAGATGATCTCCCCCAGGCCGTGATTCCATTCGTGGGTCAGGGTGGCGGTCAGCTTCGCGTCGGTCTGCACGTAAGTCTGCTCGTCGTCCCAGACCTGGGGCTCGCGGTGTTCGAAGTACGCATGGGCAATGCGCAGTTCATCCTCGCAGCTCTCATCCAGGCTCAGCAGAATGGGATGCGCTTCGCGCAGAAACAGCCGCCCACCGGGCTTGAGCAGGGTTGCGACGTTCTGCGCCCAATCATCGATGCGGGGTAGCCAGTTGAGGGCGCCTATGCTGGTGTAGACCAGCTCGTAGCGCTGCTCACCGAGCTTTTGTGCTGCCTCGTAGACCGAGGCTTCGACGAACTGGATGCCCTGCTGGCAGGCTTCAGCCAGGCGGCGTGCCTGCTCCAGCGAAGCGCAGGAAAAATCCAGGCCGGTGAGGCGCGCGCCCAGGCGAGCCAGCGACAGGGTGTCGGTGCCGATATGGCATTGCAGATGGAGCGCTTCCAGCCCGCGGATGTCGCCGAGGCGAGGCAGGTCGAAGCGCACGACATCGGACAGGTGTTCGGCCGAGTCGATGAATTTCTGCACCTGTATAGTCGGGTGAGGCGGCGTGCAGGGCCGCGCGTTCGTTCCAGTTGGCCTTGTTCAGCTCGAATGAATCGTCCATGAGGCTATTTCCATGCAGTGACAAAACCCGATTATGCCGAGGTGTGGTCAGGCGTGCTCGTCAACTCAAGCCGCGCGCGGCCCAGACCTTCGCTGCGCTGTGATGGAGGATGCCGTGGCGGCGGGCGAGGGCGGCGTGATCCTTGGAGTAGCCGCCGCCGATCACCCCCAGCACTGGAATGTCGCGGCCCAGGCAGTGCTGCAGTACGGCTTCGTCGCGTGCGGCCAGGCCGGCGTCGGTCAGTTGCAGGTAGCCCAGAGCGTCATCCTTGTGCACGTCGACGCCGGCGTCGTAGAGCACCAGATCCGGCTGGTAGATTGGCAGCAGGTAGTTCAGCGTGTCGTCCACCACTTTCAGGTAGTCGGCGTCGCCCATGCCGCGAGGCAGGGGGATGTCCCAGTCGCTCTGCGCCTTGCGCGCCGGGAAATTCTGTTCGCAGTGCAGTGACACAGTGATCGCATCCGGCTCGTTTTCCAGCAGCCGTGCGGTACCGTCGCCCTGGTGCACGTCGCAATCGAAGATCAGCACGCGCTGCACGCGGCCGGCTTCGAGCAGGTAGCGGGCGATCACCGCCAGGTCGTTGAAGATGCAGAAACCCGAGGGGAAGTCGTAGTGCGCATGGTGCGTGCCGCCGGCCAGGTGGCAGGCCAGGCCGTAACGCAGCGCCAGTTCGGCGGTCAGCAGCGAGCCGCCCACGGCGCGCACGGTGCGCTGTGCTAGCGCATCGCTCCAGGGCAGACCGAGGCGGCGCTGATCGTCGTAGGAGAGTTCGCCAGCCATGTAGCGGGCGATGTAGTCCGGGCAGTGAACCAGGGCGAGAATCTCTGCCGGACACAGTTCGGGGCGTTGCAACTGGGCATCGCTGGTCAGGCCGCTGTCCACCAGGTGATCGCGCAGCAGGCGGAATTTTTCCATGGGGAAACGATGCCCGGTGGGAAAGGGCGGGCTGTAATCCTCGTGGTAGACCAGCGGTAGCGGCATACAATGGGTGCTCATCGAATCGAATCACTATGGTCGCAGCCCGTCGAGACAATCGCCATGCCCCTGATCGAAACCTCCACTCAGCGCCTGTTGCTGCGCGCCTGGCGCGACAGTGACCTGCCGGCGCTGGCCGCGCTCAATGCCGACACCGAGGTGATGCGGCATTTCCCGGCGCCACTGGATGCCGAGCAGAGCGCGCAGTTGCTGGCGCGCATAACAGCGCATTTCGCTGAGCACGGGTTTGGCTTCTGGGCGCTGGAGCGGCGCGACACTGGCGAACTGATCGGTGTCACCGGTCTGGCGCAGGTCAGCTTCGATGCGCCGTTCGTGCCTGCGGTGGAAATCGGCTGGCGCCTAGCGCGTGCCCACTGGCGTCAGGGTTACGCCAGCGAGGCCGCGCGCGCCGCACTGGCCGTGGCGTTCGAACGGCTTGGGCTGGATGAGGTGTTGAGTTTCACCGTGCCGGCCAATCTGCCGTCGCAGGCGGTGATGCGCAGCATCGGTATGCAGCGCGACGAGCGTGGTGATTTTCTCCATCCACGGGTGCCGGCCGGTCATCCCCTGCAGCCGCACGTGCTCTACCGCATCCGCCGCGAGCAATGGGAAGCGCAGCCATGACGGACGTGCTCACCTATCACCAGCTCAGCAAACACGCGCCCGAGCGCTTCGCACCCGGGCCGGGGCAGCTGGACTGGGCGACCCAGCCAGCGCCATTTCGCCGCTACCAGGGCGCGCGACTGATCGAGCTGTACCACCGTCCGCTGGAAGAGGGGCCCGCCTACGACAGGGTATTCGCCGGGCCGCAGACGGCGCCCGCAGCACTGGATCGCGCCAGCATCTCGCAACTGCTGTACGACAGCCTGGCCATTTCCGCCTGGAAGGAGGCCGGGGGCAATCGTTGGGCGCTGCGGGTCAACCCATCATCGGGCAACTTGCACCCAACCGAGGCTTATCTGCTATTGGCGCCGGGCGTGGTCGGCGCCGACGGCGTGCTGGCCCACTACGCGCCGGATCTCCACGCCCTGGAGGTGCGCTGCGAGCTGCCGACGGCGCTGGGCCAGACGCTGGCGAACAGACTGCCGCCGGGCGGTTTTCTCCTCGGTCTGAGCAGCATCGCCTGGCGCGAGGCCTGGAAGTACGGCGAGCGCGCTTACCGTTATTGCCAGCACGATCTCGGTCATGCCCTGGCGGCGCTGGCCATCGCCGCCAGTGTTCAGGGTTGGCAAGTACGGATGCTGCATGGCGTGGCCGAAGCACGCCTGGATGGCCTGCTGGGGCTCGATGGTGAAGGGTTCCACGAAGCCGAACACGGCGACTGCCTGCTATGGATCGGCCCGGCGCAGGCGATGGAATTCGCGCTGCCCGAGACGCTGCTGACGGGGTTGGCGCAGCTGCAGCGTATCGGCACGCCGAATCGTCTGTCGCGCGACTATCGGCAGTGGCCGGAACTGCAGCGCGTGCACGGCCTGTGCCGCGCGCCAGCCCGGCCGCGTGCGCTCTGGAGTGTGGAGACGGCCGGTGTTCATGCCGACAACCCCGGCCTGCCGCTGCGGCCCATCCTGCATCGCCGGCGCAGCGCACAGGCCATGGACGGGCGCAGCGGCATTCAGGCCGACCTGCTGCTGGCCTGGTTGCGCCGCCTGATGCCGGCGCAGTCGCCGGTGCCGTTCGCCGTGAGCGGCGAGCCGAGCGAGGTCGACCTGCTGCTGTTCGTCCACCGTGTGCAGGGCCTGGCGCCCGGCCTTTACTGGCTGGATCGCACGGGCAGCGGCGTGCAGCCACTGCGCGAGGATTACCTGTGGCAGCGGGTCGACGACGAGCTGCCGCTGTATCGCTTGCTCGAAGGTGATGCCCGGGGGCTGGCGGGCTTTCTCAGTTGCGGCCAGGACATCGCCGCCGACGGCTGCGTCGCCTTGGCCATGCTGGCGCGGCTGGAGCGCGCCGTTGCCAATGGCAACTGGCGTTATCCCAGGCTCTACTGGGAATGTGGCCAGATTGGCCAGTTACTCTATCTGGAGGCCGAGGCAGCTGGGCTTTCCGGGACGGGGATTGGCTGCTATTTCGACGACGCTCTGCGCGAATTGCTCGGAGATGCCGACAATGGCTGGCAAAGCCTTTACCATTTCACCCTTGGCCGCGCCGTGTGGGATGAACGCCTGACGTCGCTACCGGCCTACCCGCAATTGCGTATACCCCCGTGCAAGGAGACCACCCCCCATGACTCAGGTGCTCGATGATCTGGTAGCGCTGCTCAGCCTGGAGCAGATCGAGGAAAACCTGTTCCGTGGCCGTAGCCAGGATCTCGGTTTTCGCCAGTTGTTCGGCGGTCAGGTACTCGGCCAGTGCGTTTCCGCGGCCAGCCAGACGGTCGAAGAGGCGCGCCATGTGCACTCCATGCACGGCTACTTCCTGCGCCCGGGCGATGCCAGCCTGCCGGTGGTCTATCAGGTCGAGCGCACCCGCGATGGTGGCAGCTTCAGCACCCGTCGCGTGGTGGCGGTGCAGAAGGGCAAGCCGATCTTCTTCTGCAGCGCATCGTTCCAATACGACGAGGAAGGTTTTCACCACCAGAGCCAGATGCCGGATGTACCCGGCCCCGAGGGCCTGAAGTCGGAGACCGAGTTGGCGCGCATGGTGGCGTCGATGATTCCCGAGCGCATGCGTGAGCGCGCGGTCAGCGACAAGCCCATCGAAATTCGTCCGGTCACCCTGATCAATCCCTTCGCCCCGCAGCCTTGCGAGCCGGTGAAGTACGTGTGGTTCCGTGCGGCGGGCGAACTGGCGGACGACCCACAACTGCACAAGTACCTGCTGGCCTACGCCAGCGACTTCAACCTGCTCACCACGTCGATGCAGCCGCATGGCGTGTCGGTGTTCCAGAAGTTCATGCAGGTGGCCAGCCTCGACCATTCGCTGTGGTTCCACCGGGATCTGCGCATGGACGACTGGCTGCTGTACGCCATGGACAGCCCCTGGGCCGGCAACGCCCGTGGCTTTTCTCGCGCCAGCATCTACAACCGTCAGGGCGAGCTGGTGGCTTCGACCGCCCAGGAAGGTCTGACGCGTGTGCGCGAGGACTGGAAATGAAGGCGTTGCGCGAAGCGCGCCACTGGGTGTTCGACATGGACGGCACCCTGACTCTGGCGGTGCACGACTTCCCGGCCATCAAACGGGCGCTGGGCATCCCACCGGAGGACGATATCCTCCATCACCTGGCGGCACTGCCGGCAGACGAGGCGGCGGCCAAGCATGCCTGGTTGCTCGAGCATGAACGCGAGCTGGCGGTGGCTTCGCGCCCGGCGCCCGGGGCGATCGAACTGGTGCGCGCGCTGAGCGAGCGTGGCTGCCAGCTCGGTATCCTCACGCGCAACGCGCACGAGCTGGCTTTGCTGACGCTGCAGGCCATCGGCCTGGATGACTGCTTCGCCAAGGCGGATGTCCTCGGCCGTGACGAGGCGCCGCCCAAACCGCATCCGGGTGGCTTGCTGCATCTGGCCGAGCGCTGGAGCGTGGCGCCGCACGAACTGGTGATGGTCGGCGACTATCGCTTCGATCTGGAATGCGCCCAGGCTGCAGGCGCGCGTGGCGTGCTGGTCAACCTGCCGGACAATCCCTGGCCGGAGCTGACCGAGCTGCATGCACAGGATTGCACTGAACTGTTGAGACAATTGGGCTGAAGCGCCCTGGCCGGGCACCTGGCCCGAAGTGCATTTTGGTCAGTTTATGGATCCAAATATGCCTGGTTTGACTCTGTAAAGTTCCGGTGTTCGATCATCGAACACAATATTGCCTTCCATTTTTTAGGTCGAAAGCCGCTATCCATAAGGCTTTTGTGCGTTTTTAGACGGATCGGTCTGTCGCTGCCAAGGTGCTGGAGAATTGTTCTTTGGATCCATCTCTGCGAGCTTCGCATCAGTGGTTTCCCGATAAGAACAATCAAGGGTTTGCGCTGATGACTCATGCCTTCTTCCTCACGGCAGGCGGTGCCTGGCTGTCTTCCTCCTTCTGCTCCCTGGGCGCCCGACTGCCGGTATCCGGCTGGGCTGGTGCGTGATGAGCGATCTGCGTCAGATCGTCGACCAAGGCCCGATGCGTGGTTTTCAGTGGCTGGCCATTGCCGTGTGCGTGGTGCTCAACATGATTGATGGCTTCGATGTGCTGGTCATGGCCTTCACCGCCTCGTCCGTGACGGCGCAATGGTCGCTGAGCGGTGCCGAGCTGGGCATGTTGCTCAGCGCCGGTTTGCTCGGCATGGCGTTGGGCTCGCTGTTGCTCGCGCCCTGGGCCGATCGCGTTGGTCGGCGTGCGCTGATTCTGCTGTGCCTGATGCTGTCCGGTACCGGCATGGTGCTGTCTTCGCTGAGTCAATCGCCTATGCAATTGGCGCTGCTGCGCGGCCTCACCGGCCTGGGCATCGGCGGCATCCTGGCCTGCAGCAATGTCATCGCCAGTGAATATGCCTGCGCGCGCTGGCGCGGTCTGGCGGTCAGCCTGCAATCAACCGGCTATGCCCTGGGGGCGACGCTCGGTGGTCTATTGGCTGTCTGGTTGCTGTCGCACTGGGGCTGGCGCTCGGTGTTCCTGGCCGGCGGGCTGATCACCTTCGCGGCTATCCCGCTGGTGCTGCTGTGGCTGCCGGAGTCGCTGGACTTTCTCCTGAGCAAGCAGCCACGTAATGCCTTGCAACGCGTCAATGCCCTGGCTGCGCGCCTGCAGCAGCCGAGCCTGAGTGCCTTGCCAGCTCGGCCCGTACAGGTGGTCGGGAGCAGTGGCAACCCGGTACTGCGACTGCTCGAGCCGGGCATGCTGCGCAGTACCTTGCTGATCTGGCTGCTGTTCTTCCTGGTGATGTTCGGCTTCTACTTCATCATGAGCTGGACGCCCAAGCTGCTCACTTCGTCCGGGTTGTCGGTGCAACAGGGAGTTACTGGCGGGGTTTTGCTGAGCATCGGCGGCATCTTCGGCGCCACGCTGCTGGGATTGCTCTCGGCGCGTTTCCCTCTGTCGCGAGTGCTGGCTGCTTTCATGCTGATCACGGCCGCGATGCTGCTGCTGTTCACGGGGATCGGTTCGTCTTACCTGGCGGCGCTGGGCATGGGGCTGTTGATCGGGCTGTTCTCCAATGGCTGTGTAGCGGGCCTGTATGCATTGTCGCCATTGCTCTATGGCGCATCGATTCGCGCGACCGGCGTGGGCTGGGCCATCGGCATAGGTCGTGGTGGTGCGATTCTTTCGCCGACCGTGGCCGGGTTGATGCTCGATGGTGGCTGGCAGCCGCTTGAACTGTACGGCTGGTTCGCCCTGGTGTTCGTTGCGGCGGCGCTGCTCCTGCTGGTGCTGTTGCCGGCAAGGCAGGCGGCGGGCTTGAGATCGTCGCAGGCCTGACCACTCTTGCCTGGGCAACCGTTCAGCACGACCTTCTGCCGCTCGCGAGGGCGGCGTCGGCGCGGCCTGAGCCCCCAGGCAGCTTGCCGCGTTGCGCTGACCGCTATTGCATAGGCATAAAAAAACGCCCCCGCAAAGACTGCGGGGGCGGCGCGTTGTAGAAGGTCGTCCTTGAAGCGGGTTACGCGCAATCAACCTTGTGGGGCATTGCTCCCGGCATTGCTCCAGCCGCCACCCAGGGCCTTGTACAGCTCCACTTCGCTGCTGAGCTGGGCCAGGCGGTCGGTGATCAGCTGCTGGCGCACGCTGAACAGCTGACGCTGGGCGTCGAGCAGGGTCAGGTAGCTGTCCACGCCGGTGCGATAGCGGCGTTCGGCCAGGTCGTAATAGGTCTCGGTGGTTGCCAGCAGGGCACGCTGGGCGTCCAGTTGCTGGCGGTAGGTGGTGCGCGCGGCGAGGCGGTCGGCAACTTCCTGGAACGCCACCTGGATGGCTTTCTCGTATTGCGCGACCTGGATATCGCTCTGCAGCTCGGCGTAGTCGAGGTTGGCGCGCAGACGACCGGCGTTGAAGATCGGCAGGCTGATCTGCGGCTGGAACAGCCAGGTGCCCGAGCCACTGTCGAACAGACCGGACAGCTGGCTGCTGGCGGTGCCGGCGTTGGCGGTCAGGCTGATGCTGGGGAAGAACGCCGCGCGTGCCGCGCCGATATTGGCATTGGCCGCCTTGAGCTGGTACTCGGCCTGCAGCAGGTCGGGGCGACGCTGCAGCAGGTCGGCGGGCAAACCGGCAGGCACCTGCTCGAGCAGTTCGGCGCTCAGCGCCAGACCCCGTGGCAGGTCGGCGGGTAGGCCGGTGCCGAGCAGCTGGGTCAGCGCGTTGCGATCCTGGGCGACCAGGCGCTGGTACTGCGCCAGGCTCACCCGTGCGCTGTCCACTGCGCTGCGTGCCTGGCTCAGGGCCAGGGCATCGGCCACGCCGACATCGAAGCTGCGTTGGGTCAGCTGGTAGCTTTCCTCGAAGGTCTTCAGGGTGTCCTGGGTCAGCTGCAGCAGCGCCTGATCGGCCTGCCACTGCAGGTAGGCGTTGGCGACGCTGGCCACCAGGCTGATCTGCGTGCTGCGCTGGGCCTGTTCGGTAGCCAGGTATTGTTGCAGGGCCTGCTCGCTGAGGCTGCGGATACGGCCGAAGAAGTCCAGCTCCCAGGCGTTGACGCCCAAGGTGGCGCTGTACTGGCCGCTGGTGCGTGCTTCGCCGGTCTGGGTCAGGTCGCCCGGCAGGCGCTGACGGGTACCGGCGCCATCGGCGGAAACCGAGGGCAGCAGGTCGGCGCGCTGAATGCGGTACAGCGCGCGATAGGCTTCGACGTTCAGCGCGGCGACACGCAGGTCACGGTTGTTCTCCAACGCCAGCTGCACCAGTTGCTGCAGAGCCGGATCGCGGAAGAACTCGCGCCATTGCAGGTCGGCAGCGGCGCGGCTGCCTTCACTGGCAGCGCTGCCGTAGGCTTCGCCCTGCGGCCAGTCGGCCGCCACTGGAGCGTCAGGGCGTTCATAGTCGGGAATCAGGCTGCAGCCGCTGAGCACAGCGGCGGCCACGGCCAGGGACAACATGGACTGCCTCATTGCAGTACCTCCTTCTCTTTTTCACTGGCCTGCTCGGGGCGTTTTTTCTCGAACAGCGAGCAGACCACCACGTAGAACAACGGAATCCAGAAGATCGCCAGCACCATGGCGCTGAGCATGCCGCCGATCACCCCGGTACCGATGGCGTGCTTGCTGCCCGCGCCGGCGCCACTGGCGATGGCCAGCGGCAGACAGCCGAGGATGAACGCCAGCGAGGTCATGATGATCGGGCGCAAACGCATGCGGCAGGCTTCGATGGCCGCTTCGGCGAGGGTCATGCCCTGTTCGTACTGCGCCTTGGCGAACTCGACGATAAGGATCGCGTTACGCGCCGACAGGCCGATGGTGGTAAGCAGGCCGACCTGGAAGAACACGTCGTTGGACAGCCCGCGCAGCTCGGTGAACAGCAGGGCGCCGATGATCCCCAGCGGCACGGTGAAGATGACCGCGAACGGAATCGACCAGCTTTCATACAGCGCCGCCAGGCAGAGGAACACCACCAGGATGGAGATGGCAAACAGGGCCTGCTTCTGCGAACCAGCCAGACGCTCCTCGTAAGACAGCCCCGTCCAGGCATAACCGACACCTTCCGGCAGCTGCTTGGCGATTTCCTCCACCGCAGCCATGGCATCGCCCGTGCTGTAGCCCGGTGCCGCAGCGCCGAGAATCTCCACCGCCGACACGCCGTTGTAGCGCGCCAGCTTGGGTGGGCCGTAGACCCACTCGCCACTGGCGAAGGCACTGAACGGCACCATTCGTCCCTGATCGTTGCGCACGTACCACTTCTTCAGGTCTTCCGGGCTCATGCGCGCTTCGGACTCGCCTTGCAGGTAGACCTTCTTCACCCGACCGCGGTCGATGAAATCGTTGACGTAGCTGGCGCCCCAGCCGATCGACAGGGTGCTGTTGATGTCCGACAGCGACAGGCCGAGGGCGCGGGCTCGCTCGTCATCGATCAGCAACTGGTACTGAGGCTCGTCACGCAGGCCGTTGGCGCGTACCGAGTTGAGTACCGGGTGCTGGTTGGCCAGCTTGAGGAACTTGTCGCGTGCCTCGTTCATCACCTCGTGACCGACGCCGGCCTGATCCTGCAGGAAGAAATTGAAGCCGGTGGCGTTGCCAAGCTCCATCACCGCTGGCGGGGCGAAGGCGAAGACCATGGCGTCACGGAAGCTGAAGAAGTGCATCTGCGCACGCTGCGCCAGCGCGGCTACGCCATTCTCCTCACCCGGACGTTCACCCCAGGGCTTGAGCATGATGAAGGCCATACCGGAGCTCTGGCCACGACCGGCGAAGTTGAAGCCGGTGACGGTGAACACCGATTTGACCGTGCTCGCTTCGTCTTTCAGCAGGTACTCACGCATTTCATCGACCACCACCTGGGTGCGCTCGGCACTGGAGCCAGTCGGCGTCTGCACCTGGGCAAAGAGTACGCCCTGGTCTTCCTCGGGCAGGAAGGAGGTGGGGATGCGGGTAAACATCCAAATCATGATGCCGACCACCACCAGGTACAGCAGCAGGTACGGCGCCTTGCGTTTGAGCATGCCGCTGACGCCACGCTGATAAGCGTTGCTGGTGCGGTCGAAGTTGCGGTTGAACCAGCCGAAGAAGCCGCCTTTGGCATCGTGGTGATCGCCATCGATAGGCTTGAGCAGGGTGGCGCACAGTGCCGGGGTGAAGATCAGTGCCACCAGCACCGACAAGGCCATGGCCGAGACGATGGTGATGGAGAACTGGCGGTAGATCACCCCGGTGGAGCCGCCGAAGAAGGCCATCGGCAGGAACACGGCCGACAGCACCAGGGCGATACCCACCAGCGCGCCCTGGATCTGGCCCATGGACTTGCGCGTCGCCTCCTTGGGCGACAGGCCATCTTCGCGCATCACCCGCTCGACGTTCTCCACCACCACGATGGCGTCGTCCACCAGCAGGCCGATGGCCAGCACCATGGCGAACATGGTCAGGGTGTTGATCGAGAAGCCGAACGCTGCCAGCACACCGAAGGTACCCAGCAAGACCACCGGCACCGCCAGGGTGGGAATGATGGTCGCCCGCAGGTTTTGCAGGAACAGGAACATCACCAAGAACACCAGCACGATGGCTTCGAACAGGGTGTGGACCACCCCTTCGATGGAGGCCGAGATCACGGGTGTGGTGTCGTAGGGGAAGACCACTTCCATGCCGGCCGGGAAGAACGGCTTGAGGTCGTCGATGGTTGCCCGCACGGCCTTGGCGGTATCCAGCGCGTTGGCGCCGGTGGCCAGCTTGATCGCCAGGCCGGAAGCAGGCATGCCATTGAACTGGGCGTTGATCGAGTAGTTCTCGCCGCCCAGCTCGACCTTGGCCACATCACCCAGGCGTACCTGCGAGCCATCGGCCTGAACCTTGAGCAGGATCTTGCGGAATTCTTCCGGGGTCTGCAGGCGGGTCTTGCCGATGATGGTGGCGTTGAGCTGGTTACCCGGTACGGCGGGCAGGCCGCCGAACTGGCCGGAGGATATCTGCACGTTCTGCGCCTGGATGGCGCTCTTCACGTCTACCGGCGTGAGCTGGAAGCTGTTGAGCTTGGCCGGGTCGAGCCAGATACGCATGGCGTACTGCGCGCCGAACACCTGGAAGTCGCCGACCCCCTTGGCACGTGAGATCGGATCCTGCAGGTTGGAGACGATATAGTCCGACAGATCCTCGCGGGTCATGCTGCCGTCGGTGGAAACCACCCCGATCACCATCAGGAAGTTCTTCACCGCCTTGGTCACGCGGATGCCCTGTTGCTGGACTTCCTGTGGCAGCAGCGGGGTCGCCAGTTGCAGCTTGTTCTGCACCTGAACCTGAGCGATATCCGGGTTAACCCCCTGCTCGAAGGTCACGATGATTTCCATGCTGCCGTCGGAGTTGCTCGACGAGCTGACGTAGCGCAGGCCGTCGATACCGTTGAGCTGCTGTTCGATCACCTGCACCACAGTGTCCTGCACCGTCTGCGCCGAGGCACCCGGGTAGCTGACCTGGATGGAAACGGCAGGCGGGGCGATGCTCGGGTACTGGTTGATCGGCAGCTTGAGGACGGACAGGCCGCCGGCCAGCATGATCACCAGGGCGATCACCCAGGCAAAGATCGGCCGGTCGATAAAGAATCTGGACATTCAGTACTTCTCCGTTAGTCCTGGCCGTTGGCTGGTTCGGCGTCTTGGGCAGGCTGCTCGGTCTTGATGTTGCTGGCCGGCACGGCTTTGACCTCGGCGCCGGGCTGCACGAACTGCAGGCCTTCGGTGATCAGACGGTCGCCTTCCTTGAGGCCATCCTCTACCAGCCAGGCGTTGCCGGCGGTGCGGTCGGCCTTGAGCACGCGCTGCTCCACCTTGTTCTCGGCATTGACCACCAGCGCAACGGGTTCACCGCGTTGGTTGCGGGTCACGCCCTGCTGCGGGGCGAGAATGGCGTTCTGCTTGACCCCGGAGAGCAGCTCGGCATGCACGAACATGCCCGGCAGCAGCAGGTGATCGGGGTTGGGGAACACGGCGCGCAGGGTGACCGAACCGGTGCTTTCGTCCACGGCCACCTCGGAGAACTCCAGGGTGCCTTCGTGTGCGTAGTGGCTGCCGTCTTCCAGTTTCAGCGCGACCTTGGCAGCGCTTTCACTGACCTTCTGCAGGCGGCCGTCGGCCAGATCGCGGCGCAGACGCAGCAATTCCGTGCTCGACTGGGTGACATCGACGTAGATCGGATCGAGTTGCTGGATGGTGGCCATGGCGTTGGCTTGGCCGTTGCTGACCAGCGCACCCTCGGTCACGGCGGAGCGGCCGATGCGACCGCTGATCGGGGCCAGCACCTTGGTGTAGCGCAGGTTGATGCGTGCCTGATCCAGGGCGGCGTCCGCCTGCAGGCCGGCGGCCCGGGCTTCGTCGTAGGCCTGCTGGCTGACGGCCTTGTCGGCGACCAGCAGCTTGTAGCGATCAGCCAGGGACTTGGCGGAGACCTGAGTCGCCTGGGCGCTCTTGAGCGCGGCTTCGTAGGTGGCAGCGTCGATCTGATACAGCTGCTGCCCCGCCTTGACCTCGCTGCCCTCGGTGAACAGGCGCTTCTGGATGATGCCGTTGACCTGCGGGCGGACTTCGGCGATGCGGTAGGCGCTGGTACGCCCCGGCACTTCACTGGTCAGCGTGAAGGGTTTGGCCTCGAGCGTGATCACTCCGACCTGTGGCGTTTGCTGGGTCTGTGGTGCGCTGGATTCCTGGCAGCCGGTGAGACTGAGCGTTGCCACGGCGATGGCGGAAACCAAGACAGCGAAGGCTGGCTTCGAGTGCATCTGAGAACCTCGTTTTAATCGAATCATGGCCCCAAGGGGCGAAGGGGACGAAGGCAGGGAAAAATCGATGGAGGAATATACTTACGTACGTGAATGTTTGTAAATGCCTAAAGCCGCCTGCATACTCTCGCCCGTCCTTCTTTACCGAAGGGTTACGGCAATACAAATGCAGGTGACATATGGCCAGAAGAACCAAAGAGGAAGCGCAGGCGACGCGGGTGCACATACTCGACGCTGCCGAGCGGGTGTTCCATGCCCAGGGCGTTTCCAGGGCGTCTCTGGCTGAGGTGGCGAAAGAGGCCGGCGTCAGCCGTGGCGCTATTTACTGGCACTTCGAGAACAAGATAGACCTGTTTCAGGCCATGCTCGAACGTCTGCGCCTGCCGCTCGAGGAACTGGCGCGTGCCAGCGAGAGCGAAGACGAGCCAGACCCGCTGGGCTGCATGCGTGAATTGCTGATCAAGGCGCTGACGCAGCTGGCCAGTGATGCGCAAACCCACCGCGCCCACGACATCCTGCGTTACAAATGCGAGTACACCGGTGAGCTAATTGGTCTGCGCGAGCGCCTGCAGGCATTGAGCCTGGAATGCGATCAACGGATCGCCAAGGCATTGAGCAACGCCGTCAACAAGGGGCAATTGCCAGGTGATCTGGATTGCTCGCGGGCTGCGGTTTGCCTGCATGCCTATATGGAGGGCATCGAGGCCAACTGGCTGCTGGTGCCCAACTTCGACCTGGCGCAGCAGGCGCCGGCGCTGGTCGATACCGTGCTGGATATGCTGCGCAGCCCTGCGTTGCGCCTGATGCCGGTCGAACCGGTGGCAAGCCAGGCGTAGGGGCGCACAGCGAACCCTACGCCATGGCTGCTTCTCAGCTCGCCATGCGTTGCGCGGGCCAGTCGGGCAGGCTGTGTGGTTCGCGCAGTCGCGCTTCCAGCCTGGCAACGAACTGGCGCGCCTCTTCTTCGCTGCGAAAGCTCACGCAATGCTGATCCAGGCGAACCTGCCAGAGGCGTTCGTCACCCTGTTTCTGCGGTTGGACGACAATCTTCATACGGACTACCTCCTTGAGCTGCGACGAATCGTCGGCGCTTGTGGGGAGGCTCAGCATAGTCCGCCTGCATGACCTTTTTCTGACGAGGATCAATCCGGCGACCGGCATCAGGGCTGTTTTGCGATGGACGGTGCCGCGAGCAGGGGGCCAGTCGAACGCGACGCCTGCCCTGCGCTGTCGTCATCAGGGCGGGGCGGCATTCGCCGCAACCCGCCATCGCGCCTCAGAATCCCTCGAGTACGATCTTGCCTTTGGCCTTGCCACTTTCCAGCAACGCATGGGCGCGGCGCAGGTTGGCAGCATCGATGGTGCCGAAATGCTCACCGAGCGTGGTCTTGATCACGCCGCTGTCGACCAGCGCGGACACCCGCTCGAGCAAGCGATGCTGCTCGATCATGTCCTCGGTCTGGTACAGCGAGCGGGTGAACATCAGCTCCCAGTGCAGCGACAGGCTCTTGCGCTTGAGTTGCATGACATCCAGCGGTTGCTGCGGGTCGTCGATCAGCGCCAGGCGCCCCTGGGGTTGCAGGCACTCGATCAGTTGCGCGTAGTGCTGGTCGGTCTGCGTCAGGCTGGCGACGTGGGTGACCTGGCCGACGCCGATACGCGCCAGCTCCTCGCTCAGGGGCTTGCGGTGATCGATCACGTGATGCGCGCCCAGCTCCCGCACCCAGGCCTGGGTTTCCGGGCGCGACGCGGTGCCGATCACGGTCAGGCCGGTCAGGCGGCGGGCCAACTGGGTGAGGATCGAACCGACACCGCCGGCGGCGCCGACGATCAGCAGGCTCTGGCCCAGGTCGCTGGAGCCTTCGGCGACCTGCAGGCGTTCGAACAGCAGTTCCCAGGCGGTGATGGCGGTCAGGGGCAGGGCGGCAGCCTCGGCGAACGACAGGCTGTTCGGCATATGGCCAACGATGCGTTCATCGACCAGATGCAGCTCGCTGTTGGCACCGGCGCGGTCGATGGCGCCGGCATAGAACACCCGGTCGCCAGGCTGGAACAGGCTGACCTCGCTGCCCACGGCCTGGACGACGCCGGTGGCATCCCAGCCGAGCACCTTGGCGCTGCCGTTCGGCGGGGTAACGCCGAGGCGGATCTTGGTATCGACCGGGTTGACCGAGATGGCGCGAACCTCGACCAGCAGATCGCGTGGACCCGGAGTCGGATCGGCCAGCTGCAAGTCCTGCAGGGCTTCAGGATGGTCGGCGGGCAGGGATTGGTAGTAGGCGACGGCTTTCATGGGAAATGGTCCTCTGTGAGAAATCAGGCGAGGCGTTGCAGCGGGAGCAGGTCGATGCCCGCCAGCCGCTCGCCGAAGTCGTGGGTGAACAACAGGAAGTGCGGTGTTGCGCGATGCAGCTCCAGCGCGTCGGCATCGCGCCATCGTTCGATCATCACGAACTGATTCGTATCGACCTCGCTGCGGTGCAGTGCGTACTGCAGGCAGCCTGGCTCTGCTCGGCTGGCAATCACCAGCTGTCGCAGGCCAGCGGCCACTGCCTCGGCATGTCCTGGCAGCACTTTGATGGTGGCGATCAGCGTTAGCTCGGTGGTCATGGCGGGCTCCGGAAGTGAAACTGCAGCCATGCTCGTTTATTTGTGTGGCGAGAAAAAGTGGCTGGTAATAGAGTCTCTTTCATTATTATTTTGAAAGTGAGCGACCATGCTGCGCTTCGACGATCTGCAACTGTTCCTGCGCACGGCCGAGACCGGCAGTCTTTCGGCAGCTGCCCGGCTGCTGGATGTCTCGCCCGCCGTGGCCAGCGCTGCACTCAAGCGTCTGGAGCAGCAACTGCAGGTGCGTTTGCTGGTGCGCTCGACGCGTAGCCTGCGTCTGACGCCCGAGGGCGAGTTGTATCTGGTGCACGCCCGGCTGGCGTTGCAGAGCCTGGAGGAGGGGCGCCAGCAACTGCTCGGCAGTCAGCAGGGCATTCACGGCGTGCTGCAGTTGTCGGCACCGTCGGATCTGGGACGCAACACGCTGCTGCCCTGGCTCGACGCGTTTCAGGGCGAGCATCCACAACTGCAGCTGCGTCTGTTGCTGGCCGACCGGGTGACCGATCTGTTTCGCGAGCCGGTGGATATCGCCCTGCGCTATGGCGCACCGGAGGATTCCAGCCTGGTGGCGCTGCCGGTGGCGCCGGACAATCGCCGGGTGCTCTGCGCGGCACCGGGCTATCTGGCTCGGCACGGCTCGCCCCAGAGCCTGGACGATCTGCATCGGCACAATTGCCTGCTGTATATGCTGCATGGTCGCGTGCATGACCGCTGGCGCTTTCAGGATGGCAAGCGCGAAGCGGTGATGAACGTTGCCGGCGACCGGGTTTGCGACGATGCCGACGTCACCCGGCGCTGGGCCGTGGCCGGGCGGGGCGTGGTGTACAAGTCCTGGCTGGATGTGGCCGAAGACGTGCGTGAGGGGCGCTTGCAGGTGCTGCTGCCGAACTGGCTGGGCGAGCCGACGCCGCTGTACCTGGTCTGTGCGCACCGCGCTCAGCTGAGCAAGGCGGTGCACCTGTTGCGCGAGTTCGTGCAGCTGCGTTGCGAGACCCTGCTGGCTACGGCGCCCTGGCGCGGCTGAGTGCCGCAGTAACGATGAGCGCGCGGCTCTGCTAGACTCCTGCCGCAAATGCCTGCGGCAACGCACCGCAGTGTCGTGCTGCCATCCTCTGTTTAGAGTCGCGCCCCATGAAACTGGCTCGCAAAGACCGCTCACTGACCGCCTGGGTGCTGTACTTCAGCGTCCTGTTCAGTGCGTTCGTCTGCGCGATCAGCCATGGTCAGATGGCCGGCATGCAGCTCAGTGGCCTGGACGGCCAGTACTGCTCGTTCGATGGCAACTTCGGCGCAGGCGCCGACCTCGACGGCTCCGGTATCGTCGCGCCGAATCCGGCTACCGGCACTGGCTGCGTCCTTGGCAGCCTGTTCAGCGCGATCATTCTCGCCGCCTTCTTCGGCCTGTTGGGCCTGCTCGCCAGTGACAGCGTACGGCCCTTGCCGACGCTGCACATTCCCCGTCTTACCCGCTATCGCTGGCCACCGGCCAATCCTCGCGCCTCTCCGCTGACTGCCTGATCCGTCCGCCCTGAACCGGGCGTTTCCATCATGCGCAGTCGTCGTCTGCTTGCTCGCAGCCGACTTGGGAGAGGCTTCATGTCGTCGCGTTTCGACACCCCAGCAGGTGCAGCCAAGCGCCCGCAACCTTCGTTCTACAACCTGGTCTGGCGCTGGCATTTCTATGCCGGGCTGTTCGTCATTCCGTTCTTCATCCTGCTGTCACTCACCGGCTTGATCTACCTGTTCAAGCCGCAGCTCGATGACCTGATGTACGCCGACCTGTTGCAGGTGCCGGTGGCCGGGCAGCGCCTGGCGGCTGACCAGCAACTGGCGCGGGTACGCGAGGCCTACCCGCAGGCCGTGATCAAGCAATACCTGCCGCCGACTGCGGCGGACCGCAGCGCCCAGTTCGTCATCACCGAGCAGGGGCATGACCTCAATCTGTTCCTCGATCCCTATCGCGGTGCGGTGCTCGGCACCCAGGACGCGCTGTGGAACCTGCAGGCCGTGGCGCGCAAGCTGCACGGCGACTTGCTGATCGGCACCGCGGGTGACCGCCTGATCGAACTGGCCGCCGGCTGGGGCATCGTGCTGGTCGTCTCGGGGCTGTATCTGTGGTGGCCGCGTGGTCGTAGCGGCGCCGGCATCCTCTGGCCGCGCCTGAGCGCTCGCGGGCGCCTGTGGTGGCGAGATATGCACGCCGTCACCGGCTTCTGGGGCAGCGCCATCCTGCTGCTGATGCTGATGACCGGTATGACCTGGACCGGCTTCTGGGGCGCGCAGTTCGCGGCAGTGTGGAACCGGTTTCCCGATGCGATGTGGAACGACGTGCCCAAGTCCGGGCAGCTGACCGGCAGCCTCAACAACAGTGCCCGGCAGACCGTGGCCTGGGCGGTGGAAACGGCGCCGCTGCCGGCTTCCGACGCGCATGCAGCGCATCAGGGCCATGGCGACCATCAGGGCCATGGCGCTCATTCGCAGCCTGCCGCTACCGGCAGTGCTGCTGCGCTGCTGCAGCATGTGGTAGATACCGCCGAGGCGCGTGGCGTGCAGCCCGGTTACAGCATCACCCTGCCCAAGGGCGAGCAAGGCGTGTACACCGTCGCGCTGTTCGCCAGCGACCCACGCAACGACGCCACCCTGCATCTCGACCAGTACAGCGGCGAGGTACTCGCCGACGTGCGCTGGGATGACTACGGCCCGGTCGCCAAGGCCGTCGAAAGCGGCGTGATGATCCATGAGGGGCGCATGTTCGGCTTGCCCAACCAGTTGCTGATGGCCGCGATCTGCCTGCTGATCCTGTTCAGCTCGATCAGTGGCCTGGTGCTGTGGTGGAAACGCCGCCCGGCCGGGCAGCTGGGGGTGCCGCCGCTGCGTCACGACCTGCCACGCTGGAAGACGGCCATCGGCGTGATGCTGGCGCTCGGTGTGGTCTTCCCGCTGGTCGGCGCCTCGTTGCTGCTGGTGTGGGGCCTGGACTGGCTGCTCGGCCTGTGGCGTCGCCAGTCGGTACCCAGTGCGCCTGTGGCCTGACCCCTCAAGTTGGCCGGGCGCCACGCAGGCGTCCGGCCGCGACTGATCATTGCGGCGCCTGCCGAGGTGGGCTGCCGCGACTGGAATTGAATACATGCAAGCAATACTCAAACGCTCGATTCACCTGGCCGCTCTGGCCTTTGGTCTGCAGGCCCTGCCGGCCTCGGCCGACAGCACCTTGGCATTGGGCACCGTTACCGTAACCGGTGAGGAAAAAGGGCCGCTGTCGAGCCACAACATCCTCAGCTCGGTGGACTACGTCGGCAGCGACGTGCTGGAAAAACAACCCGTGCAATACAGCTGGGAGCTGTTCAACCGTGTGCCGGGGGTGATGCTGACCCAGTTCAACCAGGGCACCACCTCCGGCAAGCTGTCGTTTCGCGGCTTCAACGGCGAGGGCGAGGTCAATGCGGTGAAGCTGTTGATCGATGGCATCCCGAGCAACACCAACGACGGCAACATGCCGTTCATCGACATGGTCTTCCCGCTGGATATCGAGTACATCGAAGTGGTGCGTGGCACCAACGATCCGCGCTACGGCCTGCACAACATCGCCGGCAACGCCAGCATCAACACGCGCCTCGGCGGTAACGAGGGCAAGCTGCGCCTGCGCAGCGGCAGCTTCGATACCCAGGAGCTGCAGGCGATCAAGGGCATCGAGACCGGCAACTGGTCGCAGAACTACTTCGTCGCCTACCAGAAGAGCGGTGGCTATCGCGATCACGCCGATGCCGAGCGCCAAAGCTTCGCCGGCAAATGGTTCTACACCGCCGATGCCGGCTGGCGCGCCGGGCTGATCGCTCGGCACTACGAGGGCGAGGCGCTGGAGGCTGGCTACCTGAGTCACACCGACGCCCACGATGATCCCCGTCAGTCCTATGCCAACAACGCCACCGACAAGGGCGAGCGCAGCATGGATCAGCTCAGTCTGCATCTGGACACGGATGTCGCCGAGGATCTGGCCTGGTCGAGCAAGGCTTACTACAACCGCTTCAAGGATCGTCGTTGGGTGCGTTACTGGCGTAACGTCAGTCAGCAGGAGCGCTTCAACGACGAGGATCAGTACGGCGCCATCAGCAGCCTGACCTGGCGACCCGAGGTGCAGGGCCTGTATGACTTCGCCCTGGAGGGTGGGGCGGATATCCAGCGTCAGGAGGTGGTCAGCGAGCGTTATCGCACCGTCAATCGCGTGCGTGCCGGGCAGACCCGTGATCAGGTGTTCGATCTGACCACCACGGGTGTTTATGTGCAGACCGTGATTCAGCCTTGGGAAAGCCTCAAGCTGATCCCGGCCTATCGCGTCGACCGTATCGAGGGCGACTACCGCAACGAGCTGAGCGGCGAACGGGCCAGTGCCAACGACTACGGCAGCATCCGCCAACCCAAGTTCAGTCTGGTCTACTCGCCGTGGAAAGCGGCCAGTTTCTACGCCAACTGGGGGCGTACCTTCCAGGTCGGTGTCGGCTCCGGCGCCTACAAGCTGGCGGGCCAGGCCGATGACCTGAAACCCTCGATCAACGAAGGCTGGGAAACCGGCATCAAGTTCAGCCCGCTGGCCTGGCTCGACGGCCGCGTGGCCTACTGGGAGCAGCACGCCACCGACGAGGTGCAGCGCAAGCTCAACGACGCCGTCGGCGACTCGGAGAACGTCGGCGAGACCCTGCGCCGTGGCTACGACCTGCAGCTCAATCTGTACCCGAACGATCTGGCGCGTGTCTGGCTGTCCTACTCGCGGCAGTTCTCCGAGATCCTCGAACCGAGCCCCAACCTGCCGGCCAGCAAGGGCAAGGAAATCGACCACATGCCCCATCATCTATATGCCCTGGGCGCCGATTACCAGGCCAGCGACAAGCTCAAGCTGAGCGCCTGGGTCAACGGCCAGAGCGACTACTATCTGGAGCGCACCAATGCCACCGGCCAGTACGGCGGCTATACGCTGCTCAACCTCGGCGCGGAGTACCGTGTCAGCGAGTCGGTGAGCGTCGACGTGCAGATGAAGAACGTCACCAACCGTTGCTACGAATACGTGTGGTACGACAGCACGGCGAGCGTCGCCCAGTCCCTGCATGCACCGGGCGACGGCCGTGCGCTATATGCCGGTTTGACCCTGGATTTCTGATGTTTTCGTTTTCCCCCAAGGAGGACACCCATGACCCTGAAGAAAACCCTGCTCGGCCTGACCCTGCTGCTGCCGGCGCTGTTGGCCCAGGCGCATGAATACGAAGTTGGCCAACTGCATATCGACCACCCCTGGTCGCGCGAAATGCCGCCGGTGGCGCCGACTGCCGCCGCCTACTTCGTGGTGCACAACAAGGGCAGCGAGGCTGATCGCCTGCTCGGCGTCAGCACCCCGGTGGCGGGCAAGGCCGAGTTGCACGAGCACCTGCATGCCGATGGCGTGATGAAGATGCAGCAGGTGCAGGACGTGGTGATCCCAGCCGGCGGCGAAGTGAAGTTCGAGCCCATGGGCTATCACGTCATGCTGTTCGACCTGAAGCAGCAGGCCAAGGACGGTGAACGTTTCCCGCTGACCCTCGACTTCGAGAAGGCCGGCAAGGTCGACGTCGAAGTGGCAGTGCAGAAAGAGGCGCCGGCTGACCATGACCACGCTGCGGGTCACGGCGAAGGCGAACACTCGCACTGATGCTGTTCACGGCACGCAGACGAACCCTTGCGGCCCGGCTTGGGCTGCTGGCGTTCGTCCTGATCGTTCTGGCGCCACTGGCGTCGCAGCTGCGTGCCGAGCCGGCTGACTGGAGCTGGCTGAGCGAGCTCAGCTGTCATGACGGGGCAGGTCGCGCGCCGGCCCCCGGTGGCAGCCCCGAGCCTGTGTTGCAGGTGGACGCGTGCGGCTACTGTTCGCTGCTCTCGCATTGTCCCGTGCTGGCCGACGTCGGTTCGATCGGCGCGAGCCGGCTGCAGCCGTCCCACTGCGTCGCCCAGGCGTGGCCCGAACAACCGCTGCCGGGCGCTCACTTTCCTCATGCGCTATCACGCGCACCGCCCATGCTTGCCTGAAATCACTGGTTTCTCTTCATCAATCGACTTTTCAGGTATTCGCATGTCCGTTTCCTTCGTTGCGGGCGCCGCTTTCGTGCGCCCTCGTTTTCCCCTGTCCGCGCTGGCCATCGCCTGCGGTCTGTGTTCCATCGGTACTGTGCAGGCCGAAGAGCATGTGCACGAACTGCCGCCCAGCGTGATCACGGCGATTCAGCAAAGCTCACCGCTGACCGTGGTGGCCGATCCCAAGGATCCGCGCCAGCCGGTGCCGGCCAGCGATGCCGCCGACTACCTCAAGACCATTCCCGGTTTCTCGGCGATTCGCAGCGGCGGCAGCAACAGCGACCCGGTGCTGCGCGGCTTGTTTGGCTCGCGCCTGCTGCTGCTCACCGATGGCGGACAGATGATCGGCGCCTGCCCCGGTCGGATGGACGCACCCAGTTCCTACATCTCGCCGGAAACCTTCGATCTGCTGACCGTCACCAAGGGCCCACAAACCGTGATCTGGGGACCGGGTGCTTCAGCCGGCGTGGTGCGTTTCGAGCGTGAGCCGGAGCGTTTCGGCGAACTGGGCGCGCGCCTGCATGCCAGCGTGCTGGCCGGCTCCAACGGCCGCTTCGACCGCCTGATCGATGGCGCCGTAGGTGGCGAGCAGGGCTATCTGCGGGTGATGGGCAATCGCTCGCAGTAGGACGATTACGACAACGGTGACGGCGACACCATCGCCTCGCGCTGGAACAAGTGGAACGCTGACGTGGCCCTGGGCTGGACGCCGGATGCCGATACCCTGGTCGAACTCAGCGCCGGTCGTGGCGATGGCGAGGCGCGCTACGCTGGGCGGGGCATGGACGGCACCCAGTTCAAGCGCGAAAGCCTCGGCCTGCGCATCGAACGCAGCAACCTGGGCGGCGTGCTGGATAAGCTCGAGGCCAAGGTCTACTACAACTACGCCGACCACATCATGGACAACTTCCGTCTGCGTGTGCCGGACCCGAGCAGCATGATGGCCGGGCCGATGGCGGCGCAGGTCGACCGCCGCACCCTCGGCGCACGCCTGGCCGCGACCTGGAAGTGGGACGACGTCGAGCTGATCACCGGCGTCGATGCGCAGCGCAGCGAACACCGCGAGCGCAGCTCCAGCGGCGGCATGATGGGCATGCCCTATGTCGACGCCAACCGCTTTCCCTGGGACAAGGACGCGCTGATGCACAACTACGGCGTATTCGCCGAAGCCACCTGGAGCCTGGCCGAGCGTGATCGGCTGATCTCCGGCGCGCGCCTGGATCGCGCCTCGGCCAAGGATTACCGGCAGAACTTTCGCAGCATGATGGGCATGACCCGGCCCAACCCGACAGCGGGTGAGACCCGCGCCGATACCCTGCCCAGCGGTTTCGTGCGCTACGAGCACGACCTGTCCGGCTCGCCGACCACCGTCTATGCCGGTATCGGCCATGTGCAGCGCTTCCCCGATTACTGGGAGCTGTTCTCTGCCGGCCTCAATGGCCCGGCAGGCGCGGACAACGCCTTCGCTGGCATCGAGCCGGAGAAGACCACCCAGCTCGATATCGGCATCCAGTATAAGGACGACAAGCTGCAGGCCTGGGCTTCGGCCTATGCCGGGCAGATCCGCGATTACATCCTGTTCGACTACCGGGGCATGAACACCCAGGCCGACAACGTCGACGCGCGCATCATGGGCGGCGAGCTGGGCGTGGCTTACGCCTTCGATTCCAACTGGAAGGCCGACGCCACACTGGCCTACGCCTGGGGCAAGAACAGCTCGGATGGCGAGGCGCTGCCGCAGATGCCGCCGCTGGAAGCGCGCCTGGGCCTGACCTACCAGCGTGACGACTGGAGCGTCGGCGCGCTGTGGCGTGTGGTCGATGGTCAGGGCCGCATCGCCGAAGGGCGTGGCAACGTGGTCGGGCAGGACTTCGCCGACAGCGCCGGCTTCGGCGTGCTCTCGCTCAACGGCGCCTATCGCGTCAGCCAGCAGGTCAAGCTCAGCGCCGGTGTGGATAACCTGCTCGACAAGAACTACGCCGAGCACCTCAACCTGGCCGGCGACGCCGGTTTCGGCTTCCCGGCCGAAAGCCGTATCGATGAGCCAGGCCGCACTCTGTGGGCCAAGGTCGATTTCGACTTCTAGTACTTCAGGGCTGTTGCTCCCCTCTCCCATTCATGGGAGAGGGGCCGGGGGAGAGGGGGATACGCCGCAAACCTGGCAGTTACCCCCAGCGGCGTTTCCCTGCCGACTGCCCCGGATTGCATCCGGGCTACATATTCGTACGCGCTAATACGGCCTTAAGGTTGCGGCGCGAAAGTAGCCCCCGCAGACACCCTTACCCCTGCACCGAAGAGGACTTCACCATGCGCAAATTGCTTCTGCTGTCTCTGGTTCTGGCCAGCCCGCTGACCTTCGCCGCTACCGAATGCACCACCGTCGACAAGGCCCAGTGGCAGGATCAGGACAAGTTCCAGGCCGACCTCAAGGCCCAGGGCTACGAGATCAAGAAGTTCAAGGTCACCGGTGGCAACTGCTACGAAATCTACGGCCACGACAAGGATGGCAATAAGGTCGAGATCTACTTCGATCCGATCAGTGGCAAGCCGGTCAAGAGCAACGTGGAAGGCTGATGAGCACCTCGACCGTGCGCTTGTGGGATCCAGTGGTGCGCCTGTTCCACTGGTCCCTGGCCGGCGCTTTCCTGGCCAACTACTTCTTCACCGAAGAAGGCGAGGACTGGCATCGCTGGCTCGGTTACTACGCCGTGGCCTGGCTGGCGGTCCGTCTGGTGTGGGGTTTCGTCGGCACGCCGGCGGCGCGCTGGGCGGATTTCTGGCCGAGCCGTGCGCGTTTGCGCGAGCACCTGCATGCGCTGATTTCCGGGCAGCCGTATCACCGCCTGGGCCATTCGCCGCTGGGCGCGCTGGTGATGATCCTGATGATGGCGCTGATGCTCGGCCTGGGCGTGACCGGCTTCCTGATGGAGGAGGTCGACTATTTCTGGGGCGCCGATCTGCCGCTGGAAATCCATGAATTCTGTGCCAACGGCCTGATGGCACTGGTCGGCCTGCATATTGGCGCGGCCTTGTTCGAGAGCTATCGGCTGCGCGAGAACCTGCCGCTGTCGATGGTGACCGGCAAGCGGCGCAAGCTTTCGGAACACTGATACTGCAGTCGCGGCTGAAGCCCCTCCCACACTTTACCCACTCAGTGGGAGGGGCTTTAGCTGCGACGCTCTGGCTCAGGCCAGGCGCGCGTCCAGGCTGTTCTGCGCCAGGCGCTTGGCCTGTGCTTCGGTCATGCCCAGGTGCTCGTGCAGAGCGGCGAAGTTTTCGCCGACGTAGCCACCGAAGTAGGCCGGGTCGTCGGAGTTCACCGTCACCTTCACGCCGCGCTCGAGCATCTCGAGGATGTTGTGCTGGCCCATGTGCTCGAACACGCAGAGCTTGATGTTCGACAGCGGGCAGACGGTCAGCGGAATCTGCTCGTCGATGATGCGCTGCATCAGGCGCTCATCCTCGATGGCGCGCACACCGTGGTCGATGCGCTTGATCTTGAGCAGATCCAGCGCTTCCCAGATGTACTCGGGCGGGCCTTCCTCGCCGGCATGCGCCACCGCGTGCAGGCCTTCGCTGCGTGCCTTGGCGAATACTCGCTCGAACAGCCGTGGCGGGAAGCCCTTCTCCGAACTGTCGAGGCCGACGCCGATGAAGGCATCGCGGAACGGCATGGCCTGTTCCAGGGTCTTGAACGCTTCCTCTTCGGGCAGGTGACGAAGGAAACTGAGGATCAGGCCGTGGCTGATGCCCAGTTGCTGCTCGCCGTCGCGCAGCGCATGCTGGATGCCGCGCAGCACCACCTCGAAGGGAATGCCACGGTCGGTGTGGGTCTGCGGATCGAAGAAGGGTTCGACGTGGATGACGTTCTGCGCCTTGCAGCGTTGCAGGTAGGCCCAGGTCAGGTCGTAGAAATCCTGCTCGGTGCGCAGCACGTTGGCGCCGGCGTAATACAGGTCGAGAAATTCCTGCAGGTTGTTGAAGGCGTAGGCCGCGCGCAGGGTCTCGACATCGGCCCAAGGCAGGGCGATCTGGTTGCGTTCGGCCAGGGCGAACAGCAGTTCCGGCTCCAGCGAGCCCTCCAGGTGCAGGTGCAGTTCGGCCTTGGGCAGGGCGTTGAGCCATTCGGGCATGGTCGGGTTCTCGTTATCAGGCTTGGGAATCGGCAAAGTTTAACTGCTGGGGCAGGATCGTGCTGCGCCGGTGGGCGTACCTGGTCTGTGTGGGAGGTGCTTTAGCCGCTACAGATCGGCCATATCGGCTGTCGCGGCTAAAGCCCCTCCCACTTTTTCATGGATTCCCCTGGCGGATTTCGGTAGCTACAAGAGCGGCGATCCGTTCGCGAGGCTGGCGTAGGGTGAACGTCGCTTTTCATGTCCACCAAAGCGTTGATTCCGGCTGCGTGAACGGCGGATGAAAAGAGCGTCATCCACCCTACGATGCTGTACGTTCTGTAGGAGCGGATTCATCCGCGAATTTCGCGACTGAAGTCGCTCCTACAGTTGGAGGCATTCAGCCCTACGCCTCCTCCCGCCGATAGGCGTAGGTATCGGCGAAGCGCGACAGCAGGTAGGCGGCGCTGGTCACGGGCGTGTACTTGACCGGGTTGTCCGCACTGGAGCAGTTCGGCAGGCAGTCGATCAAGGTGTCGGGATGCGGCTCGGCGAAGAACGGCATGGAGTAGCGATCCACCCCCAGCGGGCTGATCACCCGATGCGGTGTGGAGGTGTATCGATCGTTGCTCCAGCGCGCCATCATGTCGCCGATATTGACCACGAAGCTGCCGGCAATCGGCGGCGCGTCGATCCACTCGCCACTGCGCGCACGTACCTGCAGGCCGCCAGCGTCGTCCTGATAGAGCAGGGTGATGCAGCCGTAGTCGGTGTGCGCGCCAGCGCCCTGTTGCTCGGCGCTGCTGGCGGTGTGGCGCGGTGGGTAGTGGATCATGCGCAGCACGCTGATCGGCTCATGAAAGCGCGCGTCGAAGAAGTCGTGCGCGATGTCCAGCGCCATGGCCATGGCGCGCAGCAGGGTCTTGGCCAGCGCCTGCATGTCGGCGTAGTGGCTTTCCATCAGCGCTTCCCAGCCGGGCATGTCCGGGTGACGGTTTGGCCCACGCAACGGTTTGCCGGCCAGCACCTCGGGGTGATCGGCGGGCATATGGAAACCCATATCGAAGGTTTCCTTGAGATCGCTCGGCTTGCTCGGGTCGAGCTGCTCGGTGGCGATGGCGCCATAGCCACGGTGGTGCGTGGTCTGGGTAATGTCGATCCTGAGTTTTTCCGCGGTGGGCAGGGCGAAGAAGCGCTTCGCCGCACCGAGCAGGGCGTCGATACGCTCACTGCCGATGGGGTGGCCAACGATGTAGAAGAAACCCCAGTCGCGGCAGGCGCGGTCGATGGTTTCGGCCACGGCAGGCCAGGCCGAAGTGTCGGCGGCGTAGAGAGGGGCGATGTCGATGATCGGTAGGCTGTTCATAAAAGCTCCGGGGTGTTGCTGCGAGTCTTCTCGTACCCAGGGCAGCGATGCGTGGCACCAAAGGCCGGCGCCACGGTGATGCGGTTCTGCTGAGATAAGCAGGGACGGCATCGGTGATTTTTAGATCATCGCGGCATTGCGCTTCAGCCGCGATAGCCTGTGGCCTCCGCCACAGGCTGCGCCATTGCGCTTACTTCGGCATTTCGGCCTTCACGTTTTCCACGTAGTAGTTCATCGAGGCCAGTTCGGCGTTGCTCGCGCTTACGCCGTCGGCGATGCGCATGGCGCCGCTCTGATCCTTGATCGGGCCGGTGAAGGGGTGGAATTTGCCGCTGCGAATGTCGGCGATGATCTGCTCGGCCTCGCTCTTCACGTCAGCCGGCACCAGGTCGCTGATCGGCAGTGAGAGGGTGTCTTCGGCCAGGCCGCCCCAGAAGTCCTGTGGCTGCCAGGTGCCATCGATCACCGCCTGGGTGGATTTGATGTAGTGCGGGCCCCAGTCGTTGACGATGGAGGTGAGCACGGCCTTCGGCCCGAAGTGGGCCATGTCCGAGGCGTAGCCGACGGAGTAGATGCCGCGACGCTCTGCGGTCTGGATCGGCGCCGGGCTGTCGGTGTGCTGGAAC
>Ga0070754_10000180_pt1 | contig 66191 bp, 62 predicted proteins | sample VirMetDEL_Sep_01_FD_75181 | JGI IMG/M metagenome (GOLD analysis project Ga0070754, IMG submission 75181) | Aqueous microbial communities from the Delaware River and Bay under freshwater to marine salinity gradient to study organic matter... | ecosystem: Environmental > Aquatic > Marine >...
ATGGCTGAAGGTGATCAACGAATTCGGCGGCGACATCAAGGAAACCTACGGTGTGCCGGTCGAGGAAATCGTCGAAGGCATCAAGCACGGCGTGCGCAAGGTCAACATCGACACCGACCTGCGTCTGGCCTCCACCGGTGCCATCCGCCGCATGATGGCCGAGCACCCGAGCGAGTTCGACCCGCGCAAGTTCTTCGCCAAGACCATCGTCGCCATGCGTGACATCTGCATCGCCCGCTACGAAGCTTTCGGCACCGCCGGCAATGCCTCCAAGATCAAGCCGATCTCCCTGGAAGGCATGTACCAGCGCTACGCCAAGGGTGAGCTGAACGCCAAGGTCAACTGAGCCTGGTGAGTGACCCGGAGCCCCGCCTTGTGCGGGGCTTCTGCTTTTTATAGGCGGGGTACGGCGTGAGCAACGCGGTGAGAGGTAAAACCCTGTAAAACACCCGAAGCATGACGGCAGGCGTGGTACGCCATAATTCGTGGACTGTCGTTCCGGGAAACTGCCACCCATGTCCAGCAAGCCACGCCTGTTGCTCGCTTTCCTCCTCGCCGTGTTGCTGGCCTCGCTGCTCGCCTCGATCTTTCAGACCCAGACCAACCTCGCTGCCTTGCAGGCGCTCGGCGTGCCGATGCCGCTGGATGTGCGCGTTGGCACCACCTGCCTCGATCTGCTCGGCTTCGCCCCGACCTTCGCCATGCTCGCTGCCCTGGGCTTTCTCGTTGCCCTGCCGCTAGCGGCCTGGATGGTCCGGCGCCTGCCGGCGCTGCGCTGGCTGATCTTCGTGCTGGCCGGTGCGGCGGCGATCTGGACTGCACTGGCACTGGCCAACGCGCTGGCGCCGATGCCAACGCTGATCGCCGCCGACCGCAGCCCGTTTGGCACGCTCGGGCTGATGGCCTGCGGCAGCGTCGGTGCGCTGCTGTTCGGTCTGCTTGGCCGGCGTGTGCGCTTCCGCACGCAGCCGACTTCTTCCGATTCTCTGTGACAAGGCGCTATCCATGTTGAGACGCTCCCGCGCGCTGCTGCTCGGCGCCCTGCTGGTCAGCACGCCGTTGCTGGCCCTGGATTACCGTATCGAAACCCTCAGCGAGGGCCTGGAAAATCCCTGGGCCGTGGCCTTCCTGCCGGACGGGCGCATGTTGGTCACCGAACGTGTCGGGCGTCTGCGCATCGTCGAGGCCGACGGCAGTGTCGACCCCGAGCCGGTGGCGGGCCTGCCCGAGGCTTTCATCGCTGCACAGGCCGGGCTGATGGACGTGGCGCTGGACCCGGACTACGGCGACAACCGCTGGTTGTACCTGACGTATGCACACGGTTCGCTGGAGGCCAACAACACCCGCCTGGCTCGCGCTCGTCTGGTGGATGACGAGCTGCACGACTTCGAGGTGTTATTCACCGCCCAGCCACTCAAGGCCGGCGCTGCACACTACGGCGGACGCATCGCCTTTCTCGCCGACAAAACCCTGGTGCTGACCCTGGGCGACGGCTTCGACTGGCGTGAAGAGGCGCAGAACCCGGCCAACCACCTGGGCAAGATCGTGCGCCTGAGCCGCGATGGCAGCGTGCCGCCGGACAACCCGCTGGTCGGCCAGGAAGGCGCTGCGCCGGAGATCTACAGCCTCGGCCATCGCAACGTGCAGGGCATCTTCTTCGATGCCGAGCACAATCGCCTGTACAGCCACGAACATGGCCCGCGTGGCGGTGACGAACTCAACCTGATCGAGGCCGGCAACAACTACGGCTGGCCTCTGGCGACCTTCGGTATCGACTACACCGGCGCGCGTATCAGCCCTTACACCGAGCTGCCGGGGTTGATCGCGCCGCTGCTGCACTGGACGCCATCGGTAGCGCCGTCGAGCCTGACGCTGTATCGCGGCGAGTTGTTCCCCGAGTGGCAGGACGATCTGTTCGCAGCCACCCTGGCCGAGCGCAGCGTACGACGCATTCGTGTGCGCGACGGCATGCTGGCGGGTGAGGAAATCCTCTTCGAGGAGCTGGGCGAGCGGATTCGCGATGTGCGCAGCGGGCCGGATGGTGCGCTGTATCTGCTCACCGATAACCCGCAGGGGCGCCTGTTGCGCGTGGTGCCCAGCGAATAGCGCGGCATCCGTTACACTGGCGGTCCTGATGAAACCGGGATTGTAACGTTGAAGTATCTACAGGGTTATCCGGTTGCCTTGCAGCAGCAGGTTCGTCAGCTGATCGCCGATGATCGACTGGGCGACTACCTGGCGCAGCGCTATCCGGGACGGCATGAGGTGCAGAGCGACAAGGCACTGTACGGCTACGTGATCGCGCTCAAGCAGGAGCACCTGAAGAACGCGCCGGCCATCGACAAGGTGCTCTACGACAACCGCCTCGACCTCACGCACCGCGCGCTGGGCCTGCACACGGCGATCTCGCGGGTGCAGGGTGGCAAGCTCAAGGCGAAGAAGGAGATTCGCGTTGCCTCGCTGTTTCGCGATGCGGCGCCGGCCTTCCTGCAGATGATCGTGGTGCACGAGCTGGCGCACTTGAAAGAGAGCGATCACAACAAGGCGTTCTACAAGCTGTGCGAGCACATGCTGCCAGGTTATGCGCAGATCGAATTCGACCTGCGCATGTACCTGACCTGGCGCGAGATGATTTCGTAGGGTGCGCCGCGCGCACCGATGCCTCGGCGATAGGGAAAAACGGTGCGCACGGCGCACCCTACGCGTCCGGCCAGGTATTTGATGCCAGCCGCGGTATCAGCCGTGCAGGCGCACGTTGAGCTGGTCGACCACCGGCGCCCAGTCGGCGTCTTCGAGGATTTCCTCGCGCAGCAGCGTGGCCTGCGCGGTTGTCCAGAACGGGGCCTCGGACAGTTTGCATGCGTCTGGCAGTGGCGAATGGGTGCTGATGAAGGCGTTGATGCTGGCGGCATCGTCAGGCAGGCCGAGTTGCTTGAACAGGGCTGGCAGGCTGTGGATTGGATTTTCCATGATATTGGTTCTCGCTAAGCGTGGTGTTCATCGCTAATTACCCACCCTAGCCCAGATAGTTCCGCTTACGTGGCTGTCAGCACCTCAAAAACCTGCTGGCGACTCCCTACTGGCAGGCTTATCTCGTCGCCGGGCTTCTTGCCGAGCAGCAATTTCCCGAGCGGCGCGGTATTGCCCAGCACCTGGATGCTCTGGTCGGCCAGTTGCAGTTTCATGCTGGCGCCTGGTGGGCCAAGGAACAGCCATTGTTCGTGGCCATCCTCGGCTGCAAGCTGAACCAGCGCGCCCAGCTCGATGCCCTGGGTCTCGTCGAACGGCCGCGGGCGTAACTGGCGCCAGGTGATCAGGGTCTGACGCAGCTCTTCGACGCGGCGCGCCTGGCCGCTGGCCAGATAGGCGGCTTCCAGCCCCAGGGTGTCGTACTTGTTCTCGGCGACGTTCTCTTCGTGGGTGGCAGTTTCGTGTGCGCTGAGGGCGGCGAGGGTGGCCTGTTCGAGGTCGGCCTGCAGGTGGGCGAGCACGTCTTGCAGCAGCAGATTCTTGTCCATGATGGGCTATCGAGTTCGCGGTGAGAGAAGGGCCATGGCCTCTCTTCAAAGAGGCTGGGGCGCCAGTTGTACGCGGTTGCGACCTTCGGCCTTGGCCCGGTACATGGCCGCATCGGCCTGGCGAATCAGCGTGGTGGCGTCATCGGTGCCGCGACTCAGGGCGATACCGATGCTGGCGCCGACGCGCACCGCACGATCTTCCAGATACATCGGCGTGTCCAGTCCTTCCAGCAGACGTTTGGCCAGGTCCTGCGCGTCCTCGGCCGATTGCACGTTCTCGCAGATCACCACGAACTCGTCACCGCCCAGGCGCGCCGGCAGGTCGGCATCGCGGATGTACTGGCGCAGACGCCTGGCGATTTCCGCCAGTACCTGATCGCCAAAACCGTGGCCGTGCTGGTCGTTGACCGGTTTGAAACCGTCCAGGTCGATGAGCATTACCGCGAGCAGCTCGTTGCGCCGCAGGCTGCGCGCCAGCGCCTGATCCAGGTGCTGTTGCAGGGCAGTGCGATTGGCTAGGCCGGTCAGTGGGTCCTGCAGTGCCAGCTCACTGAGACGCTGATTGGCTTGCTCCAGTGCCATGGTGCGCTCGGTCACGCGCTTGGCGAGGATCTGCTCGTTGAGCTGCAGCGCCGCCTCGCGCTGGCGCTTGAGTTCGTTGAAGCGCGCCGCCAGGGCGAAGGACAGCAGGATCATCTCCAGCCCCGAGCCGATCTGCATGGCATACAGGGTGAGGAAGTTCGACGGAATCAGGGCGAAGTTGCGCAGCGCCAGCAGCACTGCACCGGTCAGCAGCATCAGCCAGGCCAGGGCGAACAGGCGCGCGCCCGGCACCCGATAGCCGACGCAGACGAAACTGGTGAGCAGCAGCGTCAGGGTGGCAGTCAGACCGGTCAGCGACATCAGCTGCAGTGCACGCTGTACCGGCAGCAGTACCGTGGCCAGCACGGCAGCGCCGATGGTAATGCACAGCAGCAGCAAACCCTTGTCCCAGCGCGGCAGCCATTGCCGGGTATCGAGGAAGCTGCGGGCGAACACCACCGACAGCAGCGCTGCCGAGGTCAGGCTGACCGGCAGCATGCGGTTGCTCCAGGGCGCGGCCTCTGACCACAGGTACTGAGCACCAAAACCGTTGAGCGAGAGCACGCTGAGGGCGAAGGCGAACATGAACAATACGTAGTTGAGGAAGGGCCGTTCGCGTAGGGCGAGGAACAGCAGCAGGTTGTACAGGCCCAGGGCGATCAGCACGCCGAAGTAGATGGCGTGCACCAAATAGCCGTTCTGGCTGTGCTGCTCGAAGTCACGTAGCGACATCAGCGCGCCGCTGAGGGTCATGCTGCCGCGCGAGTCGACGCGCAGGTACAGCGTGCGCTGTTCGCCGGGCTGCAGGACGATCTCGAACACCGGATAACGATGGCCGATGCTGCGTTCGGCATAAGGCACGGTATCGCCACTGCGTGACTCGCGCACGCCATCGCTGCCGATGTCGTACAGGCGCACTTCGTCCAGCGAGGCGTAGTTCAGCTCCAGGCGCCAGATGCGTGTGTCCTGGGCATCCGACTGCAGTTCCAGGCGTAGCCAGATCGCGCCTTGCACGTAGCCGAAGCTGAGGTCGCGGCGCGTCAGCGAGGGGGCAAACGGGGCGTCGGCTGCGCGCACATCATCCAGCGTCAGGCTGCCCTGCGGGTCGGCGAGAAAGTCGACCAGGCCGTAGAGGTCCTGCGCTGCGCTGTTTTCACTCAGGCGGGTATTGGCGAGGGATGAGTGACTGGTCAGTAGCAGGCAGCACACCAGCAGCAAGCCCGGCAGCGAAGTCAGGTAGGCGAGGGTGGTGTGGCGGTTGGCTGGCATGGGCAAGGCCTGGGAAATAGGCGTCGTCAGATAGTGGCAGAAAGCCCTGTGAGCCTGCTAGTGGCGATCTTTCTGCAGGTGTACGGCCAGCGTGCGCAGCGGCGCGAGCTGGCGGCAGATCAGTGCCAGTTGCGTCTGCACCAGGCGCTGGCGTTCGTCGACGTCATCGGCGATCTGCTCCAGCGTCTGCGCCAGTGCCTGTTCCTCGTCACTGTGAATGGCCAGCGGCTGCTCGCCACGCAGGCCCGTGGCGATCTCGTCGAGGCTTGTGGCCAGTGCCTCGGCCTGCTCCAGCAATTGTGCCTGGGCGGCCTGCGGCAACTGCTCGCCGCGGTGGGCACCGAGACCTGACAGGTAGCTGAGCAGGGTGTGCGACAGCACCAGGAAACGAAAACCGAGGTCGGCGTCCTTACGGAAGTGCCCTGGCTCCATCAGCATGTTGCCGAGGGTGGTCGACAGCGCGGCGTCAGCGTTGTGCGCATTGCGTCGGGCCAGACGATAGCCGAGGTCGTCACGCTTGCCGCGCGCATATTGGGCGATGATCTGCCGCAGGTAGGCGCTGTTGCAGCTCAGTGTGCTCGCCAGCATGCGGCCCAGGCGTCGGCCTTGCCAGTCCGGCAGGATCAGGAACACCGCCAGGCCGGCGATCAGGCCGCCGAGCAGGGTATCGATCAGGCGCGGCAGGAACAGCCCATAGCCATTGCCGATCTGGTTGAAGCAGAACAGCACCAGCAGGGTGATCGCCGCGGTGGCCAGGGTGTAGCGGGTGCTGCGGGTGGCGAAGAAGGCGACGCCCGCGATTACGGCGAACAGGGCCTGGATGCGCGGGTCGGGGAACAGGTCGAATAATGCCCAGCCGATCCCCAGGCCAAACAGCGTGCCGACGATACGTTGCACCAGCTTCAGACGCGTAGCGCCGTAGTTTGGCTGGCAGACGAACAGGGTGGTCAGCAGAATCCAGTAGCCCTGGGTCGGGTGAATCAGGTGCAGTAGGCCGTAACCGGCGGCCAGGGCGATGGACAGACGCAGTGCGTGGCGGAACAGCAGCGAGGTGGGCGTCAGTTGCTGGCCGATCCGCTCGATGACCTCGCGCAACGAATGCGGCTCGCGGTCCAGCAGGCTGCTGTCCTGCTCATCGGCCAGGGCGTCGGGGTTGCTGGCGTTGCCGAGCAGCAGGTCGAGGCTGGCGAGGTTGCCGGCAAGTGCGCCGAGCGAGCGCAGCAGGCGGCGCCAGGCCGGGTTGCTTTGCAGATGCAGATGGTCGAGCGAGGCATGCAGGTCTTCCAGGGCCTGGCTACACAGCTCGCGGTACTCGAACGGCTGGCGCAACTCGATGGCGCTGCCGAGGCGCTGGCAGGCTTCGCCGTGCAGGCGCAGCAGACGCTGGCAGCGAAATAGCACATCGCTGTGGAAGAAGGCTTCGGCCAGTTCGTTGTAGGGGTAGTGCGACGAACTGGCGCGCTCGTGGATGTCCTGGGCGAGGAAGTACAGTTTCAGGTAGCGATTGACCTTGGGGCCCGGGCGACCGCCGCCAACTCGGTGCAGGATGATCTCCTTGGCTGCGTTGAGCGCTGACACCACGCGCCCGTTCTGCTGCGCCAGCTCCAGGCGGCGCTGCTCGATATCCAGCTGGCGCAGGGGTTCGAACAGGGCGGCCTTGAGCTTGAGGTACTTGCCCAGTTCGCGAAACAGCCGGGCCAGGCTCTGCTGCACCGGCTGATGGGCGAATAGGCCGTGCCAGATCACCGACAGCAGGCCGTACCAGGCGGCGCCCGCCACCAGCAGCAACGGCTCCAGCCACAGGCCGGTAACGCCACCGCGTTGCTCGACGCCGATCATGCTGTACACGGCGAGAATCAGCGTACCCGAGCCCAGGGTGGCGAAACGTTCGCCGAGGGTGCCGAGCATGGTCAGGCAGAACGCCGACAGCGCCAGAGCGACGACGAACAGCCAGGGATAGGGAAAGAGGAATTCGACTGCGTAGGCCGCTGCGCTGAAGCAGACCAGGGTCACCAGTACCGCGCCGAGGCGGCCTTGCCAGCTGTCGTCGGTTTCGGTCAGGGCGCTGGCGATGATGCCGAGAAACAGCGGAATCAACCCATGCATCCAGCCCTGCCACCAGCACAGCGCCAGGGCACCGGCCAGGGCGATGAACACCCGCAGGCTGGCGCTGAACTTGTCCAGCGCCCAGAGGCGGCGTAGCGATTGGCGAAGACGAGGGCGGGGCATACGAAGCCTGATCTGGGGCGATGCGTGCAGCCTACCGGAACTCGTCAGTCACTGGGTATCCAGCAGGGCTGCGCAGAGGCTATTGATTTTATGGACCGATTGGTTCTAAATTCACCCCATGACGACACGTGGACGCCCCAAGAGCTTCTGCCCGGACCGGGCCCTGGAAAACGCCATGCAGCTGTTCTGGCAGCGCGGTTACGAAGCCGCGTCGCTGCAGGACCTGCAGGCGGCAACCGGGCTATCCAAGAGCAGCCTCTATCAAACCTACCCGAGCAAACAGGCATGGTTCGTCGCGGCCTTCAGCCTGTACGTGGCGCAGCGCCGCGCCCTGCTGCTGGAGCAACTGCAGGCCAGCGCCTCGCCGCTTGCGTTCATCCGCGAGCGACTGCTCAGCGTGCTCGAAGACGATGGCCCCGGCGGCGTGCCGCGCGGTTGCATGCTGGTCAATGTGGCCAATGAATTCTCTCTGTCAGAACCGGCGCTGGTGCCGGTGCTGCAACAAGCCACGGCGGGTGTCTGCCAGATTTTCGAGCAGGCACTCGAACGTGCCGTGGCCAGCGGTGAGCTGAGCAATGGCAACAACCTTGGCGCCCGCGCCGCTTATCTGCAATGCGTGATGAGCGGGCTGCGTACCCAGGTGAAATCCGCGGTGTCGGCGGATTCGATCCGCGCCACCGTGGCTGTGGTGATGGCCGGCCTGGATTGCGCTTGAGCGACCTAGCGGCTTTTTTTCGGCTATTTTTGGACTGATTGGTTTTTAAAGGAGGTGATATGCGGGAGTTGTTCGAGCTGTGCGGCGCCGATCCTGAGCTGGTGTTTTCGCCCTATTGCTGGCGTGTGCGGTTGGCTTTGGCGCACAAGGGGCTGGACTGGCAGAGCCGGCCGATACGCTTCACCGACAAGGAGCTGATCGCCTTTTCCGGGCAGAAGCTGGTGCCGGTACTGAGCGACGGTGATGAAACCGTGCACGACAGCCTGGCCATCTTCGCCTACCTCGACCAGCGTTATCCGCAGCAGCCCTTGCTCGGCGATACGCTGGCTGCCGAGCGCGCGCGCCTAGTAGAGCGCCTGAGCTTTCACATGGTGCGCGTGCCGCTGTTGAAGATGCTGATTCCGCGCGTCTGGCAGGTGATCGACCCTGCTGACCGTGAGTATTTCCGCAGCAGCCGGGAAAAGGCGCTGGGCATGAGCCTGGAGGCGTTCGCCGATCCGCAGGGTGCTGAGCAGTTGTTCCGTGACGGCGTGGCGCCGCTGGAAATGTGGCTGCGCGATCAGCCCTTCCTCGAAGGCCAGGCGCCGGGCGGCTGTGACTACCTGCTGGCCGGCATGTTGCTGTGGGCCTGGTGCCTGGGCGCGCAGCCCTGGGCCGACGATTCGGCGCTGGGCGCCTGGTTCGCGCGCATCCTGCAGGCGTATGAAGCGACCCATGGCCCGGTCAAGCGGGCTTCGATTCATCTGGAGGAAAAGCCATGATCGACCTGTACTACTGGACCACGCCCAACGGCCACAAGGTCAGCATCTTTCTTGAGGAAGCCGGGCTCGACTACCGCATCGTCCCGGTGCATATCGGCAAGGGCGAGCAGTTCGAGCCGGCGTTTCTCAAGATCGCGCCGAACAACCGCATTCCCGCCATCGTCGATCATGCACCGGCCGATGGTGGCGAACCCATCGCCCTGTTCGAGTCCGGGGCGATTCTCGAATACCTGGCTGACAAGAGCGGGCAGTTTCTGCCGCGCGAGACGCGTGCCCGCTTCAACGTGCTGCAGTGGCTGTACTGGCAGATGGGTGGCGTCGGGCCGATGGCGGGGCAGAATCATCATTTCGTGCGCTACGCACCGGAGCCGATTCCCTACGCCATCGACCGCTACGTGAAGGAAACTGCGCGTCTCTATGGTGTGCTCGACCGCCAGTTGGCCGGGTGCGATTACGTCGCGGGCGAGTATTCCATCGCCGACATGGCCATCTACCCCTGGGCCAAGCTGTGGAAGATGCAGCAGCAGAAGCTGGAGGACTTCCCCAACATGGCTGCCTGGCTCGAACGCATCGATGCACGCCCGGCGGTGCAGCGTGCCTATGCCCTGGTGGAGCAGGTGAACGCCGATCCGCAAGCGTTGCTCAGCGCAGAGGCGCGGCGCCTGCTGTTCGGCCAGTGACGGGCGGGCGAAATTTTTCGTGGATTTTCCTGTGAGCTGGCTCACGCTTTCCTAGACTTCACACTGTTGGCCCGCAATGGTTGGAGATGGTTATGCGAATCGGCGTACCCAAGGAAATCAAGAACCACGAGTATCGCGTCGGTCTCACCCCACAATCGGTAGCCGAGCTGACCGCGCTCGGCCATGAGGTGTGGATCGAAACTCATGCGGGCGCGGCCATCGGTTTTGCCGACGAGGATTACCTCGAGGCCGGCGCGCAGCTCGCCAGGACTTCGGCCGAGGTGTTCCAGCACGGCCAGTTGATCGTCAAGGTCAAGGAACCGCTGGCGGTGGAGCGCGCCAGCCTGCGCGCCCACCACACGTTGTTCACCTACCTGCACCTGGCGCCGGATCGGGCGCAGACCGAAGAGCTGATGGCCGGTGGTGCTACCTGCATCGCCTATGAAACGGTGACCGATGCACAGGGCCGCCTGCCGTTGCTGGCGCCGATGTCGGAAGTGGCCGGACGCATGTCGATCCAGGCCGGGGCCGGTTGCCTGGAGAAGGCCCGCGGCGGGCGCGGCGTCCTGCTGGGCGGTGTGCCAGGCGTTGCACCGGGCAAGGTGGTGATCCTCGGCGGTGGCGTGGTTGGCAGCCATGCCCTGGCCATGGCGGTTGGTCTGGGCGCCGACGTCACGGTGTTGGACAAGAGCGTCGATGCACTGCGCCGGCTCGATGCCCAGTACGGCAATCGCATCACCACGCTCTACTCCACTCGCGCGGCGGTGCGCGAGCAGGTATTGGCGGCCGATCTGGTGATCGGCGGAGTGTTGATCCCCGGTGCCGCCGCACCGAAGCTGATCACTGCGGACATGGTGCGGCAGATGAAGGTGGGGGCGGTACTGGTGGATGTCGCCATCGACCAGGGTGGCTGCGCCGAAACCTCGCACGCCACCACTCATGCCGAGCCCACCTATGTGGTCGATGATGTGGTGCATTACTGCGTGGCCAACATGCCTGGTGCGGTGGCGCGCACCTCGACCCTGGCGTTGAACAACGCCACGCTGCCGTTCGTCGTGGCGCTGGCGCAAAAGGGCACGCGACGAGCCTTGCAGGAAGATCCCCATCTGCTCGCTGGCCTTAACGTCGCGCGCGGCATCATCACCTGTGCCAGCGTCGCCGAGGCGCACGACCTGCGCTTCCAGTCGCCTGCCAGCCTGCTCGAGCAGCTTTGAGAGCGCGGTCGTCGGCGTCTTTTCGGCCGGGTGGCCCTCGGTGCGATACCGCGCGGTGGCTAGTGGCGGTCGCTCAAGCGTGGAACGCGAGTGTGTAGGCGCCAGCTTGTTGGCGATCCATCGTGCCGACAGTCATCAGGCCCGTTGGCGAACAGCATCGCCAGCGAGCTGGCTCCTGCGCGTCCATAGCGCTGTATCCTCCCGAATCACAGCGGCCAAACCCAGAGCAGCAACGGGATGCTGACCAGCGCCACGAGGATTTCCAGTGGCAGGCCCAGGCGCCAGTAGTCGCCAAAACGGAAGCCTCCAGGGCTGAGAATCAGGGTGTTGTTCTGGTGGCCTATGGGCGTGAGGAACGAACACGAGGCGCCGATGGCCACGGCCATCAGCAAGGCGTCCGGACTCACACCGAGCTGACTGGCGGCACTCAGGGCAATCGGGCACATCACCGCTGCGGTCGCGGCGTTGTTCATGAAGTCCGACAGGGTCATGGTGACGATCAGCAACAGGCTCAGGGTGATCACCGCATTGCCCTGTGCCAGGGTCTCCATCAGCACTCGCGCCAGCAGGTCGGCCGCGCCTGTGGTGGACATTGCCCCCGCCACCGGGATCAACGCGCCGAGCAGCACGATCACCGGCCAGTCGATGGACTCGTAGACGGCGCGCAGCGGCACCAGGCGCAGCAGCATGTAGCCAGCACCCCGCCGGCGAAGGCGATCGCCGTGGACAGCAGGCCGAACGCCGCCGCGACGATGGCCAGGATCATGATGCCAAGGGCCAGGTTGGCCTGGCGTGGGTCGGGAATATTGATGGCGCGCTCGGCAAGTGGCACGCAGTCATAATCGCTGGCGAACTCGCCGGTATCCTCGGCACTGCCCTGCATCAGCAGCACGTCACCACTTTGGATCAGGGTCGAGCGCAGGCGTTTGATCGAACGATGGCTTTGCCTCGAAATTGCCAGCAGGTTGATGGAGTAGCGGCTGCGCAAGCGCGTGCTGCTGGCGGAGCGACCGATCAGTGAGGAGTCAGGTTTGACCAGCAATTCCAGCATGGCGCGGTCTTCACTGGTACTGGCTTTCTTCTCTGCCTCGCCGTCCTTGTCCTCGCGCTGTTCGGCCTCCTTGGCTTCGCGTTCGGCCTCCAGCAACAAGTCCAGCTTGCCGAGCACTTCGCCCAGCTCTTCAGGGTCGGCTTCGATCACCAGCACGTCATCGGCCTGCAGCACGCGTCTCGGGTTGGGTGCAGTCAGGCGCAGTTTGTTGCGCACCATAGCTACCACCTGGGCATCGGCTTCATCGAGCAACTGTTCGATTTCGCGCAGCGTCTTGCCCTGGGCCTTGCCGCCTTCCTTGACCCGCGCCTCGGTGAGGTAATGGCCGGTGTCGAAGCTGGCGGCGTTGCCCACCTCGCGCTTGGGCACCAGGCGCCAGCCGAGCAGGCTGATGAACAGGACGCCAGCCAAGGCCACCGCGACGCCGACCGGGCTGAAATCGAACATTTCGAAGGGGCCGCCGCCATGCTGGGCGCGGAAGCTGGAAACGATCAGGTTGGGTGGCGTACCGATCAGGGTGGTCATGCCACCGAGGATGGTGCCGAAGGCCAGCGGCATCAGCACGCGGCCCGGCGGCAACTCCAGGCGTGCAGCAATCTGCAGGGCGATGGGCATCAGCAGGGCGAGAGCACCAACGTTGTTCATGAACGCCGAGAGCAGGGCGCCAAGGCTGGTCAGCGCGGCGATGGAGGGCAGCACGCCTGCGCCGCTGGGCAGCAGGCGTTGCGCCAGTCGGTTGACCGCGCCGGTGTGTTGCAAGCCATGGCTGAGCACCAGCACGCAGGCGACGGTGATCACCGCCGGGTGACCGAAGCCGGCGAAGGCTTCACGTTCCGGCACCAGACCGGCGATTACGCAGGCTAGCAGTGCCGCAATAGCCACCACATCGTGGCGCCAGCGGCCCCAGATGAACAAGCCCATGCTGGCGACGAGAATGACGAAGATCTGGCCTTGTTCGAGAGTCATGAAGCGGCGCCGTCCCTGTGATTGCAGCTTTGCATCTGCTGTTCATAGCAGAGTCTGGACGGCGTCGGCAGTTCCCAGCGCGCCATCAAGCGGGGCGCAATATTTTGGTTCTTCGCATTCTCGCGGGGAGGATGCGCTTGGCACCGGACTGGCAAGTTTGTGTGTTCTGTACGCAGCGCTATTTATCTACGGGCCAAGATCATTGGCGTGTCGATCTTGCGTCTTGGTTTCGCCCCTCACGGGCGCAACCCAAACGTTCAGTGAACTCGGTAATGGATAGTGCTAAGCCAGTAAGCAATACGCACACAAACTTGCCACTCCGGCGTCAACAAGCACTTCCCCCAAACTGTGCGAAGAACCAATATTTTGGCCTCAGACGTATTGCGCGGCGGCGTAACCCGATGCCCAGGCCCATTGGAAGTTGAAGCCGCCGAGGTGCCCGGTAACGTCGAGAACTTCGCCGATGAAATACAGCCCCGGAACCTTGAGCGACTCCAGCGTCTTCGATGACACCTCGTCGGTATTCACACCGCCCAGAGTCACTTCCGCGGTGCGGTAGCCTTCGGTGCCGGCCGGCACCAATTGCCAGTCGGACAGGCGCTCGGCAATCGCCTTCAGCTCGCCAGGCGTGTACTGCTTGATGGGCTTGTTGCTGAACCAGCTGTCGACCAGCAGGGTCGCCATCTTCTTGGTGAACAGCTCGGCCAGCAGGGTTTTCAGCTCGCTGTTGCCGCGCTCGCGCTGTTGTGTCGCCAGCCATTCGGGCAGGTCGATGTGTGGCAGCAGGTCGATGTGCAGGGTATCGCCCGGCTGCCAGTAGGAGGATATCTGCAGGATCGCCGGTCCCGACAGCCCACGGTGAGTGAAGAGGATATTCTCGACGAAGCTCTGACCGTTGCAGCTCACCCGGCAGTCCTCCACCGAGGTACCGGACAGTTCGCTGCACAGCGTCTTCAGCTGTGGATCGGTGATGGTGAAAGGCACCAGCCCGGCGCGGGTCGGCAGCAGTTCGTGGCCGAATTGCTTGGCCACCTGATAGCCGAAGCCGCTGGCGCCCAGGGTTGGGATCGATAGCCCGCCAGTGGCGATCACCAGTGATTGGCAGCTTATCTCGCCAATATCGCTTTGCAGCAGGAAGCCGCCTTCGGTCTTGGCGATGCTCTGCACTGCCGTATCGAGGCGAATCTGCGCGCCAGCTTCGGCACATTCGGCCAGCAGCAGTTCGAGGATGTCGCTGGACTTGTTATCGCAGAACAGCTGGCCAAGCTTCTTCTCGTGGTAAGGCACGCCGTGTTTGGCCACCAGGCCGATGAAGTCCCACTGGGTGAAGCGCGCCAGGGCAGATTTGCAGAAGTGCGGGTTGCCGGAGAGGAAATTGCTCGGCTCGCAGTACATATTGGTGAAGTTGCAGCGCCCACCGCCGGACATGAGGATCTTCTTGCCGGCCTTGTTGGCGTGATCGAGCACCAGCACGCGGCGGCCACGGGCGGCCGCGCTGGCTGCACACATCAGGCCGGCGGCCCCTGCGCCGATGATCAGTACGTCGGTTTGCAACACGAGATGTCCTCAGGTGAATCAGCTGACGCAGCCAGCGCCGCGCGAAAACCACTGAAGTTTACCCGAAGCCGCTCTGGGCCGCCGGTCCTGAGCAACGCGTTGGCGGCCGTTATGGGGCGCCCGAATGACTGTCTCAGATATGAGACAGTGACGAGTGGCGTTGTGCCTGCTATCACTAGAACTGATCATTTCTGATGGGTCGCCACCAATGCTCGCTCTGCGTGCCTGGCTCTTGCTCTTGCTGCTGTCGCCGACACTGGTCTCGGCTGAACTGTTGCGTCTGGTGGCGGACCCCTGGCCGCCGTTCAATGACCAGCGCCTGCCCGGCAAAGGTCTGGCCAGTGATCTGGTGGAGCAGGCGTTGGCCCGTGCCGGCTACACCACCAGCTATGTGGAGGTGCCCTGGGAGCGGGCAGTGCTGGGGCTCAAGCGTGGGGATTACGATGTACTGATCAACGCCTGGTACAGCGCTGACCGCACCGAGTATGGCTATTTCTCCCAGCCCTATCTGGTCAATCGCATCCGTTTCATGCAGCGCAAGGGGAGCAACATTCGTTTCGAGACCCTGGCCGACCTCTACCCGCACAGCATCGCGGTGGTCAGGGGGTATGCCTATTCCAAAGAGTTCGACAGCGACCCGCAGTTGCTCAAGGTCGGGGTCAGCAGTTTCGAGATCGCCGCGCGCATGCTGCACGCCGGACGCGTGCAGCTGGCACTGGAGGACGAGTTGGTTGCGCGCCACTTGCTCGGGCGCAAGTTGAGCAGCATTCGCGATGAGCTGGAGTTCCTGCCGCTGCCCTTGAGCGAGAACGGCCTGCATATCCTGGTTCGCCGCAGCCTGGCTCAGCATCGAGAAATTGCTCGGCGCTTCGATGCGGCGATTCAGGCCATGAGCGACGACGGCAGCTATGCCGCGACATTGAAGCGCCACAGCCCCTGATCAGACCAGTACGGTACGCGCGCGACCCTGCTGCTTGGCTCGATACAGGCGAATGTCGGCTTCGTGCAGCAGGCTTTCCAGGTCTTCCGGTTCGCCCTTGTAGAGCCCAGCGCTGAACGACAGTGCCGGCGCGCCGACGGCATAGTGCAGGCCGGCGCATTGCCGACGCAGTTTATCCAGCGCCTGGACCACATGCTCGGCACTGTGCAGGGTGAGCAGCGCGAACTCTTCGCCGCCGAGGCGCCCCAGCAGCATATCGGGGAAGGCATTGCTCATCGCCCGAGCGAACACCACCAATGCGCTGTCACCGCTGGCATGGCCGAAGCCGTCGTTGATCTGCTTGAAATGATCGAGATCAAGCATTGCCACGCTGACTTCGCGCTGCTCGCGTTGCGCCTTCTGCAGCATCTGCATGCCCTGTTCGTAGAACGCACGGCGGTTGTTCAGGCCGGTCAGGGCATCGAACTGCGCCGCTTTCTTCAACGCGCGCATCAGGTCGCGCCGCTCCAGGGTCGACATCACCCGGCAGTTCAGCTCTTCCGGGCAGAAGGGCTTGCGCAGGAAGTCGTCGGCGCCGTGCTTGATGAACTGCGCACTGAGCGAGCCCTTGGGGTCGGCGGATACACCGATGATGATCAGGTCGTTGAGACGCAGTTTCTGCCGCAGCAGCTTGACCAGCTCGAAGCCGCTGACGCCGGGCATGGCGTGGTCGAGCACCAGCAGGTCGAGATCCGGGTGCTCATTGAGCTGGCGCAGGGTCTCCTTGCCGTCGCTGGCCTCGATGATCTGGTAGTGGTGCGGCTCGAGAATGTGGCGAATGTAGTGGCGCTGCGCAGTGGAGTCGTCGGCGATGAGTATCTTGATATGGCTGTTGTGGTCGAGCCGGTGCAGCAGGCGGAAGGCATACTCGTAAGAGTGTTGGCTTTCCTTGAGCACGTAGTCGACCACGCCCTTCATCAGCAGGTCGTCACGGCGCTGCTCGTTGTAGCTGCCACTGAGTACGATGCACGGCAGGTGATAGCGCATCACCAGGTCGACACTTTCGCCGTCCGGTGCATCCGGTAGGTGCAGGTCGACGATGGCGGCGAAGAACAGCTCGGACGAGGTCTCCAGCATCACCTCTGCTTCTGCCAGTGAGGCACAGAAGATCGGCTCCAGATCGGTTTCCTGACGGAACAGATGTTCGAGGATCTTCAGTACCAGTGGACTGTCTTCAATGACCAGAATATTGCGCATGGGTAACTCCGGCCCAGGCCGTTTGATGCTTTATATCAGCCTAAGAGCCCGTGCGCGATCTTGCGAGCCAGAGTGATACAAAACCGATGGCGCCTGCACAAAAACGCGACGGCCATCGCGTCGCGTTCGCCTGCAAGGCGCTCAGCGAGCGCCCAGGCGTGGGTTCAACGTAGCGCAGCAGAGGGCGAACCGGTGCTTACAGCAGACGCACACGCAGCGTGCGGCCCTTGATCTTGCCCTCGCTCAGGCGCTTCAACGCCTGGCGCGCCACGTCGCGCTGCACGGCGACGAAGGCCTGGTAATCGAACAGGGCGATCTTGCCGACCTGATCGCCCGGAATGCCGGCATCGCCGGTCAGGGCTCCGAGGATATCGCCGGGGCGCAGCTTCTCCTTGCGCCCGGCACCGATGCACAGGGTGTGCATTGGCGGCAGCAGCGCTTCACCGCCCGTCTTGGCTGCCGGCAGCGGGTACCAGGCCAGCTCCCGGCCTTGCTGCGTTTCGATGGCCTGGGCACGGCCAGCTTCGGCCGGTGCCACCAGGCTCAGCGCCAGACCTTTCTCGCCGGCGCGGCCACTGCGGCCGATGCGGTGGATATGCACTTCGGCATCACGCGACAGCTCGACGTTGATCACCATCTCCAGCCCGGCGATATCCAGGCCGCGCGCGGCGACGTCGGTAGCCACCAGCACGCTGAGGCTGCGGTTGGCGAACAGGGCGAGGATCTGGTCACGCTCGCGTTGCTCCAGATCGCCATGCAGGGCAGCGGCGGAAATCTTCTCGGCTTCCAGCTGCGCGGCCAGTTCATCGCACTGCTGGCGTGTGGCACAAAACGCGACTACCGGCTGCTTGCGGAAATGCCGCAGCAGCGTGCTGACCGCCTCCAGGCGCTGGCCAGGGGCGATTTCGTAGAAGCGTTGTTCGATCTGCCCGTCATCATGCTGCGCTTCGACTTCGATTCGCTCAGGGCTACGCAGGAAACGTGCGGCGAGTTGCTCGATGCTGCTTGGGTAGGTGGCAGAGAACAGCAGGGTCTGCCGGCGCGCCGGGGTCTGTTCGATGATGTCGCTGATGCTGTCGATGAAGCCCATGTCGAGCATGCGATCGGCTTCGTCGAGTACCAGGGTATTGAGCCCGTCGACCTTCAGCGTGCCCTTGCGCAGGTGCTCCTGTATCCGTCCCGGCGTGCCGACGATGACGTGGGCGCCATGCTCCAGTGAGCCGATCTGCGGGCCGAAGGGCACGCCGCCGCAGAGGGTGAGCACCTTGATGTTGTCGGCGGCGCGGGCCAGGCGGCGGATTTCCTTGGCCACCTGGTCGGCCAGCTCACGGGTCGGACACAGCACCATGGCCTGGCAACCGAAGTAACGTGGGTTGAGCGGATGCAGCAGGCCGATGCCGAACGCTGCGGTCTTGCCGCTGCCGGTCTTGGCCTGGGCAATCAAGTCGCGGCCCTTGAGAATCAGCGGCAGGCTGGCGGCCTGGATGGGCGTCATCTCGGCATAGCCGATGGCGGCGAGATTGGCCTGCATGGCGGCAGAAATGGGCAGGCTGGCGAAGGCAGTAGCGGTCACGGCAAGAACTCGGGGATGGAGAAACAGGTCGGCAGTGTAGCAGGCCCACTCATTCGTCCGCTGAAACCTCGATATTGCGGCCGCTACGGCCATCGTTCGTGTCCAGTTGCAGGAAGATCGCCGCCGCCAGCATCGACAGCAGGCCGACGCACAGGTAGGTGGCCTGGAACGCTTCGAGCACGTGGCTGGTGTCGCCGAATTCACGGCTGAAACCGCTGAGCAGCGCCGCGGCCGAGGCAACGCCGAGGCCCATCGCCAGCTGCACCACCACCGACAACAGGCTGTTGCCGCTGCTGGCGTCGCGGTTGTCCAGATCGATCAGGGTCACGGTATTCATCGCGGTGAACTGCAGCGAATTGCAGGCGCCAATCAGGCTCAGTTGAATGATCAGCTGCAGCGTCGAAGTCTGTGCATCGACCAACGCCAGGCTGGCGATCAGGGCACCGAGCAGCAGGGTGTTGCTGGTGAGGATATTGCGGTAGCCGAGACGTTCGATCAGGGGCTTGGCCAGGGGTTTGGCTGCCATGGCCGCCAGTGCCAGCGGGATCAGGCTCATACCGGCCTGAGCCGGCGAGTAACCCATCGCCAGTTGCAGCAGCAGCGGCGTGAGGAAGGGCAGCGCACCGCTGCCGAGGCGGGCGAACAGGTTGCCGATGATGCCCACGGCGAAGCTGCGGGTGTGAAACAGCGCTGGCGAGAATAGCGGGTGTTCGATGCGCCCGGCGCGCAGCCAGTAGGCAGCCAGGCAGGCCATCCCGCCGAGCAACAGCAGCACCACGCGCATGATCGGCAGGTGCAGTTCGCCGAGCCCCTCCAGTGCCACGGTGATCAGCAGCATGGCGGCGCCGAACAGCAGGAAGCCGGCCGTATCGAAACGACTGCGTTCTGGGCCGCGCAGGTCTGGCATATGGCGCAGCGCCGCCCAGCAACCGAGCAGCCCCACCGGCAGGTTGATCAGGAATATCCAGTGCCAGCTGGCCACCTCCACCAGCCAGCCGCCGAGGCTCGGGCCGATCAGCGGGCCGAGCAGGCCGGGCAGGGTGATGAAACTCATGATCCGCACCAGCTCCGAACGTGGATAGGCGCGCAGCACCACGAGGCGCCCGACTGGCATCATCAGGGCGCCGCCAAGGCCCTGGATGACCCGTGCGCCGATCAGCATGCTGAGCGACTCCGACAGCGCGCAAAGCAGCGAGCCGAGGCTGAACAGGGCGATGGCACCGAAGAAAATGCGCCGCGTGCCGAAACGGTCGGCAATCCAGCCCGAGGCCGGAATCAGCAGGGCCACGGTGAGCATGTAGGCGATCACCACCGACTGCATGCGCAGCGGGTCTTCGTTGAGGTCGCCAGCCATGGCCGGGAGGGCGGTATTGAGGATGGTGCCGTCCAGCGTCTGCATGAAGAAGGCGATGGCGACTATCCAGGGCAGCAGGCGGGCAGTTCTTGGGTCGAGCAGGGCGGGGTTGGTCATGCTGTTCTCATGGTCTGTACGCTTCACTCTAGGCCGCTGGCCGGACCCGGGCAACTGCAGGTTGTCGATGCCCGGGCAGGTGTAAGAGGTGGTGCTACGCTGGGTTGACTGGCACATCGCCCCGCAAGGGCTTAGGATGGCTTCATGCGCTGGTTATCTCTGTGGCTTTCGTTGGCCTGCCAGCCGCTGCTGGCAGCCGAGTGGTTTCCGTATCCGGTACGCGCCGATGGTCGACTGCTGGATTACCGGCCTTTGCCGGTGGCCAGCCAGCCTTGGCGGATCTGCGCGCTACTGCCCCATGGCAAGGACCGCTACTGGTGGGGCGTGGCCTGGGGCCTGGATCAGGAGGCCAACCGTCTGGGCGTGCGCCTGGGCATCTATGAGGCCGGTGGCTACGAGCATGCCGATGTGCAGGTTGAGCAGTTCGAGCATTGCGTGGCCGAGGGCGCCGATGCCTTCGTCGTCGCCAGCATCAACACCTATGACCTGTGCAGCGCGGCAGAAGTACAGAGCAAGGCGGGGCGGACGGTCATCGATCTGGTCAATCGCCTGGAGTGCCAAGGACTCAGCGCGCATTCACGGGTCGACTTCGCCGACATGGCGCGTACCACGCTGGAGTATCTGGTGCGCATCAGCGACGGCCGGCCGATTCAGGTCGGTTGGCTGCCTGGTCCAGCCGATGCTGGCTGGGTGCAGGATGCCGAGCGCGGTCTGCGTGATGCCTTGCCTGGAACCCGGGTGAACCTGATCCATGGTGGTTATGCCCCGGTGGATCGCAGTCGGCAGGCGCAACTGGCGCGCGAGCTGTTCAAGCAGCATCCGCATCTCGATTACCTGATCGCCAATGCCGAAGCAGCGGCCTTCGCCGCGCAACTGGTGCGCAACATCGGCTCCGAGGCGCAGGTACTGTCGCTTTACGCCACCGAGCGGGTACTGGAGCAGATTCGCGAGGGCCAGGTATTGGCTGCGCCCACCGATTCACCGGTGATTCAGGCGCGCATCGCCCTGGACCTGGCCGTTCGTGGCCTGCAGGGCGAAAAACTGCCGCAACTGGTGAGCCCGCAGATCGAGATGCTCGACGCTGGGTCCCTGGATCGTTTCGACCTCGGCCGGCTGATGCCGCCCGAGGGCCACTGGATGATCCGCCAGGAATTACCCGACTAGTCTGTCTTCCTGCCTGCGCAGCGGCGTACCACGCACCGGGCGTTCGCCCGCGACGAAATAGGGTGCGTTGCTGCGCGGTAATGGCTGGCGCCCGCGAATCCGATCCGCGATCTTCTAGGCGATCATGATGGTGGTGGCGTTGAGGTTGCCGGTGATGATCTCCGGCATGATCGACGCATCCACCACGCGCAGCCCCTGCAGGCCGTGAACGCGGCCCTGAGCATCGACCACCGCCATATCATCTTCGCCCATCTTGCACGAGCAGGATGGGTGGAAAGCGGTTTCCGCATGCTCGCGGATGAAGGCGTCCAGCTCGGCATCGCTCTGTACGTGAGCACCGGGGCTGATTTCACGGCCACGGTAAGGATCGAGTGCCGGCTGCGCCATGATCTCGCGGGTGAGACGAATGCCGTCACGGAACTCCTGCCAGTCCTGCTCATGGCTCATATAGTTGAACAGGATGCTCGGATGCTGGCGCGGGTCCTTGGACTTGATCTGGATGCGCCCGCGGCTGGGCGAACGCATAGAGCCGACGTGGGCCTGGAAGCCGTGCTCGTTCACTGCATTGCTGCCGTTGTAGTTGATCGCCACCGGCAGGAAATGGAACTGGATGTTGGGCCAGGCGAACTCTTGGCGGGTGCGGATGAAGCCACCAGCCTCGAACTGGTTGCTGGCGCCGATGCCGTTGCCGGCAAACAGCCATTGCGCGCCGATGCCCGGCTGGTTGAGCAGCTTGAGCGCCGGGTACAGCGATACTGGCTGAGTGCAGGCGTACTGCAGGTACATCTCCAGGTGATCCTGCAGGTTCTGGCCGACGCCTGGTAGCGCGTGTACCAATGGCACATCCAACTCGTTCAGCAGCGCGGCGGGGCCGACGCCGGAGCGTTGCAAAATCTGCGGCGAGGCGATGGCGCCGGCGCACAGCAGCACTTCGCGGCGCGCACGGGCGGTGACGGTGTCGTTGGAGTTGCCGATCAGGTAGCTGACGCCGCTGGCGCGCTTGCCGTCGAACAGGATGCGGTCAGTGGTGGCGTGGGTGACGATGGTCAGGTTGGGACGTGCCCGTGCCTGGTCCAGATAGCCACGCGCTGTACTGGCGCGGCGACCTTCCGGGGTCACGGTACGGTCCATCGGACCGAAGCCTTCTTGCTGGTAGCCGTTGAGATCGTCCGTGCGCGGATAACCGGCTTGTACACCAGCTTCGATCATGGCGTGGAACAGCGGGTTGTTGCCGGCCTTGGGGGTGGTCACGCTCACCGGGCCGTCACCACCGTGGTAATCGTTGGGGCCGATATCGCGAGTTTCCGCCTTGCGGAAATACGGCAGGCAATCGAGATAGGTCCAGTCTTCCAGACCCTTGGCCTTGGCCCAGCTGTCGAAGTCCAGCGCGTTGCCGCGGATGTAGCACATGCCGTTGATAGCGACGAGCCGCCCAGGCCCTTGCCACGTCCGCATTCCATGCGGCGGTTGTTCATGTACGGCTCGGGGTCGGTCTCGTAGGCCCAGTTGTAGCGCCGGCCCTGCAGTGGAAAGGCCAGGGCGGCAGGCATCTGGGTGCGGAAGTCGAGGCGGTAGTCGGGGCCGCCGGCTTCCAGCAATAGCACGTTGACGTCCGCGTCCTCGGTCAGACGAGTGGCCAGAACGTTACCGGCCGAACCAGCACCGATGATGATGTAGTCGAATTCCTGCGTCATGATTCCTCCTGTTGCCCGGGAGCAACCCGGGAGAACGTGGATGAATGTCCCCGGACGGTATCCGGGCTACGGGCGGCGATTTCTTGTAGGAGCGGATTCATCCGCGATGCCTTTCGCGGCTAAAGCGGTACGCTGCCCAGCCGCTCCCACGGGCTTTTCGCGGCGATCAGAACACCGAGCTGTAGCCGCCAAGTTCGACCTGGACCGACTTGATACGGGTGTAGTGGCCGAGGGTGACCAGACCGTTCTCGCGGCCAACGCCGGACTGCTTGTAGCCGCCCACTGGCATCTCGGCCGGCGATTCGCCCCAGGTGTTGATCCAGCAGATACCGGCTTCCAGCTTGTGGATCACCCGGTGCGCGCGATTGAGGTCACGGGTCACCACGCCGGCGGCAAGGCCGTAGTCGGTGTCGTTGGCGCGGCGGATCACTTCCTCTTCGCTGTCGTAGACGAGGATGCTCATCACCGGCCCGAAGATTTCCTCGCGGACGATGGTCATGTCGTCCCGGCAGTCGGTGAATACGGTCGGCGCCACGTAGGCGCCTTTGGCGTAGTCGCCATCGGTGACGCGTGTGCCGCCGATCAGCAGGCGTGCACCCTCGCTGCGGCCCTTCTCGATGTAGCCGAGCACGCTGTCCATGTGCGCATAGCTCACCAGCGGGCCGAAATTGGTGGTGTCATCCAGCGGATCGCCGAGGCGGATGCGTTTGACCCGCTCCAGCACCTTGGCCTCGAAGCGCGCTTGCAGCATGCGCGGCACGAATACGCGAGTGCCGTTGGTGCACACTTGGCCGGAGCTGTAGAAGTTGGCCATCACCGCGATGTCGGCGGCGCGGTCCAGATCGGCGTCCTCGAACACGATCAGCGGCGATTTACCGCCCAGCTCCATGGTCACTTCCTTGAGGCTGGAACTGGAGGCGCTGGCCATCACCTTCTTGCCGGTGACGGTACCGCCGGTGAAGGAAATCTTCTCGATGCCCGGATGCTCGGTCAGCCACTGGCCGACTTCGCGACCGCTGCCGGTGAGCACGTTGAACACGCCGTCGGGCAGGCCGGCTGCGGTGTAGACCTCGGCCAGTTTCAGCGCGGTCAGCGAGGTGACTTCGCTGGGCTTGAAGATCATCGCGTTGCCGGCGGCCAGGGCCGGGGCGGATTTCCACAGGGCAATCTGGATCGGGTAGTTCCAGGCGCCGATGCCGGCGACAACACCCAGCGGCTCACGGCGGGTGTAGGCGAAGGCGGTCTCGCGCAGCGGGATCTGCTCGCCTTCGATGGCTGGGATCAGGCCGGCGTAGTACTCCAGCACGTCGGCGCCAGTGACGATGTCGACGTAACGGGTTTCGGACAGTGGCTTGCCGGTGTCGAGGGTTTCCAGCTCGGCCAGCTCATCATTGCGCTCACGCAGGATATCTACGGCTTTGCGCAGGATGCGCGAGCGTTGCATGGCAGTCATCGCTGCCCACACCTTCTGCCCTTCGGCTGCACTGGCCACGGCGCGGTCGACGTCTGCCTGGCTGGCGCGTTGCACCTTGGCCAGCACCTCACCGGTGGCCGGGTTGATGCTGTCGAAGGTTTCTCCACTGCTGGCGGCGACGTACTGGCCACCGATGTAGAGCTGCTGTTCGGCGAAACGGGGCATGGGCTGTCCTCTGCACTTGGCAATTTGCTTGAAGAACAGCCTATTTTATTTAAATTGAACGATCAATCAATAAAAACGACAGCGCACAGCCAAACGCGACATGCACGCCATGTACATGGCCGTAGGATGCGCTGTGCGCACCGAGCGATCTTGAGAGGCTAAAAATCATAGATCTGCACGCCTGCCAGGCATCGCAGTCAGGTAGGGCGGGTGTAACCCGCCATCTTGGGCGGCGGGTTACACCCGCCCTACGCTACTGAGCTTTGCTCCGCCCGTAGGGTGGGCTTCAGCCCACAAGGGCAGGATGGATTGCCTTACAGGGCTTTGCTCAGCTGCAGGTCGAGGTAGTCATAGGCGATGCGCCGCGCTTGTTCGGTATCGAAGGCCTCGCCGGAGAGCGCGCCGCGCAGCCACAGGCCGTCGATCAGCGAAGCCAGGCCGCGGGCGGCGAAGCGTGCCTGATCTTGCGGCAGTACGCGATGGAACTGGCCACACAGGTTGGAATAGAGGCGGTGGTCGTTGACCCGCTGCAAGCGGCGCAGGGCCGGCTGGTGCATGCTGCTGGCCCAGAACGCCAGCCAGGTCTTCATCGCCGGGCCGCTGACCTGGCTTTCATCGAAGTTGCCATCGATCATCGCCTTCAGGTGTGCCTGCGGGTTGTCCTCGCGCAGCGCACGGCGGCGTGCGCCCACGGCCTCGCTGAGCGCCTGCATCAGGTGGCGCATGGTGGCTTCGAGCAGGCCATTCTTGTCGTTGAAGTAGTGGCTGATGATGCCGTTCGACACTCCCGCCAGGCGGGCGATATAGGCGATGCTGGCATCGGCCATGCCGACCTGGTCGACGGCTTCCAGGGTAGCGGCGATCAATTGCGAACGACGAATGGGCTGCATGCCGACCTTGGGCATGGGTGTCTCCACGGGGAACGAGTGGAGCGCAGTCTAGGCGGATTTTGATCGATCGATCAATTACATGGGTAGGGTGCGCCATGCGCACCGGCTTGTCGCTGATGGAGCCCGGTGCGCACGGCGCACCCTAGGGTAAGCGACAAAGCGGGCCGAAGCCCGCTTTGTGATGTGACTGGAGGAAGGCTTACTTCAGCCACTCCGCAACGCGATCTGGGTTCTTGGCGATCCAGTCCTTGGCGGCCTGATCCGGCTTGGCGCCTTCGCGAATGGCCAGCATCACCGAACCGACTTCTTCGCCGCTCCAGGAAATCTTGCTGAGGAAGGCGGCCGCGTCGGCAGCTTTTTCTTTCAGTGCTGGGTTGGCTACGGTGTCGACGCGCTCGTCGTCGCCGAAGACTTTTTTCGGATCTTCGAGGAAGCGCAGCTTCCACTTGGCGAACATCCAGTGCGGAATCCAGCCGGTGACCACAATCGGTTTTTGCGCCTTCTCGGCACGTGTCAGGGCGGTGGCCATGGCCGGGCCAGAGCTCGGCATCAGTTTGATGCTGGCCAGGTTGTATTCCTTGATGGCCTCTTCGGTGCGGCGCATCACGCCGGCACCAGCGTCGATGCCGGTGATCTTGCCGTCGAAGTCCTTGGCGTATTTCTCCAGGTCTTCGATGGACTTGGCTTGTACGTAGTCCGGCACGATTAGGCCGATCTTGGCACCGGAGTAGTTGGTGCCTAGGATTTCCACCTTGTCCTTGAGTTTCTCGTAGTACTCGCCGTGGGTGGCCGGCAGCCAGGCGGAGAGGGTGGCGTCGAGGTCGCCGCGGGCTACGCCCTGCCACATGATGGCGGGTTCGACCGGCTTCAGTTCGACGCTGTAGCCGAGTTTGCTTTGCAGGATTTCTCCGGCGACATGGGTCACGGCGACGCTGTCGTCCCAGCCGTTGACGTAGCCGATCTTCAGCGTGGGTTTGTCGGCGGCGAGGGCGCTGCCCATGCCAATGGCCAGGGCGGCAGCGCCGAGGCAGAGATGCTTAAGTACGCGCATGTTTATTGTGCTCCATCAGTGAGTGGCAGTTGCAAAATCGTTGACTGGCTCGTTCTCATTGCGGGCCTTGCGAAACCGTGTTGCGCAGCAGATTGCCGGTTCGCGGGCAAAGTCTCCCCGTCACGGCCAGAAATCAGCCGCTAGCGTTCAACGAGGAGGTACCAGGCCCGAACCTTGGGTTGCGGGCCTGAATCGGGTCGCGGCCTGTTACAGCCCGACGTGTTTCTTCACGGCGGCAACCCCGTCCTGACCGTCGAAGGTGGTCACGCCGCTCAGCCACTGGTCGAGGATCGCCGGGTTGGCCTTGATCCAGGCTTTGGCGACGTCCTGCGGGTTTTCCTTCTCCAGCACCTTCTCCATCAGCTGGCTTTCGATATCGACGGTGAACTGCAGGTTGTTCAGCAGTTTGCCAACGTTCTCGCAGCGCGCTTCGTAATCCGGCGGTACCACGGTATAGACCTTGGCCGCGCCGTAGTCGGGGCCGAAGACGTCGTCACCGCCAGAGAGGTAGGTGATGTCGTGTTGGGTGTTCATCGGGTGCGGTGCCCAGCCCAGGAAGACGACCGGCTCTTTCTTCTTGATGGCGCGCGACACCTGTACCAGCATGCCGGCTTCGCTGGACTCGACCATGCGGAAGTCGCCCAGGTCGAACTGGTTGTTCTTGATCATGCCGTCGATCAACAGGTTGCCGTCGTTACCCGGCTCGATGCCGTAGATCTTGCCACCCAGTTGATCCTTGAACTTGGCGATGTCCTGGAAACTCTTCAGGCCGGCTTCGGCCGCGTAGGTCGGCACGGCCAGGGTGTACTTGGCGCCTTCGAGGTTGGCCTTGGGCAGTACCTTGACCCCGTCGCCCTTGAGGAAGGGCTCGATCACCGAGTCCATCGACGGCGCCCAGTAGCCGAGGAAGACATCGACCTGGCCGCTCTTCACGCCGGTGAAGGCGATAGGCACCGAGGCCATGATCTTGCGTGGCTGGTAGCCCAGGCCTTCGACCAGGGTCATGGCCACACCGGTGGTGGCGGCGATGTCGGCCCAGCCGATCTCGGCGAAGCGGACCTGTTTGCAGCTCGCCGGCTCGGCGGCCATGGCACCCTGCATCAGTACGCAGGACAGCAGGCCGATGGCGGCGGTGGTCTTGATCGTTTTCATCTGCGGTTCCCTGTGAAGTGAAAAAACGGATTAGCTGGACTGGCGCTGCAGCTTGCCACTGAACCAGGCGAATATGCCGCCTTTGGCGGTTTGCGGCGTGCCGAAACTTTCGGTGATGCGGTCGAGGATGATCGCCAGCAGCACCACGGCCATGCCGCTCTCGAAGCCTAGACCGATGTCCAGGCGCTGGATACTTGCCAGTACATCGTTACCCAGGCCGCCGGCGCCGACCATTGAGGCGATGATCACCATCGACAGGGCCATCATGATGGTCTGGTTGACCCCGGCCATGATTGACGGCATGGCGTTGGGCAGTTGTACCTTGAACAGCAGTTGGCGGCTGGTGCAGCCGAACGATTGGCCCGCTTCGACGATTTCCTTGTTCACCTGACGGATGCCCAGGCTGGTCAGACGTACCGCAGGCGGCATGGCGAAAATCACCGTGGCGATGATGCCGGGTACGCGGCCGAGGCCGAACAGCATGGCCGCCGGAATCAGGTAGACGAACGCCGGCATGGTCTGCATGAAATCCAACACCGGGCGGATAATCATCGCGACGCGCTCGCTGCGCGCGGCCCAGATGCCCAGTGGAATACCCAGCAGCAGGCTGATCAGGGTGGCAGAGAAGGTCAGGCCGAGGGTGACCACGGTCTGCTCCCAGAAGCCGGTCATGACGATCAGGATGAAGGCCACCGCGGTGAATACCGCGAAGCGTGCACCAATGCGCCACAGACCGAGGCCGACGAAGATGGCGATCAGCAGCCAGGCCGGCGGCAGCATCAACACCTTCTCGATGGCCTCGGAGAAGCCGGCGACCACGCTGCCAATGCTGTCGAAGGCGCCGCTGTAGTTATCCAGCAGGTGCTGGACGACGTCGTTGACCCAGCTACCCAGGTCGAGTTTCTTGTCACTCATTGGATTCCCCCTGCAGTCGGGTCAGCAGGCGGCCCTTGCTGATGGCGCCGCAGTAATGGCCGTCGGCGTCTACCACCGGGATCGGACCTTCGTTGTCCACCAGACGGGTGATGACGTCTTCCAGTGGCATGTCTTCGGGTACCGGCACCACCTGTTTGAGCGCATCCGTTTCGAGTGGTCTGGGCTCGTCACCGTCGACCATCAGAGCGATCTTCTCCAGGCTGATGGAACCCTGGAAGTTGTTTTGCTCGTCGACGATGAAGGCGTAGTGCTTGTCCAGCGCCTGCAGCTCCTTGCAGATTTTCGCAGCGTCCGGCGCGCTGCCGTTGTAGACGTAGGTTGGCACGCTGTCGGCCATGAGCTGGCCTGCCGTGAGGTAACGGCTGGTGTCGACGGTGTCGAAGAAGTTGCGCACGTATTCGTTGGCCGGCTTCTCGATCAGCTCCTGCGGGGTGCCGACCTGGATCAGCTTGCCGCCTTCCATGATGCCGATGCGGGTACCGATACGCATGGCTTCTTCGATGTCGTGGGAGACGAAAATGATGGTGCGGCGATGAGTCTTCTGCAGCTCCAGCAGCACGTCCTGCATCTCGCGGCGCTTGAGTGGGTCGAGGGCGGAGAAGGCCTCGTCCATGATGATCATCGACGGGTTCACCGTCAGTGCACGGGCCAGGCCGACCCGTTGCTGCATACCGCCGGAGAGTTCGTGCGGGTACTTGTGAGCGAAGGTGTCCAGGCCGACCTGCTTGAGCACTTCCATGGCGCGCTTCTCGCGCTCCTTGCGGCCGGTGCCGGCCACTTCCAGGCCGAAGGCGGCGTTGTCCAGCACGCTGCGCGAAGGCATCAGGGCGAAGGACTGGAAGACCATGCTCATGTCGCGACGGCGCAGATCGATCAGTTGCGATTGCGGCAGCTTGGCTACGTTCTGACCATCGATGAAGACATCACCGGCACTGGGCTCGACCAGACGGTTGATCAGACGAATCAGGGTGGATTTGCCAGAACCGGACAGGCCCATGAGCACGAAGATTTCGCCCTCTTCGACGCTGAACGACACATCGCTGACGCCGATAACGGCGCCTTTCTCGGCCAGAATCCTTTCCTTGCTCCAGCCTTCCTTGAGCAGGTCGATGGCTTCTTGTGGGTTGGAGCCGAAAACCTTGTACAGGTGTTCGACCACGATCTTTCCAGACTGCATGGGACATTTCCCCTTCAATCGGCATCCAGTTCGCGCTGGCACGGCTGAGTACGCATCTTCGAAGCGTAGAACAGCTGTGTCAGGCCTCTGATACCTGTGTGGGTGTTTGCTGAGTTTCGGGGCTGGCGAGCGCTTCGCGGCAGGCGTCGGATGTGGCGCTCGGGCACGCTGCAACGGACGCGGCTGGTGGCAAAGGCTGCCCGCTGCGTCGTTGCAATATGTCGATGAGTGACCACTGTCTTGCCGTGCTGCAAACCGCTTTCCAAACCCTCTGGCAGTGTTTCGAAGCCCATTCCCTTGGGGTTTCATGCGTCGTCCTGGCGCATGCGTACATCCGAAATTTCTTGTTGGGCTGGCGCCCTATCGATAGTGGGCCAGCGCTTGTATGTTCTTCGGTCCGGGGCGGTGGGCCCCAGTCTGCCGTTCCCCTCGGGAGGCGGCAGCGACGTCATCAGCTGACTCAACGATATAGTCTTGGGGTCTGCGCAATTATCGATTTGCGACCCTGACGTGTTGGGCGACGACACGGCCCATCACGACACATCTTTGCCGGTGTTTTGGCTGTTTCCCCGGCTCCTGAAAGCACTGCGGCATGCCGTTGCGAATAGCGCTCGATGCGAGCATCGAAGTGCGCTTTCGAGAACGTGCCTTAAAAACCTTAACAGACTTTTTTGTCCCTTGGCCAAGGCTCAAAGCCGCGCCGATGCTGGTTTTCAGCTCTTCGGGCAAGGCGCAGGCAGCGTACTGCGGGGGCTGTGGCGATGTTGAAAAAAATTTACATGCAGGGGCGTAGGTGTGCATAAAAGCGCTGAAAACGCGAAAGTCGGCGCAATGTGACCAGTTGGTCACGGTGGATCTCTCTTGCGAGCCTGCCCGTGATTGTCGGTGAGAGGAGTACACGAGGTTTCGAGCTTCGGCGTGCTCTCTGTTTTCTGCCATTTTTATTGGTTTTTCTCGGCTATTTCGTTGAATTTATCAGTCATTAGCTACCAGTGATATGTCGAACACCTTGCTGACGGGGTCGCCTGTGTAGCGGGTGACGCCCTCCAGCCAGGCGGCGACCATCTGCGGATTGTCTTCGATCCATTGCTTGGCCACGCGGCGGCGATTGGTATTGCCTTCCAGCACGGCGCTCATCAAGTGGTTTTCTGCGGCGATGGTGAAGGTCATGTTGCGAAACAGCCTGGCCAGGTTGGGGCACTGCTGGCTGAAGCCGCCGCGTGCCACCGTGTTGACCTGCGCTGCGCCGTAATTGGGACCGAAATAATCATCACCACCGGCCAGATAGCTCATCTTCAGACGCTCGTTCATCGGGTGCGGTTCCCAGCCCAGGAAAACTGCCCATTTGCCCAGGCGCTGAGCGCGTTCGACGTGGTTGAGCATGCCGCTTTCGCTGGACTCCACCAGGGTGAATCCCTGCAAGCCGAATACGTTGTCGCGGATCATGCCTTTGACCATTTCGTTGCCTTCGTTGCCGGGCTCGATACCGAAGATCTGCCCGCCGAGCTCGTCCTTGAAGCGATGAATGTCGGCGAAGTCCCTGAGCCCGGCTTCATAACCCGGTGCCAGTACCGCCAGGGTGTAGCGCACCGTGGGCAGGTTGGTGTGCAGCTTTTCGATCTTGCCGCTGTCCAGGTGCGGCTGCACCTGCTCGCTTTGCGCCGGCATCCAGTTACCAAGGAACACGTCCAATTGGCCTTCGGACAAGCTGCGGTAGGTGTCGGGCAATGACATGCGGCGGATCTGCGTGCGATAGCCGATCTCGCCCAGTATCAGGCGAGCAACGGCGGTGGTCATGGTGATGTCGGTCCAGCCGACATCGCTCAGGCGTACCAGCTCGCAGCGCTCGGCTTCGGCGGCGTGCAATGCACTGGAGGTGGTGAGGGCAATCACGAGCAGCCAGCGAGCGAATCTGTTCATGGGTCGTGCCTCTGTTCGGGCGGCTGAAACCGCTGGAAGATTCCTGGGAAGGACGATGGGTTATTTCACAGCAAGAGGTGGGCCGCTCCCTGGGCGAGAAGCGACACTGGCATGTCGAGAAAAGACCTTGGCTCACGGCGTGATTGGATAAGGGGGAGTCGGTTGGAGGTTTGGGCGCGCTGGTCAAAACTGCATTATCGCCAACGAGCCAGGTAATACCGAGTGCTCGTCACGTCTTGTGGGACTGACGGAGTGTCGACCGCTCTGGCACTGATTTGTCCTGATCTTTGCTGGTGCAGCGATTCTGGAAAATCCCTGGTTTCGCGAGATTTTGGTGCGGTGCTCGCGGCTATCGGTCGTGTCATGTGTGACCGGCTGGTCGACGTTGTTACCGTCCGTCCGTTACTGCCAGCCCGGGGCGCCGTAGCAGGCTGTTCGGTCCGTGCTACCGAAATGCTCAAAGCCTTTTACCGTGAGGCTTTGAGAGCGTTTCTCAGGCCCTTGAGACAGGGTTGGAAGGCCCGTCTGGTGCGTCGTGCATCCATGGTCTATTTTTTATTGAACGCGCATTCAATTTAGGCATGACCTTTGCCTGAGTATGGATAGCAGCTCGGGCAACAAATCCGGGCGAGAAGAAAACAGAGGCCCATCTCGATTGGGCTCATACCGTGCTTAGCGTGAGGGTTTCATCAATGCCGCAGTTCAGCCAAGGGGCGCAACCCCAGAACCGTGTCGCCCAGTCCATCGGCTTCCTGCTCCTGGACAACTTCACCCTGATTTCCCTCGCATCGGCGGTGGAACCCCTGCGCATGGCCAACCAGCTTTCCGGCAAGGAACTGTATCGTTGGCACACCCTCACGCATGACGGCCTCCCGGTCTGCGCCAGCGATGGCTTGCAGATCACCCCGGACGCCGCCATGCAGAATTCTCCGGCGCTGGATGCGGTGATCGTCTGCGGTGGCGTGGACATCCAGCACAGCGTCAAGCGTGAGCACGTCAGCTGGCTGCAACTGCAGGCGCGCCAGGGCCGTCAGCTCGGTGCGGTATGCACCGGCAGCTGGGCGCTGGCCAAGGCCGGTCTGCTCGATGGCTACGATTGCAGTGTGCACTGGGAGTGCCTGGCCTCGATGCAGGAAGCTTTCCCGCGCGCGGCCATCACTACTCGCCTGTTCTCCATCGACCGCAATCGCAACACCTCGTCCGGAGGCACCGCGCCGATGGACATGATGCTGCACCTGATCGGCCAGCTGCACGGTCGTGAACTGGCCGCCGGCATCTCCGAGATGTTCATCTACGAGCGCATCCGCAACGAGCAGGACCACCAGCGCGTGCCGCTCAAGCACATGCTCGGCAGCAACCAGCCGAAGCTGCAGGAAATCGTCGCGTTGATGGAGGCCAACCTGGAGGAGCCGATAGATCTCGACGAGCTGGCCTGCTTCGTCGACATCTCTCGTCGCCAGCTCGAACGCCTGTTCCAGAAGTACCTGCACTGCTCGCCGTCGCGTTACTACCTCAAGCTGCGCCTGATCCGTGCGCGCCAGTTGCTCAAGCAAACCAGCATGTCGATCATCGAAGTGGCCTCGGTCTGCGGCTTCGTTTCCACGCCGCATTTCTCCAAGTGCTACCGCGAATACTTCGGCATTCCGCCGCGCGACGAACGTGCCGGCCAGCAGGGCAACAACCTGGTGGTGCTGCTGCCAATCCCCGAGCAGCAGGTCAACTCCAGTGCCGTGCTGGCGCTGAACCGCGCCCAGGGTGAATCGACTTTCGCCAGCGTACGTATCTGACTCGAACTGCAATGAAAACGGGGCGCCAGTGGCACCCCGTTTTCATTGCGTCGTTGCTGTAGGGTGTCCGTCCGTAGGGTGCGCCGTGCGCACCGAGCAATATCAGGTCGGTTTCGGTACCAGCGCCGGCAATAGATGCCGGCTGATGGCTTCGCGCACGTTGGGCAGCAGGGTGGCGCTGCCACCGAGCAACTCTTCCACCAGATGGCGCAGGGCCACGGCGCGTTCAGCGCTGAGGCCACTGACGGCCAGCTCGCAAGCGTGCTCTGGCGACGTACCATCGGGAATGCTCAGGCCCAGTGCTACCAGGCGTTCGCGGAAGTCTTCCTGGTCGATCAGATCGGCATGCATCATGGTCGTGACTCCTTGTGGAAAAGCAGGCGTTTAAAAACGTAGGCGAGGCAGCCAGTGCAAGGCAAAAACAGGCGAAAAAGCGGAGTTTACGAGTTGTAAATGAGCATTTTGAGCCTGTTTTTAACGCCGTAATGGCAACGCAGGTAGTTTTTAAACTGCCTGCTAGCGCAGGACGCCCTCTTCGATCAGCAGCTTGAAGATAGCCTCTGCTCCCTCCTGTGGCGAGACGTCCTTGAGGATCTGGCCGCCACCCCCGCTGGCTTTGGCCGTCGCTGCCTTCATCCGTTCCGCACCGGTCTTGGCCTTGATCACCTTGAGACGTTTGGGGCGGGGCTTTGCCGGCTGCAGGCTAGCCTCGGCCAGCAGTGTGTCATCCACCACTGTCACTTCATGCGCTTCGACCTGCCCGCGGCGGGCCGGGCCAAAGGCGCTCTGGCGGGCGACCGGGGCGGCGTTGTCGACACTGGCGACGCACGGCAGGCGCACCTTGAGTCGACGGCGCTGGCCGCGCGGTAGCGCCTGCAGTACCTGAGCCACACCGTTCTCGACCTTTTCCACTTCCGCCAGGCCGACGACCATCGGCCAGCCCAGGCGCTCAGCCAGCAGAAAGGGCAGCATGCCGGAGCCTTCGCCTGTTTCCGCCTGGCTGCCGGTGAGCACGAGCTGCGTGCGGCTGCCTTGCAGGTAATCAACCAGCAACGGCAGGGCGTCGGCACCCTCGGGTTGTTCCAGCACGTCGAGCTGTTCCAGGCCCATGCCCAGGTAGCCGCGCAGAGCTTCGGCTTGCGGATCGCCAGCGTGCAGCAGTTGCAGATGTTGTCCGGCCAGACGCAGGCCGAGTTCGACTGCGCGGGCGTCCTGCTCGGCGCGACGCGGGCGACCCGAGGTCGGGTGGGCGCCGACCGAGACCAGGGCGACGATATTCAGATCAGTCATGCTTCACCCGTAGCCCGGGTGCAATCCGGGGATCGGTGTTGAGGGCCCCGGATTGCATCCGGGTTACACAGTTCTTAGGCAGCATCACGCTTGCCCTCCTGGCGCCAGGCCGCGACGCGTTCTATCAGCGCCGCCAGGATTGCCGCCGAGTCGCCGATCACCGACAGATCGGCACGTTTGATCATGTCGCAGCCGGGGTCCATGTTCACCGCCACCACCTTGTCGCAGGTACCGATGCCCTGTAGGTGCTGGATAGCGCCGGAGATGCCGACGGCCAGATAGACGCGGGCGGTGACCCAGGTGCCGGTAGCGCCGACCTGGCGGTTGCGCGGCATGAAGCCGTCGTCAACCGCAACGCGCGAGGCGCCTTCGGTGGCGCCGAGGGCAACGGCGGCATGGTGGAACAGCTCCCAGTTCTTCACGCCGTTGCCGCCGGAGAGAATGAACTCGGCTTCGGCCATGGGGATCTGCGCCGGGTCGACGGCCACCGGGCCGAGATCTTCGATGCGCGGCAGGCTGTGGGCGACCTTTTCGGCCAGCTCCAGCGAGCGGACTTCATGGCGGGTTTCGCTGACCGGTTCGGCGCATTCGGCGGCGGCCAGGATCAGGCGTGGCAGCGTGCGCTGGATATCCTGCTGGCCACTGCCGGCACGGCCGATGGCTTGCTCGCCGGCGACCTGCCAGACGCGCGTGGCCGGGCGCTCACCGAGCTTGGCTGCCAGGCGCCGACCCAGTTCGCCGCCACCGCTGCGGCTGTCGGGCAGCAGCCAATGGCGCGGCGCTAGGTGGCTTTCTACTGCGCTGAGAGCGAGCACGCGGGCTTCCGGGGCATAGCCGTCGAAGGCTTCGCCCGCGATGCGCAACAGGCGGTCGACACCTGCTGTGTCGAAGGCGCCTTCCTTGTCCTCGCCGAACACCACGGCGACCACGGCGCCGCTTTCACCGGCCAGCTTGCGCGCCAGGCCGAGCAGATCCTTGTCATGGCTCGACAGACGGCCACCGACCATGTCCGGTACCACGCAGATGTGGAACGCAGGCTGCTCGACGACGTGCAGTGGCAATTGCACCTCGACGCTGGCGCTGCTGCGTTTGCCGCCAGTGCCCTGTTGTGCGCCGCTGCGGTCGATGCGCTTGAGCCCGGCCGGGCCGACGAAGCCGACGGCGATGGCGTGCGGGTTCTTGCGCAGGATGCCGTTGGGGCCCATCCAGGTGGTTTCGGCCTTCTGCATCGAGGCGTGCAGCGGATGCAGACGGTTGCGGGCGATCCACTCGGCGCGTGGGTCGCGGCGGATGATGTCGCTCATGCTGCGATCTCCTGGTCAGCCGGACAGGTGTTGGCGGGTTGCACCCGCCCTACGTCGGTCGCCTTCATCACTGCACCTCCGCCACTTCGCGCTTGCTGTTCGGCCGCTTGGCCGCCACTTCGGTGGCCTCGATCAATACCTCGGCCACCAGCTCGGCGATGTCCTTGATCTCCGGGCGCGGCGCGACCACGCCTTCGAGCATCGCGGTGCACTGCGGGCAACCGACGGCGACCAGCTCGGCGCCGGTCTCCTTGATGTCGACCATGCGCATATCGGGAATCCGTTGCTTGCCAGGGATGTCGGTGATCGGCGCACCGCCACCGCCGCCGCAGCAACGCGAACGGAAGCCCGAGCGTTCCATCTCCTTTACCTCGATGCCGATGGCCTTGAGCACCGCGCGTGGCGCTTCATACTCGCCGTTGTAACGGCCGAGGTAGCAGGGGTCGTGATAGGTGACGCTGGCAGCCTTGCTCTGGCCGAGATTCAGCGCGCCCTTGCGCACCAGCTCGTCGATGAAGGTGCTATGGTGCAGAACCTGGTAGTTGCCGCCGAGCGTGCCGTATTCGTTCTTCAGCACGTGGAAGCTGTGAGGATCGCAGCTGACGATGCGCTTGAAGCGGTACTTGGCCAGGGTGGCGATGTTGCGCTTGGCCAGGTTCTGGAAGGTCGCCTCGTCACCCAGGCGGCGAGCCAAGTCGCCGCTGTCGCGTTCTTCCAGGCCGAGTACGGCGAAGTCGACGTCGGCAGCCTTGAGGATCTTGACGAAGGCGCGCAGGGTGCGCTGGTTGCGCATGTCGAAGGCGCCGTCACCGACCCAGAACAGCACGTCGGTTTCGCCCTTGTCGGCGAGCAGCGGCAGGTTCAGGTCGGCAGCCCAGTTCAGGCGACCGCCGGGATTGAAGCCGCCCGGATTGTCGGTGGCGATCAGGTTGTCCAGCACCTCGGCGCCCTTGTTCGGCGTGGCGCCTTTTTCCAGGGTGAGGTGACGGCGCATGTCGACGATGGCATCGACGTGCTCGATCATCATCGGGCATTCCTCGACGCAGGCGCGGCAGGTGGTGCACGACCACAGGGTGTCGGCGTCGACCAGTGCCTTGCCTTGCAGCGAGACGATTGGCTGGTGCGGGCCGCCGCTGTGTTCGCCCAGCGGCTTGCCAGGGTAGGGCGAGCCTGCGAACTTGGCGTCGCTGCCGCCGGCCAGGCCGATGACCATGTCCTGAATCAGTTTCTTCGGGTTCAGCGGCTGGCCGGCGGCGAAGGCCGGGCACATGGCCTCGCATTTGCCGCACTGCACGCAGGCGTCGAAACCGAGCAACTGGTTCCAGGTGAAATCGGTGGGCTTTTCCACGCCCAGCGGGGTTTTGCGGTCGTCCAGATCGAGGGCTTTCAAGCCCGTAGAGCGACCACCACCGAAGCGTTCGGCGCGACGGTGCCAGGCCAGGTGAAGGGCGCCGGCGAAGGCGTGCTTCATCGGGCCGCCCCAGGTCATGCCCAGGAACAGCTCGGACACGCCCCAGGCCACGCCGACGGCAAGAATCGCTGCCAGCACCCAGCCGCCGAAGTCGGCGGGCAGAATCCCGGCAACCGGCAGTGTGGCGATAAAGAAGCTGGCGGCGAACATCAGCAAGCTTTTCGGCAGGCGCATCCACGGGCCTTTCGACAGCCGCGATGGCGGATTCAGGCGACGCTTGGCAACGAACAGGGCGCCGGTGAACATCAACACTGTAGCTGCCAGCAGGGCAAAACCGAGGATGCGGTTATGCAAGCCGAAACCGTGCACGACGATGGCCAGCACCGCCGCCAGCACGAATCCGCCGGCAGTGGCCACGTGAGTCTTGGACATGTACTTGTCACGTTCGACCACGTGGTGCAAATCCACCAGATAGCGCCGTGGCATCTTCAGCAGACCGCCGATCCAGTCGACCTTCGCCGGTCGGCCGCGGCGCCACATGAAGAAGCGCTTGGCCGCGCCAATGACCGCAAGGGCCAGGGCGGCGAAAAGCAGGATGGGGAGGATGGTGTTCAACATCTTGGGGTCTCCTTAGCGGGACCGAAAGCTACGCAAATCCATCCCCTCTCCCCTGGGGGAGAGGGTTAGGGAGAGAGGGCAGACGACATGGATCTTCGCCCAATGGCCCCTCTCCCCCCCTCTCCCGCAAGCGGGAGAGGGGGCCGTTCGTGTCGTGGCTAAAAGTCCTTGCACAACCGCAGCGCGTCGTAGATCGCCGCGTGGGTGTTGCGCTGGGCCACGCAGTCGCCGATGCGGAACAGCAAGTAGCCGTCGCCCGTCTCGGAGAGGCACGGTTGCGGCTTGATCGCGAACAGCGCCTCGACGTCGATCTGGCCCTTGTTGCGCGAGCCTTCCTTGAGTGCGTAGTACAGCGACTCGTCAGGCCGCACGCCGTTCTCCACCACCACCTGATCGACCACGCGCTCTTCCTTGGCGCCGGTGTATTCGTTCTCCAGCACCGCCACCAGCTTGTCACCTTCGCGGTAGACCTTTTCCAGCATCATGTCGCCGGTCATGATCACTTCTTTCGGGTACAGGCTGCGGTAGTAGGTGGGGAAGCTGGTGCCGCCGATGGCCACGCCCGGTTTGATGTCGTCGGTGACGATCTCCACCTGGGCGCCCTTGTCGGCGAGGAAGTCGGCCACCGACATGCCGGTGAATTCGCAGATGGTGTCGTACACCAGCACGTTCTTGCCCGGTGCCACCTTGCCCGAGAGTACGTCCCAGCTGCTGACCACCAGGCCATCAGCCGCGCCCCAGTGTTCGTTCTGCTCGAGGAACGGATGGCCGCCGTTGGCCAGCACCACGATGTCCGGGCGCAGGTCGAGGATGCTCGCTTCGTCGGCGCCGGTGCCCAGGCGCAGGTCGATGCCCAGGCGTGCCAGCTCCAACTGATACCAGCGAGTGATACCGGCGATCTGGTCGCGTTGCGGCGCCTTGGACGCCAGGGTGATCTGCCCGCCCAGGCTGTCGTTCTTTTCGAACAGGGTCACGGCGTGGCCACGTTCGGCGGCGACGCGCGCCGCTTCCATACCAGCCGGGCCGCCGCCGACGATGACCACCTTGCGTTTCACACCGGTGGTTTTCTCGATGATGTGCGGTACGCCCATGTATTCACGGCTGGTCGCGGCGTTCTGGATGCACAGCACGTCCAGGCCTTGGTACTGGCGGTCGATGCAGTAGTTGGCGCCGACGCACTGCTTGATCTGGTCGATCTGGCCCATCTTGATCTTGGCGATCAGGTGCGGGTCGGCGATGTGCGCACGAGTCATGCCGACCATGTCGACGTAACCGCCTTCGAGGATGCGCGTGGCCTGGTTCGGGTCCTTGATGTTCTGCGCGTGCAGCACCGGTACCTTGACCACTTCCTTGATGCCGGCCGCCAGGTGCAGGAAGGGCTCCGGCGGGTAGCTCATGTTGGGGATGACGTTGGCCAGGGTGTTGTGGGTGTCGCAGCCCGAACCGACGACCCCAATAAAATCGAGCATGCCGGTAGCGTCGTAGTAGGCGGCGATCTGCTTCATGTCTTCATGCGACAGGCCGTCCGGGTGGAACTCGTCGCCACAGATGCGCATACCGACGCAGAAGTCGTCACCGACTTCCTTGCGCACCGCCTTGAGCACTTCCAGGCCGAACTTCATGCGACCCTCGAAGCTGCCGCCCCATTCGTCGGTACGCTTGTTGACGCGCGGCGACCAGAACTGGTCGATCATGTGCTGGTGAACGGCGGACAGCTCGACGCCATCCAGCCCGCCCTCTTTGGCGCGACGTGCGGCTTGCGCGTAGTTGCCAATCACCCGCCAGATCTCCTCGACCTCGATGGTCTTGCAGGTGGCGCGGTGCACCGGCTCGCGGATGCCGGACGGCGACATCAGGGTCGGCCAGTGGAAACCGTCCCAGCGCGAGCGACGACCCATGTGGGTAATCTGGATCATGATCTTGGCGCCGTGCTTGTGCATGGCGTCGGCGAGATTCTGGAAGTGCGGAATGATGCGGTCGGTGGCCAGGTTGACCGAACTCCACCACTGCTGCGGGCTGTCGATGGCCACCACCGAGGAGCCGCCGCAGATGGCCAGGCCGATGCCGCCCTTGGCCTTCTCCTCGTAGTACTTCACGTAGCGCTCGGTGGTCATGCCGCCGTCGGTGGCGTAGACCTCGGCGTGCGCGGTGCTGAGCACGCGGTTGCGGATGGTCAGCTTGCCGATCTGGATCGGCTGGAACATTGCTTCGAAGGCCATTACGGCATCCTCACGGTAAGCGCTAGCGTTGTGGGAGGTGCTTTAACAGCGAGGGTGTCGCAGCCGCTCCCACGGATTTCTTATGGGTGACTCAGAGTGGCCGGGTGACGAACAGGCCGTCGTCATGGCCCTCTTCGGAGCCGCTGTATTCCTGCACGGTGACGGTGCGGATCGGGCTGCCCTTGGCGGCGAGGATCTGGTCGATGGCGCCGGAGAACCAGCCAGTGAACATGTAGTCGACCTTGCGACCCACCTTGCCGTAGACGTAGACGAAGGCCGAATGCTTGAGCTTGACCTCGGCATGGCCGGTTTCCAGGTCGAGCTTCTGCGTTTCGAACAGACCCCAGCCGCGCTGCGACAGGCGCTTCATGTAGTGCTCGAACACCGCGGCGCCAGAAATGCCATGGCACTCGGCCTCCTTCTCGCACCAGTGCCAGGCGGACTTGTAGCCGGCCTTGTAGAGGATCTCGGCGTACTTGTCGGCGCCGAGCACTTCCTCGATGCCCATGTGGTTGTTGACGAAGAAATGCCGCGGCACGTAGAGCATCGGCAGCGCGTCGGTGGTCCAGACGCCAGTTTCGTCGTCGACGGCGATGGGCATTTCGGGGGCGTGGGTGGACATGTGTTTTCAGCTCCAGAATTCGTTGGTTTTTTTGCCCTCTCCCCAACCCTCTCCCGCAAGCGGGAGAGGGGGCTGTCCGTGTATGCATGACTTCAAACGCATACCGGCCGCTTTGCTCCCCTCTCCCATTTATGGGAGAGGGGCCGGGGGAGAGGGGCAGTTAAAAAGGCTTACTCGCCCCAGACGTCCTTCAATACGCGCACCCAGTTCTCGCCCATGACCTTGCGCACCACGCGCTCGGACATGCCTCGCTTGAGTAGCGTTTCGGTCAGATTGGGGAACTCGCCCACGGTGCGGATGCCCAGCGGGTTGACGATCTTGCCGAAGCTGGTCAGGCGGCGGGCGTAACCCTTGTCGTGGGTCAGCCACTCGAAGAATTCCTTGCCGTGGCCCTGGGTGAAGTCGGTGCCGATGCCGATGGCGTCTTCGCCGACGATGTTCATCACGTACTCGATGGCCTCGGCGTAGTCGTCGATGGTCGAGTCGATGCCCTTGGCCAGGAACGGCGCGAACATGGTCACGCCGACGAAGCCACCGTGGTCGGCGATGAACTTCAGTTCTTCATCGGACTTGTTGCGCGGGTGTTCCTTCAGGCCCGAGGGCAGGCAGTGCGAGTAGCAGACTGGCTTCTTCGACTCGAGGATGACCTCTTCAGAGGTCTTGGAGCCGACGTGGGACAGATCGCACATGATGCCGACGCGGTTCATCTCGGCGACGATCTCGCGGCCGAAACCGGACAAGCCGCCGTCGCGCTCGTAGCAGCCGGTGCCGACCAGGTTCTGGGTGTTGTAGCACATCTGCACGATACCCACGCCGAGCTGCTTGAACACCTCGACGTAGCCGATCTGATCCTCGAACGCATGGGCGTTCTGGAAGCCGTAGAGGATGCCGGTCTTGCCCTGCTCCTTGGCTTTGCGGATGTCGGCGGTGGTGCGCACCGGGATGACCAGGTCGCTGTTGTCGCGGATCAGATTGTTGCTGGCAACGATGTTGTTCACCGTGGCCTGGAAACCTTCCCACACCGACACGGTGCAGTTGGCCGCGGTCAGGCCGCCCTTGCGCATGTCTTCGAACAGTTCGCGGTTCCACTTGGCGATGATCAGACCGTCGATGACGATGCTGTCGGCGTGCAATTCGGCTGGGCTCATCAGGCTTGTCCCCTAAACGGATGCGTCGAGTCGGTCGTCGGCGCTTTGGGGAGAGCTTATCCCTGGGGGGCTGGGCGACCCGGTGCAAAAACGACTGGGGGTTTGCCGAAAGCGTCAAGCCGAGGTCGCGAACGGATATGTGGCTTTGCATGTGGCATCTCGCTCCTACTGGCTGGTGTACGTTCAGTCGGTGCGCGTTGCGGGGTTGGCGCGATCGGTACGAGGCCGGATGCGTCCCGGCTTTCGGTATCCCCCTTTAGGACTGGGGGATTTCAGTCCAGGCGCTCGTGGCGATCCTTGCTGGGGCTGGCGGCGAAGTGCCGGCGGTAGCTGCGCGAGAAATACGAGGCCGAATCGAAGCCACAGGCCAGGCTCACCTCCAGCACGCTGAGGTCGCTCTGGCGCAGCAGTTGGCGTGCCTTGTCCAAACGCAGGCCGAGGTAGAAGGCCGAGGGTGTGGTCGTCAGATGATGACGGAACAGCCGCTCCAGTTGGCGTACGGTGATGCCGGCCAGCTCGGCCAGCTCCTCGCTGGATAGCGGCTGCTCGCACTGGCGCTCCATCTCGCCGATCACCCGCACCAGCTTCTTGTTGTGCAGGTCGTAGCGGCTGGCGATCTGCATGCGCTGGTGATCCAGACGGGTGCGGATGCGGCTGACCACGAACTGCTCGGATACCTGCATCGCCAGCGGCTCGCCATGCGCCTGGCCGATCAGGCCGAGCATCAGGTCGAGGCTGCTGGTGCCACCGGCGCTGGTAATGCGCTTGCCGTCGATCTCGAACAGCTCCTGGGTGACCAGCAGCGCCGGGTAGCGCTCGCGAAAGGCCTCGATGGCTTCCCAGTGCAGGGTCAGGCGCTGGTGCTGGAACAGCCCGGCCTCGGCCAGCACGAAGCTGCCGGTGTCGATACCGCCGAGGATCACCAGTTCCGGCTCACGCCGTTGCAGCCAGTGCGCCAGGTGATGGTCGTAGTGGGCCAGCGGTTCGAAGCCGGCGACCACGAACAGCGCCTGGCTGTCAGCGGGCAATTCCAGGCTGTCGTCGACGTTGAGCGACATACCGTTGCTGGCCTGCACAGCATTGCCGTCCTGGCTGAGCAGGCGCCAGCGATACAGCTCGCCACGAAAACGATTGGCCACCCGCAGCGGTTCGATGGCCGACATCAGGCCCATCATTGAGAAACCGGGCAGCAGCAGGAAACAGAAGGTCTGGGGCATACAGGTCACGGCGCCGGGGCAGGGTGGCTGGTAGCCCGGATGCAATCCGGGGGGCGGATTCCCGGTTTGCATCCGGTTATGGGCATGCCGAGAGATTAATCGGCCAGCATGGCTTTCATGCAAGCAGAAAGTCGGTATGGGTCAATAAATAGTCGCTCAAGTGCGAATAATGCGTGAGGTCAAAGCGTAAGGTGTTTTCATCGGGAGACAACAAACCCGAGCACGGTGGGGGTTCTGTCCGTTGGCAGGCCTCTAGAAAAACGAAATAGAACCGCTGTGACACGATGAGGAGCACCCAGATGAAAGGTCTTACCGCGCTGGCCGCGTGCTGCACCCTGAGCCTGTTCAGTACCTCCCTGCTGGCCGACGATGCCAGTTGCAAGAACGTTCGCATCGGCGCCGTCGGCTGGACCGACGTGGTCGCCACCACCGCCGTCGCCAGCGAACTGCTGCAGGGCCTCGGCTACGAAACCAAGCAGACCCAGGCGTCGCAACAGATCATCTTCGCCGGTATCCAGAAAGGGCAGATCGATGCCTTCCTCGGCTACTGGAAGCCGATCATGGACGACAACATCAAACCCTTCCTCGATGCCGGCGCGGTCAAGGTTGCGGCCGAGCCATCGTTGAACGATGCCGTGGCGGTGCTCGCAGTGCCGAGCTACACCGCCGACAAGGGTCTGAAGACCCTGGCCGATATCGCCAAATTCAAGGACGAGCTGGACGGCAAGATCTATGGCATCGAAGCCGGCTCCGGCGCCAATACGGCGATCCAGAAAATGATCGACACCAACCAGTTCGGCCTGGGCGGCTTCAAGCTGGTCGAGTCCAGTGAAGCTGGCATGCTCGCCGCTGTCGGCCGCGCTGTGCGCAACGAGAAACCGGTGGTGTTCTTCGGCTGGAAACCGCACCCGATGAACCTGTCGATGCAGGTCACCTACCTGACCGGCACCGACGACGTGTTCGGCCCCAACGATGGCGCCGCCACCGTGTCCACCGTCACCGCGCCGGACTATGCCGAGCGTTGCCCCAATGCCAACCGCCTGCTCACCAGCCTGCGCTTCACCAGCCAGCAGGAAGCCGAGCTGATGCAACCGATCATGGATCGTAAGCCGGCCGCCCAGGTGGCGCGTGACTGGATCAAGGCCAATCCGCAAGTGGTAGACGCCTGGCTCGATGGCGTCACCACGCTGGACGGCAAGCCTGCCAACGCCGCACTGGTCGCCGGCAACTGATAGCACGGCGCCGGTTGAGCCGGCGCCAACTCCCTTTTTGCACAACGCCTGCGGCCCTGCCGTCGGCACTCGTTCGCCTCTGGAAAGGACAGTCGAAAATGAATTACGAGGTTATCGTCACCTGCGCGGTGACCGGCGCTGGCGACACCGTCGGCAAGCACCCGGCGATCCCGGTCACGCCCAAGGAGATCGCCGCCGCCGCCATCGAGGCGGCCAAGGCCGGCGCTACTGTCGCCCATTGCCATGTGCGCGACCCGCAGACCGGCAAGCCGAGCCGCGATGTGGCGCTGTACCGCGAGCTGGTCGAGCGCATTCGTGAAAGCGACACCGACGTGATCATCAACCTCACCGCTGGTATGGGTGGCGACCTGGAGATTGGCCGGGGCGAGCAGCCGCTGGAGTTCGGTGCTGGCACCGACCTGGTCGGGCCGATCACTCGGCTGGCGCATGTCGAGGAACTGCTGCCGGAAATCTGCACCCTGGACTGCGGCACGCTGAATTTCGGCGACGGCGATTTCATCTACGTCTCCACCCCGGCGCAACTGCGCGCCGGCGCCAAGCGCATCACCGAGCTGGGGGTGAAGGCCGAGCTGGAAATCTTCGATACCGGCCACCTGTGGTTCGCCAAGCAGATGATCAAGGAAGGCCTGCTGGACGACCCGCTGATCCAGCTGTGCCTGGGCATTCCCTGGGGCGCGCCGGCCGACACCACGACCATGAAGGCCATGGCCGACAACCTGCCGCCAGGCATCACCTGGGCCGGCTTCGGCATCGGCCGCATGCAGATGCCCATGGTCGCCCAGGCCATGCTGCTCGGCGGCCACGTGCGGGTGGGGCTGGAGGACAACATTTGGCTGGATCGCGGCGTGCACGCCAGCAACGGTCAACTGGTCGAACGCGCCATCGAGATCATCGAGCGCCTCGGCGGCCGCGCCCTGACCCCGGCCGAGGGGCGGGAGAAGATGAAACTCAAATCTAGACGCTAAGCCCGCTTCCTCCCCTCTCCCATTTATGGGAGAGGGGGCGGGGGAGAGGGTTAATTTGTCGCACGCCGTAGCCCGGATGAAATCCGGGGATTGGCAGGTGAAACTTTCCCGGATTGCATCCGGGCTACAGACAAGGAACTCGAGATGACCTTCGTCACCGATATCAAGACCTTCGCCGCCCTCGGCACCGGCGTCATCGGCGCCGGCTGGATCGCCCGCGCTTTGGCCCATGGCCTCGACGTCATCGCCTGGGACCCGGCGCCTGGCGCCGAGGCTACGCTGCGCACGCGTCTGGCCAATGCCTGGCCGGCGCTGGAAAAACAGGGCCTGGTCCCCGGCGCCTCGCTGAGTCGCCTGCGTTTCGTCAGCAGCATCGAAGACTGCGTGCGCGATGCCGATTTCATCCAGGAAAGCGCGCCCGAGCGCCTCGACCTCAAGTGCGAACTGCACGCCAAGATCAGTGCTGCAGCACGCCCCAACGTATTGATCGGCTCCAGCACCTCGGGTCTGCTGCCTAGCGAGTTCTACGAAGGCGCCGCGCATCCCGAACGTTGCGTGGTCGGCCATCCGTTCAATCCGGTGTACCTGCTGCCGCTGGTGGAAGTGGTGGGCGGGGCCAAGACCGCACCTGAGGCAGTGCAGGCGGCGATTCAGGTCTACACCGGGCTGGGTATGCGCCCATTGCACGTGCGCAAGGAAGTCCCGGGCTTTATCGCCGACCGCCTGCTCGAAGCGCTGTGGCGCGAGGCGCTGCACCTGGTCAACGACGGTGTGGCGACCACCGGCGAGATCGACGACGCGATCCGCTTCGGCGCCGGTCTGCGCTGGTCGTTCATGGGCAGCTTTCTGACCTACACCTTGGCTGGCGGCCCGGCCGGCATGCGCCACTTCATGGCGCAGTTCGGCCCGGCGCTGAAGCTGCCCTGGACGTACCTCGAAGCGCCGGAATTGACCGACGGGCTGATCGACGCGGTGGTCGAAGGCACCGCCGAGCAGCAGGGTGAACGCAGCCTGGACGCCCTGGAGCGCTATCGCGACGATTGCCTACTGGCGGTGCTGGAGGCGATTCGACAGACCAAGGCCAAGCATGGTTTCGAGTTCGCCGAGTAATCGAGTCATTCCCGGTGCGCACGGCGCACCCTACGCACCGGGGCCACTTCTGGAGTCGTGTCATGTCCGCAAAGCCGCTGACCAGCTACCAAACCAGCATCTCCCCCGATTGGGTCGACTACAACGGTCACTTGCGTGACGCCTTTTACCTGCTGATCTTCAGTCATGCCACCGATGCGCTGATGGATGTGCTGGGCCTGGACGAAGCCGGTCGTGCCCGTACCGGGCACACGCTGTACACCCTGGAGTGCCACCTCAACTTCCTGGCGGAGGTGAAAGAGGGCGAGCGGGTTGAGGTGCGCACCCAACTGCTGGCGCACGACGCCAAGCGCCTGCATATCCACCATGGTCTTTATCGGCCGGGCGAAGACGCCAGCCTGGCGGAAAGCGAGCAGATGCTGATGAATATCGACAGCGCCGCCGGCCGCGCGGCGCTGTTCGACGAACAGGTGGCCGAGCGGGTGGCGCACCTGGCTGCCGAACAGCAGAACCTGCAACGCCCAGCCTGCGTCGGGCGTGTTATCGGCCTGCGCCGGGCTTCGTAGGGTGCGCTGTGCGCACCAGGGGCAGTGCCCGCGTGCCCAGCCCTACTTCGGCTTGTACGCGCAATACCCCGGCCGTGGTCCGACCTTGGGGTGATGGCGGCAGGTGTCCGGGCGTTTTTCGTAAACGCTGCACAGGCGCGTCTTGCGATCCAGGAACAGGCAGTCGTTGTTGGACATGCGGATCAGGGTGAAGATGCCCGATTTCTGGTTGAAGCGCTCGACGATGCCGTCCTTCTGCAGGCGCTTGGCGATGTTCTTCGGCGGTTCACTGCGCTCGAACTCGTCCACCAGTTCCAGGCGAATCAGGTCATTCAGGCGCACCTCAACCGGCATGGTGCAGCAGGTAGACATGCAGCTGTGGCACATGTCGGCGGTGTATTTGGCCCAGGTTTCCAGGCGGTCGATCTCTGCAGCGGCTATCAGGCGGGGCTTTATCATGGTTTTGGCTATCGTGCGGTCTGCGCCGCTGCTGTCACGGGGCGGCGATGATAGCGGGCGCGTGGCGTTTGTGAAGCACCGGCTGGCGGCTGATCGCTTTCCGTTGTGCCTGTGAACGGCTTGGCAGTCGTCTCTCTGGGTGTTGGTTGGTGCGACTCCTATACTGGTGCCCGTCTCGGGCGGCAGCAGGAGTGCGAGGCGACCTCTTTCTCAGGATTGGGACATAACGCATGCAATGGATCTTCATGCTGGTCGGTTTGGTGCTCGGTGCGGGCGTCAGCGAATCGGTCACCGGCGCACTTCTCGGTGGCTTGATCGGCCTCAGTCTGGGCCAGGCGTTCCGCCTGCAAGGGCTGGAGCAGCGTAATGCTCAACTGGTCGCGCAGATCAAGGATTTCGCCGAGCGCTTCGACCGCGGTACGCGTTCTATTCACGAGCGGCTGGTCAAGGTGGAGCAGGGCGAGCGAAGCGAGCCGGAACCGGCGCCGTCTCCCGTGCCTGTTGTCGGTTTTGTACACGACCCTCAGCCCCAGTCCGAACCGGTCTTTGCCGAAGAGCCCCAGCCTGAACTGGACTGGACGCTGGATCCGTTGCCGGAAATCGAAACGCCACAATCTATCGACGAGTCTGCGCCGCTGGCTGCTCAGGTCGCTCACCAGCCTCAACCGGCAGCACAGCAAAGCCCTTGGCGCGAGCAGGCGCCGCGTGAACCGAACCTGATCGAGCGTGGTATCGCCGCGGCCAAGGCCTGGCTGTTTGGCGGCAACACCGTGCTGCGGGTTGGCGTTGTGCTGCTGTTCCTTGGTCTTGCCTTCCTCCTGCGTTATGCCACCGAAGGCGTCGAGGTGCCGGTCGAGCTGCGCTACATGGGCGTCGCGGCCAGTGCCTTGGCCTTGCTCGGTCTTGGCTGGTGGCTGCGCCGGCGCAACCGCAGTTATGCCCTGGTGCTGCAGGGCACCGGCATCGCCGTGCTGTACCTGACAGTATTCGCCGCCATGCGCCTGCATCCGCTGCTCGATCCGGGCATGGCGCTCGGTTTGCTGGTAGCGGTGACGCTGTTCTCGGCGATTCTCGCTGTACAGCAGAATGCCCTCGGCCTGGCGGCTGCGGCGGCGCTCGGCGGCTTCGCCGCGCCGATCCTTACCTCTACCGGCAGCGGCAACCATGTCGCGCTGTTCTCCTACTTCGCCCTGCTCAACGCCGGCATCTTCGCCATCGCCTGGTTCAAGGCCTGGCGCCTGCTCAATCTGATCGGCTTCGTCGGTACCTTCGGCATCGGCTTCGCCTGGGGGCTGCGCTCCTACACGCCAGAACTGCTGTGGAGCACCGAGCCGTTCCTGGTGCTGTTCTTCCTGATGTACGTGGCTATCGGCCTGCTGTTTGCCCGTCGCACCCTGCGTGACGCGGCGGATGCGCCCGAAGCGCGTGACGAGCTGCTACGTTGGTCGCTGCGCCGTGGCGACTACGTCGATGCCACCACACTGTTCGGCCCGCCGCTGGTCGGCTTCGGCCTGCAGGTCGCATTGGTGCGACATATCGAGTTCGCCGCGGCGTTCAGCGCCCTCGGTCTGGGGCTGTTCTACCTGCTGCTGGCACGGGTGCTCAAGGCGCGTGCTGGCGACCGCGCACTGCTGCTGGTGGAAACCTGCCTGGCGCTCGGCGTGGTATTCGCCAGCCTGGCCATTCCGCTCGGGCTCGACGCGCGCTGGACGGCGGCGGCCTGGGCCGTGGAGGGCGCCGGCATCTTCTGGTTGGGCCTGCGTCAGGGCCGGCCGCTGGCGCGTGCTTTTGCCCTGCTGCTGCAGATGGGAGCGGCTCTGGCCTTTATCAGTGGGCTGGATTACGGCTATGGCAGCTTGCTTGACGGTTCGCCGCTGGGCGCGCTGATGCTCGGTGCGGCGCTGCTGTTCAGCTATTGGCAGCTGCGTCAGGCACCACAGGCTGCCAGCGCCTGGGAAAACCGCCTGCTGCCCTGGCTGGGCCTGGCCGGGCTGGCGTTTGTCTATCTGATCGCACCGCTGCTGTTCGAGGCGCCCGGCACCGCTATTGCCTGGGCGTTGGCAGGCCTGGCGACCTTGTTCATCGGTCTGCGTATCGCCGCGCCGAGCTTCGTCTACAGCGCCTTTGCCATCCAGTTGCTCGGCGGTCTGCTCTTCCTCGGGCAGATGGCGCTGGATTCGCTGTTCGGCAGTGGTGGCTTCAGCGGCGGCTGGTTCGGTCTACTGGCAGCGTCGATGGTGGGTTTCGGTCTGATCGCCGGCATGCTGCTGGCCGCGCGTGACCCACACATTCGTGAGAACCGCCGCCTGCTTGGCGCATTGTCCATGGTGATGCTGGTGGGCCTGGTGTTCATCAACCTGGCGGTGCTGTTCGTGCTGCCTTGGATGGCGGCTGCCGCGGTGTGGGGTGGTACGGGCCTGCTGATTCTGTGGCTGGCGCTTTACCTGCAGCAGCGCGCGGCGTTCCTGTTCAGCCTGGTGTTGCAGCTATTCGCCGGTCTGGCCTTCCTGGCGGCTGGGCCGTTGCTGCTGTCGGGCATCAGTGGCGAGGGCCTGTCGCCGCTGGCACACACCGGTTTCTGGACACCGGCCGTGCTCGGCCTGGCCGCGCAGATCGGCGCCTGGCGCCTACACAATCTGGCCCGTAGCGGGCGCGAGACGGGGATCGATGGCATCAGTCTGCAGCGCCTGGGGAAGCTCTTGCTGGCCTGGGGCGCGGCCTGGTGGGCGCTGGCCTTGGCCAGTGAGGTGATGCGCTTCGTTAGCGTTGATCTGCAGGCCAGCGCGCTGCTGGTCCTGGCTGCCCTGTCGAGCCTTGCCTGGATGCTACTGTCGCTGCGCACCGGCTGGCGCGACCTGGCCATGCTGTGCAGCCTGCTGGCGCCGGTAGCATGTTTGATCCTGGCTTATGCCTGGCACCCGTTCTATCACCCGGCCGCGCACTTTGGCTGGCTGGGTTGGATCGCCGTGATTGCCGCGCACCTATTGATGCTGAGGCGTTTGAGTGGGCTGCTGCCGAGCAACGCGGCCAGCGTCGCCCATGTGCTCGGTTGCTGGTTGCTGCTCGGCGTGCTGGCTTTGGAGTTGCGCTATCTGCTGCTGAGCCTTTCCGAGCACTACAACGCCTGGCGCTGGCTGGGCTGGGCGTTGTTGCCGACCGCCTACCTGTGGGTCATGGCACAGGCACGTCGCTTGCCCTGGCCGGTGGTCAGCTTCGAGCGCGAGTACCGGCTATGGGCGGCGGCGCCGCTGGCGGCATTGATGCTCGCCTGGTTCTGGCTGGCCAATGCCAACAGTGCAGGCGACAGCGATCCGCTGCCGTACTTGCCGTTGATCAACCCGCTGGAGCTGTGCCTGCTGCTGTGCCTGGGTGCGCTGTTCGTCTGGGCTCGCGATGCGCTGCCGCGCTTTGGTCTGGAACCTGAGCGTGCACAGCAATTGGTGCAGGGCGTTGCAGGGCTGTCGCTGTTCGCCCTGTTGACCGTGATGGTGATGCGCACGGCCCATCATTGGGGCGGCGTGCCCTGGCACAGCTCGGCGCTGTTCGATTCGATGTTGGTGCAGGCCGGTTGGTCCATCGTCTGGACGCTGATCGCCCTGGCGCTGATGCTGTTCGGTCACCTGCGCGTGCGCCGCGAGCTGTGGCTGGTCGGCGCCGCACTGATCGCCCTGGTGGTGGCCAAGCTGTTCTTCGTCGAACTGGGCAACCGCGGTGGCCTGGAGCGTATCGTGTCGTTCATCGGCGTCGGCGTGCTGCTGTTGGTGGTGGGCTATTTCGCCCCTCTGCCGCCGCGCAAGGCCGAGGAAGCCGCCCCGAACAAGGAGTCGTTGTCGTGAGAATCATCACTGCGGTTGTGGCCATGAGCCTGGCGCTGATTGCCGGCGTACAAGCCGAAGAGCGCCCACAGGACTATCGCCAGCAGATGCCGCTGACCCTGGAGGGCAGCGGCCCCTGGTATCGCGTGGAGCTGCCCATGGCTGTGCATTACGCCGCGCAGCATGGCGATCTGCGCGACCTGCGTATCTTCAACGCGCAGGGCCAGGCGCAGGCTTATGCGCTGCTGGCTGGCCAGAGTGAGTCACGCGATCAGGAGCAGGAACACGGCGTGCGTTGGTTTCCGCTGCATGCCGATGCGCAGCAGGGCGGCGTGCCACGGCTGCGCGTGCAGCGCAGTACCGATGGCACGCTGATCGAATTGACGGATGACCAGCCGGCGACAGCGCAGCGTCAACTGCGTGGTTGGTTGCTCGATGCCAGCGCCATCGACGCGCCGCTGGTGCGCCTGAACCTGAGCTGGAGTGGTGGCGAGGAGGGCTTTCAGCGCTTTTCCATCGAAGCCAGCGATGATCTGCAGCACTGGCGTAGCTGGGGCGAGGGGCAGGTGGCGCGCCTGAGCTTCGGTGAAGATCGTATCGACCAGCGCCAGGTGGAGCTTCCGGCCCAGCCTGCGCGTTATCTGCGCCTGCTCTGGCACAGTCCGCAACAGGCGCCACAGTTGGACGCGGTGACGCTGCGCAGTCGCCGTCAGTCGAGCAGCCCGGCGCCGCTGGTCTGGTCTGAACCCATGTCCGCACAAGCTGTGGGTGATGGCCGTTATGAATGGCAGCTGCCGCAAGCACTGCCGCTGGAGCGAGTGCGCATCACTCTGGATGAGCCCAATACCCTGGCGCCGGTCTGGTTTGAGGCGCGCTCGCGTGAGCAGGATCCCTGGCGGGCGCTGACCAATGGTGTGCTCTATCGCCTGCCGCAGGATGGTCGCGAGGTTCGTCTGGACGAGCTGTCCTTGCCGGGCTGGCCGGTGCGCCAACTGCGTCTGAAGGTCGATGCGCGCGGTGGTGGTCTGGGCCAGCAGGCGCCCACGGCGGCGTTTGCGGTACGCGCTACGCAGCTGGTTTTCCTCGCTCGTGGCGAGCCGCCCTATCGCTTGGTAGTGGGGCGCAGCGCTGCGACCTCGGCAGCGCTGCCCATCAGCACGCTGATTCCCGACTATTCGGCCGAGCGCCTGGCTGCACTGGCGCGGGCCGAGGTCGACGTCGGCGCCGCTCAGGCTGCCGTTGCGGATGTGCCGGCTACCCCGAACACGGACTGGAAGCGCTGGGGGTTGTGGGCCGTTTTGTTACTGGGCGTGGCCTTGCTGGCCGGCATGGCGGCAAGCCTGTTGCGCAGGCCTGACAAGGGCTGAGTGCTGAAATCGAGAATGCACGTCATTACTGTCTAAGCTGATCTTTTGCAGTATCGTAGACAGTGTTCACGGTCTCGTCGGTCGGGAAGTAGCGCCGCGTTGTGAGTCGTGAGCAGTTTCGGGTGCGCCGCGCCCTCTACTCTGGTCAGGAAGGCCCGCCCTGCTTGCGTACCTCGACTCGCTTCGCCGCCCCCCGACGGAGGTTCCGTTGATGCAAGCCTGCCTGGCTTCCGGCTGGAGCCTTTCGGCACCGGTGCTGGTGACGCTACTGGTGTGTCTCGGTGTGGTCCTGCTGGCGCACTGGGTCACTCGCCAGCGCGATTTCCCCGGACGTGACAGCTTCATCCTGTTGCATCTGGCCAGCCTCTGGTGGATGGTGGCTGCAGCGCTGGAAATGACCTTCCTCGGTGCTGACTGCAAGATGTTCTGGGCCAGCATGGCCTGGCCCGGCATCGTTTCCACGCCCACTTTCTGGGCGGTTTTCCTCTGGCAATACGTCAACAGCATGCGCACGCCGCTGGCGCTCAGCAGCATCCTTGGGCTGAGCCTGGTGCCGCTGGCGGTCTGGGGATTGGCGCTGAGCAATCCCTGGCACGGCCTGTTCTACGGTGCTGGCAGTGCACCGATCGACGCCAGCCTGGGCGCGCCGGTGCGCTACGAGCATGGCCCGCTGTTCTATGCCACTGCCGTCTACGTCTACCTGTTCATGGCCTTCTGCATGGGCGTGGTAACGCGTGCCGCGGCGCTGAGACAGGGACTGCATCGGCGCCACTACCTGGCTTTCGTGCTGGTGACAGCGGTGCCTTGGGTGGCCAACATCGCTTATGTAGGGTTCGGTGTGACCCTGTTCGGCTTCGATCCAACTCCCTTCAGCTTCGCGTTCACCTTGATGGCGTTCTCCTGGCTGATTGTCGGTGTGCGCCTGTTCGATCTGTTGCCGGTGGCTCGTCATCTGCTGCTCGAAGCCTTGCTCGACCCGGTGCTGGTGATCGACCCGCGTGGGCGAGTGATCGAGGCCAACCCGGCGGCGCTGAAGCTCGCGGGGCTGCAATCGGGATGGCAAGGCACTGCATTGGGGCAGTGGCCGGTCTTCGGCGCCGACCTGCGGCAACTGCTGCAAGAAAGCAGTAATGCCGAGCAGGACCTGCCGCTGACGCTGACCAGCGCCGCGCGCTACTACGAGGTACGCGTGCGGGCTATCCAGCGCGCCACCCGCCATGGCCCGACGCTGCTCGGCCATATGCTCTACATCCGTGACGTGACCCAGCGCCACCTCAGTGAACTCAAGCTGGCCGAGGCGCTGGCACTCAGCGAGGAGCGCCTGCGCACCATCTCCAGCCTGCATGAGCAACTGCGCGAGCAGGCCCTGTGCGATCCGCTGACCGGGCTGTACAACCGCCGCTACCTGGACGAATTCTTCGCCCGCGAGCTGGCCAGGGCACAGCGCGAGAACCTGCCACTGGCGCTGGCCCTGATCGATCTCGATCATTTCAAGCGCCTCAACGACGAATGCGGGCATCTGGTCGGTGACGACGTGCTCAAGGCCGTTGCCCAGCACCTGCTGGACAACCTGCGCAGCACCGATGCGGTGTTTCGTATTGGTGGTGAGGAGTTTTTGCTGATTCTGCCGGGTGCCGACCCCGGTGAAGCCCGTGAGCGCCTGCAGAGTATCTGCGCGCAGCTGGCCGCCCAGGATGTTGCCACCCGTGGCGGCGACCAGCGTGTGACCCTGTCCGCCGGGCTGGCCTATTGGCCTGAACAGGGGCAGGCGCTCGACGAGTTGCTGCAAGCTGCTGATGCTGCGCTTTACCAGGCCAAACGCGACGGACGTAACCGCGTCTGCGACCTGCTGGCAGACGCCAATCTCAGCCATCCATCCCAGCAGGCAGCATTGCGCGGCGACTCGGGTTAAACTGCGCGCGATTTTTTCCCTTTCCGGAGCCGTCCATGTCCCGCGTCACCCTGAGCCGCTACCTGATCGAGCAGACTCGCAGCCACAACACCCCGGCCGACCTGCGTTTCCTTATCGAAGTCGTGGCGCGGGCCTGCAAGGCGATCAGCCATCAGGTCTCCAAGGGCGCCCTCGGCGGCGTGCTGGGCAGCCTGGACAGCGAGAACGTGCAGGGCGAAGTGCAGAAGAAACTCGACGTGATCTCCAACGAGATTCTGCTGGAGGCCAACGAGTGGGGTGGTAACCTGGCCGGCATGGCGTCCGAGGAAATGGACAACGCCTACCAGATCCCCGGCAAGTACCCGAAAGGTGCCTACCTGCTGGTATTCGACCCGCTGGACGGCTCCAGCAACATCGACGTCAACGTGTCGGTCGGCACCATCTTCTCCGTGCTGCGTTGCCCTGAGCGCAATGGCCAGACCGGCGACCTGGGCGAGGAAGCCTTCCTCCAGCCGGGTACCCAGCAGGTCGCGGCCGGCTACGCCATTTATGGCCCACAGACCATGCTGATGCTGACCCTCGGCGACGGCGTGAAGGGCTTCACCCTGGATCGCGAACTGGGCAGCTTCGTGCTCACCCACGACAACATCAAGGTGCCGGAATCCACCAAGGAATTCGCCATCAACATGTCCAACCAGCGCCACTGGGAAGCCCCGGTGCAGCGTTACGTCTCCGAGCTGCTGGCCGGTGAAACCGGGCCGCTGGGGCGTAACTACAACATGCGTTGGATCGCCTCGATGGTGGCCGATGTGCATCGCATCCTCACCCGTGGTGGCGTGTTCATGTACCCGCGTGACGCTCGCGAGCCGGATAAGCCGGGCAAGCTGCGCCTGATGTACGAGGCCAACCCGATGTCGATGATCATCGAACAGGCCGGTGGCGCTGCAACCGACGGTAGCCAGCGTATTCTCGATATTCAGCCTACTTCGCTGCATCAGCGCGTGCCGGTCTACCTCGGCTCGAAAGAAGAAGTGCTGCGCATCACCGCCTACCACCGCAACTGATGCAAGCCTGGGAGCCGCTGCTCGACTGGTGGTTCGGTGCCGATCACGGCACTGCCACCGAGGTGGCAGCGGCGCGCCAGGGGTTGTGGTTCGGTAAGCGCGATAGCCAGGACCGTGAGGCCGAGGCGCGTTTCGGCGTGCTGGTCGAGCAGGCTCTGGCTGGCGAACTGCAGGTTTGGACGGACGATCCGCACGGTTGGCTGGCGCAATTGATCCTGCTCGATCAACTGCCGCGCATGATCTTTCGTGATACCCCGCGCGCATTTGCGGGTGACCCACTGGCCCGGCCGCTGCTGAATGATGGCCTGGATCGCGGCTGGGATCGCCAACTGACGCCTATCCAGCGCGTCTTTGCCTACCTGATCTTCGAGCATGCCGAGGATCTGCCCTTGCAGAAGCGCGCGGTCGAGCTGTTTGGTGAGCTGCTGGTCGAAGCCGCTACCAATGAGCAGCCATTGTTCGCGAACTTCCTCGACTTTGCCGAGCGTCATCAGCAGGTGATTGCCCGCTTCGGTCGTTTTCCCCATCGCAATGCGATTCTCGGTCGTGCCTCCAGCGACGAAGAGCAGGCCTTCCTGCGGGAACCCGGCTCGCGTTTCTGAACTCCAATTGGGCAAGTCGTCGCCGGCTATGCCAAGCTTGCTGGCACCTTCTCATCAGGAGCTTCATCCATGTCGATGCGTATCGTCGCGTTGCTCGCCTGCTGTCTGCTTGCCGCCTGCAGCAAGCTCAATCAGGAAAACTACTCCAAGCTCAAAGCGGGCATGAGCAAGCAGGAAGTGGAAAGCCTGCTCGGTGCTCCGGGCGAATGCGCCGGTGCGCTGGGGATGACCAGCTGCACCTGGGGCGACGACAAGGCCTACATCAGCGTCCAGTACGCCGGAGACAAGGTCATGCTGTTCTCCGGCAAGGGACTCAAGTAAACAGGAGCTTCCATGCGTTTGATCCTTATCGCCAGCGCCGTTCTCGCCCTCGCTGGCTGTGCCAATTCCGGTACCGGCAGCATTCAGAAACCGCCACCACAGACCATGCAGGTCGACCTGCAGCGTTACCAGGGCACCTGGTACGAGCTGGCGCGGTTGCCGATGTTCTTCCAGCGCAACTGCGTGCAATCCGAGGCGCACTACGGTCTGCGTGACGATGGCCGCATCGACGTCACCAACCGTTGTCGCGACAAGGACGGTGAATGGATCGAGGCCAAGGGTGTTGCCGAGCCCCAGGTCGAAGGGCAAACCGACAAGCTGTGGGTGCGCTTCGACAACTGGGCCAGCAAGTTGCTGCCGATCAAGGGCGACTACTGGGTGATCTATCACGACGAGGACTACCGCGTGGCGTTGGTCGGCCACCCGGAGCACAAATACCTGTGGCTGCTGTCGCGCACCCCGGAAGTGGATCAGGAAACCCGCGACAAGTTGCTCAGCGTTGCCCGTGAGCAGGGCTACGTCACTTCTGACCTGATCTGGCGTTCGGCCGATTGACGCGCCTGTAGCTCGGATTGTTTCGGCTAACTGGGTACGTTAGACCAGCCCCTGTAGGAGCGAGCTTGCTCGCGATCAGATCGGGTGGCCATCGAGGATCGCCGGCAAGCCGGCTCCTGCACAGGCGCGGATACGCTTAGCCCGGATTTAATCCGGGTCAGGTCAGTGGGGTGGGCTACGCCTTTACTCCCAGTCCAGGCGCGCCAGCTTCCATTCCCCGCCGTCCAGCCACCATTCCAATTTCACCGAGTAGTGTCGTGCACTATCGGGAATCAATCCTTCGGCGCCGCTCAGGCCCACTTGCGTCTCGGTGTAGCCCTTGCTGCTGATGGCCGGATCGATCCAGCTGTTCTTGCCCAGGGCGATCACCTTGATGTTCTTGTGGCGCAGAAACAGCAGGGTCATGGTGCGTTTGGCCCACTCGCGGTCGAGCTCCTGGCGGGCCAGGAAATCACCATGCAATTGATCCAGCACCGCGCCGGTGCTCTTGCCTTCGATATTGTCCTGCAGCTGCTGAACGGCGGCTTCCAAGGCTGCCTGCGGGTCGTCATCAGCGCCACAGCCGGCGAGCAGAAGGATGAGAGAGATAAACAGCGAGCCAGCCAGATGACGCATCGACATGCTGAACTTCCTTTTCATGGTTATGATGCCGGGCAGAGTGGAACACGGCAGTTGTAGCCCAGCCAACAGGAGCCAACCATGCAGACTTTGTATCCGGAGATCAAACCCTATGCCCGCCACGAACTGGCGGTCGAGCCGCCGCACGTGCTGTACGTCGACGAGAGCGGCTCGGCAGATGGGTTGCCGGTACTGTTTATCCATGGTGGCCCCGGCGCTGGCTGCGATTCAGCCAGCCGACGCTATTTCGATCCTGCCTTGTATCGTATCGTCACTTTCGACCAGCGCGGTTGTGGCCGTTCCACACCGCACGCGAGCCTGGAGAACAACACCACCCAGGCGTTGATCGCCGATATCGAGCGCATTCGCGAGCATCTGGGTATCGACAAGTTCGTGCTGTTCGGCGGCTCATGGGGTTCGACCCTGGCGCTGGCCTATGCCCAGGCGCATGCGCAGCGCGTGCATGGGCTGATCCTGCGGGGCATCTTCCTGTGCCGGCCGCAGGAGTTCAGCTGGTTCTATCAGGAAGGCGCCAGCCGGCTGTTCCCCGATTACTGGGAAGACTACGTTGCGCCGATCCCGACGGAGGAGCGTGGCGACCTGATGAAGGCCTTCTACAAGCGTCTGACCGGCGCCGATCAGATCGCCCAGATGCACGCAGCCAAGGCCTGGTCGACCTGGGAAGGGCGCACTGCCACGCTGCGTCCGAACACCCAGGTGGTCGAGCGCTTCAGTGACGCCCATCGCGCACTGTCCATCGCCCGTATCGAATGTCACTACTTCATCAACGACGCCTTTCTTGAACCCAACCAGTTGCTCCGTGACATGCCGAAGATCGCTCATCTGCCGGGCATCATCGTGCATGGCCGTTACGATGCCATCTGTCCGCTGGACAACGCGTGGGCGCTGCATCAGACCTGGCCCAACAGTGAGCTGCAGATAATCCGTGATGCCGGCCACTCGGCGGCGGAACCGGGTATCACCGACGCGCTGATCCGTGCGGCCGAACAGATGGCTCGGCGTCTGCTCGATTTGCCGCCGGAGGATGCATGAAGCTGCTGATCCAGCGCGTCACTGGTGCACGTGTCGAGGTCGACGGAGAGGTAGTGGGCAGCATCGATCAGGGCCTGCTGGCACTGATCGGCATTGAGCCGCAGGACGATCAGGCCAGCCTCAATCGCGCATTGCACAAGCTGCTGAATTACCGCGTATTCAGCGATGAGGCTGGCAGGATGAATCGCTCGCTGATGGATGTGCAGGGCGGCTTGTTACTGGTCTCGCAGTTCACTTTGGCGGCCGATACCAAAAGCGGCATGCGCCCTGGCTTCTCCAGTGCCGCACCGCCTGCGCAAGGTGCTGCGCTGTTCGACGGCTTGGTCGAGCTGGCCCGTGTCCAGCATCCGCAGGTCGCCACCGGACGCTTCGGTGCCAACATGCAGGTACATCTGGTCAACGACGGGCCGGTGACCTTCTTGTTGGAGGTGTGAGCCTGGCGTTGAGGGCGCGACCAGTCCTCAAGGCACCTTCACAGCTTTCGCGGCTAAAGCCCCTCCCACAAGAGCGTGGATGCGCTGGAAAAAGCAGGCATGCCACTTCCCTGTGGGAACCAATCAGCGCTGTGCGGGTGGACAACGCGAAGCTTGTCTACCGCCCGTAGGGTGCGCCGCGCGCACCGACGGTTCAGAGGGGCGATCAGAACAACCTGGCCAGCAACGCCGGCACAGCCGTCTCCACTCGCAAGATTCGCTCGCCGAGCTGCACCGGCTGCAGGCCTGCAGCTTCACGCAGTAGTTCGACTTCGTAGGGAATCCAGCCGCCTTCTGGGCCGATGGCCAGGGTTACCGGGCCTTGCACGGCACGCGGGCAGTCTGGGTAATCACCTGGGTGGCCGGTCAGGCCGAGTGTTCCTGCCGCCATGGCTGGCAGTCGATCTTCGACGAAGGGCTTGAAGCGCTTCTCGATGCTCACCTCGGGCAGCACGGTATCGCGCGCCTGTTCCAGGCCGAGGATCAGCTGTTCGCGAATCGCCTCGGCCTCGAGGAATGGCGTCTGCCAGAAGCTCTTCTCCACGCGATAGCTGTTGACCAGCACCAGGCGCGCTACGCCCATGGCACTGACGGTTTGCAGCACGCGTTTGAGCATCTTCGGTCGGGGCAGGGCGAGGGTCAGGGTCAGTGGCAGCTTGGCCGGTGGCGGCTGGTCGAGGCTGATCTGCAGCTCGGCATGCTCGGCATCCAGCACAAGCAGATGACCTTCGCCCATCATCCCGCCGAGGCGGCCAACGCGCAGCCGGTCACCGGCTTCGGCGCGATGCACCTCATGCAGATGTTTCAGGCGTCGGCCGGTGAGACGAGCCCGATCGACGCCGACAAAATCGGCGTCTTCCAGCAGCAGGAGGTTCACGATAGTGGCGCGGGCGGCTGGTCTTCGGGCTCAGTCTGTTCCTCGGCCTGCTCCTCATCGCGTTTGCGTTTGACCAGTGCGCCAGCCAGCAGGCCGCTTTCGAACAGCAGCCACATCGGCACGGCCAGCAGCGTCTGCGAGAACACGTCCGGTGGCGTCAGCACCATGCCGACCACGAAACAGCCGACGATCACGTAGGGGCGGCTCTTGCGCAGCGTGGCGACGTCGACCAGCCCGACCCAGATCACCAGGAAGGTGGCGATGGGGATCTCGAAGGCCACGCCGAAGGCGAAGAACAGGGTCAGGACGAAGTCCAGGTACTGGCCGATGTCGGTAATCATCGCCACGCCTTCCGGCGTCACACTGGCGAAGAAACCGAACATGATCGGGAACACCACGAAGTAGGCGAAGGCCATGCCGCCATAGAACAGGAAGATGCTGGAAACCAGCAGCGGTACCGCAATACGGCGTTCGTGGGTGTAAAGCCCCGGGGCGATGAAGCCCCAGATCTGGTGCAGGATCACTGGCATGCCGAGAAACAATGCACACATCAGTGTCAGCTTGAATGGCGTGAGGAACGGCGAGGCGACACCGGTTGCGATCATCGTCGCGCCCGCCGGCAGATAGGCACGCAACGGTGCCGCCACCAAGGCGTAGATATCCTGAGCGAAGTAGAACAGGCCTGCGAAGATCAGCAGGATGATCACGACGCAGCGCAGCAGGCGAGTACGCAGCTCGGCCAGGTGCGAGACCAGGGGCATTTCCTGGTCGGCTTGTGGGTTATTGCTCATGGCTGGGGACTCTTGTCCTGAACGCTCGGGGCTGTGTCGGCGGTCGGTTTGGCGCTGTTCTCTGCTGGCGGATTGTCGCTTTTGCCGGTGCCGAGAATGTCCTGCTTCATCGCCTGCATTTCCCGCTCGAGTTCGAGAATCCGCTCGTTGTGCAACTGACGGCGAATCTCATCGGCGCCGATCTCGCGTTCCACCTCGGCCTTGATCGAGTTGAAGCTGCGCTTGATCCGGCCGATCCACAGGCTGGCTGTGCGCACTGCACCAGGCAGGCGCTCGGGGCCGAGCACCACCAGGGCCACCAGACCGACCAGTAATAGCTCGGTAAAACCGATGTCGAACATGGCTTAGTCTTTCTTCGCCGGCTCTTCGACCTTGCGTGCCTGGGCGTCGATGGTCTGGCCCTTGGGCTCTTCCACGGCCGGTTTGTCGGCCTCGGCGTTGTCCATCGATTTGCGGAAACCCTTGATCGCGTCGCCCAGATCCGAGCCCAGGTTCTTCAGGCGCTTGGTGCCGAACAGCATGACCACGATGAGCAGGACGATCAGGAGTTGCCAAATGCTGATACCACCAAAACCCATGATATGTACTCCGTTATGAAGGTTTATTCGGATTGCGGTCGCGCGGCTTTTTCCGCGTGGCCGGAGAGGCCGAAACGGCGATCCAGTTCATCCAGCACGGCCTCGGGATGCTGACCGAGTGCGGCGAGCATGACCAGGCTATGGAACCACAGATCAGCGGTTTCGTAGATCAGATCCTTGCAATCACCGCTGGTAACGGCGTCCTTGGCAGCGAGGATGGTTTCCACCGACTCCTCGCCAACTTTTTCCAGAATCTTGTTCAGACCCTTGTGATACAGGCTGGCCACGTAGGAGCTGTCGGGCGCTGCGCCCTTGCGCGACTCCAGTACTTCGGCCAGGCGATCAAGCGTGTCACTCATGACTGTGTCCTGCATAGATGGCGTGCGGATCTTTCAGTACCGCTTCAACGGTTTTCCAGTTGCCATTCTCGTAAACGCGGTAAAAGCAGCTTTCGCGGCCCGTGTGGCAGGCGATGCCGCCCAGTTGTTCGACCATCAGCACGATCACGTCAGCATCGCAGTCCAGGCGCAGTTCATGCAGTTTCTGCACGTGGCCGGATTCCTCGCCCTTGCGCCACAGCTTACCGCGCGAGCGCGACCAATAGATGGCGCGTTGCTCGTTGACGGTAAGGGACAGGGATTCGCGGTTCATCCAGGCCATCATCAGAATGCGGCCGGTCTGGTGATCCTGGGCGATGGCCGGCACCAGGCCGTCTTCGTTCCAGTGGATTTCGTCGAGCCAATCGTTCATCGGTGTTCCAAGTCTGCCGGGCGTGCCGGACTGTCAATTCGCCAAGTGTGCCAGTGCCGTCGCTGGCTGGCTATCGGCGCAGCACCAGATAGAGTCCGCCGCCGACCATCAGCCAGGCGGGCCAGGTGGCCAGCAGCGGTGCCAATCACTGCATGGCGCCGGCGCCAATCAGTGCGGCGCCGAGTAGACGCAGCGGCCACTGAGAACCTTGTGCGGTGGATTGGGGCGCAGGTTGCTGTTGCAGGCGTTCGAGGGTGTCGCGGGCGATCTGCGACAGGTGCGGCACCTGCTCGGCCTGTTGTTGCAGGTTGCGCAGCAGGTGCAGCGGGCTGATGCGCTCGCGCATCCAGCGTTCGAGGAAGGGCTGGGCGGTGCTCCACAGGTCGAGATCCGGATAGAGCTGGCGGCCGAGGCCTTCGATGTTGAGCAGGGTCTTCTGCAGCAGCACGAGTTGCGGCTGCACTTCCATATTGAAGCGCCGCGCGGTCTGGAACAGGCGCAGCAGCAACTGACCGAAGGAGATGTCCTTCAGTGGCCGCTCGAAGATCGGCTCGCAGACAGTGCGGATAGCGGCCTCGAATTCGTTGACCTTGGTTTCTGCCGGCACCCAACCGGAGTCGATGTGCAGTTGCGCGACCTTGCGGTAGTCGCGCTTGAAGAACGCCAGCAGGTTGCGCGCCAGGTAGTCCTGGTCCTCGTCGGTAAGACTGCCGACGATGCCGCAGTCGATGGCGATGTACTGCGGGCTCCAGGGCGTGCGCGTGCTGACGAAGATGTTGCCGGGGTGCATGTCGGCGTGGAAGAAGCTGTCGCGGAACACCTGGGTGAAGAAGATCTCCACACCACGTTCGGCCAAGAGCTTCATATCGGTGCGCTGGTCGGCCAGGGTCGCCAGGTCAGTGACCGGAATGCCGTAGATGCGCTCCATCACCAACACCTGGTGGCGGCACAGGTCCCAGTACACCTGCGGGACGTAGAGCAGCGGCGAACCGTCGAAATTGCGCCGCAGCTGGCTGGCGTTGGCCGCCTCGCGCAGCAGGTCGAGTTCGTCGTAGATGGTCTTCTCGTAATCGCTGACCACTTCCACCGGATGCAGGCGGCGGGCGTCTGCCGAGGCTTTCTCGGCGATGCGGGCGATCAGGAACAGCCAGGCCAGGTCCTGGCGGATCACCGGCTTGAGGCCTGGGCGCACCACCTTGACCACCACTTCCTCGCCGGTCTTGAGCTGCGCCGCATGCACCTGTGCGACCGAAGCCGAGGCCAGCGGCTGGCTGTCGAAGCGGGCGAACAGTTCGCTCACCGGCGCGCCGAGCTGGCGCTCGATCAGGGCGATGGACTGCGCTTCCGGGAAGGGCGGTACCTGATCCTGCAGGCGCGCCAGTTCATCGGCGATATCCGGCGGCATCAGGTCGCGGCGGGTGGACAGCAGTTGGCCGAACTTGATGAAGATCGGGCCGAGGTCTTCGAGCGCCAGGCGCAGGCGTGCGCCGCGCGACAGGTCGAGCGGCTTGCGTGGCAGCCAGCGCCAGGGCAGGAGGCAGGACAGTGCGCGCAACCAGAATGGCAGCGGCAGCTCGAAGAGCATTTCGTCCAGTTGATAGCGGATGACTACGCGCTGGATGCGCAGCAGACGGCGAACGGCAAGCAGCTTCATGCGTCGGACTTATTGGCAGAAGTGAGGCGCTCGATGCGTGCTTCCAGGCGGTCGAGGGCGAGTTTGAGTTGGTCCAGCTCGGCGAAGCGCACATCGGCTTCACGCTGGCCTACCAGGGTGCGTGACTCTTCGGCCAGGTAATCGGCCAGGTCCTGCTTGAGGCTGGCGGCGCCGTTAGTGGCCAGGTTGACTCGGCTACGCAGGTGGCCAGCGAGCAGGGTAGTGGCCACCGGGCCGAGCCAGCGCGAAATTTCGTATTCCCAGTCCAGCTCCAGGTCCTGGAGGATGCCGGCCAACTGCAGCAGCACCGCGCTGTCGCCATCGAGCGACACTTCCGGGCGGTGCAATACGGCTGTCTTTTCGCGGCTCAGGGCCAGGCGTGCCAGGCTGGCGGCGGGTGCGGTGAGCGTGCAGTCGGCCGGTGCGTGCCACTGCGATGCCAACTGCAGGCCATCACCGCTGGGCAGGATGAACAGCTCCAGGGCGGGACTCTGGCAATGCACGGCGATGACCTTGCCGCTCAGTGCCTGCAGGCGTGGCAAGGCCGTGCCATCGAGGCCGAGAACCCGGTTGAGGCCCGTTTCGACGCCTGCCAGCAGTCCGGTTATGAGCATTAAGGCTTGATGCCGCGGTGCAAGGCGACGATGCCGCCGGTCATGTTGTGGTAAGTGACGCGCTCGAAGCCGGCGTCGACCATCATCGCCTTGAGGGTTTCCTGATCCGGGTGCATGCGGATCGATTCGGCGAGGTAGCGGTAGCTTTCCGAGTCATTGCTGATCAGCTTGCCGGCCAGCGGCATGAAGCTGAACGAATAGGTGTCGTAGACCTTGGCCAGCAGCGGGTTGCCGGGCTTGGAGAACTCCAGCACCAACAGGCGGCCGCCGGGCTTGAGTACGCGCAGCATCGAGCGCAGGGCGTCTTCCTTGTGGGTGACGTTTCGCAGGCCGAAGGCGATGGTGACCACGTCGAAGTGGTTGTCGGGGAACGGCAGCTTCTCGGCATCGGCCTGAACGAACTGCACGTTGCCGGCCACGCCCTTGTCCAGCAGGCGGTCGCGGCCGACCTTGAGCATGGATTCGTTGATATCTGCCAACACCACTTCGCCGGTCGGGCCGACGATGCTGGCGAACTTGCGGGTCAGGTCACCGGTGCCGCCGGCGATATCCAGTACACGATTGCCCGTGCGCACGCCGGACAGCTCGATGGTGAAACGCTTCCACAGGCGATGAAGGCCACCGGACAGCACGTCGTTCATCAGGTCGTACTTGGCCGCCACCGAATGGAAGACTTCCGCTACCTTCTCCGCCTTCTGGCTTTCCGGCACATCCTGGAAACCGAAGTGGGTGGTAGGTTCCTGCTCGTTGGCCTTGCGTGGATCGCTCATGTCGCTCTCACCAGGTAAAAAACCTCGCCATTCTAAAGCCGCCTGCCGCCTTTGTCTTGCCTGGGTGCCAGGTGGGTTGGCGGGCTGTTAGAGTGCTGTGACTTCATGCCGCAGTGCTGCGGCGTCTGCCTGATTGAGGAGCTGTCATGTCCCGCATTCGTGTCGAACGATCCCACTCTCTCGGCCGTGAGGCCGCCCGTGAAAAGGCCGAGCGCCTGGCCGAACGCCTGGCCAGCGAGTACGACGTGCGCTATCGCTGGAATGGCGACACCCTGGAGTTCAAGCGCAGCGGTGCCGACGGCAGCATCGCGGTGGGTGAGGATACCGTGCGCGTGGAGCTCAAGCTCGGGCTGCTGCTGTCGCCCATGGGCGGCATGATCCAGCGCGAAATCGAACAGGTGCTGGACAAGTCGCTGGCCTGAGAGCGGCAGCAAGTCGGTAGGGTGCGCTGGGGTGCTTGAGCATGCGTGCTGTCGCCTGCTCCTAGTATGCGATTTCTAATTTTTCTCCTTAGGGTGTACCCAAGCCTGCATTCCGTGGGCGTTTCCGCTAACTGTCAAAGCGCGTGAGGTGCACCATGTCGAAAGTATCCGTGAAGAAAAAAGTAGAAACCGTTGTCGAAGACAAAGCCGGTCTGTTCGACGACGTGAAGGGCTATGCCCGCAAGATCTACCTCGCTGGTCTGGGCGCTTACGCCAAGGCGGGTGTCGAGGGGGCTGAATACTTCAAGGAACTGGTCAAGGCCGGTGAAGGCGTCGAGAGCAAAGGCAAGAAGCTGGTCGACGAGCAGGTAGAAGCCGCCAACAGCCAGATCGAATCGGTCAAGCAGTCGGTCAACAGCAATGTCACCAGCGTTAAAGGCAAAGTCGAAGTTCAACTCGACAAGATCGAGAAGGCTTTCGATACTCGTGTGGCTTCCGCTCTGAACCGTATCGGCATTCCGTCCAAGCAGGATGTTGAAGGACTCTCTGCTAAGCTGGATGAGCTGAGCGCGTTGCTCGAGCATGTCGCGCGTACCAAATAAGGAGATCAGGATGGCTGTTAAGAAGAAAACCGAGAAACAGACCAGCTCCTGGATCGGCGAGG